>Ga0099364_10000281_pt1 | contig 85668 bp, 83 predicted proteins | sample TergutTh196P3_FD_73070 | JGI IMG/M metagenome (GOLD analysis project Ga0099364, IMG submission 73070) | Microcerotermes parvus P3 segment gut microbial communities from Pointe-Noire, Republic of the Congo - Th196 P3 | ecosystem: Host-associated > Arthropoda: Insects > Digestive system > Gut ...
GCGAGCTGGTCGCCGCGACCGGGGACGAAGCGCTGCATGACTACGTTAAGTCCGCCCCCATATCTACGGGGCTGGGGTGGCAGAATATGGGCACCTATGGAATCCTCGCCTATCTGCTCCATGCGGGGGACAGAGCCGACCCGGAAACGGCAGGACGGATGAGGAGCGCGCTGATGACCGAAGCGGCGGGCGTGATAGAGAGCTACCGCGCCGAGCCTTACGGCATTTCGCTGGGAACAAATTATTACTGGGGGAGCAACTTAGGCGTGGCAAACAACGCCATGACGCTGTTGCTGGCAAATATTTTCGCGCCCGATCAGGAATATGTGGAAGCCGCGCTGGAGCATATGAGTTACCTTGTGGGCAAAAACGCCCTCAGCCAAAGCTATATTTCGGGATTTGGCTCCAGACCCATGCAGAACCCGCACCACCGGCCTTCTGTCGCGGTGGGGCAGACTGTGCCGGGGATGGTGGCGGGGGGGCCCAACTCCGGCGGCACCGGCGGCGACCGCGTGCTGGAGCGGGCGAGGGAAGGCTTGTCTCCGATGAAGAGCTACATAGACGATAACGGCAGCTACGCGTCCAATGAGGTCACCATCTACTGGAATTCGCCGGTTTACTTTGTTCTGGCGCTTCTGAACCTCTAAGAGAAGGGTGTTTTGCGTGAAGAATAGGCGCTTTGGGATTTTGGCGGGTCTCGCGGCGAGCGTTTTGACTATCCTGTGCGTGAGCGCTTGTTCATTGATATTGGATGCGCTGGAGGCGTCTTTGGATGGGGTGCTGGACGGCGTTTTGGAATGGGACGGCGGTTCCGTTGAGACGCTCCCGACGCCAAAGCCGTCTCCGTCCCCGGCGCCGACGCCGGAAACCCCCGTGTGGGGGCCCGATATACAGGGCATACCGGATGTGCCGGATATGTCCTCCCCAGAGACATTTATTCAGGATATCAAGAGAATGTATTCCATTACGCTGACAGACGAACACAAGCACCTGTCCGGGCCAGACGGCGGATGGATGATGAAGGAGATTAGCCGGTGTCTCGCGCTGTATTCACCCGGATTTGTGCGGGAAATGACGGCTATGTACGCCGAATACGGGTCGCGCTTTTTCATCCGGCTGGACAGCCCGTCGGAGGATGATTACGGCGCCATAGAGTGGGAAGACGACGTAATCATTTATCTGCGGTATGACAGCGTCCCGGAGTGGAACGGCATCACGGCAGCGACCCTGAGCCATGAAATGGCTCACGCCGTGCATTTCATCGTCGAGGAGATGGTAGGCGAGGAGGAAATCAAGAGGGAAATGAGAATGGCCAACAAGGATTTCGCGTATGTGGGGAACCGCTACGATAGCGTTTGGCAGGAACGGATTCACGCGGCGGCGTTCGCTTATGACTACGGTATGTACGACGCCTACGAGGACGCGGCGACAATCCTTGAAATGCTGGTGGACGACCCCGAGGGGATGCGCCGCCGTCTGAACAATCCAGAGAACGCCATTCTGCGCCGGAAAACGGAATACTTATATGCGCTGGCAAGTATGATATCTGACGAGTGCGGCGCACTGTTCGCGCCGCTGTTTGCCGAGGCGTACCCCGCCGCGGCCTAGCCGGATACAACAAAAGGGGCTGACGTTGCGTCAGCCCCTTCGGGTTATCTCTGTTCGGCTTTGAGCTGTAACTGAAGCCTGTCGGCAATCATGGCGATGAATTCGGAGTTGGTGGGCTTGCCTTTGGCGTTGCTGACGGTGTAGCCGAAGATGGATTGCAGCGTCTCAAGGTCGCCCCGATCCCACGCCACCTCAATGGCGTGGCGGATGGCGCGTTCCACGCGGGAGGGGGTGGTGCGGAAGGTTTCGGCGACGCTGGGATAGAGGATTTTGGTCACGGCGCCGATGACCGAAGGGTCGTGAACGGCGGTGACGATGGCCGTTCTGACGTATTGATAACCCTTGATGTGCGCCGGTATGCCGATTTCGTGGATAATCTCGGTGACCCGGCTTTCAAGACTGAGGGACGATTTGTCAATCACGGGCGGAATGAGGTGCTGGGAGGTCTCTCCGCCGAAGGTTCGGATGCGGTCGATGAGGGAGCCGATGTCGCACGGCTTGACCATGACAAACTGCGCGCCCAAGGCGATGGCTTCGCGCGTCACGCCGTCGGTGGCCAGCCCGGTGAGAACCAGAACGCGCGGACGCGACATGGGGTGGTGGCGGTTGAATTGCTTGAGGACTTCGATGCCGTCCATGCGGGGCAGCATGATTTCCAGTAGGACGACGTCCGGCTTGAGGGAGTCGGACATTTTGCACGCGTCCACTCCGTCGCGGGCAAAACCGATGATTTCGAGGCGGGGGTCGGATTCGATGCTCTCGGCGAGCAGCGCTGTGAAGTCCGCGTTGCTGTCGGCGATGAGGATTCTAATCTTTTTCTGCATAACGGTTCTCCTTTATTACGTTTTTCACGGCATAGCCACATCGCAATATGTAAACTCCTGCCGGGGCTTGACAATCAATACGATAACACAGAATAATTCACAATGCAAGAGCAAAAATAGAAAAATATGAAGAATCGTTCGTTGTAAAGTGATGATAAACGCGATAATACGACAAATGTGGTTGCAAAAATATAGAATTATGTTTATCCGTGTCGATAAATCCGCGAAAAAATCCCCCGCCCGTCAAGGCGGGGGATGAGGCTTCGGGGGCGTCAGTCGGTGGGTATCATAGCGGTGTGGATGCTGACTTTAAGTATAATCATTTCGGCGTGGAAGACACGCAGGCAGTCGGTGAGCGACGCGCTGTCCGAACGGGCGACCGCTTCGGAAATATCGTCAAGGAGCGGAGGGGCGTCCTTGACGAGCAGCGACGTCAAAAGGACTCGAACCTCCTCCAGCTCTTTGAGGAAGGCTTTTCTGGTGTCGCTGTCGTACAGCACGACCGAGGCTGTGTAGTCGCGCAGATAATGGTCGGCGTCAACCGACACCTTTGCCAGCGCGACCCAAAAATCATCGCGGGAGGGAAAATTCTGAATGGCCCTCACCGCGTCGAACAATTCTATTTTAGACAGGACAGACATATCAAAACGCACGGCATCAATCACCTTGTTCATTTTCTTCTTTCTCAAAGTCTATCACACTTCGGGCAAGCGCGCAAGAGAAAAATATGAGAAAAATATGTTAAGAATGGGTTGACAGGGAGGAGCCTTGTATGGTATATTGCTAGGGTATGACTGTATTCCTCTGCCGAAAAGAGCCGTTCCGGCAACCGGGACGCGCCGGGCAAGAATACATTAGGAGGAGAAAGCAATGGATTTGCTCAAGGCCGCCGTCGCGGAACACATCAAGAAGGAACCCCCGGTCTTCGCCATCGGAGATATGGTGCGCGTCCATGTGAAAATCAAGGAAGGGGCGCGCGAGCGTGTACAGGTCTTTGAAGGTCTTGTCATCGCGAAAAAGCATGGCGGTGTTTCCGAGACGTTCACTGTCCGCCGCGTATCTTACGGCATCGGCGTGGAAAAGGTTTTTCCCATCCATGCGCCCAACATCGCGAAGGTAGAGGTCGTCAGACGCGGCAAAGTGCGCCGCGCCAAGCTCTATTATCTACGCGGGCGCGTCGGCAAACGCGCGAGGGTTAAAATCCGCATTTAACCGCGAGGGGCGAACACGGGGTTCGCCCCTTTTCGTAAAGCCTGTTAAAGAAAGGTGACGGTTGTGGACGAGAAAATGGAAACGCAGGAACTGGAAAATCTGCCCGAAGAGGGCGGCGAACCGGAAAAGAAAAGGTTTGATTTTGCCCGTGAGCTGTATGAATGGGTGGATTCGCTTGTCTTTGCGTTTGTGGGCATTGTGGTGGTGTTCGCTTTCTTGGCGAACGTCTTTTACGTTGACCAGACTTCGATGACCCATACGCTGGAAGAAAATGAAATGGTGATGATATTGCGCCTTCCCTATACACCCAAGCGCGGCGATATCATCCTGTTTACCAAGCACGGTTATGCGTACAATGAGGATACGGGGAGCTACAATCCGCTGGTCAAGCGTGTCATCGGGCTGCCGGGCGACGAGCTTGACTTTGTGCTGGACGGGAACACCGGAAAGGTTTTGCTCAACGGCGAGGCACTGGATGAGCCGTACATCCGTGAGGCGATGACGTACTGGGGTTCGACTCCGCTTCCCGTCATCGTGCCGCCGGACAGTGTTTTTGTCATGGGCGACAACCGCAACAAGTCGTCGGACAGCCGCAACAGTGAAATCGGGCTGGTGGAGCAGCGCAGTATTCTCGGGCCCGTGGTTCTTCGTCTGACGCCGCTGAATAAGTTCGGTTCCGTAAAATAGTGGACATCCAATGGTATCCCGGTCATATGGCGAAGACACGCCGTCAATTGTCGGAGGACGTTTCCGGGGTGGACGCCGTAATTGAATTGTGTGACGCGCGCGCGCCGCGTTCCAGCCGCAACCCCGATTTAGAGACACTGCGCGGCGGGAAGCCGCGCTTTCTTGCGTTGGGAAGCGCCGACCTTGCCGACCCTTCCGTCACGGCTCTCTGGCTGAAAGCCCTGCCGGACTGCGCCGCCATCAACTCCGCTTCCCCAAGCGCCGCGAAGATTGTGATTCCCGCCCTGCGGAAGCTTCTTGCGGAGCGGATAGGCAAAGATATAGACAAAGGCCAGCCCGGCCGGGCGCTCCGCGTGATGGTTGTGGGTGTGCCGAACGTGGGGAAGTCCACGCTGATTAACACCCTTCTGCGCCGCAGGGCGGCCAAAGCCGAGGACAGGCCGGGCGTAACCCGCAGCCGCCAGTGGTTTCCGATGGATTCGGGCTTTTTGCTGATGGATACGCCGGGGATGCTTTGGCCGAAGTTTGAAGACGAGGAAACAGGCTTGAACCTCGCCTTTACGGGCGCCATCCGCGACGAGATTATGGATACCGAGACGCTGGCCGCGAGGCTTGCCGAACGTTTGAAGGCGTTGTATCCCGGCGCGTTGGAAAAGCGCTACGGTGTGGGCGGAGGGCTGGAGGATTTGGCGAAGAAGCGTGGGTTTTTGCTGCCCGGCGGGGTTTTGGATACCGGACGCATGGCCCTGACGCTGCTGGACGAATTTCGCGCGGGGAAGCTGGGACGGCTGAGTTTGGAGCGTCCGTTATGAGGATTGCCGGAGTGGATGAGGCGGGCCGCGGGCCCCTCGCGGGGGATGTATACGCCGCCGCCGTCATTCTGCCGGAACGGATTGACTTGCCGGGACTGGACGACTCGAAGAAGCTCACGGCCAAGAAGCGGGAAAGCCTGTTTGACGCCATCTGTAAGCAGGCCGTCGTGTTTTCCGTCGCTCTGGCAACGATTGAGGAGATTGAACGGCTGAACATTCTGGAGGCTGCGCTTTTGGCAATGCGCCGCGCCGTTGAGGGGCTGTCTGTTCAACCGGACTTGCTGCTGGTAGACGGCAACACGGCCCGGGGGTTTGATATTCCCGCGAAAGCCATCATCGGCGGCGACGCGCTTTACCCTTGCATTTCGGCGGCGTCCATCCTCGCCAAGGTATCCCGTGACCGGGCAATGGCGGAGCTGGACGCGCGGTATCCGCAATACGGGTTTGCCAAGCACAAGGGCTACGGGACGGCGGCGCATATCAAGGCCATACGGGAACATGGGCCTTGCGCGGCGCATAGACTGTCATTTTTAGGGAGGATACTTCATGCGTAAGGAAGGCGGCAGGGGAGAGCAGATTGCCTTGCAGTATCTCGTTAAGAAAGGCTACCGTCTCCTGCAAAGCAATTACAACGCCCCCTGCGGTGAAATTGATTTGATTGTGTACGACGATAAATATCTCGTTTTTGTCGAAGTGCGGATGCGGGCCAGCCGTGAATACGGTCATCCGCTGGAAACCGTGACGCCCGCCAAGCAGAAGAAAATCCGCAAAACAGTTGAACATTTCTTAATCAAAAACCGGCGCTCCACCCTCCAGCCGCGCATAGACGTTGTCGCCATCGACGCGCCGGGCGGCGGGTTTGAGGAAGTAAGGATAGAGCATATTGAGAACGCGTTTTGAGGAGAAGCCGCTTATGACATTCAAGAACCATCTGACAGCGTCTTCAGAGGTCAAAGCCCAAATCAGCCAAGTGGCCGACATATGGAAAGAGCATTTGCGGAAAGACTTGACCGGAGTATACCTGCATGGTTCCCTTGCGCTGGATGCCTTTGTTGAGGGGAGCAGCGATATTGATATTCTGATTGTCTGCGACAGACGCATACCAAGAGAAGAACGGCTCTTGATAGCACAGCGGATTATTGATGTTGACCGCACGCCGTCGCCGCTTGAGATGTCGGCTGTTTTCATTAACGACCTCGACCCGTGGCGGCACCCGACGCCTTGTCAGTTTCATTACAGCGACCTATTTACAGAGAGTTACAAGCAAATGCTGTCCGGCGGGGTTAAGGATGATTTTCTCATAGAAGCGGATTTTACTGATCCGGATATCGCCTGCCATGTCCGTCTGACGAAGCAGTATGGCGTTTGTATATGTGGAGAGCCTATAGCCGAAGTTTTCCCGGATGTGCCGGAGACAGATTTTTGGGACGCTATCAGTTATGACCTAGATGAAAGCGACATCATGACATTGGGGCGCGTCCTTTCGTATAAGCGCGAGAAACGGATACTGTCCAAGCACGAAAGCGCCTTGTGGATGAAAAACTTCCTCATTGGTGAGATAAGACGGGAGGGGTAACCTGTGCGTTATATCAGTACACGCGCTCAATCGACGGCGGTTAGCGGCGCCGAGGCGATTTTGCAGGGGCTTGCGCCGGACGGCGGGCTATATGTGCCGGAAGTGATGCCGGTTTTGCCGGAAGACTTCGTAAAGCGCTTTGCGCCGCTGGATTACGCGGAGCGGGCGGCGTTTGTGCTGTCGCTCTTTTTGCCGGAGTTTGACGGGTTGGACGCGTTATGCCGGGACGCTTACCGGCGCTTTGACGGGCATCCGGCGCCGCTGGCGCGGGCAGGAGAAATGTCAGTGCTGGAGCTTTGGCACGGGCCTACGTGCGCGTTCAAAGACATGGCGCTGCAAGTTCTGCCCGGCTTGATGAAAAAGGCGAAAACCTTGACGGGGGAGACGCGGGACATCTATATCCTCACGGCGACCTCGGGCGACACGGGAAAAGCGGCGCTGGAAGGGTTCCGCGACGCGCCGGGCTTCCGTGTGCTGGTCTTTTACCCCGAGGAAGGCGTGAGCGAGATTCAAAAGCTGCAAATGGTTACGCAGGAGGGCGAAAACGTCTGCGTCTGCGCCGTGCGGGGAGACTTTGACGACGCGCAGAACGGCGTTAAGCAAGTCTTTGCGAAGAATCTGTCTAACGACCGCTTTCTGCTTTCCTCCGCCAACTCCATCAACCTTGGGAGGCTGCTGCCGCAGGTGGCGTACTATGTCTCGGCGTATGTCGACTGGACGGCGCAAAAACCCAGCGCGCCAAGTCCCGCTGTGGTTGTACCGACCGGGAATTTCGGCAACATTCTGGCGGCGCTGTACGCCAAGCGGATGGGCGTGCCGTTCGGGAGACTGGTGTGCGCGTCGAACCGGAACCATGTGCTGACCGACGTGATTCAAACCGGCGTCTATGACCGCAAGCGCCCGATGGTCAGGACTGATTCGCCGTCGATGGATATTCTCGTCTCCTCCAACTTTGAGCGCGCGCTGCATCTGCTCGGCGCGGATGTGGCGGAGTGTATGGACAGTTTGAGCAAGGACGGAAAATACACGCTGGGCGCGGACGTGAGCGCCGGGCTGCAAACAGAGTTTGACGCGTTCTGGCGGAGCGATATGGAGGGGAGAGCTTGTATTCATAAGGTTTACGAGGAAACGGGCTATCTCCTTGACCCGCACACCGCCGTCGCTGTTTCGGGTGTGTGCGGCAATCCCCTTTACAGGGATGCCATTATCGTCGCTACGGCACATCCCGGGAAATTCCCGGAGGCTGTGGGGGCGGCGCTGGGCGGCAGGGCGCCGGAAGATGTTATTGACGTCCCGCAGGCCTTGACGGACGCGAAGACAAAGCCGCGCAGGTTCTCGCGCGCCGTGGCGCCGGACGGGATTCTTGATTTTGTTCTTGAGTGGATTATGTAGGGGCGATGTCTATCGCCCGCAGGACTTTTACGAGGTTTTGTGTTCGTAGGTTGAGCAGAAGGTTTCGGTTTTGTCCAGCGCGTACTCGGTGCCGACTTTGATGCCGCCGGCGTTGCATTGGTTGTTCGATCCGTGGAAGGCGCAGGTGCCGACGGTGCAGTTGACGACGTTTGACTTTCCCTTGGTTTGATGGCCCAACATAAACGACGCTCCTTACTTACTGTAGTAACCGTATTATATCACAATGCGGAGGAATTATGCTTTACGCAATCGGCGACCTGCATCTCTCTCTCTCGTCCGGCAAGCCGATGGACGTCTTCGGCGGCGCTTGGGAGGGCTATCTTGACAAAATTGAGAAGGGCCTGTCCGCGCTGACGGAGGAGGACTCCCTTGTGCTTGCCGGCGACACCTCGTGGGGGATGTCGCTGGCGGACGCGCTGGCGGATTTTGAGTTTTTGGAGCGTTTTCCCTGCAAAAAGCTGCTCCTGAAGGGCAATCACGACTATTTTTGGGAGACCGCCGGTAAGATGGAACGCTTCTTTTCCGCGCATAATCTGAACACATTCCGCATTCTTCACAACAACGCCTTTATACAGGACGGCGTAACCGTCTGCGGGACGCGGGGCTGGTTTTATGAGGAGGAGCGCGGGAAGGCCGCCACGCCTGACACCGCGCACAGCGCCAAAATGATTAACCGCGAGGTTCTGCGCCTACGCGTGTCGCTGGAGGCCGGCGCAAAGCTGGGCGGCGAGCCGGTGGTCTTCCTCCACTACCCGCCGCTCTACGAGGGCTACCGCTGTGACCCGCTGGTCAGCGTCCTGCAAGAGTTCAAGGTGCGCCGCTGCTACTTCGGCCACCTGCACGGCCCCGCCCGCGCCCGCGCCATAGAGGGCGGCTACCAAGGCATAGACTACCGCCTAATCTCCGCCGACCACATAGGCTTCATGCCCGTGAGGGTGTAGGGCTGCCACCAAATTGTAGTTGCTTTTTTTGAATATTGTGATATAATAACAGTAAAGAGGTGTGAGCGTGGGTAAAAAGGAAAAACTGATAGAGCGGCTGAAAGGAAAACCCAAGGATTTTACCTTTGACGAAATGCGGGGCGCGCTTGAATCCTTGGGGTTTGAAATCTCCTTCAAAGGGAAGACGAGCGGTTCCCGCGTGAAATATCTGAAAGGCAATATTGCCGTCATTCTGCATAAGCCGCACCCGCGAAAAGAGCTTCTGGAATATCAAATCAAATATGTTTTGGAAATTTTGGAGAAGGAGGACTTGGTGTGAGCAACATATTGGAATACAAGGGGTATTACGGAACGGTGGAATTTTCTGCCGCTGATCGGCTCCTTTACGGAAAGGTGATTGGGGTGAACGGCCTTATTTCCTTTGAGGGGGACAGCGTGCAGAGCCTGAAAGAGGATTTTGAGGGCGCCGTGGACGACTACCTCGAAATGTGCGCCGAAAAAGGCGTTGACCCGGAGAAGGCATACAGAGGAAAGTTTAACGTGCGCGTGTCGCCCGAGCTTCACAGGACGCTCGCCTTTTATTCCGCGTCGCACGGCAAAACCCTGAACTCAACCGTGGAAGAAGCCATCAAACGCCTCTTGCTCGCCTGATAATTCAATCCAAAAATCCCCAATCACATGGGTGTATTTCGGTCACATGGGTATATTTTACCCAAAAATTTTCGGCAACTGCAAAAAAAAAACTTGCTTTTTCTCTGATAGTATGCTACAATCCAAAAATCGGGCCGTGTATTTGGGCAAAATTTGCGGCTTAGAAAAATTTTTGGAGGGCAAAATTATGAAAAAGCGAATCCTTTCCCTAGCCGTGGCGGTGGCTTTGGTTCTTGGTATGCTGCCGATTTTAGGAGCGCTGGGCGCGGAACTTACGGCACCTGAAGTCGCTCTGTGGCCCGGCTTTGCAGATGGTGCCGGCGCTCCCGGGACAGTCAGTATTTCCGGCGAAAAAACAGAAGGAGCTTTTACGTATTATGACATTGACGTCAAGCTCGATTCAAGAGTATTAAGCACCGAAAATATCAATGCAATTTTGAACAACGGAAGATTTGGAGACAGCGTCGCATCACCAAACGCGAGGCTTGGTACCGTCTATTTCCCAATATTTTGGGATGATTCATTACAATATTTACATGGATTGTATTACGCAGAAGATGATGGATTAGAAACAAATCTCACTGCTTTTTCTAGCGCGCTCGGAAGCACGACCAGAGTATCTGCGGTGTCACCCAAATCCTCAGATTGGATGACCATTTTTTATGTAGAGTATTGGAATCCTACCCTCGGTGAGTGGACACGAATACAAGGTTTTGTGGATACAGGCCTTTCGGCAGATGGGATAGCGGCTCAATTAAATGCCGCCCTACCCGGTACTTACGATGAGACTACCTACGGCACGGCATGGCGTATCAGCACATATGACGCAAACTATAACTACGCCTTAATCGGAAGCACGGACCAAGATATAACGTCTCCTCAAACTCAAATAGCGCGTGTAAACTTCCTGCCGGAGTTTGACATTATTGTGCCGTTTGTGGCCGAGGGTGCCGGTCTCTTGGGGGAGGCAGTCAAGGTTGACGACCACATTCCCAATAGGATAACCACCTATTCCACCCTTGCCCAAGCGCTTGACGAGGATAAGGGCGGCAAACACGTTATTGTGAACGCTGACCAAACCATCAGCGCTAACCTCACCGTTGTTCCCGCCGGCAAGACGCTGGAGATTGCCGAAGACGCGACGCTGACCGTCCCGAACGGCGCGATACTGGAGTTTGAGGTAGGCAGCTTTTTGACTGGGCCGGGGAAAATATCCGTCGCCAGTGGCGGGATAATCATTGTTCCTCACGAGCTGCACCCGCTATTCGCGGCACCGGGCGGCCCCGGCGGCGGTATCGACGTCAATGCGGGCGGGACGTTTGTCCTCAGCACCCCCACCGTGCCTTGGGTGTGGATTGGCAACGACTTCACAGATTATACAGACCTCAACGCCGCCAGCACCGGCAAGCCCGACTTGGAGCTGACCGCCGGCTATGTGGCTATTGTTCCTACAATCAGTGGAGCGGCGCCGCAAGGTACGCTCACCCTGAACGGCAACGCGACGATTCGGGGCTTCGGCTATACGCCCGATACCACCAATGTCGCGCCCGTGGAAATCAAGGCGGGGCAGACACTTGTTGTACCCGCTACCAGAACCTTGACGATTCCCGAAGGTGCGTCGCTTAAAGTCGATGGGACGCTGACAAACAACGGGACGATTGGGCTTCAAACGAGAAATCAGATTATCGGGGATGTCGGAGGAGATCTTCGTTATCCCCCCGGCCCCTCAGAATCCCAAGACGGCTCCGATGTTGGGCTATTCCCCACGACTCCTCCCAGCACCGGCGACGGTGAGGAAGGCGAAGACGGCGAGGGCGAGCCGGAGACGACTGTGGAAGTGGAACTGAGCGAAGAAGCAATCGCGGAGATTGTGGAAGCGGTGGAGGAAGCGGTTGCCGATGCGTTGGAGGCGATTGCGGAGGCTTTGGAAGCGGAGAGCGGCGAGACGGTTGTTGTGGCGGTTGAGATTGACCTCGGCGTAGAGGTGACGGACGACACGACAACGGTGACGGCGCCGGTGCCGGAAGAGATTGCGGCGGCGATTGTGGAAGCGCTGGAAGCGATAGAAGAGGCGCTGGAAGACGGCGCGAGCGTGGACTTCTCGGTGACGCTTGACCTCGGGCTGGTGAGCCTGACGCTTGACCTCGATGCGCTGGTTGAGATTTTCGGCGCGGGCGAGACGGTGGTGCTTGAGGTTGCGCTTGTGGCCGCGGACGACCTTGACGAAGACGCGGCGGCGCTTGTGGGCGACCGGCCGGTGTATGGCTTCTCGGTGCTGGTCAATGATGAGGCGGTCACGGAGTTCGGCGGCGGGACGATTAGCATCGCGATTCCGTACGAGCTGGGCGCGGGCGAAGACCCGAACGCGATTGTGGTGTACTACCTCAACGCGGACGGCGAGCTGGACGTCATCCGGGGCTACTATGAAGACGGCTTTGTGTACTTCATCACCGATCACTTCTCGAAGTTTGTCGTCGGCTACAACCCCGTGACGTTTACCGACGCGGACGATATTCCGACATGGGCAGCCGGCAACATCCTGTTCAGCGCTTCGCGCAAGCTGTTTGTCGGCAACGGCGGAGCGTTCATGCCGGATATGAATGTCAGCTATCAGCAGCTCGCAGCGGTTCTGAGCAACTACCTTGGACTGGGCGCGGAGCTTGACTGGGATACCGGCGGCCACATCACATGGGGCGAGGCGTTTGGAATCTTCGCCGGACTGGATATTGAGGACTACACGGTTGCGGCGACCCGCGCCGACGTGGCGGTCATCCTGTACAACTTCATCGTGAAGAGCGGCATCAAAGTCAGCGCGATAGACGACGCGCCTTCGTTCAGCGACATCGGCGACTTGGACGATGTGTATGTCACGGCGATAGAGTACATCGCGGCGATTGGCGTCACCGCGGGCACCGAAGGCGGAACGAAGTACAGCCCGGATATGACCCTTACCCGCGCGCAGGTGTCCTCCTTCATCACCAACATTGTGAAGGCGTTCGGCGGTTAAGAAAGAGCGGCAATGCCCCCGTCCGGGCGGACGGGGGCATTTTTTTACAGCAAAGGCTTGATTCTTTCCGCGTGCCGTGATATAATCCATCGGGCATATATTATTCCGAAGGGATTGGACATACGAATGAGTGTAAAAAGCATGGAGAAAAAAGAAAAGAATTTGGTGGAACTGACCATCGAGGTGAGCGGAGAGGTATTCGCCGCCGCCACCGAAAAGGCGTACAGGCGGAACGCGGCAAAGATGAACGTGCCGGGCTTCCGCAAAGGCAAAGCGCCGCGCAAGATTATCGAGGCGATGTACGGTCAGGGCGTCTTTTTCCAAGAGGCCGTTGACGGCACATGGACGGAGGCCTATGAGCAGGCGGTGGAAGCGGAGGGTCTGGAGCCGGTCGAGCGCCCCGAGGTCGAGGTGGAGGAGATTGGCGCGGACGGCTATACGTTCGTGGCGCGGGTTCATGTATACCCGGAGATTGAGATTGGGCAGTATAAAGGCTTGAGCGCCTATGCGCCCCCGGCCGCCGCAGACGAGGCGCAGGTTGACGCCGATGTAGAGCGTCTGCGCGAACGCAACGCCAGTCTGGTGACGGCGGAGCGCCCCGCTAGAGCGGGGGATACCGTGATACTGGACTATGAGGGGTTCATCGACGGCGTACCGTTTGAAGGGGGCAAGGGTGAGCGTCAGACGCTGGAGCTGGGAAGCGGGCGGTTCATCCCGGGATTTGAGGAAAAGCTGGAGGGCGCGGTCGCCGGCGAAGAGCCGGAGGTGGCGCTGAGCTTTCCCGAAGAATATCACGCGAAGCATCTGGCGGGCAAGGCGGTGGTGTTCAAGTGCAAAATCCATGAGGTCAAGGAGAAGGTTTTACCCGACGCGGACGATGAGTTTGCCAAGGATATTTCTGAGTTTGACACGCTGGAGGCGTATAAAGAGTCCGTCCGCAAGCGGTTGCTTGAGGCTGCGGAGCGGGAGTCGGAGGCGGCGTTTGAAAACGCTCTGCTTGCGAAAATCATCCCCACCATCACCGGCGACATACCCGAGGCGATGATTCAGCAGCGGCTGGAGAACATCGTGAACGATTTTTCGTATAGCCTGCGGCAGCGCGGGATGAATCTGCAAAGCTATATGCAGATGGCGGGACTGGATGAACGGGCGCTGCTGGAGCAGTTCCGTCCGCAAGCGGAGAACCACACCAAATGCGGCTTGGTTTTTGACAAGATTGTAGAGCTGGAAAACCTTGAGCTATCCGAAGGCGAGCTGGACGCCGAATACGCCCGTCTGGCGGAGTTATACAGCATGAACGCGGACGAGACGCGTAAAGCGGTAGGCGAGAAGTCTCTGACGCGGGATCTTTTGGCCTTGAAAGCCTCCAAGCTGATTACAGGCTCGGCGGTGAGGTTGGATAAGCCGGAGGAGGAAGAGGCTGCGAAGCCACAACCTAAACCTAAGACGCCGGCGAAGACCCCAGCGGCCAAAAAAAGCACGGCGGCTAAGAGCGCCGACAAACCTGCCGCCGCGCCTAAAAAGAAGCCGGCGGTAAAGAAAGAGGAGGAAGCGTAAAATGGCGTTAGTTCCTATTGTCATTGAGCAAACCAACCGGGGAGAGCGGTCGTATGACATCTACTCCAGATTGTTGAGCGACAGGATTGTGTTTTTGGCGGATCAGGTCAACGACGTCACGGCGTCGCTGGTCATCGCGCAACTGCTGTTTTTAGAGGCGCAGGATCCGGAAAAGGATATCAGCTTTTATATTCACTCGCCGGGCGGCTCCATCACCTCCGGCTTGGCCATCTACGATACGATGAATTTCATCACCGCCGATGTTTCCACCATCTGCGTGGGCATGGCGGCGTCGATGGGCGCGTTGCTGCTGGCGGCGGGCGCCAAGGGCAAGCGTTACGCTCTGCCCAACTCCGAGATGCTGATTCACCAGCCGTCGCTACACGGCGGCCTGTCGGGGCAGGCGACCGACATTAAAATTCACGCCGACCATATCATACGCTCCAAGGCCAAGCTGAACAACATTCTCGCCTCCCTCACCGGGCAGACGGTGGAGAAGATTGCGGAGGATACCGAACGCGACCGCTATCTCACGGCCGAAGAAGCGCTGGCCTATGGGTTAATCGACAAGATTTATGATAAACGCGCCAATATTCCGGCGCAAAAATAACTGTCAAACGATATTTGACGAAAGGATGCAACAATGCCAAGAGACGACCGCAAACATGTACGCTGTAATTTCTGCGGAAAGCATCAGGACATGGTGCGCAGGCTGATTGCCGGCCCCAGCGCCTGTATCTGCAACGAATGTGTACACCTTTGCCTGACCATACTCGACGACGGGGTGGACTACAACCGCACCCCAATCACCGCGCACACCGATACGCTCAAGCGTCCGCATGAAATCCGCGCTCTGCTCGACGAGTATGTGGTGGGGCAGGAGGACGCTAAAATTGCGTTGTCTGTTGCCGTGTACAACCACTACAAGCGCGTTTTCGCCGCCGCGGACGACGACGATGTGGAAATTCAAAAGAGCAACATTCTCATGCTCGGCCCTACAGGCTGCGGCAAGACCTATTTTGCCGCGACACTGGCCAGAATCCTCAATGTCCCCTTCGCCATTGCCGACGCCACGACGCTGACCGAAGCGGGGTATGTGGGCGAGGACGTGGAAAACATCCTGCTCCGCCTTATCCAAGCGGCCGACCATGACATCGAGCGCGCCGAGCGTGGCATCATCTATATAGACGAGATGGACAAAATCGCGCGGAAGAGCGAAAATGTCTCGATTACCCGAGACGTTTCCGGTGAGGGTGTTCAGCAGGCTTTGCTCAAGATTTTGGAGGGGACAATCGCCAACGTGCCGCCCACCGGCGGACGCAAGCATCCGCATCAGGACTTTTTGCAAATCAACACGGCGAACATCCTGTTTATCTGCGGCGGAGCGTTCGACGGGATTGAAAAAATTGTGGAAAACCGCATGGGCAGACGCACCATGGGCTTTTCCGGCGTGGTTGAGAGCAAGAAGGATAAAGACCTCACCACCCGTCTGCGTGAGGTGACCCCGCATGATTTGCTGAAATACGGCATCATCCCGGAGCTGGTCGGGCGTTTGCCCATCATCGCGCCGCTGGGTCAACTGACCCGCGAGGAGCTGGTGTCAATCCTCACCGAGCCGAAAAACTCTCTGGTCAAGCAATATAAAAAGCTGTTTGACTTGGACAACGTGACGCTGGAGTTTGAGGATGAGGCGCTGGCTGAAATTGCCGAAATTGCTTACGAGCGCGGTATCGGCGCGCGCGGCCTTCGCGCGGTTATTGAGTCGGTGATGACCGATGTGATGTACCGCACGCCGATGGATCCGTCCATCGAGAAGGTGGTCATAACGCGTGAAACCATACGGGACAAAATCGAGCCGGAAATGACGCGCAACCCCGAGATTCAAGCGCGGATTATGCCTGTGATGAAGAGAAAGAAAAATGTCTCATAGACATTACTCATAACTGGAGCGAAGCGATATGCGACTGCCGATGATTGCCTTGCGCGGGCTGACCGTGTTCCCGGAAATGTATATCCATTTCGATATCGGCCGCCACAAATCGGTACGAGCGCTGGAGGACGCGCTCAAGGGCGACCAGATGGTCTTTTTAGTGGCTCAGAAGGATATGCGCGACAACGACCCCGGCGCGGGCGACGTTTGCCGCGTCGGCACCATTTCTGTCCTGCGGCAGATTATCCGTCTCCCGGGAAACAATATGCGCGTACTTGTTGAGGGACGCCAACGGGCGGTTTTGAAGAGCATCGCGGAGGAAGACCCTTTTCACATCGCGGAGGTGGAGCCGCTGAAGGAACCTAAGCGCGTCTCGATTCGGCTGGAGGCTCTGATACGGGAGATTAAGGATAAATTTGAGGACTATTGCGCGCATCAGCCGCGCCTTTCGCCGGAAGTGATTATTAACGTCCAAGCTGCGGACAGCGCGGGGTATTTGGCGGATTACATCACGCAGCATATTCCGGTCAAGCCGATGGCAAAGCAGTCGATTCTTGAGGCGGCGCATCCTGTCAAGCGTTTGGAGCGGCTGTATGTCATCCTCTCGAATGAGGTGGAAATCCTCTCGGTCGAAAGTGACTTGCATGACCGTCTCCGTGACCGTCTGGTCAAAAACCAAAAGGACTATTACCTTCGTGAACAGCTTAAAGCCATCAAAAGCGAACTGGGCGACGGCGGCGAAGACGAGGCCGAAAACTATGAGACAAAAATCAATGCGCTGAGTTTGGCGGAGGAGACGGCGGAAAAGCTCAAAAAGGAAGTGGCGCGCCTTTCGCGGCAGCCGGGTGAATCCCATGAATCGGCGTTGATACGCACGTATCTCGACACTTGCCTTTCTCTGCCTTGGAACACCTCGACCAAAGACCGTCTGGACGTCAAGGCCGCGCGGCGTATTTTGGATAAAGACCATGACGGCTTGGAAAAGGTCAAAGAGCGCATTTTGGAGTATCTGGCCGTAAAAAAACTCGCGCCGGGAATCAAGGGGCAGATTCTTTGTCTTGTTGGGCCGCCCGGCGTCGGGAAAACCTCGGTCGCCATATCAATGGCGCGCGCGATGGGGCGTAAGCTGGCCCGGCTCTCACTGGGCGGTGTGCGTGATGAAGCCGATATTCGGGGACACAGAAAAACATACATCGGCGCCATGCCGGGACGGATTATCAACGCCGTGCGTCAGGCGGGAAGCAACAACGCGCTCATACTCCTTGATGAAGTGGACAAGCTGGGCGCGGACAGCAGGGGAGACCCGTCGGCGGCGTTGTTGGAGGTGCTTGACCCCGAGCAGAACGTCTCTTTCCGCGACCACTATCTTGAGGTGCCGTTTGACTTATCCCAAGTTCTTTTCATCACCACCGCCAACGCGACCTCGACCATCCCGCGTCCGCTCCTTGACCGTATGGAGCTGATTGAGCTTTCCAGCTATACCGACGAGGAAAAGGTACGTATCGCCAAGCGGCATCTGATTCCCAAGCAGATGAAGCAACACGGCGTAAGCAGGCAAATGCTCGCTTTTTCAACCACCGGGCTGCGCGACTTAATTGCGGGGTGGACTCGCGAGGCGGGTGTGCGCGTGTTAGAACGCAATATTGCGGCCGTCTGCCGTAAAACGGCCATGCGTTTTGCCGATGGAGAGACTGAAAAGGTCATCGTCAGGTCTCTGAATTTGCCGGATTTTCTTGGTGTGCGCAAGTACCGCCCGGAACGTCCTTTGGGGCAGGCGGAGGTTGGGCTTGTGTGCGGGCTGGCTTGGACGCCGGTGGGCGGAGAGGTGCTTGAAGTAGAGGCGGGCGTGAGCGAGGGAAGCGGAAAGGTAGAATTGACAGGCAATATGGGCGACATAATGAAAGAATCCGCCAAAGCCGCATTTACCTGCATACGCGGACTGGACAACAGTTGGTGCATTGATAAGGAATTTTACAAAAACCGCGACATCCACATCCACTGCCCGGAGGGGGCCATTCCCAAGGACGGGCCTTCCGCGGGAATTACGATGACGGTGTCTATGGTTTCAGCCTTGACAGGGCGTCCGGTACGGAGGGACGTCGCCATGACGGGGGAAATCACGCTCAGAGGGCGGGTTCTTCCGGTAGGCGGGTTGAAAGAGAAAACGATGGCGGCCTTTCGCGCCGGAATCCATACGGTTATCATCCCTGCTGAAAACGAGAGAAACCTAGAGGATATAGATTCAGATGTACGCAAGGCGCTGAGGTTTATCCCTGTCGATACGATTGAAACGGTTTTGAAAGAGACGCTTTTATGAAAGCCGTATTTATCAAATCGGCGGCACGGGAGGATCAGTTTATCCGGGACGGGAAGAAAGCCGTTGTGTTTGCGGGGCGTTCCAATGTGGGCAAAAGCTCGGTCATCAATCTGCTTACGGGGCGCAAAGGCTTGGCGAAGATTGGCAATACACCGGGGAAAACGTCTCATGTAAACTATTTTCTGATAGACGATGCGTATTACTTTGTCGATTTGCCCGGTTATGGGTACGCGAAGGTTTCCCATTCCGAAAAGCTGCGCTGGGCGGCGCTGCTGGAAGCCTTTTTCCGCGTCCCGGACGCCGTTACGCTGGGGGTATTGGTAACGGACGCGCGGCATAAGCCGACAGCGCTGGACAGCCAGATGGCGCAGCTTTTCCGGCAGACAGGCAAGCCGTTCATTACGCTGGCGAACAAGGCTGACAAGGTGAAAACTTCACAGTTGTCGAGTGCGCTGGCGCTGATTAAAGAAACCCTTGCTGTAGACAGTGTTTTGCCCGTTTCCTCCGTGAAGGGAGCCGGCAAGAAGGAGGTTTGGCATGAAATTGGTATCCGAATGTCTGGGGATTAACGCCAGCGGTCATTTGACCATCGGCGGCGTTGACGTTCCGGCTCTGGCGAAGGAGTACGGCACGCCGCTCTATATTATGGACGAGGGGCATATTCGCGGGAACTGCCGCGCCTTTACCGAGGCGGCGGCGGAGCGGTATCCCGGGAAATGTTCGATAGCCTACGCGAATAAGGCTATGGCTTGCAAGCATATCGTCCGCGTCACGCATGAGGAAGGTCTGTATGCCAACGCGGCGTCGGGCGGGGAGGTGTATACCGCCCTGCAAGGCGGTATGCCGCCGGAAAAAATCATCTACCACGGCAACAACAAAACCGACGAGGAATTGCTGCTGGCCGTCAAAAGCCAGATTCTCCGCATCGTAGCCGACGGGCCGGAGGAGCTGCATAACATATCGCGCATCGCCGGGGAACTGGGCGTGACGGCGTCCGTATCCCTACGCCTGTCGCCGGGTGTAACGGTGGATTCCCACTCCTCGCTGCAAACGGGGAAGCTGGATTGCAAATTCGGCATCCCGATTGAAACGGGCGCCGCGATGGATGTGGTTAAGCTCGCGCAGTCGCTGGGCGGCGTTGCGCTGGACGGTATACATTGCCACCTTGGCTCACCGATTTTTGAGACAAGGCCTTATGCGGACGCGATTGACATTATGACGGCGTTTATGGCGCGGGTGCAAGCTGAAACGGGGCTTCAGCTCAAGGAGCTCAACCTCGGCGGCGGGTTTGCCGTGCGCTATCTGCCGGACAAAGGCGCGCCGCCTATACGGGATTACATCGCCGTCATCTCCGAGGAGGTGCGGAACGCGGCGGCGCGGCATGGGTTGCCGCTGCCGGAGCTTGTGCTGGAGCCGGGGCGCAGCATTGTCGCGGGGGCGGGCATCACCGTCTACACCGCCGGCGGCGTCAAGGAAATTCCGGGCATACGCACCTATGTGTCGGTGGACGGCGGCATGACCGATAATCCGAGATATATGCTGTATGGCTCGCAATACGACGTTACCCTGCCGGAACGGGCGGGGGAGGAAAAGACGCAAATCATCACCCTTGCGGGCCGCTGCTGCGAAAATGAGCTGCTAGGCAAGGATATGCCCATACAGCCGGTTAAGGCGGGCGACCTTGTGGCTGTCCTCTGTACCGGCGCGTACAACTATTCTATGGCGTCAAATTACAATCGCATCCCGCGACCGCCCGTGGTGATGGTGAGGAACGGCGAAGCCTTTGTCGCGGTGCGCAGGGAAACGTGGGAGGACGTTGTAAGACTTGATGTTTGAGGTGTTTTCATGTTAATACGGATTTTTGAGAATATGCGCGGCATGGATGTGTCGGACATCGCCATTCAGATTATGGCGACTGTCGCGGCTGTACTCATTTGCCTGATTGTACACGAAATTTGTCATGGGCTTGCCGCTTACGCGCTGGGAGACCCCACCGCCAAACGGATGGGGCGGTTCAGCTTCAATCCCGTACGGCATATCGACCCTATCGGCGGGCTGATGCTTTTGCTGCTGGGATTTGGCTGGGCGAAGCCGGTGATGGTGGATCCGCGGTATTTTGAAAACCCTAAACGGGATATGGCGCTGACGGCGCTGGCGGGGCCGGTTTCCAACTTTATTCTGGCATTTCTTTCAATGGGTCTGCTGGCCAATACGGCTAGGTGGGCGCTGGGGGCTGGACTCGTGGGCGCCGCGCTGTTTAGTTTTTTAAGAACCCTAGTTTTCCTCAATATCGGCCTTGGCGTTTTCAACCTCATCCCGATTCCGCCGCTTGACGGCTCAAAGGTTCTCGGCGCGTTTCTGCCCGACCGTATGTACTGGCAGCTAATGCGGTTTGAACGATACGGGATGTTTATTCTGCTCTTTCTTCTGATGTTCGGTCGTATTGATTTGAACAGGTTTGTAAATGGGATATTTAACGCCATGCTCGGCGTGTGGACGTAGCGTCATGGATGAAACGCTGACATTCCGCCTTGAAAAGGTGGTGCAGGCCCCGCAGGAGGTCATGGAGGATTTTGAAGGGCCGCTGGATCTCATCCTCTTTTTGATGGGGCGGAATAAAATTGCCATTGAGGACTTGCAGATTACCCTCTTGTGCGGCCAATTCTCCGCGTGGATTGAAGCGCGCCGGACGCTTGATATGGATGTGGCAAGCGAGTTTATCGCTATGGCGTCGCATTTGGTGTATCTCAAGAGCAAGAGTTTGTTGACGGCCGGAGAGGCGGACGAGGAGATTGACTTGCTAAAAAAGGCGTTGGAGGAACGGCTGGCGCTGGAAGAGCGTCAAAAGATGGAGTTCATCCGCGATTTTCTAAGCGACAGGTCGGAGCTGTACCGGCAAATTCTGACCAAGCCTCCTGAACCGGCGGAACGTCCCGTCGAATATATCCACAGCCACGAAGCGGACGTTTTGATTGAAGCCCTTGAGAGGATGTTTGAGCGTTCCGAGCGCAAACGCCCGCCGCCGACCACAGTTTTCACCGGCATTGTCGGGCGCGAGCCTTATCCGGTGAGGGCGATGATTGAAGCGATTAGGGCGCGGCTTGAGGATACCGGCAAATTGCCTTTAGAGATGCTGTTTGAGGGCGCTTGGAACCGTTCGGCGGTGGTCGCTTCTTTTCTGGCCGTCTTGGAGATGTGCCGCAACCGTGAGATCGACTTATGCGAAGAAGGTGGAACGTGGAACATTATTCAATCGAAACCGCTATAGAGGGCATTCTGTTCGCTTCGGGCGAGCCGGTGGCCGTTTCGCGTCTCGCGGCGGCAATCGGCGTGGAGGGGCGAGAGGTTGAGGAAGCCGCCGAGCTATTGTCAGGGCGCTACCGCTATGAACAGCGCGGGTTTCGCTTGGTGCGTTTGGATAAGTCCTTGCAGATGACCACGGCGCCCGAGCTTGCCGACGTAATCCGAAAAACCTTGGAGGAGCGCAAGCCGCCGCCCATGAGCCGCGCCGCGCTGGAGGTTTTGAGTCTCGCCGCGTATTATCAGCCGATTACCCGTGCCCAAGTGGAGAGGGCGAGGGGAATCGAGAGCGGCGCGACGCTGGCGGGTCTTGTGGATAAGGGGCTGCTGGCTGAAGCCGGAAGGCTGGAGGTTCCGGGACGTCCGATACAATATAAAACCACGCCGAGCTTCCTGCGGGCGTTCGGGCTGTCAAGCCTTGACGACCTTCCCGACACGGAGCTGGACGGTCAGTTGACGTTGGAGTAGAGTATGCTTGTAACGGGTATCATCTTATTATGTTTATTGCTGTTAGGTTTTGTCCGCTTTGGCGTACGCGTCGCGCGAACCGCGGATGGGGAAACACGCTTGGTTTTGCGCGTGGGTCTGCTTCGGATAAACCTATTGAAGTGGATGCGCAGGAAAAAGGCGGTGAAACCCAAGGAAAAGCGTGTCCTTCCCTCAACGGTGAAGGATTTCCGAAGCGTTGTTATGCCCGTCCTGCGCGCGCTCCGGCGGGGCGTGAGGATAGATTGTTTGAGGCTGAGACTTGCCATCGCGGGCGAAGACGACCCGTGCGCCGCCGCGCTGCTGTATGGACGGCTGCATACGGCGTGGGGGATTCTGTACCCCCTGTTGGATGAAACCCTGCGCTTCAAAAAACGGCGGATTGAGTTTAAGCTGGATTTCGATAGCGCGAAAACCGTTTGGGAGGGTGATTTTTCCGTTACGATTTCTATCGGGCGGCTTATCGGGGTTTTTCTGACGGCGGCGGGCGCGTATATGAAGCAAGAAAAAGCAAGTATTCCAAGGAAGGCGGTATAGAAAGATGGAAAACAAGAAAGGCGTCGCGGAGATTATGAGCGCGACCATGTCCGGGCTGAGGGAAATGGTTGATGTCAACACCATTGTGGGCGAGCCGGTCACGACGGCGGACGGGACGACCATCATTCCCGTGACACGCCTGTCTATGGGCTTTTGTTCTGGGGGCTCAGAATTTGGCACGGACAAAAGCTTCAGCGGCGGAGGCGGCGGAGGCGGCGTTAAGGTCGCGCCTGTGGCGTTTTTGATTGTCAACAACCAAAACGTGAAGCTGATGCCCATATCCGGGACTGCGGAGACTACGTTTGACAAAGTGGTGGATTTGATTCCAAAGCTGGTCAAGCAGGCGGAAAAATTACTCGCAAAGCACAAAAAAAAGGAAGAAGACGACGAATAACGGACACAGGCGCAGGGAAAACTTTTTGTTGAGGTGAATTTCATGCGCCGAATGATTGCGATGATTGTATCCGTTTTTCTTCTTTCCTCGCCAGCACTGGCGGCTGGGCCGCCAGTGTCTGCCGCCGGGGCGGTTTTGATGGACGCCGAGACTGGAACCGTGTTGTTTGAGCATAACGCCGACGCGCGCAGTTTGATTGCGTCCACGACCAAAATTGTTACCGCGCTGGTCGTTTTGGAGGCTTGCGCAAACCTTGATGAGGTGTGTGTGGTTCCCGCTGAAGCGGTGGGGGTGGAAGGCTCTTCAATGTATCTGCAAGCGGGGCAAAGCGTCACGGTGCGTGATTTGCTCTACGGGTTGCTGCTGAAATCGGGGAACGACGCGGCTGTGGCGCTGGCGATTCACTGCGCGGGCAGCGTTGAGGCGTTTGCGGCGATGATGAATGAAAAGGCGGCGGCCTTGAAGCTGAAAAACTCCAGTTTCAGCAACCCCCACGGCTTGAACGCTGAGCATCACTTTTCTTCGGCGCGGGATTTGGCTTTATTGACCCGCGCAGCGCTGAAAAACGAGACCTTTTCGCATATGGTTTCGAGTAAGTACGCGCAGATAAACGGCGTTACGATTAAAAACCACAACCGTATGCTGTGGTCATATTCGGGTTCGGACGGCGTGAAGACGGGTTATACGGTCAACGCGGGGCGGTGCCTTGTTTCCAGCGCGACGCGTGATGGGATGCGCTTGATTGCGGTGACGCTCAACGACAGGAACGATTGGGTTGACCATGCCGCTATGCTGGATTACGGCTTTGAAGCGTACCTCTTAAAGACGCTCTGTCTTGAGGGGGCTGAAATAGGGGTCGTTCCCATGCTCGGCGGGGGAGACGCGTTGGTCAAGGCCGCGCGGTCGGTGCGTGTTTTGCTGAAAAAGGAACAGGCCGATTCAGTTGATGTACAGATTATGCTGCCCCGGTATCTCTGGCAGCCCGTGATAGAAGGCCAGCGGGTGGGGTTGCTGACGGCGGTTTTAGACGGCGAAGTGATAGCTCAATGCCCCTTGATTGCGGAGGTTGGAGCGTGAAGGAACGGCTGCAAAAAATCATATCGTCCCGCGGATTGATGTCGCGCCGCGCCGCCGAAGCGCTGATTGGGCGGGGCGGCGTCTCTGTGGACGGGAAGAAGGCGGTGATTGGGGATTCCGCCAATCCTGAAACGCAGGAAATCCTTGTTTCCGGCCGCCCGCTCCCGCCCCTCCCCAAGGCGGTGTACATACTCTTGAACAAACCGCGCGGGGTGACGACCACCTTGCGGGATGTTCACGCGAAAAAAACGGTGCGGGAATTGCTGCCAGAGAACCTCGGCTATCTTGTGCCGGTCGGCAGGCTGGATAAGGAGTCGGAGGGACTGCTGCTGATGACCAATGACGGGGCCGCCGTGCGGCGGCTGACGCATCCGTCCTCCGGCGTTGAGAAGGAATACAGGGTCACTGTTCTGCCGGATGAGGAGCTGACCATTACGATTACGGAAGGGAAAAAGCATCAGGTGAGGAATATGTGTAAAGTAAGAGGCTTAACAGTAACAAGGCTGATTCGCGTGCGCGAGGGCGCGCTGATGCTTGGGACTCTCAAGCCGGGAGAGTGGCGTTATTTGACGGAGAAGGAAATTGGCTATGTGCGCGGAAAATAGGGTTACGGTGGTCGGCGCGGGAGCGGCGGGGCTGATTGCAGCGGTACGGGCCGCGCAGTGTGGCGCGAATGTGCGGCTGCTGGAGCGGAACAACCGGCCCGGCGTGAAGCTGTCAATCACCGGGAAGGGACGGTGCAACGTCACGAACAACTGCGACGCGGACACGTTTCTGCGGCATTGCAACAACGGAAAGTTTTTGCGAAGCGCGCTGGCGCATTTCTCTCCGGCGGACGTAATGGCGTTTTTTGAGTCGCTGGGCGTCCCTTTGGTTACCGAACGGGGGCGGCGCGTCTTTCCGCAAAGCGGACAAGCGTCCGATATCGTAAATGCGCTTGTCCGCGAGGCGGCGCGATTGGGCGTCTCGATAGAATACGGACGCCGCGTCCGCGCCTTGGACGCGGGTTTTGAAAAAGGCGGCGCGCTGATACTGGCGACCGGCGGGATTAGCTATCCTAAAACCGGCTCTACCGGGGACGGATATCGGCTCGCCGAGCAAGCCGGGCATACGGTAGCGCCCCTTTCGCCGTCGCTGATTCCTCTGGAGTCTCCCGACGTGTTTTGCTCTGAGCTGCAAGGGTTATCCCTGCGGAATGTGACGCTCCGCCTGATAGACGGGCAGGGAAGGGAGCTTTTCCGTGAGGGGCCGGGCGAGATGCTGTTTACCCATTTTGGAATTTCAGGGCCGTTGGTACTGAGCGCGTCGGTGCTATGGAATAAAGGATGCGCGGCGGTCATAGACCTCAAGCCGGGATTGACGGAACAGCAGTTATATGCCCGTATTGAGCGTGATTTTATCCAATACGGCGCGAGGGAGACGGGCAACGCGCTTACCGACTTGTTGCATAAACGCATGATTTCCGTTATAATAAACCTTGCGGGGCTTAATGCCGCAAAAAGGGCGGCGGAGGTTACGCGGGCGGAACGGTTGGCGCTGCTTCAAACGATTAAGCGGTTTCCGATAGCCGTATCGGGCACGCGCCCTGCCGACGAGGCCGTTGTGACACGCGGCGGCGTGGTTTTGAAAGAAGTTGACCCGCGCACTATGCGGTCAAAGCTCCATAAAGATCTATATTTTGCGGGGGAGATTCTGGACTTGGACGGCTGCACGGGCGGATACAATTTGCAAATCGCGTGGTCTACAGGCTGGGCGGCCGGTGAAGCGGCGGCGGCGGGCCGCGGCGGAGAATGATTTGGGTGAACGGAAAGGAGCGGCGTTATGCAGGTTTGCAGCGTTGCCATCGACGGACCGTCGGGGGCGGGTAAAAGCACCATATCGCGCACGGTTTCAAAAAGGCTGGGGTTTGTCTACATAGACACAGGCGCGCTGTACCGTGTCATTGGCTTGAGGGTTGTGGAAACAGGCTTGATGGACTTGGACACGCTCAAGCTCTCCATTGAGTTTACAAACGGGGAACAGCGGATGTTCGACGGCACGCGCGACGTGACGGAGGCTATCCGCAGACACGAAGTCTCCAAGGCGGCCAGCGATTGCTCCGCGCTGCCGGAGGTGCGCGCTTTTTTGCTTCAGCTCCAGCGAGACCTTGCCGGCAAAAATAACGCGCTCATGGACGGGCGGGACATCGGTACGGTGGTACTCCCCAACGCGGATCTTAAAATTTTTCTTACCGCCACGCCCGAATGCCGCGCGCAGAGGCGTTTTGAGGAGTTATCCCAAAAGGGCGGCGTGTTTACCTACGAGCAAATCCTGTCGGACATCAAGCAGCGCGATTTCAATGACAGCACCCGCAAGGAAGCTCCGCTGAAAAGAGCGCCTGACGCCGTTTTACTGGATACCACAGGGAATACGTTTGATGAAAGCGCGTCCTTGGTGGAGGCCTTGATACGGGAGAGACTGACCGATGTTTTATAAATTCGCTCATATCGTCGTCGGTGTCATCTTTCGGGTTATTTTTCGGTTTAAGGTTATCGGGCGCGAAAATGTACCGGCGGGCGGCGCGCTGATTTGCGCCAACCATTCCTCGCTGACAGACCCGGTTTTTATCGCCCTTGCCTTGAAACGGAAAGACCGCCCGCGCTTTATGGCGAAGAAGGAGCTTTTTAAGATATTCGGTTTCAAGCAAATCATCATAGGCTTGGGGGCGTATCCGGTTGACCGCGGCGCGTCTGATTTGGCGGCTGTCCGAACGACGCTTCAAATCCTCAGGCAGGGACAGAATGTGCTTATTTTTCCTCACGGTCACCGTATTACGGCGGGCGGAGAGAACATGACGATGAAGAATGGCGCGGCGATGCTGGCTTTTCATTCGGGAGCGCCGCTGCTCCCGGCGTATCTGACGGCGGGGCGCAGGGTGTTTTTCGATAAAATCCAAGTGGTCTTCGGCAAGCCTTTCAACGTCGAGCAAAAGCCCGGCGTTAAGAGTTCGGAGCTATACGCGGCGCTGGCCGAGCGCTTGAAAGAGGAGATATATGCTCTCAAACCGAATTGAAATCATCCCCAACGCGGGATATTGCAGGGGTGTGGCCCGGGCGGTCAGGATGGCGGCGGACGCCGCGCCCTGTTATACGCTTGGCCCGCTGATTCACAATCGCCGCGCGGTGAGCGAGCTGGAAGCGGCCGGCGTGCGCGTCATAGAATCGGTGGATGAATTGCCCGAAGGCGGCACGCTGATTATCCGCACCCACGGGGCTTCGCCAGACTTATACGCCGAGCTGGAGGAGCGGGGAATCAGCTATCTGGACGCCACCTGCCCTGATGTGAGGAAGATACACACGCTTGTGTCCGCCGAAAGTGAGGGGGGAAGGCTTCTCCTTCTTTTTGGCGACCCGTCGCACCCGGAGGTAAAGGCGACCGTGGCTTGGTGCCGTGAATGCATTGTGTTTTCTGAATTTGAGCGGTTGAAAGAGCTTGCCGCGGATGCGGATAAGCCGATTACGATGGCGGCTCAGACAACCGCCGAATCGGCGATTTATGAAAAATGCCGTGAATTTCTTAAAAAAGAGTATACAAACGCGAAAATTCTTGATACAATATGCGGTGCAACCATTTTGCGTCAGTGGCAAACGGCGGAGTTATCGCGTCGGGCGGGCTTCATGGTTGTTGTGGGAGACCCGTCGAGCGCCAACACGAGGCACTTGGCAGCGGTGTGCGAATGTCCGGTTTTTATTGTGGAGGGCGGAAACGAAGTCCGCGCTTTGATGAAAGCCAATCAGGGCATTATGAGCGGCGTATCGCCGCTTGGCGTTACCGCAGGCGCTTCCACCCCGTCCGCCATCATTGAGGAGGTAGTGTCACATATGAATGAAGAACTCAGCGGCCTGACGCCGCAGGACGAACAGTCCCAAGAGCAAAATCAAGAACAGCAGCTCAGCGCGGAGCCGACCTTTGAGGAAATGCTGGAGGATTCCCTGCGCCCGCTGCACACCGGCGAAAAAATCACCGGCGTCATCACCGGCATTTCGCCTACCGAGATACAGGTCGATTTGGGCAGCAAGCACGCCGCTTATATCCCGCTGAACGAGCTGACGGACGACCCTGCCGTTGACCCCCATTCGCTGGTCAAGATTGGCGACGAAATCGAAACGTATATCATGCGCGTCAATGACGTTGAGGGGACGGCCATGCTCAGCAAGCGGCGCTTAGACACCGTTAAGAGCTGGGAAGACGTTGAATCGGCGCAGGAATCGCACGCTATATTAGAGGGAATCGTCGTTGAGGAAAACAAGGGCGGCGTTGTCGTCTCGGTCAGGGGTGTCCGTATCTTTGTGCCGGCCTCACAGACCGGGCTGCCCAGAGAGGCTCCGATGAGCGACCTTTTGAAGCAGAAGGTACGCTTGCGCGTGACAGAATTCCACCGTTCCCGCCGCCGCGTGGTCGGTTCCATCCGTTCCGTGTCGCAGGAGGATCGCCGCTCCGCCGCAAAAGCCGTGTGGGACAACGTGGAGGCCGGAAAGCAGTATAGGGGAGTCGTCAAGTCGATGACCGCGTACGGTGTTTTTGTGGATATCGGCGGTGTGGACGGGCTTGTGCATCTCTCAGAGCTTTCATGGCAGCGGCTGAAAGCGCCCACCGATTATGTCAATGTCGGCGACGAGCTGGACGTTACCGTCATCAGCGTGGATAGGGAAAAGCACCGTATCTCGCTGAGCCACCGCAAGCCGGAAGACAACCCTTGGCTGAAATTTGTCAACGTGTTCAATGTGGGCGACGTCGTCAAGGTCAAGGTCAACAAGCTGATGGCGTTCGGCGCGTTTGCCGAAATCACTCCCGGTGTTGACGGGCTGATTCACATATCTCAGCTTTCTGACCGCCGTATCGGAAAGCCGTCAGAAATCGTCAACGAGGGGGATACCATCGACGTCAAAATCACCGACATCGACCTCATCCGTAAAAAGATTTCTCTCTCTGCCCGCGCCCTCATTGAGCCGGAGCCGGAAGAGCAGTTTGACACCGGGCCGGACGAAATTGTCGCCATGTCTGACGAGACGGAAACGATTGTCGCGGAGAAGCTGGACATTGCGCCGGAAGAGCCGCCTGCCGAATCCACTGAGACCATTGAAATCATTGAAGAAGAGCCGGTGGCGGAGACGGCTGAAGAACCGGCCGAAACGCACATAGAAGAAACCGCGGAAGAAGCTGCCGAAGAAACGAAAGAAGAGACTCCCGCAGAGTCATCGGAAGAATAACCCTCAATAAATACACCGCCTTTGGTTAGAATATATCCAAAGGCGGTGTTTATTATGTTCAGAAAGTTGTTTATATGGATAATTCTGCTCTGCAATGTATCCCCCTGCATCGCGCTGCCCTACGAGAGCCTAACCTATCTCTACGGCGGCACAAGCCCCATTTACCAAAATAACATAGCCCGTACGCGGGGGAATCTTTCCACCGTTGCCGCCGACTATTTCCACATCGACGGAAACGGAAACGCCGCGCTTTCAAAAACGCCCGACAGACTCTTTATCCAAGCGCGGCAGCGGGAAGGGATTCGCGTCATTGCGTTCGTATCCAACCACTGGGATCGTGAGGCAGGGCGGAAAGCAATGGCGAAGCGCGCGTCGGTGGCGGCGACGCTGACTTATTGGGTAGAGCATTACGGTTTGGACGGTATTGATGTGGACATTGAAAACCTCACACATGCCGATCAGAATGATTTTACCGATTTTGTCCGTATGTTGAGTCATTTGCTGCCGAAGGACAAGCGCTTGAGCGTGGCGGTCGCCGCCAACCCGTACCGGCTGACCACCGGCTGGCACGGGCAGTATGACTACGCCGAGCTGGGGCGTTTATGCAATGTGGTGATGCTGATGACGTACGACCAGTCCTACGAGGGGAGCGCCGCCGGGCCGGTCGCGTCTTACAACTTTACCGAGGCGTCGGTTACCGAGGCCTTGCGGCATATCCCCAAGGAAAAGCTGGTGATGGGTATTCCGTTCTATGGGCGCTACTGGGCGTCGCTGAACAACGGGACAAAAATCGCCGGGCGGGCGTTCACCGTCTCGGATATCGACACCATCACCAAGCATTACGCCTCCGGCTTGTGGTATGACGAGGGGAATCACTGCGCCCGCGCCGCCGTGACCGTAAAAAGTACCGACCCCGCTATCGGGTTGTGGGGCGGCAGGCATCTGGCGGCGGGGACGTATGACATTTGGTATGAAAACGAGCAGTCTTACGCGGCGCGGATGGCTTTGTGCCGGAAGTATGACATCCTCGGCGTTGGAAGCTGGGCGCTGGGGCAGGAGCCGGAACGGGTATGGACGGGTTACCGCTTATGGCTGGGCGGCGTCCCGTTTGCCGATCTCGCGGGGCATTGGGCGGAGGAGGCGATGGCGGGGCTGTATGAGCTGGATGTCCTCTCGGGCGTGGGGAGCGCGCGCTGCGAGCCGGACAGGCCGGTCACCCGCGCCGAAGTCTGCGTCCTGCTTTGCAAGCTGCTGGACGTTCCGCCCCAGACGCCCTCCTCCGCGGCGCCCGCCGAAATCCGAAACCACTGGGCCGCGCCCTATCTGTGGAGTGCCGTACGGCGGGGTTTGATGGCGGGGGACAGCGGCGAGCACCCGCTCTACAGGCCGTCCGACCCGGTGACCCGCGCCGAGCTGGCGGCGTTCTGCGCCAACGCGCTGCATGTTCCGGGCGCAATTGACTACAATCAGGCGCATTTCCCGGACGTCGCGCCGCCGATGTGGTTCAACAACGCCGTCGTTACACTGCGCGTTTTCGGCGTTATGAGCGGGCTGCCGGACGGCAGCTTTCAGCCCTACGGCGGCGCGACCCGCGCTGAAGCGTCCAGCGTGATTTTCAAAATGCTCAACACCGAGCGCAAGGACTTCTCCGGGCAGCTCCAGCGCGCACGCCCACCGTATGTGCTGGATCCGAGGTAGGGGGCAGTTGATAGTTGACAGTGGATAGTTGATAGTTGACAGTTGGGGGGACGGGGGGTTTACAAGAGTAGGGGGATGCGTTATAATGTAGTCAAAAGGGGGTGCTTCTGTGAACGAGACTGTTATGAACGCGAGTGCGTTGCCGTCGTTTTTGGCGGAGACGCTTAAAACCGGCAGAATACGGGTGCGAGAGAACAACCGCGTCGTTACGATAGAGCCTGTTGACGAAAAGCCGGATTGCACAGCCGGATTGCGCGGTATTCTTGCGGATTGTCCCGAAATGTCCGCAGATAAATTCGCAGAGCGCAAACGCGCGGACAAGGTGCTTGACCGATGACCCGCCGATACGTTCTCGACGCTTGCGCATTGCTTGCCTTGCTCCGCGACGAAGAAGGGGCGGATATGGTCGCCGGCGTCATCAACGCCGCAAATGCCGGTGAAGCCGACGCCGCAATCCATAAAGCCAATTTGCTTGAAGTCTACTATGACGTCTACCGCTTCGCCGGCAAAGCAAAGGCCGACGAAATCATCCGGGAAATAAAAGCCTGCCCGATATCCGTTATCTCCGATATCAGTGACGCCCTGTTTGAAGAAGCGGGGCGTTTTAAGGCGTCGTACAACATCTCCTTCGCCGATACCTTCGCCCTCGCAACCGCCTCCGTCACCGGCGCCGCCCTGCTCACGACCGATCACCACGAAATGGATAGAATAGAACAGACAGAGCAAACTGTCAAATTCCAATGGGTACGCTGACCCACACAGCCCACGGCTCAGTTGATAGTGGATAGTTGACAGTTGATAGTTGGGGGGGCGGGGGGTTTACAAGAGTAGGGGGATGCGTTATAATGTAGTCAAAAGGGGGGGCGTCTGTGATGAGTGAAATCCTGTTTTATATCGAAGAGTCCGCAGACGGAGGGTTTGAAGCCAGCGCGGTGAACCATTCCATCTTTACGCAGTGCGACGACTACGCCGAACTGCCCGACACGCTGCGCGACGCTGTGCGCTGCCACTTCGACGAGGGAGAAGTCCCCGCGCTGATTCGGATGCACCTCGTGAGGGACGAGGTCATCGCCGTATGAAATTGCCGCGCGATGTTGACGCAGACCAGTTGGTTCGCGTCTTGGTGCGTTGCGGTTACAGCGTATCAAGGCAGACCGGAAGCCACATCAGACTGCAAAAACAGGACGGAACACACCAAATAACCATCCCAAATCACAGCCCCATCAAAATCGGGACGCTGCAAAGCATTTTGAAAGATGTTTGCCGCGAAAACAACATGGGCATGGCGGACTTGTCTGCTATGCTATAACCAACCCACATCCCCCGCACGCCCGACGGTGGGGGGGTGGATTTTGTTTTTACACAGAATTTACAAAGAAATTTTTAGCGTTTTACTTGCTTTTTGCTTTCGGGCGTGATATACTACACAAGGTGTGCCATGCGCCGCCCCGCTACTACCCGGGGCGGTGACACTTAAATTACAGGGGGACAACTCTATGAAACGCTCAACACTCAAAAAATCCACCGCAAGACTCCTCGTCGCGGTCATGCTCCTCTCCATCTGGCTACCGACGGTGGTTTTGCCGACGGTGGCGGTGGTGACGGATTTTGAGAAATTGAACCTCGCAATAATCGCGTTCAACGGCGGCAGTGGGGATATGGTGATAGAGATTAGTGGTGAGATAGAGGTTGAAGAGACTCTGAATATAACGAACACTTCTGACACACTCACAATCACGGGCGGTGAGCTTAAACGCTACGTTGGGGACTTTTTTGATTCTACTAAAGTAGCACATCTAGGCTCGTTTTTTTTCGTGGATGAGGATGCTACGCTTATTTTGCAGGGCGTTACGATTGACGGAAGTTTGGACGTGAATGACATTAACCCACCTAGTGGTTCTCCTGTGCCGGAGACGCTTATTTTTGTAGCAGGGACATTTGAAATGGAAACAGACGCGGTGCTGAAGGATAATATACTTATTGCTGATCTGGGAGAGGAACGCAGACCCAATAACGGCGGCGCGGTGATTATAGCCGGCGGCGGCGAGTTCAATATGAAAGGCGGTACGATTAGCGGCAACAAAGCCAACGTAGGCGCTGCTGTAGCTATTGCCGAGAACGGCGAGTTCAACATGAACGGTGGTACGATTAGCGGCAATACAACCGAGGGAAGCGGCGGTGCTGTAGCTATTGCCGAGAACGGCACGTTCAACATGAGCGGCGGGACGATTAGCGACAACGAATCTGGATGGTGGGGCGGCGCGGTAGTTGTAAGCGGCGCGTTCTATATGAGCGGCACAGCCGTGATTACGGACAATAATGCAGAAACCGGCGGTGCTGTGTATGTAGGTGCGGATGGCGCGTTCATCATGGGCGGCGGGACGATTAGCAGCAACGAAGCCGATACATTCGGCGGCGCGGTGTACATACGAGGCGGCTTGTTTATGGATTGTACGTGTGATGATTCATGCTGTGATCCTTGTTTGTGTGACGGCGATTCAGTTTGCGAGAACTGTGTCTTCTCTAGCGGCACGTTTGACATGGAGGGCGGCACGATTAGCGGCAACGAAGCTGGATGGGACGGCGGCGCGGTGTATATAAGCGACGGCACGTTTACCATGAGCGACGGCACGGTTAGCGGCAACGAAGCCGAACGAGGCGGCGCGGTGTATGTAAGCGACGGCACGTTTGACATGGAGGGCGGCACGATTAGTGTCAACGAGGCAGACACCGGCGGCGCGGTGTATATAGGTGGCGGCATATTCGCCATGACCGGCGGAGAGATTACAGATAACGTATCGACAGACAAAAGCGGCGCGGTATTCGTAGAAGGTGACGGCACATTTAGTTTAGGCGACGCCTTGATTGAAGATAACGATGGAATAAAGATGACGGGCGGAAGTTTGATACTCAGCGATGACATTACGCTGAGAGAGCAAATCTGTATTGTGCCGCCGGGCCCAACCGAACAACCGACTGTACTTATAGACGGCAAAAACAAGTCCATCAAGAGAGGTATCGCGGGTGACCTTATCACCATAGACGCCAGTACGCTTACGGAAGACCGAACCGGAACCCTTACGCTCAAAGACATCATCCTAGACGGCAACAACGCCGTCGCGCCTTATGCCACAAACGGCGGCGGGTCACTTGTACGCGCCGTGGGTGCTGACGTCGGAGTAGGCGAAGTCATCCTCGACGGCACGGTGCTGCAAAACAACATCTTCACCGGCGGCACGGGCGGCGGCGTATTTGTGGACGGCTACGGCAAGCTCACCATGAACGCAGACTCAATCATTCGCGGCAATACCGCTGAATGGGGCGGCGGTGTGTATGTGGGTCAAGACGGCGAGTTTACCATGAAGGCAAACTCAGTCATTCGCGGCAATACCGCTGATGAAAATGGCGGCGGCGTGTATGTGGGCACTGACGTCGAGTTTACCATGAACGGCATCATCGAAGAGAATGAAGCCGAGGAAGGCGGCGGTGTGTATGTGTATGTTGCCGGCGAACTTATCATGCTGCCCGGCTCTAGGATTAGCGGCAACCTTGCCGAGTACGGCGGCGGCGTATATTTGAGCCACAACGAATTTGCAAGCGAGGGCGGCGCATTTACCATGAGAGGCGGCGAGATTTCTTTCAACACGGCGACCGAGTTTGGCGGCGGCGTAATTGTTCGTGCAGAAAGTACGTTTGACATGGTCTTCGGCGCGATTGGGTTTAATGAAGCGTTGATGGAAACTGTTGTATATGAAGGCGGGCATGATGTGGATGTGAATTTGGACGCGGGCGGCGTATTCACCATGCAGGGCGGCGCAATCGCGAATTTTGAGGATAAGATAGAAAACGCCGTTTATATCTACGACGAGTTGGATAATGATACCGGCTTTGCTTTCCCCGGCTCGGCTGGTAACGGTATCTTGATAGCGTGGGACGGCGTCAGTAAAGAAACTGACACCGGATTGACGGTGTACTCGAACGGGGTTGAAGTGGATAACCCGGTGGATGGCAAAGGAACGGCTTGGTGGGTAAATCCGCTCCATTTCATGGACATGGGCGGCACTGCTGGCTTCATGTCCGCGCCGGACGCGGAGCCGAATGAAGACTGCGGCAACCCGAACTGTGAGTGCGACCCGTGTTCCGGCATCGGCTGCGAGTGCGACCCCGGCAGCGGCAACGGGAACGGCAACGGCGGCGATTATGTATACGTTTCGCCGTCGCCGAGCGCGGAGCCGACGAAGGACAGGGATGTTGTGTACATCTACGGCGACGGGGAGCTGATTAAGGAGTTTTCGCTGAACGAGCTTTGGGCGGATACCGAGGGCTTGGCGATGCTGATGACGGTCGAGGGCGAGTATGAGGAGCTGCGGATTGACGTGCCGGTTTGGTGGTTTGGGGAAGAGGAGAGAGCCGGCGCGGAGCTGGTGGTCTATAATGAGACGCACGGGGCTGCGGGGATAACGGCGGCGAACGTGGCGGCTTTGGGCGACGGCGCGGAGACGGTGTCGTATCTGCTGGTGAAGGGGAGCGTGGCGCTGTCGGCGCTGGCGGACGGGACGGAGCTGGAGGACTGGTATGCGTACGGCGCGCCTGTGGTGCTGGGGCTGCCGGGGTTTGACCCGGAGGCGGACGCGGACGGCGGCGACTGGGTCGCGGTGCGGGTGCTGGCGGACGGGACGGAGAAGATTGTGCCGCTGAGCGTGCTGCGCGGCGAGTTGGTGACGGTGCTTGCGGCGTCGGCGGGGACGTACGACGTGCGGGCGAACCCGAAGGCGTTTGGGGACGTGTCAGGCTGGGCGACGGCTGCGATAAAGTTTGCGGCGGCGCGCGGAATCGTGGCCGGCGTGGGCGACGGGCTGTTTGCGCCGGAGCGCGCGGTGACGCGTGCGGAGTTTGTGACGATGCTGGTGCAGATGCTGGGGATAGACAGTGTACAGTTGATAGTTGATAGTGGAGAGTTGATTGTGTTTGAGGACGTTTTAGAGGGCGCTTGGTATTATGAGCATGTCATGCTGGCGGCGGCGCTGGGCGTGACGGCGGGCGTCGGCGGCGGGAAGTTCGCGCCAGACCGTGTGATTACGCGGGAGGAAATGCTGACGATGGCGTGCGCGGCGCTGGCGAAGTACGGCCTGCTGGACGATACGGTGTGCGGCTTGGAGCATTGCGCGGGCGAGTGCGGCGAGGAGGGCTGTCTGGCGGGGTATACGGATGTTGACGACGTCTCGGCGTTCGCGCTGGACGCGGTGACGACGATGGTCTGCCACAGCTTGATTGTCGGCACCGGCACGGGGGACACGCTGAGTCCCAAGAGCGCGGCGTCCAGAGCGGAAGCGGCGCAGTTCATCGCCAACGCGGTGCGGTACGTGGTGCCGGACTACAGCTCGCTGATAGAGGACTGATGTGATGAGCTATACGTCGGAAGTATTGGAGCGCGCGATAGCGCGGAGTCCGGGGGAACCGGAGTTTCATCAGGCGCTGCGCGAGGTGATTGAGACGCTGGGCGGCATCTTTGAGCGGCGGCCGGAGTTTGTGCGGTGGAAGATACTGGACAGGCTGGTGGAACCGGATCGATTTGTGTCGTTCCGCGTGCCGTGGGTAGACGGCGCGGGCGAGGTGCAGGTCAACCGGGGCTACCGGGTGCAGTACAACAGCGCGATTGGGCCGTACAAGGGAGGCATACGCTTCCACCCGTCGGTGACGGGCAGCGTGATTAAGTTTTTGGGCTTTGAGCAGACGTTCAAGAACGGGCTGACCGGGCTGCCGATTGGCGGCGGCAAGGGCGGCGCGGACTTCGACCCAAAGGGTAAGAGCGACACGGAGGTTTTGGCGTTCTGCCAGAGCTTTGTCAATGAGCTGTACCGGCATATCGGCCCGGACACCGACGTCCCGGCGGGGGATATCGGCGTGGGCGCCCGCGAGGTGGGGTATATGACGGGGCAGTATAAACGGCTGACCGGCAATATGCCGGGGGGCGTCTTCACCGGGAAAGGCCCGTCGTACGGCGGCTCGCTCGGACGCCCGCAAGCCACCGGCTACGGGCTGGTTTATCTGATGGAGGAGTTGCTGCGCCGCAAGGGGCTTTCGTTCGAGGGCAAGCGCGTGGCTGTCTCCGGCGCGGGCAATGTGGCGATTTACTCGGCGGAGAAGGTGGCTCAGTTGGGCGGCAAGCCGGTCACCGTCAGCGACTCGGGCGGCTATATTTATGACGCGGACGGCGTAGACATTGAGCTGTTGAAGAGGATTAAGTTTGAACGCAATGAGCGGCTGACGGCGTATAGGGACGCGAAGCCGTCGGCGGAATATAAGGCGGGCGGCATGGTCTGGGAAATTCCGTGCGACGTCGCTCTGCCGTGCGCCACGCAGAACGAGCTGCCCAAAGCGGGCGCGGAGCTGCTGGTGAAAAACGGCTGCAAGGCCGTGGGCGAAGGCGCGAATATGCCGTCTACGCCGGAGGCTGTGGAGGTCTTTGCGGAAAACGGCGTGATTTTCGCGCCGGGAAAAGCCGCCAACGCGGGCGGCGTGTCGGTCTCCGCGCTGGAAATGACCCAAAACTCCATGCGCCGCCCTTGGACGTTCGAGGAGGTAGACCGTTCCCTGCTGGAGATTATGAAGGGCATCGTAAGGCAGATTACCGAGGCCGCGGAGACGTTCGGACAGCCGGACAACTTGGTGCTGGGCGCCAACGCCGCCGGTTTTCTGCGGGTGGCCGAGGCGATGATGGGGCAGGGCGTGGTGTAAAGGGATACGATTTATGGGCGGATTAATTCCGCCGTATTGGCCTTGATGGCGTCGATGATGTCAAAGATGCTGTTCGCTTTGTCCCGAAGCGCGATTCCGCTCACGAAGGGAATCCCCGTGTCATGGCAATCACTGCCCGCTTGCATCGGCAAACCGTGCAGGCGGGCAAATTCAAGCGCTTTGCGATTGACCTCATCGGGCATCCCGGCGTTGTAGACTTCGACGCCGTCCATCAGGCGCGGTTCCACTGGGCCGGGGTTGCGAATCCAAAAGGCCTCGCGGAACGGGTGTGCCTGCGCCAGATACCCGCCGTTGGCGCGAACGAGGGCGCTGAAACGCGCCACCGACAGCTTGTCCATATCGGTGTTCGCAAGCAGAAAATCGGGGGACAGCCCGTATGTAAGGAATTCCTGCCCGCTTACGCTGAACTCAAATCCGAAGAAAACATCCAGCCCGCACAAATCGCCCTCTTTCTTTGCCAGCTCGTAGCCGGAGCAGAAAAACGCCATCTTCTCCGCCCACGGCCAATCGCGCGGGCAGCCGGAGTTGCCGTTTATAAAGTGGTCGGTCACGATGATGCCCGTGTACCCCCCGGCTTTATAGGCGCGTACCTGCTCAACCGGCGAGGCGGCGGCGCACGCGCTCACAGGCGCGGTGTGCAAATGGGTTTCATAAAGGAACACGGTATCAGCCCTTTCGCGCTATTTTTCTTCGCAGAGACCATTGTACCACGCGCAACAGCAAAACGCAACCAAATCGAACAGAGAGGGGAGCGCTTTTTGAACCTGATATTTGTCCTCGGAATCATTCTTGTGATTGCCGTCCTGTCCTGTAAGGCGACAAAAAGGGCGGGGCTTCCCATCTTAGTGGGCTTTATTTTCATTGGCATATTGATTGGAAGATGGTTTGGCTTCGCGGACGTCTCCTACGCGGAGCGTATCTGTAACTTTGCCCTCCTGCTGATTATCTTCACCGGCGGTTTCCAGACGAATTTTGCCGCCGCCAAGCCCGTGCTGGGCGTGTCGGTTTTGCTTTCGGCAGTCGGGACTGTGCTGACGGCGGGATTGGCGGGTGTGTTTGCCTATTTTGTGCTGGGGCTTGAGTTTTATGAGGCAATGCTGCTGGGCGCGGTTCTGTCCTGCACGGATGCGGCTTCGGTCTTTTCGATACTGCGCTCGAAGAAATTGAGCCTGAAAAACAATCTGGATTCAGCCTTGCAAATTGAGAGCGGTTCAAATGACCCGACGGCCTATATGCTTACCGTTGTACTCATTTCAATGGCCTCGGGCGGTTCGCAAAACGTGCCGTTGTTATTGGCGATGCAGATTATTGTCGGCGCGGCGGCGGGATTTTTGGGCGCGAAATTGGGGCAGCTTATCATAAACAAGCTGAACTTAGATATCGAAGGTCTTTATGCCGTACTGCTTACGGGCGTCGCGTTTTTTATCTACGGCGCGGCGGCGCAGTTTGGCGGAAACGGGTTTTTGGCGGTCTATATCGGCGGCATCATCTTGGGGAACAGCCCCTTGATACGCAAGAGAATCCTAGCCGGGCTGTTCGGCGCGTTTTCCATGATTGCGCAGGTAGCGCTCTTTATTGTCTTGGGCATCCTGTTTGTTCCGTCGACATTTTTGGCCGTTGTGCTGAACGGGCTGCTGTTTGCCTTGTTTTTGTTCTTTGTCGCGAGGCCTATCGCCGTTTTCGTGCTGATGAAGCCGTTTGGCCGAAGTCTCCGCGAAATCGGGCTGGTGTCATGGGCGGGCTTCAGGGGCGCGTCGTCTATTGTGTTCGCCACCTACCTGCTTTCGGCGGGGCTTCCTTACGGGGAATATGTATTCAGCGTTGTATTCTTTGTCTGTATGCTGTCTGTTATCCTTCAAGGCTCACTAATCGCGCCGGTTGCAAAGGCGTTGAAAGTCCTTAGTCCTGAGAAGCGTGTGTTAAAAACCTTTACAGAGTATACGGCTGAGATTCAGCAAGAATTGCTGGAGGTGACGGTTCCGTTCGGAAGTGTGGTTTGCGGCAAAGCCATTTTGGAACTTGGCTTGCCGGAGGACTTATATATCCTTATGATTCGCCGGGAGGGTAGAACCATTGCGCCAATCCAGTCAACCGTCATACAGGAAAACGACATTTTGGCAATCGCCGGTGGCGATAAGGAAAAACTTCTAAAGCTGCACGACGCAATCGGCGGATAGAATCAGGGGGCGCACAGTGTGCGCCCCCTGAAATTTTGCTGCTTAATAATTCACAGCACGGAGTTCGAAATAGGATTGTGGGTGGACACAGACGGGGCATTTTTGCGGTGCGCTCACAAAGTCGGCAATATGCCCGCAGTTGCGGCAAATCCAGACGGATTTCTCTTTTTTGGCGAAAACCGTGCCGTCCTCGATGTTTTTGAGCAGGGCAAGATAGCGTTCCTCGTGTTCTTTTTCGATATTGCCCACCTTCTCAAACAGAAAAGCAATATCGTCAAAGCCTTCCTCACGGGCTTCCTCCGCCATCCGCTTGTACATCGAGGTCCATTCCTCGTTCTCGCCGGCGGCGGCGGCCTTGAGGTTTTCAGCGGTTGAGGGAATTTCCCCGCCGCAGAGCAGCTTGAACCAGATTTTCGCGTGTTCCTTTTCGTTGCCGGCCGTTTCCTCAAACAAAGCGGCGATTTGCTCGTAGCCGTCCTTTTTGGCTTTGGAGGCGAAGTATGTATACTTGTTGCGCGCCTGACTCTCGCCGGCAAATGCCTCCATCAGATTTTTCTCGGTCTTGGTGCCTTTCAGATTTGCCATGTTTACCTCTCCTTTATATATGATTGGGATTACTGTCTTTAATCGCGGGCTGAAGCGCATTTTAAGCATAAGCCCCAAAACATGATATCATGCGCATCCACTTGGAGCCCATATTTTTGCTGAACCACGCAGTTAAGTCCCGAAAGAATTTCAATTTCCACGTCCGAAATGCTGCCGCAGCCGTCGCACTTGAAGTGATAATGCTGTTTTGCAGTCCCATCGTACCTCTCCAAGCTGTCGGAAAGGGAAAGTCTCCGCGCGCCGCCGCTTTCGGCAAGCTGGCGCAAATTGCGGTACACGGTCGTCTTACTAATTGTGGGGTGGGTTTTGTGAACCTCCGAGTATACCTCGTCAACCGTCGGATGGGTGCGAAGCATTTTCAGCGTGTCTAGGATAATTTGCCGCTGCACGGTATTTCTTTGAGCCGCCATAGTATAACCAGCCTTTAATAACAATCATTATCAATTAACATTATACTGCATAGGTATTCCGGCGTCAATAGGCTGCCGCAATATTTGCAAATTCTTTTTCTGTAAGCGGTATGCCATCAAGCCCTTGCTTCAGCCACATTCCGCTTTGGACAATCTCATATTCAGGGCTATATTTGCCGCGCCAACTCGGACTTGCTGAGAAATCTCTTGACAAATGAAGCGCTGCTATAATCCCCTCCTCTATATGCAATCGCTCCCGCTCAGTTGCCACAGGAAAACAGATAAACGTGAAGTGAGCGCGCATATATTTCGTGACTTGTTTCTCAACCTTTGATTGAAATATCGGGTCATATCTGCTGCCTAAACGAGTGACATTTTTAGGTTTACTTGTATCAACAGTCCAGACATCAAGATAAGGGTGATGGTTCTTGTTCAAAATGGCTTTACCGATGTTTTTACGGAAGATACTTCCATCCTTGTTCTCTCTTATAAAGTGATCTTTCAACCTACTCCGTAATCGTCCATCGCTCCTGTGTGTGCCAACACGAACAATTCTGTCCATACCGCAATAAGATTCGCCAACTTCAAAAACGACATAAATGCCGCTATCAAAATCAATTTTGCTAATCGTATCCCACTTAAATCGCGGCATAGTGTTAAACAGCTTATGCAATCGGTAACAGATGGAAGATTGATTCGTTGTATCTGCGCGAAGCAACTCGTTCAACCTTGCCAGTCGTTCACCCATAGGTAGTCCTAGCAAAGGAAGTTTTATATTTGGAAGTTGCGCCTGTAAAGGAGCGTAATAATTTCTTCCAGCGAGAATTATAAATTCTGTTTTATGGATATCATACAGCATCGCTATTTGTTCCGCAGTCCTTATACCCCAATCCGACAATTCTGTCGGGGATTTATCGTTAAGTGATTCATCATATGGAGCTATCGTTTCATCCAGTCGAACCAGTCCATACTTTGCAGAAATTACATAAATATTATTATCGCTTGAAAGGATTTGCGCGTAAGCAAGAGATTTGCTGAATAAATTACTTGCAGTGTAAAGTAGACGCGCTTCGCATGGATATGTAAGTTTCAGTTTTGAGCAAGATATTAAGACAACAATATTATGTTCCATACGCAATCCTCCTGCGAAATATTTTGTCTAAATAATAATACAAACCTCTCCCCGACGAAAAAGCATCGGGGAGAGTTCGCATTAGTTCCTAATGGCGGAGAGGAGGGGATTTGAACCCCTGGTGCGTTTTTGCGCACACACGATTTCCAGTCGTGCTCCTTCGGCCGCTCGGACACCTCTCCTTGCCGCTGGCGGTCAAGCCGTCTTCTATTATAATCGTCTCATTGGGACTTGTCAAGCCCGAAAACATGATGTATAATAAAGTTGAGTTTCTTGGAGGAGGTTTTTGCCAATGCTGCATAATGTTGTGGAAGACCTTGTGGAGGAGTGGATTGAAAAGGTTTTGCCGCAGTATACCTGCTGTAAATGCGCCAAATGCCGGCTGGATATGATGGCGATGTCCTTGAATAAACTGAAGCCGCATTACGTCGTGGCGCGCGATTTATTTTCAAAAACACGCTATTTGAATACCAGCTTGCAAAATGACATTATGATGGCGGTCGTGACCTCTGTGGAATTTATCAAAGACCACCCAAGGCACGATACGGAGTAACTGGCGGCGCGGGAATTTGAAACGATACGAACTATACTACATTAAGGAGAGGTTTTATGCAGTACGGACAATTTGACCTGCAAAACAGGGAGTATGTCATCACCAACCCGGCGACGCCGTCGGCATGGGCGAACTACCTCGGCTCCCCTGAATACGGCGCCATCATCTCCAACAACGCGGGCGGCTACAGCTTTGTGAAGTCCGGGGCTAACGGGCGGATTCTCCGCTACCGCTTCAATTCGGTGACGTCGGACCAGCCGGGACGCTACATCTATCTGCGCGACGCCGAAAGCGGAGACTTTTGGTCTGGCTCATGGATGCCGGTCGGCAAGCCGCTGGACACCTACGCGTCAGAGTGCCGCCACGGCACGGCGTATACGGTCATCGGCTCGGAGTACTCCGGGATCAAGACCGAGACGCTGTATTACGTGCCGCTGGACGCGACGCATGAGGTCTGGCGCCTGAGGGTGACCAATACCGGCGATAAAGCAAGAAAATTGGCTGTTACGGGTTACTGCGAGTTCACGAATGATTCAAATTATGAGCAGGATCAAGTCAATCTGCAATACACGCTTTTTATCACCCATACCTATTTCAAAAACAATTTCATCCTCCAAAAAATCAATGAAAATTTCAACGATCCGAGAAAAGAGCGTTTTTTCGGCGTGGCGGGCGCGGAGGTTTCCGCCTATTGCGGCGACAGAGACAAATTTGTCGGCTCCTACCGGGGCTATCATAACCCAGCGGGGATTACCGACGGGCTGAAAAACGAACTCAACTACAACGGCAACTCCTGCGGCGCACTGCAAAGCGATATCACGCTGGCGCCGGGTGAAACCAAAGAAATCATCTACATCCTCGGCGCCAAGCCCGAAGCTGAGGCGGCGGAGCTGGTGGCCGCATATAAACAGCCGGGGCGCGCGGACGCGGAGCTTGCGGAGCTGAAAAGATTCTGGCACAGCAAGCTGAACAATCTGCAAGTCAACACCCCGGACGAGAAATTCAACAACATGGTCAATGTCTGGAACGCCTATCAATGCTTTATTACGTTCATTTGGTCACGCGCCGCGTCTTTCCAATACTGCGGGCTGCGCAACGGGTTTGGCTACCGCGACACGGTGCAGGATATTCAGGGGATTATCCACCTCGCGCCTGACTTGGCCCGTAAACAGATTGAGTTTATGCTCTCGGCGCAGGTATCCAACGGCGCGGGACTGCCGCTGGTGAAATACAACCATACCCCCGGCAAGGAGGACACGCCGGACGACGTTTCCTATGTCAAAGAGACGGGTCATCCTAGCTATCGCGCCGACGATGCGCTGTGGCTCTTCCCGACGATTAAAAAATACATCGACGAGTCAGGCGAAATCTCCTTCCTCGACGAGGAAATCCTTTTTGCTGACAAAGAGGAGAAAGCGTCGGTTTACGAGCATCTCAAACGCGCTATACAGTTTTCGCTCGACAACCTCGGGTCGCATGGGATGCCCGCCGGCCTGCACGCCGACTGGAACGACTGTCTGCGCCTAGGCAAGCTGGGCGAGAGTACCTTTGTGCTGTTTCAGTTCTTCTATGCCTTGCGGATTCTCAAGGACTATGCTGCCCTTAAAAACGACACAGACTACGCGGCTTTTCTGGATAAGGCAATCGCCGACGTTGACGGCAAAATCAACGGTTTTTGCTGGGACGGCGACCGCTGGATTCGCGGTTTCCGTGAAGACGGCGTTGTCATCGGCAAGCGCGGTGACCCGGAGGCTTCGATGTGGCTTAACCCGCAGTCTTGGGGCGTCATTTCGGGCGCGTCCTCGCCGGAGCGGGGCGCTGCGACGATGGATACGGTGTACAAGGAGCTGAACACGCCGTACGGCGTCATGCTGATGTATCCCGCGTATCAAAAGCACGCGTTTCCCGGAGCGCTGGCGGTTTGCTTCAACAAAGGCATCAAGGAAAATGCGGGAATCTTCTCCCATTCCCAAGGCTGGGCGATTCTTGCCGAGGCGCTTTTGGGGCGCGGCGGCAGAGCCTATGAATACTGGCGCGAGGCAAGCCCGGCGACGTATAACGAGGACGCCGACCGCCGGGTGCTGGAACCGTATGCCCACGGGCAGACTGTTGAGGGAAGGGACAGCCCGTTTGCCGGACGCGCCCATGTGCATTGGCTGACCGGAACCGCCTCCACCGTTATGGTGGGGACGGTCGAGGGCATCCTCGGTCTGCGGCCCGCGCCGGACGGCATCACCGTCAACCCGTCCGTTCCGGGCGAATGGAAGGATTGGTCGATGACCAAAAAGCTGCGCGGGAAGACGCTGAACATCAAAATCAGCAACCCCGCCGGACGCGAGAGCGGCGTCAAAGCCGTAACGGTCAACGGGCAAAAGCTGGACGGAATCTTTATTCCCGATACCGCGCTGAAGGATGAAAACGACGTTGTCATTGAAATGTAAAGAGACGGAAAAAGCCATAGGCCGCCTTTTAGAAGCAAAAGGCGGCCTTCGCCGTACCCTGCTGGTTGTGCCGGACTATACGCGTCTTCACTCCGGGGCGGGGGCTATCGCGCAGACAATTTACCGCGTGTTGGAACCGGGGTGCAGGGTGGATTTACTGCAAGCGCTTGGTACACACGCGCCGATGACGGCAGAGCAATGCGCCGAAATGTACGAAAATATCCCGTTTGAGCGGTTCATCCCGCACCGTTGGCGGGATGATGTGATACGGGTGGGCGAGGTTCCGGGGGCGTTTATGCGGGAGCTGTCCGGCGGGCTGATGGAAGAGCCGGTCGGCGTGGACGTCAACAGACGGCTGTTTGACCGTTATGATTTCATCCTGTCTATCGGGCAGGTCGTGCCGCATGAGGTGGCGGGGATGGCCAACCACGCCAAGAATATTTTTGTTGGCATCGGCGGCGAGGAGATGATACACGCGAGCCATATGCTGGGGGCGTTTGCCGGCATTGAGCAGGTGCTGGGCAAAACCGACACGCCCGTGCGCCGACTCTTTGACTACGCTTCCCGCTTTATTGAAAAACTGCCGCTGACCTATATCCTTACCGTCACGGACGGAAGCATGTTCATAGGGGAGGGGAGGGCGTGCTTTGAGCAAGCCGCCGCCCGTTCGCAAGAAACCGACATAACCTTCTTGGATGCGCCGCTGCAAAGGGTGATTGTCAAGCTGGATGCGCGGGAATACCGGAGTATGTGGCTTGGCAACAAAGCCATTTACCGCACCCGCATGGCGATGGCCGACGGCGGTGAACTAATCATCCTTGCGCCCGGTGTGGAGCGTTTCGGCGAAGACGCGGTGATTGACGCGCTGATTCGCAAGTACGGCTATCGCGGCAGGGAGGAAATCATCCGCCTGTTCCGGGAAAACAAGGATTTACGGCAAAATATGTCCGCCGCCGCCCACCTGATACACGGCAGCGGCGACGGACGCTTTACGATAACTTACTGTACGCGCCACCTCACCGAAGCGGAGGTGACCGGCGTCGGGTTCGGGTATATGCCGTATGACGAGGCGGTTGAGAAGTACGGGAATGACAGGGAAGCGTACCGCATCGCAAACCCCGCGCTCGGACTGTGGGCGGCGAAAGAGCGGTTCACCCCGCCACCGGAATAGCCTTTTAAGGGCGGAGTATGCTTATTTCTAAACATAATATCCATCAGCGAGTAACCCGAAATTTAGCCTGTCGTATCTTTTCCCGCCAAAATAAACTGCTTTGCGTTCCCGTCCTTCGAATTCAAATCCTAAACCCTCAAGAGATTTTTTTGCGGAAATATTTATCTCAAGCGTATTCGCGGTGATGCGTTCTATACCAACATGCTGAAAGGCATAATCAATCATCAATTCAGCGGCTTCTTTTCCGTATCCTTTATTTCGGTTTTCAATTTTAGCAATTCCCATACCTATTGAGCAAGAGCGGTTTTTGTTATCAATGTCTTGTAATGCCACATCACCGATAATTGTGTCGCCGCCAAGAAAAATACCAAGCCTTATATGTTTGTTCCCCTGTAATTTCTGTATTTCATCAAACCATTCGTCCGCTTTTTCTACAGAGTGCCCGATGTTCAAAGGTTCGGCCTGATTATCAAAATCATATTCAAAATCTTCCCATAGTTTTTTACAATGCGCCCTTTCCATAGCGGCAAGGTAAAGTCGTTTGCCTTGTAGTTTTAACATTCGTGTAACCTCCGCAAAATATCAATTCGCTTCGTCAAAAATTCACTAGGTCGTTGTAAAGGCTTACCATTTACATGTCCCGTAAGACACGCGCTGTTCAAACGGCAGCTTCTCACGGCGGGAGCCGGGGCCGTCGGGCAGGCCGATGGGCAGGACGACGCGGAGGTGAAATTCCGCAGGCGCGTTTAGGACGGCGAGGGCGGCTTTTTGTTTGTCTTCGTCGAAATACGGGCTGTCCAGCCAGAGGGAAGCGTAGCCGAGCGCGGTTGCGGCCAGCAGCATTTGAGCGGCTGCGGCGGCATAGTCCTCGACTTCGAAGTTGTATTGTCCCGTTTGCGTTGAGCTGTCGGTCAGCAGGGCGATGGCCGCCGGGGCGGTCAGCATTCCGTCGGTCGGCATGACATCACAAAGAGGTTGTAAAGCCTCTTTGCTTGACAGAATAACCAAGCGGACGCATTGGCTGTTCATCCCGGTGGGCGCGGCAAGACCGGCTTTAGCGATTCGCTCAAGATCGGCAAGCGGTACAGGCGTCGGCTTGAAGCGTTCCTTGTGGGAGTAGCGGTTTTCGACCGCCTCAAAAAAATCCATCATTGCTTCCATCATCTTTTCCCCGCCGAACTGCTTGACGCAACCTTTACCCGCGTGGTATGCGTACGCAGGAAGCTGTCCTCGGCGACGGTCATCCGTGCTTCGCCGGCCACAATGTAGTCGTCCGCGCAGGACGCCGCCTTAACGGGGCGGTGCTTTTTGTACTCCACAGTTAGGACAATGGCTGCAATGATGCCGCCGCCAAAGAAGAATAAGGCCAGAAATAACATATCAAAGCACCTCCATCAGTTGCAGCAACAACCCGAGCAGAGCGCAGGCCGTGCCGCTGAGTCCGAATACCAGCAGCCCAAATCTGAACATTTTACCCTTATCTATCGGCAGATTGCCCAGCATTTTACCTGTTTGCCCGTTCATCGCGAAGAGATAATCCTTGCCGTTGAAATAGGAATGCAGCATCCAAACCGGGAGCAGGGCGTAGCGCGCCGACACGCCGTCGGCGTGTTTGTTATCTGTTTGTCTCCGCACACGGCTGTAGCGGGTTAGAGACGCTTTGATTTTCTTCTCCGCCGAGGCTTCCATTCGGCGGTTTGCGCGGCCGAACGATTCATCTTGGGTCACATCGTAACGCTCGGCCAAAAACCCGGATAAAAACGGCGTGGCAAACGGCTTTAACTCAGAAAATTCATACGGTTCAATGGAATCCATGATATCGTCGGGCGTTTTGGACGAGGCGTCCGTGGGGACGTCTTTCACGCCGAGACTGCCCGTGCGGACGATTCTGTAGGTGTCTGTTTTGGTGACCTTGTAATCACCTTGGCGCGAGGTGGTGACGATGTCGCCCTCCCCGGCCACATGGAAGTGGATTGTACTGTTAAAGAGCCAGAACGGGATATAAACGCCGGTCAGCTTTTCCAAGTTTTTTTCGGCGCAATACGAATTCGGAACAAACCGTTTACCTTTCAGAAAATTCTTAAACTGCGCCATCGCGTCGGCCCTAACGAGTTTGAACGGGAGCACGACTTCCGGCTTGAACTCCCCGGATATTTGGCTGAGGATGGTAATCGGCCTTTGGCAATAGACGCAGAAGGTTTGGCTCGTCTCTTCGGCGGTGACCACCTCCGCCCCGCAATAAGCGCACTTATACGCCGCGACAACGCCGTCGTCGGTCTCTTCAAGCCGAACCTTTACGGCGACCTTCTCGTTCAGCATCTCGTCCGCTTCTTGCGTAAAGCCTTTGAGGTCGCTCTCGGTATGCTCTTTATCGCACCATTCACATTTCCATAGCTGCAACGCCGGAGTAAACCGTAAGTCCCCCCCGCAATTACCGCATTTCAGCGTAGCCGGCATAAGTCAGCCTCCCACTATAATACAAAGCTCACAGCGCATACTGTATGACTATAATTTCGTCCCGCATTCCGGGCAGAACTTCGGCGGCGCCGCCATGTCGGCGGGCGTCCAGCCGCAGCTTGGGCAAGGCGAGATTTTCTTAGCGCCGCACTCCACACAAAAGTTGCCCATATTGTCTGAACGGCCGCATGAACCGCACGTCCAGCCGGCAGGGGATTCGGGCTGCTTGGCGCCGCACTCCATGCAGAAGTTGCCTTGGTTGCCCGCGTGACCGCTCTTGCACGTCCAACCGGAGGCGGCTGGGGCGGCGGGTACCGGAGTCGGGGAAGGCTGCTGCGGCATCGGCGGGGGCTGCGGAACGCCGCCGCCCGGCTGCTGCGCGCCCATTTGGAACAGATTCGCGGCGTTCATTCCGCCTGCATTCTGCGCCATACCCAACCCCATGAACGCGCCAACCGCGCCGCCTTCGTTTGCCGCGGCGGTTTCCATCGCCGTCGCCTGTCCGGCGACCAAGCGCCCGGCGGCGAGCGTCGGGTTGGAGAGGGCACGGGCTTCCTGCATTTGCTCGATTTTTTTTGCGGACTGCTCATCAACCGTCACGCTCTCCATAGCAAGGCTGACGATTTCGATACCGCGGCGTTCCGCCCACTCCGCGCTCATTTCCGTGTTCAGCGCATTGCCAATCTCACGCGGATAGTTAATCAGCATATCGTAGGCGACGCCCTGCTGCGCGATTTTGCCGAGCGCGGGCTGCAAGGCGGAGATGACCTCACTCTTCATCTGGCTTGTCAAATCGTCGCGGCGATATTCCCCGGAGGTATTTCCGACAATGTTTACATAGAAGAGCAGTGGGTCAGTGACTCTGAAGCTGTATTGCCCGAAGCCCTGTACGCGCACCGTCATTTGAAACTCGGAATCACGGAAAGGGATATTGCCCCAGCCGATTTTGTTGCCGATAATCTCTTTGGTGTTGATAAAGTAAATTTTCTGCTGGTCGGTGGGCGCACCGCCCGCTAAAAAGCGCTTGCCAACCTGCGCGAAGGAAGGCCCGAGGTCTTTCAGCCCGCCACCCAACAGGGAAGGCTGTAGCTTGGTGTCGTATGTATACTGGCCCGGTTCGGCGCAGAAATCGGCGACCCGGCCGTTTTCGATAATCAGCATACATTGGCCGTCGGCCACGTTAATTTTGGAGCCGTTGGAGATGATATTCTCGGAGTGCTTGGTATTGCCGCTCCTTGATTGCTGCGGTCTTGCGCCCGGACGCATCAGCACCTCGGGCGGCATGGCGTCGCACGCAAAAAAGTCTACCCATTGGTCTGCCAGAACCCCGCCCGCCGCGCCGATAATCGCTTTAATTAAGCCCATGATATTCCCTCCAGATTCATTTTTGTCTCCCTCCGCTTTATAGAGGGATGTGGTTATGACTATATCACAATTCCTCGAAAATTGCAATCCGCTGTGCATAGTTTGCTTCCAGCTCCAGCAGACGCAGCCCGGTTTCCGACCATTCCCGCTTGGCGTCCCTCAAACAGGCCGCAAAGCGCGGGTCACGGGTTTCCAGCATTCTTTGCAGCGTTTCAAGACGTCCCTCCGGCCTCGGTTCGGCGGGAGCGTCGGACAAAAGCGACCCGGGCGGCAGCCCCATCGCCCCTGCCAGATACTCCAATGTCCGCACCGATGGCGTCGCCGCGTCGTTTTCAATCTTGCTGAGCATATTGCGCGTGATGAAGTCACCCACAAGCTCCTGCTGCGTCATCTGCCTGTTCAGCCGGGCCTCCCTGATTCGCTGCCCGATGGTCATATGGTCATCCTCCCTTTACGGGTGAGCTATATTTACTATACCATAGAAAAAAATACTTTCAACCCCTTGGTGAAAGTTATACCACTATTATAACGTAAACATTATTTACATTAAGAATAGCGCGTTTCATCGCCAACGGACACGCCGCCCCGTCTGTACTCCGACGGGGTTACGCCCATGTATTTCTTAAACTCGCGGTTGAAGGGGCTAAGGTTGTTATAGCCGCACAGCGAGGCGATTTCGGATATCATTTTGTCGGTATTCACCAGCAGCGCGCGGCTTTGCAGGATTCTGTACTTGCTCAGATACCGGAACGGGGTTATTCCCATCAATCTCTTGAAATATCTGTAGAACGTGCCGACGGCCATGTTGCCCTGCTCGGCAAGGACTTCTTCCTTGATATCTTCCCGATAGTTTTGGTGGATATACTCAAGCGGGCCGAGCATCTTTTTATACAGCTCCTGATAGGCAAGAATAGCCGGGGTGTCCGCGTACGCGTTTTTATAGATGATGCTCCACAGAATGAATATCAGCCCGTGAAACTCAAGTTCCCACGAGTCAACGCCGGGCATATTGCAGTAATGCGTCATTTTCGCCAGCACTTCGAGCGCGTCCCTCTGCCATTCGGCATCACCGTTCAGCTTCAGCACGAATGCCTTTCCGTCCAGCAGCAAGGGCTGCATGAAACGGCGGTAGCCTTTTCCCGAAAACATCAGAGGGTGAAAACACACCGTTTTGTAAGCGCATGGCCCGTCTCCGGTCCATTCCGCCATATGGGAGAGGTTGGGCGGAATCAGCAGCGCCTCGCCTTCGCGCAGGATGAACTCTTTATCCTCCACAAGCAGTTTCAGCCATGCACCGCCCCCTCCCTGCGGGGCAAAAAACATAAACTCAATCTCTTCATGCAAACGCCGCGCCGTACAGCCGTACGGCGCTATGTCTGTACGCCCTACGGCAAACCGCCGCCCTTCCGTTTGATAAGGCGTCGTTTCCTGCGTACGGTTGTCCTTTGTATTCATGTCTCCACCTCCTCGATAATTCTCCGTATTCCGTACACCTATATAGTACATCGTTTTCCACAATTTGTCAAGGTCATAATGTCATCAACATGTATATATTGGTCACCTACGGTGGTAGCCAAGCAATTTTTTTGTTGTTACAATAAATACCAGAAATGGTTGCTGACACCCTATCAACCTCCGATAAATTCTATATTTATTCCGTAATCAAAAACCCCAAAAAATAAAAGAAAGAAGGCTGAGAAAATGAAAACACGCAGAATCGCATCCCTGCTCATGGCGCTGATTATGATAATCGGTCTGATTACTGTGCCGATTGCGTCGGCGGCCGATGAAGACTGCGACGGAGGCGGCTGGATATCCGTTTGGAATCCCGGCAGCTCGTGGGACGCGGTAGACCCAAACAATACCGCAAGCACTCGCCCAAGCGTGAACAACGCGAACGGAGACAGAATGGGAATATCCACCACTTCCGGCGGAGGTAATATGTCCGTTGAAAATGGCAACCTCATTTTAATCAGTAATATGCGCGTAAACATACTGTATGTCGGCACGAATTGGTCGTCCGAAGCAGGATTCAACGCTAAGGTCAATACAAATTATCGGCTGGCCCTGTCCGTGACCGCCACCGCCAGCGCGAACTTGCATTTTCGTGATAACGGCGTCAGCGCCGAGCTTAATGTTACGCCTTTAACGGCGGGGATGCAAACCCCCGTTAATCATGACTTTATGTTTACCAATGTTTCCACCTCAAACACCGCTGAAGCCGTATCCTTCGGAATCCAATCGGCGGGATTGCCGCTGACAATTCATTCGCTCGAAATCTTCGAGGCGTGTCCCGGCTGCGAGACGTGTACCACTCCCCCCGCTTGTGACGGCGACTGTCCCTTCGGCGGGGTTATCGCGCCGCCGCTCAATCCTCCCGGCACACAAATTACAAATGGAAACAGCACGCACACAAATGGCCGTTCTGCCCTCGATATTGATGTGTTAGCTCTTATTTCCGGCACCGATGTAAAGGCGGAAGAAATATACGGGGTAGAAGCCACAATAGTGGCTCCAAGTACGAATAATCGCCAACTGTTCATTGATGTCAACGGGGTTTCCTCACCTCGATATCAAAGAGTCGGCAACAACTTTCCTGAGGACGGATATGGGATGCACCACAACTCTCACGGGCCTAATACGAATAAACTGAGGTTTATGAATATGTATTCAACGCCGGGAGACGCGAGGACTGCGGGAACCGCAACCCCGTTCGTTTCTGCCGGAGCAGCTTCATTCAGCGTAACCATTTGGCCCAATAACGATAACCCTTTTAGCGTCACTTCCGTTACGCTGCTTGGGGCGCCTACAGGCGCTAAATGCCCGGGAAATGATTGCAGCATACTGCATGTACTCAACACGGCAAATCCCCAGAGCGCTTGCGACGGAACCTGTCTCGAACCAGAGATTTTAGGCTTTGCCGCATACAACGCCGTTACAAGCACATGGTCTCCCTTTGCGGTTTGCGACACTTGCGAACCTCCCGCTGACCCGAATGAAGACATTGCGCTCGCGAAAACCCGCATTGAGGCGGCGTTCCCCGCAACTGCGGCGCAAGAGCTTATCAATACTCAGGCTGCCGCGAAGGGTTATATCGAAAGCCTTATTGCTATAGCCACCGCCGGCTTAGACGTAACCCACGTAGTGAACGATACAGACGGCGGCTTGGGCTTTACTGCGGCGATTGCGGGGGATGCGACGACGCCGGGCGGGACGGACGGCTCTTATATGTTTACGGTGACGGTGAGCAAAGGTTCGGGCATCCCGGCTGATACAGTCTTGCTGACGCTGAACATCACGGCGACGCGGTTTTTCCAGCGGGGGGAAGATATTGTTCGCCTTGCTGTGAATCCGAACGCTCCGCCGTACACGATGGTCGTTGATTCGATTCTCGGCACGAATTTAAGTAGGTGGGCAACCCACGCGGGAACCGGCTGGTTTTATTCCACAACCAATGGCGTTGCTTCGGGTTCGCAGGGTTCGGGGATACGGATGCAGCCTTCTACCTACCCTTGCGCGTCAGCCGCAGGCAACCGGATGCTGAACATACAGCTCAGTTCAAGCTCAAGTAATGACAGAGCATACAACATCCCCTTAATTGCGCCTATTGTGGGTGATACAGGGGTATACGGTGTTGCTTTCAGCTATTATTTCACGGGAATTACTTCGCCCGGAGCCAGCAACGCGGGTATTTTTGACCCGCAAAACTATTTTATTCTCAGTCTGTCCGACACCGACTTCGCCACACAGACAAATGGCACGGTGGGAACCACCACTACAAACGGGCATCTCCGCATTTACCACAACAGAATAACAAATGGCACCGGCGTTAACATTACCGCTCCCGGTGACGGAGAGGGAGGCGCGGTTGTCCCCGGGCTGGCGGCGGGATGGAATACGGTCTATGCCTTAATTGACACAACCGCGGCTTTGGAGAATGTTTCTTGGTATGTCGCTCCTGTCAGAACCGCTCTTAGCTTTGCCGATTTTGCCGCCGACGCAACAACGAACAGAGTCGGAACCGGGACATGGAACACCGCCAATAACATCAACTCGATTAGCTTCCTCGCCGACGGGCGAAATCTTACCGCGAGTTCCAATGCCATTGATATGAGCTTGTCAAACTTAAATGTCTTTGAATACGGCGACAACTCATTCGCGGGACCCGGCGCTTATGCCCCTTGCGGTGACTGCATTGACTGCATTGCAGTTACATCTATAGCGGCGCTTGTTCCGGCCGTGAGAAGTATTGGCGTGGGCGATTTCTTCAACGTCGTCAGACCCGCCATATTGCCGGAAAACTCCAATCCGGCTGTAACGTGGCATTCCAGCGATACGACTGTCGCAACGGTTTCGGCAACTGGCACGGTAACCGGCGTGGGTGAGGGTACGGCGCAAATCACCGCCCGCACCGTTGCTTTGACCTCTGACGGTCAGTCGCTTACCTCGGCGGCAATGGAGGTTACTGTCGGCCCGGCTACACAGAAAATTCTGGCTGAATGGGTATTTACGACCGAAAACTACCCGGGTATGCGCGCAAGCAGCTCCAGCAATCCGCCGGATGAACTCCAAAATCAAACGATACTGCCCGCTTCCGGCGGTTTGCAGGAAGGCACGCCGGAAGACCGTGCAAACGTGAATGTTCGAGACGGCACCATCGCTCCGCTGGCGGGTACAGCCATATTGAGAAGAATGAATGACGCGGATATGCCCACGGTTTCCCTCTTCTTTAATACCGAGACCGGCGGCTGGCTGAGGATGTACAGATGGCATTGGAACGACAATGCCGTTGCCACCACCCGCTGGATGCAAATGGAAGTAAGCACGCTGGGAGAGAGCGACTTGGCGCTGATGTATGAACTACGCAAGAATGGCAGCTCGGCTCCCGACGCGGTGATGCTCCAATACAGCCTTAACGGCGGAGCAACTTGGGCAAATGTCCCGAACGGGGTTATGTCTACGGACGCGCGGCCGACAGAGCTGGAAAGAATCAACTATCTGCCCGCGGCGGTAAATAATCAAGCGTCTGTGTTGATCCGTTGGTCGGCTTCGAGAAACAGCAGCGGCAGCGGCAGCATTGATTTCAGAAACATGAGGCTGATAAGCGGTCTTGCCAATCCGGGTTCGTGCAGATGTGAATTGGCCGGCTGTTTGGAATGTTATCCTGAAGTGTGGGTTTTCCCGCTCCCGATAACAGAAAGGCCGACACAAAGCCATAATGACGGCAGCGGTTGGGATAAGAGCTTCAGTTCCAGTAATCAGTTCATCATTCCCTCCGGCAACCCGTCCGTTGGCGCCGCCAACGCGCGTTACTTGGTGTTGGAGTTCAGCGAAGACCCCGGAATGTGGGAATATTTCCATCAAGACAACACATGGCGGGGAGTCATCCTTGACTACAGTCAAATTTCTACCGCTACTTTAGACGTGCATGGGCAGTCGGTTCCCGCAAAAAGGACGCTTGAAAACGGAAGGATACAATATGTAATCGACTTTGACACCGCGTTCCCCTTGATGCCCACCCATCCCACCACACGCACAAGAGCGGCGCTTTGGGGGGTATGGCAAAACAGCTTCACACCCCGCGAAACAAACTGGGATCAATTTATGTCCCACCTCAGTGTCATGTATTTGACCAACGTACATCCGTCGCGCCATCCGGTCTTTGACGAAACGGAAGTTAAAGCGTGGGCGACACCGATTGCCGCACACGGCGGGACTGTTGCCGACACAAACCTCCTGCAAGCGGACACCACGGGGCGCGGCGGCCTGAAGCTCACCTACAACTACACGGCGACAGGAGCGGGGCTTTCGGGTGTAAGGATGCAGTACAGCGTTGACGGCGGCGATACATGGGTTAATATACACCGCGCTTTCAGCATCATCAACACGCCAAGCGTCACCGCGACAGGGAGCAGGACGGAGGTACTTCCTGTTGATACCTACAACAAGGAAGACTTGCGAATCCGTTGGATCCCCCACGGCCTTTGGGGTGATACCGTATGGGGCGCCGATGAGTTTACGGTAACCAACGCGAAGCTGGTATCCGGCTTACAGATATCCGACGTGGTGGCCACAGCCTCACCCATATCGGGGATAACCTCAATGGTAGACCCCGTGAACAACATTACGCTGAACGCGGGCGGGAAAACTAAAGATGTCGCAATACCCGAAGTTCAGCTCAGCGCGGGCGGCACGACAACGAGTACCACATGGTCGTCCGGGAACCCTGTCATAACAAACATAAGCAACATAACGGAAAGCCATGCCACGATACGGTCATTCGGTACTGCCGGAACGGCGACCGTTAGGGTCGCGGCGCTGGCTGACCCTTCTGTGTATACCGAATTTGAGGTGACGGTAGAGGCCGTTCCCTTGGATACAACCATCCAATACTTAATCACCAGCCCCTATGAGGGCGTCAACTGGGAAAGCTGGGAGCAGTATAAAGCCGCGCACCACACGCACACCACAAACTCCGACGGCAGAAATACAGTTGCCGATACAGCGGAACGGTTTTATGAACTCGGCTACAGCGTAGCCGCCATCACCGAACACGCCCCGGACTTCACTTCTTGGCTCGACACACCGGCTCCCAACAAAAGCGGCTTGGCGTTGTCGCGCCTTGAGGAAATGGCAGCCGGAGTCGGGCGCGGCGGCAAAGGGCTGATTTTCATACCAAACTCAATGGAACACTCCGAGCAATTAGGCCCGTTTGCCCGCCATCACGCCAATGTTTACTGGGGAACCCCGGAAAGAGGCGGCGGAATATTGGGTGTGCTCGAAAGGCTTGAAAGCGTTGGAACAGGCGGCCTTCTCCGCATCAATCATCCGGGCCGCTACACCGGGTCACAGTATGCAACACCTTGGGCGCAAGCCGAGGCGATTGCCAGAACTTCCGCGAACTTCCTGCCCTATGCGGACATTTTCAGAAGCAGCCATAACGTCATCGGAATGGAAATCATAAACAAGTTTGACACAGAAAGCCAAGCGGACAGAGTCTTGTGGGACAACATTCTTTCAGTGACCATGTCGGGAACCGTACCGATGCCGGTTTGGGGCTTCTCTGACGACGACTCCCACCACAATAACAACATCGGCTTTTCCTACAACCTTCTGCTGATGCCCGAACTGAACATCTCGGAAGTTCGGAATGCCATGAACGTGGGTTCGTTCTTCGCCTTCGCCCGTACAGACCGCCAGTATGGAATCCGTCCGGCTCCTATGGAAGTGTGGCATTGGCCCGGCGACAACGGCCTTGACGGCTTGGCGGCAGCTTCGCTGCTCACCATGCCCACGCCCAAAGTAAACAGCATCATAGTAGACGAAGAAGCCGACTCCATTACCATAAACGCTTCTATGATACAGCACAACGGCTCACCGTATACCGGCACGGGGGATTTTGACGCTTGTGTCGTCACCTGCGAAACCATCTGTGTGATACATCCCGCGTTCATTCACTGGTATGCAGACGGCATCATGATTGCCAAAGGTTCAACCCTCAACCTCATAGAGCATCAGCTTTCGATTGGAAGCTATGTCAGAGCCTCGGTAGGGCATAGAAGCTATGGCGTTTTGTATACGCAGCCGTTTGAGGTTCAAGTAATACACGCAGCCAGCGCGGATATTGCCCCCCGCGCATTGCCTAACCTAACCGGCTTTGCCCAGATTGCCGCGCCCGATTTGAGCGGCAGCCCGACAAGGCTTGCGACGGAACGCAGCCTGCCGATGGCCGTTCGCATGAACACGGACGCCGCCGACAATGCCACGCATCCGCGTTTTGCGACAATCACATGGGATTTGTCCCGCTACAACCCCGACAATCCCCAGCTCTCCGATATTATGGGAACCATCTCGCTCCCAACGGGCATCAAGGAAGTGACAAACACAGGCAGCATTGGCCTGCACATTGTATTCGCAGGCACCGGATGCGCTCATAATAACTGGAGCGAATGGGACGCTGAACCGGGAGACGAACCGGCCTGCGAAGAAACCGGAAGGGAAACCAGAACTTGTCAGACCATCGATTGCAACACAGCGGAGTACCGCTCTATGCCTTCCCTTGGCGGGCATCTATTGAGCGACTGGGAGGACAATACCCCCGAAGCCGGAAAGCGCACAAAATTCTGCACTCGTGTCGGTTGTGACTATGCTCTGACGGAAAATATGGTCATCGACGAGCCAAGCGACGGCCCCATTGTCATCGGCGGCGGCACCACAACCGACCCCGAATCCGCCCCGGATAAGCCGGAAACGGCGAAGCTTACGTTCAGCGAGGAGGAAATCGCGGAAATTTTGGAAGCGATTCAGAACGGTGGCGACGACTTTGCGATGACGTTTGAGCTGGAGGGTGATATTGCGGCGGCGTTCACGCTGGACTTTGAGGCGCTGACGGCGATTTTCGGCGAGGGCGTGACGATAGAGTTTGTGGTAGAAGCTGTGGGCGCTGAGACGCTTGATGAAGGCACGGCGGAGCTTGTGGCCGGCCGGCCGGTATATGGCTTCTTGATTTTGGTCAACGGCATCCCGGTCACCAACTTCGGCGGGGGAGCCATCACGGTCAGCCTGCCTTACACCCTCGGCGCGGGAGAAGACCCGAACGCCATCTTGGTCTACTACCTCAGTGCGGACGGCGAGTTGGACGTCATCAGAGGCTACTACAACGACGGCTTCGTCTACTTCATCACCGAACACTTCTCCATGTTCGTCGTCGGCTACAACCCTGTGACGTTCACCGACGCGGACGACATCCCGGCATGGGCCGCCGGCAACATCCTGTTCAGCGCGGCACGCAAGCTGTTTGTCGGCAGCGGAGGAAACTTCATGCCTAAGCGGGAACTCACCTACGCGGAGCTGACCGCCGTTCTGTCCAATTACAGCGGCAACAGCTTCACCGCGACAGCCGGCGACTGGGCGGCTCCTCACATCGCTTGGGGCGAAACGCTCGGCATCTTCGGCGACAAGAGCTACGACTACACGGAAGCCGTCACCCGCGCCGACATGGCGTATATCATTTACAACTTCATTGTGAAGAGCGGCGTCAAGGTCAGCGCGGTGGACGACGCAATGGCGTTTACCGACCTCGGCGGCTTGGCGGATGAATACGTCACGGCCATCAACTTCCTCGCAGGCTACGGCATTGTTCGCGGCACCGGCGGCACTACTTACGGCCCCGACACCACCATCACCCGCGAGCAGGTCGCCTCCATCATCGCCAACCTCGTGAGGGCGTTCAGCAAGTAACTGCGGAGCAAAAGTTATAAACCGGGTGGCAGGCCTGAGTTCCTGCCACCCGGTTTTCCTTCTAACTTGGCTCAAATCCCGTGGTTGCTTTATGCATGATTATACTGTATACTGATACAGGAATGATTTGGCGGGAGGGTTTGAATGACGCGGATGGCCGCGCGCGAGATTGCGGTGCATACAATCTACGCGCTTGATTTTACCGATGATTTAGCGGAGCTTGTGGACGAGCGCGTCGGATCCGGCTTTTTTGAGCGGATGGCGGGGGAGAGCGAGCTGTTTGCGGCGCCGCCGGATGAAGCCAGCGAGCTGTATATCCGTTCGATTGCCGAGGGCGCTGCGGCGCATCTGGCCGAACTGGACGGCTATATTGAAAAATACGCCTCCGGCTGGAGCTTCGGGCGGATTCCGCGCGTCGCCGTCGCCGTGATGCGTGTGTGTATGTATGAAATCCTTTACCGTCCCGACATCCCAAACTCCGCCGCCATTAACGCCGCAGTGGAGATATGCAAAAATTACGAGGAGCCGGAAGTCGCGGCGTTTGTCAACGGCATCTTGGGAAGCTTTGTAAGAGAGGAAATGGCATGAGGGACGCCGTCAGCATCTCGGATTTGACCGAACACATCCGCCGCCTTTTTGAAAGCGACGAGATTTTAGAGAGCGTTCTGGTGCGCGGCGAAGTGTCGAACTATAAGCGCTATCCGTCGGGACATCATTATTTTACGCTGAAAGACGCGGACAGCGTCCTCCGCTCCGTGATGTTCAGGGGCGACGCGCAGTCGCTGGCGTTTCAGCCGGAGGACGGCATGTCGGTTTTGGCGGCGGGGCGGGTCGCCGTTTACCCCCGCGACGGGCAGTATCAGCTTTACTGCCGCAAGCTGACGCCGGACGGCGCAGGGTCGCTGACGATGGCGTATGAGGCTTTGAAAAAGAAATTGGAAGCCGAAGGTTTGTTTGATTCGCGCCACAAAAAGCCGCTCCCGCCTTTTCCGCGCCGTATCGCTCTGGTCACCAGCCCCGCCGGGGCCGCCGTGCGCGATATGATTCGTATTTTGGAACGGCGCTGGCCGTTGAGCCAGATTGTCGTTGCGCCGGTGCGGGTACAGGGCGAGGAAGCCCCAAGCGAAATCGTCTCGGCGCTGCGGTACTGCAACCGGCAGAACATCGCCGACGTCATCATCACCGGGCGGGGCGGCGGTTCTCTGGAAGACCTTTGGGCGTTCAACGATGAACGGGTGGCGCGGGCTATATTCGCGAGCGTGATTCCCGTCGTCAGCGCCGTAGGACACGAGCCGGACTTTACCATCGCAGACTTTACCGCCGACGTCCGGGCCGCAACGCCCAGCCACGCCGCGGAGCTTGTGTCTCCCGATTGCGAGGAATGGGTTGGAAGACTGGCCGAAGCCCGCCGCAAGCTTTCGCCGGAACGGTATTTTACCGATAAGCGGCTGCAGCTTGACCGCTTGGTCGAACGTCTTGCCGGCGCTTGGCAGCGGAGTTCGCCGCAACGGGCAAAAACACTGGCGTCACTTGCCGCGAGACTGGACGCGCTCAGCCCGCTCAAGGTGCTGGCGAGGGGTTATGCCGTGGCGATGGGCGCGGACAGCGTCCCGTTGCGCTCAGTTAAAGGAATCGCCGTCGGCGATATGCTGAATATACGCCTAAGCGACGGACGGATTATGACACGCGTGGAACAGATAGGAGGGCAGCTCAATGCCAGAGAAAAAACCTGATTTTGAACAGTCGGTCATAAGAATGAGCGAGATTATCCGCGCCTTGGAGCGGGGGGATACCCCGCTTGCCGACTCAATTAAGCTCTTTGAGGAGGGCGCGAAGCTGGCGGGGCATTGCGAGGCTTTATTGGAGAAAGCGGAGCAGCGCGTGACCAAACTGGTGAAAACCGGGGATAGTGTGGAGGAACAGCCCTTTGAATCTGCTGAATGAGACGTATGCCGAAGCCATAGAAGCCGAACTGGAAGCCCTTTTGCGTGAACGGGACATCCCGCAGAAGAGGCTGCTGGAGGCCATGCGCTACAGTCTCCTCGGAGGAGGCAAGCGGCTGCGCCCGTTAATGCTTTTGGAGTTTTGCCGGATGTGCGGCGGGGATTGGCGGCTTGCCATGCCGTTTGCCTGCGCGCTGGAAATGATTCATATCTATTCGCTCATCCATGACGATTTGCCCTGTATGGACGACGACGATATGCGGCGGGGAAAGCCCGCCTGCCACAAGGTATACGGTGAAGCCACCGCGCTTTTGGCAGGGTCGGCGCTGTTGTCTTCGGCATTTGAAACGATATATGCGTCTAAGCTCCCTGCGGAGAAGACGCTGAGGGTTGCGCGGATACTGGCGCGGGCGTCGGGACTGGACGGGATTGCCGGAGGGCAGGAGATTGATTTGTGCCGGGAGAGAAAATTTTATAAGGCGACCATCTACCGGCTGAAAACATCGGCGATGTTTATGGCGGCGGCGGAGGCTGGCTGTGTCATCGCGGGCGCGGCTTGGAAGCTGGAGGACGCGGCCTTGCGGTTCGGCGAGGCGTTTGGCATGGGATTTCAATATGCCGACGACTATGCCGACGGGGACTGCGAGGATGTAATCTTAAAAGCGGCGCTTGCCAATTACAAGGAAGCTTTGAAGTGTTTGGACGCGTTTCAAGACGCCGCGTTCTTGCGAGAGATGGTAAAGGAGAGAATGGACAATGCGGGCGGCTGTTGACTTTTTGACCGGAAACAAAATCATCAATGTGGCGCTGATTGCGTTTATCGCCGCGCAGACGATGAAGGTAATCATCGTCCTAGTCGTCTATAAAAAACTGGACTTCCGCCGTCTTGTGGGTTCGGGCGGGATGCCCAGTTCTCATTCTGCGACCGTATGCGCGATGGCCGCGTCCGCGGGGAAGCTATACGGCATTGAGTCGGGGCTGTTCGCCGTTGCCGCCGTCACCGCCGCCGTGGTCATGTTCGACGCGTCCAACGTGCGCCGCGCGGCCGGGGAACAGGCGAAAATACTCAACTACATCATGGAAAACTGGGGACACCAGAAGCCGGAGTTTGTCTTAAAGGAACTGAAAGAGCTGCTGGGGCATACGCCCCTTGAGGTTATCGCGGGCGCCGCGCTGGGCGTCGCGCTGGGGAGCGCACTGTAATGCGGCTGTTCGACAAATACATAGCGTCGGTGAAAGACATTCCGGCGTGTCGGCTTGACCGATTTTGCGCCGACATACGCCGTTTTCTCATCCAAAACATCAGCCGTACGGGGGGACATCTGGCCTCCAACCTCGGCGTGGTGGAGCTTACCGTCGCCCTCCACCGCGCTTTTGACGCCTCGCGGGATCGTATCGTCTTTGATGTGGGGCATCAATGCTACACCCACAAGCTGCTGACCGGGCGGAAAGACGGCTTTGGCAGCTTGCGTCTGCTGGGGGAGATGTCGGGTTTTCCTAAACCGGCGGAGAGCATCTGCGACGCCTTTGTGGCCGGACACGCCTCCACATCGGTGTCCGCCGCGCTGGGGATGGCGCGGGCGCGGACTTTACTGGGGGAGAATTACCGCTGCGTTGCCGTGCTGGGCGACGGCGCCTTAACCGGAGGTCTTTCCTATGAAGGACTGAATGACGCGGGGCAGAGCGGCGAGCCGCTGATTGTTGTCCTCAACGACAACGGAATGTCCATTACGAAAAACGTCGGCGGCGTGGCGCGGCATCTCGCCCGTCTGCGCCTGAAACCGCAGTATTTTAAGGCGAAAAAAATGACGCACAGAATCCTTGACCCTTTACCCGGCGGCAAAATGCTGGGCAAAGCCATCCGCCGGGGCAAGCAGATGGTCAAAGACGCGCTGATACCCGGCACCCTGTTTTCCCAAATGGGCTTTGAATACCTCGGCCCCGCCGACGGGCATGACGTGAGGGCGGTGACTTATCTGCTCCGCCGCGCGGCGGCGATGAAAAAGCCTGTGGTCATCCATCTGGTGACGCAGAAAGGACGCGGATATCCCCATTCGGAGCGCGACCCCAGCGCATACCACGGCGTGCAGAAATTCAACATCGGTTCGGGTGAGACGGTGGAATACGGGGAGACGTCTTTCGCGGGGCATTTTGGGGAGGAGCTGGTCAGGCTTGCCGAAAAAGACCGGCGCATCGTCGCGGTTACCGCGGCAATGCAGTCCGGGACGGGACTTGACTTGTTCGCTAAGCGCTTTCCTAAGAGGTTTTTTGACGTCGGCATCGCGGAGAGTCATGCCGTGACGATGGCGGCGGGGATGGCAAAGCAAGGGCTGCGCCCGGTGGTTGCGGTTTATTCCACCTTTTTGCAGCGGTCGTATGACCAAATCATGCACGACGTGGCGCTGCAAAATCTGCCGGTGGTTTTTGCCGTGGGCAGCGCGGGATTGTGCGGTGAAGACGGGGAGACGCACCACGGCGTTTTCGACCCGCTCTATCTATCCTCCATCCCTAACATGACACTGTGGGCCCCCGCTGTTTTCGGCGAGCTGCGCGATATGCTGGCCAAAGCGCTAGAGCATGACGGCCCGATAGCCATACGCTACCCGAAAAACGGGCATGGCCCGCTCTCGGAGAAAACCGGGCGGGACGCGACGATTGTGACCTACGGGACAATGGCGAGGGTTGCTTTGGAGGCGGTTGACTTGCTGGAACGGCAGGGCATATCGGCCGGTGTTTGCAGAATAACGTCGCTCAAGCCGTTGGAACCGATTGAGACGCACGGCGCCGTTTTCATCCTTGAGGACAACCCCGGATACCTCTGCCGCCATATGGCCGGCGTGCCGCTTAATACCGGCGATAGATTTATACCGCACGGTACGCCGGAGGAACTGCTGGCTTACTGTAAGCTTGACGCCGCGTCCGTCGCGGCGGCTGTCGCGCAAAATGTCCAAGGAACGTCTTGACGTCCTGCTCGCCGCGCGCGGGTTGGCGGAAAGCCGCGAACGCGCCCGCGCCGCCATCATGGGCGGCGGCGTTTATGTAAACAATCAGAAAGCGGATAAGCCGGGGGCGCGGTTTTCGCCTGACGCGGACATTGAGATGCGTGTCAAAGAAAATCCCTTTGTCAGCCGGGGCGGGTTGAAACTGCAAAAGGCGCTACGCGAGTTTGGCGTCAACCCGGAGGGCTTGCGCGTTCTTGACGGGGGCGCGTCCACCGGCGGATTTACCGATTGCCTGCTGCAAAACGGAGCCTCGAAGGTATGGGCTGTGGACGTGGGATACGGGCAGCTTGCGTGGTCTCTGCGAAACGATTCCCGCGTTGTTTGCATAGAGCGGACGAATATCCGCAGCTTGACAAGGGATACCCTTAACGGCGAAACCGCCGACATGGCCGTACTGGACTTATCGTTTATCTCGCTGGCTTTAGCGCTGCCCTCTGTGAGGGGAGTCACGGCCGCCGGCGCTCCGGTTATCTGCCTTGTAAAGCCGCAGTTTGAAGCGGGGCGGGAGCTGGTGGGGAAGGGCGGCGTGGTGAAGGACGTGAGCGTCCACCGTCAGGTTCTGCAAGAACACATCCTCGCGGCGAAGACGGCGGGCTTTGGTGTAAAGGCATTTACCTATTCACCGATAAAAGGGCCTAAGGGCAACATTGAGTTTTTGTCTCATTTAATCGCAGGCGCGCCGTCCGAGGTGACGGAAAAGGATATTGACAGGACTGTAACTGACGCGCATTCAGTAGGGGAGGGTTTGTATGAAAATCGTGCTGTTCGCGAACAACACGAAAGACCCGGGCGGCAAAATCACGGCGGAGGCTGAGGCGGTATTGCGCGAAGCCGGGGTTGAATGTGTTGTTTTTAACGGCGACGGAAGCGTTTTTGACGGCGCGTACGCGGCGTTGTCGCTGGGCGGGGACGGAACCTTCCTGCATTGCGCAAGATTTGCCGCGCCGCGCGGCGTGGCGATGCTGGGCGTTCATCTGGGGCATACGGGCTACCTCTCGCGCATACGCCCTGAGAGGCTAGACGCGTTGCGGCACATAGATTCCTTTGCCGTAAGGACACGTTCGATTCTGGAAACTCCCGGCGGTATAGCCGTCAATGACTTCACCTTCTCGCGCGGCGTGGAGGTGCAGACGGTGTCTTTAGAACTGGAAGTTGACGGTCTTGCTCTCGGCTCTTTTCTTGGCGACGGCGTTATCGTCTCCAGCGCTACCGGCTCCACAGGCTATGCTCTGTCGGCGGGCGGCCCGGTGGTAGACCCGGCGCTGGACGGGATTGTGGTTACGCCCATTTGCGCCCACACCTCGCGCGCGCACGCTTTCGTCCTTGCGCCGCGCCGGGTTTTGACGGTCGTGCCGTCGCAGTTGGAGCGCAGACCGGCCTATCTTTCGGCAGACGGCGGGGAGCCGCGCCGTCTGCAACCGGGTGAGCGGGTGGAAATCCGTGTTTCCGAGCTGCGGCTGCGGTGTTTGGAGCCGGAGGGAGATGTTTTTTTTGACAATGTACGCATCCATCGTTTATAGAGAGGTGAAGGCCGTATGAAAAACCTGCGCCAAAGCAAACTCATTGAAATTATCGGAAGGGAAGCCGTCGAAACACAGGAGGAGCTTCAAGTCCTTCTCAGAAGCGAGGGTTTCGACGTCACGCAGGCGACGATATCCCGCGATATCAAAAACCTGCGGATTTTCAAAATCCTTTCCGGCGAGGGGACGTATCGTTACGCGCTGCCATCGGCGCCTGCCGAAGGCGCTTTTTCGGGACGCCTTCGCACCATTTTCCGCGAAAGCGTTACCGCTATTGACAGCGCGCAAAACCTCACCGTCATCAAGACGCTGCCCGGAATGGCGCAGGCGGCCTGCTCCGCCATTGACGCCATGAACGCTCCGGCGGCGGTGGGAACCTTGGCGGGGGACGATACCGCATTTATCGCCATGCGCGATGAGGCGGCGGCGAAAGAGCTGGTGGAACAGCTTCGGGATATGATTGAGAACTAAGATTCACAATTCAAAAGATAAGGGTTGCGAGGGGTTTTATGTTATCTTTGCTGCATATAGAAAATATTGCTGTTATCGAGTTGAGTGATATTGCTTTTGACGGGCGGCTCAATGTTTTGACCGGCGAAACGGGGGCGGGGAAGTCAATTATCATAGACGCTCTCAGCGCCTTGCTTGGACAGCGCGCCTCGCGGGACTTGATACGGTCGGGGCATGACGCGGCTGAGGTAAGCGGCGTTTTCGCGGGCGCGGGCGGAGAGGAACTGTCGCTTCAGCGCGAGCTGCGGGAGGACGGGCGCAACCTATGCAAAATCGACGGGAAACCGGCTACCTTGGCGGCTCTGCGGGAGTTGGGCGACGGCTTGGTCAACATCCACGGGCAGCATGACAGCCAAGCGCTTCTGCGGGAGGATACGCATATCGCGTATCTGGACGCGTTCGCCGGATTATCGCTTGAAACGTATACCGAAGGTTATGTAAACTGGGTAAAGCTCAATGCCGAACGGAAAAGTCTTTCGATGGCGGAGGATGAAAAACGGGCGCGTACCGACATGCTCACATACCGCCTCAACGAACTGCGGGAGCTTGAACCCAAACCAGATGAGGAAGAAACGCTGACCGCGCGGCGAAAGGTTTTGCGCGGCGCCGGGCAGATTAGAGAAGCCCTCAACGCGGCGTATTACGCCCTGTATGGCGACGAAGAGGAGCGCGGCGCCTGCGATTTGGCTGACGAGGCCGCCGAAGCCGTCTCCCGCGTCTGCCGTGACGCTCCCGAAATGGAGGGGTTGGCAGAGCGGCTGAGCGAGCTGAGGTACGCCTTGCGGGATTGCGCCGAGGAGGCGCGGGGGTTTGCCGAAGGAATGGAGGAGCCGGAAGAAGAGCTTGAACGTATCGAGACGCGGCTGGACGCCATTGGCAAGCTGCGCCGCAAACACAATATGGATTTGGAGTCTATTCTCAAGGCCGCCGCTCAGTGGGAAACGGAGCTTGCGTCCTTAACCTTCGCGGACAAACGCCTTGCAGAGCTGGAAGGCGAGATTGACGCCGCGGAAGTGATTTTGATGAAGGAAGCGCGGGCGCTGACGGATAAGCGCGAGGACGCGGCACGGCGGCTGGAGACGCGAATAGCGGAGGAGCTGGGCGACCTTGACATGGGCAAGATACGGTTTTCTGTGGAGTTTGAGCAGACAGCGCCGGGGGCGAAAGGGTGCGACGGCATACGGTTTTTAATCGCCGCCAATGTGGGCGAGCCGTTTAAGCCGCTGAGCAGGATTGCTTCGGGCGGCGAGATGGCGAGGATTATGCTGGCGGTTAAAAGCCTGCTGGCCGAGGGGGACGACGTCTCCACCCTTGTCTTTGACGAAGTTGACAGCGGCGTGTCGGGCCGGGCGGCGCGGCGGGTCGCGGAAAAGCTCTGCACCGTGTCGCGGCGTAAGCAGGTATTGTGCGTGACCCATTTGCCGCAGATTGCCTCGTTTGCCGATTCGCATTTTCATGTGGAAAAAGAGGTCGTCAGCGGACGCACGGTTACCCGCGTGACAAAGCTCAGCCGCGCCGCGCGGGTGGAGGAATTGGCCAAAATCACCGCCGGGTCGGCGGTGACGGAAGCGGCTCGGAAAGCGGCGGAGGAATTGCTGGAGCAAGCGGAGGCGTATAAACGTGGAATTGCGGAGAGTTGAGACTTCGGAGCAGATTGCCGCGGCGGCGGCTTTGGCCGGGGAGATATGGACGGGGCATTATACCCCGTTGATTGGAGCCGCGCAGGTGGCTTATATGCTGGAGCGCTTTCAGAGTGAGGAAGCCATCGGCGCCGCCATCCGCGAGGAGGGGTATCGGTACTACTTAGCGGGGGACGCTGGCTATTGCGCCGTAAAGCCTGAGAAAGACGGCGTTTTGTTTTTGAGCAAGCTGTATGTTAGGAAAGAGTCGCGCGGGCAAGGGCTTGCGCGGCGAATGTTGGATTGCGCGCTGGCGGAGCATCCGGGGACGAAACGGGTGCGGCTGACGGTCAACAGGGGGAACGCAGACTCAATCGAAGCGTATAAGAAGATGGGGTTTCGCGTCAAAAAAGAAATTGTGGCCGACATCGGCGGCGGCTTTGTGATGGACGATTATTTGATGGAGCGGGCCGTTTTTCTTGACGGGGACGGAAAGGATATGATAAACTTACGGGTAGATGTTCTAGGCGTGCCTTTTGACGCGGTGACGCCGGGCGAAGCGGTTCAAAGGGCTTTGCGGCTGATGGAAACGGGCGGCGGGTACGTCGTGACGCCCAACCCGGAGATTGTTTTTATGTGCCGGAATAACCCGGAGGTCATGGACGCCGTGGCGGGCGCGGATATGATTTTAGCGGACGGTATCGGTGTCGTCAAAGCCGCGAAGAGGCTGAAAACCCCGCTCCCGTGCCGGGTGACCGGCGTCGATTGGTTTTTGGATATGCTCAAAGCCTGTGAGGAAAACGGCAAATCGGTTTTTCTGCTCGGCGGCAAGCCGGGTGCGGCTGAAGCCGCGGCGCGAAAATACCCTGCAATCCGTTGGACGCTTGACGGTTATTTCAGCGACGACGCCCCGGTGATTGACGCCATTCAAAAGGCAGGGCCGGACTTTTTGGCCGTGTGCCTGTCGGCGCCCCGTCAGGAACTGTGGATGCGGCATAACCGCGCGGTTCTGGGCGGGATACTGATGGCGGGGCTGGGCGGCTCGGTGGACGTTCTTGCCGGGACAAAACGTCGCGGGCCGGCCATATTTCGCAAGCTGGGGCTGGAATGGCTGTTTACCGCGATTGTCAAGCCGTCACGCATACCTCGCCTGTTTGTGATTCCGAAATTTATGCTTTCTGTGAGAAGGGAGGCTAAGAAACGTGCGAAAGAGCGCTGAAGTGCGTCTGATTGTCTTCACGCCCGACCCTCAGCGCCTTGTGGCGGCGGCGGCGCGGAACTGCTATTCCGGCAAAGGCCCGAACGCCCTGCTGGAAGAGCTGGACGACGCGTCCGTTGAGGATTTATTGGAACGCGTCGGCTCAATGGGCCACTCCAGCCTGTGGGAACACGCTTCGTTTACCTTCACGCTGGAAAATGTGTCGCGCGCGCTCCTGTCTGAGATTACCCGGCACCGCATTGCCTCCTATTCTGTCAAAAGCCAGCGGTATGTCAAGGAAAAACCCTTTGATTATGTCCTTCCGCCTTCCCTCGGGACAGACGGGGACGCCGCTCAGTTGTTCAACAACGCGATGGAGGCGGCAGGGGAGGCGTACAACGCCCTACTGGCTTGCGGAGTCGCGGCGGAGGACGCTCGGTTTGTCCTGCCGAACGCCTGCTGTACGCATATCGTCGTGACGATGAACGCGCGGGAATTGTTGCACTTTTTCAAGCTGCGCTGCTGTATACGGGCGCAGTGGGAGATACGCTTGGTCGCGGAAGAGATGCTCCGTCTGGCACGGGAAGCGGCGCCGCTGCTCTTTGATAAGGCGGGACCGGCCTGCGTATGGGGCGCTTGCGGCGAGGGAAAACTAAGCTGCGGACAGGCCTCGGATGTGCGGCGGAGGTTTCGGGGTGAAGCTTGAAATGCGCTGCGCGCGGGAGGACGACGATTTACAACCCCTTTGGGAAATCGCTTTTTTACCTGACGAAGTGTTTTTCACCCGCGATTACCGCCCGGAGCGGGCGTTGATTTACACGGACGGGGAAACGCCCGTGTCGATGCTGCATATGCTTCCGCAGACACTGCTTTTGGGAGATTGGGTTTTACAGGCCGGGTATATCATGGGTGTTGCAACCAACCCCGCGTACCGCAAGAGGGGGCTGGCGGGGGATTTGATTTCCGCGGCCATACGCGTTATAGAAAGACAAGGCTTTGACTGTGCGATGCTGATTCCCGCCTCGGCGGCGCTGGCCTTGTATTACCGCCGGTTCGGCCTTACCCTGCGCGGGACGATGCCCATAGCCGGCAAACCCGTTCCGCCGGATTACCGCTCCGCAAGCATAGACGATATACCGGCGCTCTCCGCTTTCTATGACAAGGCTTTCCCGAACAGGGCTGAACGCGGCGCGTTTGAGTGGGAGACGATTTTGCTGGGGTACGCGGTGACGATTGGCTCGGACGGTTATACCGTCGAGGATGAAGGCCGCCGGATGGAGCAAATCCCCGTGCCGTCGGACACGCCGGACTGCGAGCGCATGGTCTGCCTCAAGCCGTTTACCGCACAGGCGGAAAAACTGCTGACCGAACACCGCCCGTATGTCAATTTGCTGTACACATAAAGGGGGATTTCCGATGGTTTACGTATTCCTAGCCGACGGGATTTCGGAGACGGAGGCGGTGGCGGCAATCGAGTGTCTGCGCCGCGCCGGGCTGACCGTGCAAGCCGTGGGCGTCACCGGGACGACGGTGACAAGCGCGCGCGGGATTAAACTGCTGGCGGACATCCCGCTGGAAGACGTTCCCGACGGGCCGCATGAGCTGCTTGTCCTGCCCGGAGGGTACCTTGGGGCGAAAAACCTCGCGGCGTCGGAGCGGGTGATGGCTCTGGTGAGAAGCGCCGTTGAATCAAACGCGCCGGTGGGCGCGATTTGCGCCGCGCCGGCGATGCTGGCCAAGTTGGGGCTGCTGCGCGGGCGGACGATTACATGTTATCCAACGGAAGCGGAAAATGCCCGGCAGGGCGGGGCATATGTCCTCGACAGGCCGTGGGTGCGCGAGGGAAATTTGCTTACAGGGCAAGGCCCCGGCTCGTCGTTTGCGTTTGGTATCGCGCTTGTCGCTCTGCTGCTGGGCGAGGAAAAGGCCGATTGGCTGGCGGAGCAGATGCTGGTTTCGTGGAGGGCATGACCAAGGCGGAGCTGCGCCGGATGTATCCGCCCAAGCCCGACGGAGGAACCGCCGCGCGACGGGTAATCGCCTTATGGGAGGAACAAGGGCTGCCGGAAAGCGTCTTTTGTTATGTGAGCGGAAGCGAGGAGTGTTCCACCCTGCCGATTCTGCGTTTTTGCCTCAAGAGGGGCATACCGCTGGCGGCGCCGCTTTGCGAGGGGCTTGGCGCGATGACGGCGCGGGTGATACCGTCTCTGTCACAGTTACGGCGCGGCCGTTTCGGTATTTTGGAGCCGCCCCGTGACGCGCCGCTGATGGAAGCCCCGGATACGGTGATTGTCCCCGGTCTTGCCTTTGACAGGGAGGGTTTCCGGCTTGGACGCGGCGGGGGCTATTATGACGGTTGGCTGCATGGGAAAACGTGCCGAACCATCGGGCTGTGCCGCCCGGAACGGCTTGTTGACCGTTTGCCGCGCGATGAATGGGACGTACCCGTTCATATGGTGGCAGCGGGGAAAGGATTGTATGGCGGGTAAAAAGAACGTAAAGGAATATCTATACGAAGGGTTGGAGCAGAAACCGAAGGCCAACACCGGCTGTCTGCGCGGCATCCTGTATTTTGTCTGCATCACCACGGCGTCCCTGTTTTTGGCGATATTCGGCTGGAATTGCGTCAACGATGTGCTGGCGCTGATTAAACCGGACAAAGAGGTGCAGATAACAATAGCGGAAGATTTTAACACACGGGAGCTGGCGCGCGAGCTTGCCGAGCTCGGCGTGGTCAACTACGCGTGGCTTTTCTCCCTTTTCTGCGATTATACCGACGCCGAAGAACATATCGAGCCGGGGACATATACCATCAACAGCAGACTGGACTACAACGCCATCGTCAGAAGCTTTGTTATCATCCCGGTGCGGGAGGAAGTGACCATCAGCATCCCCGACGCAAGGACTCTGTTGGAGACGCTGACCATTATTGCCGAAGCGGGGGTGAGCGATTTGGAAAGCTTGCTCCGTGAAGCTGACGAAGGGGAGTTTGCTTTCAGTTTCCTTGACGATGTGCCCATGCAGCCCGGACGGCTGGAAGGCTATCTCTTTCCCGACACCTATGTCTTCTATACAACCGCCAGCCCGCGCTCCGTTTTGCGGAGGATTCTCAACAATTTCAACCTGAAGTTCAGCGACAATCTTCGCAAGCCGCTGGCGACAATGGATTACAGCCTCAATGAAATTCTCACCATCGCCTCGCTTATTCAAATGGAGGCGGCCAACAGCTCCGAAATGAAGTCCATCTCCGCCGTCATCCACAACCGCCTCAACAGCAATACCTTGCGCAATCTGGAGATTGACGCCACATCGGTCTACCTGATGGGGAGGGAGAATATACACTCCGCCGCCGACGTGAGGGAGGGCAGGCTAATCGACAGTCCCTACAATACATTTTTATACGAAGGGCTGCCGCCCGGGCCCATCTGCTCACCCGGCACCGAAGCCATCCGCGCCGCCCTTTGGCCGGACAGCACACGGTATTACTTCTACGCGCTGCACGTTGACCGCACCCACCGCTTCTTCCGTGACAGCGATTCATTTGAGCGGTTTATCAGAAGTTCCGACGCCGCAAGTTATTAAGGAGGGTTTCGCACATGCACACATTCAGCGTCAATGAGATACGGGAAAAATACCTCGCATTTTTTGAGAGCAAGGAGCATCTCCGTCTGCCGTCCTTCCCGCTCATCCCGGAGGGGGACGCGTCTCTGCTGCTGGTCAACAGCGGCATGGCTCCGATGAAGCCTTATTTTTCCGGCGAAGCCAAGCCGCCGCGCAAGCGCGTGACGACCTGCCAGAAGTGCGTGCGTGTCATCGACATTGAGCAGGTGGGCAAGACCGACCGCCACTGCACCTTCTTTGAAATGCTCGGCCATTTCTCCTTCGGCGACTATTTTAAGCGCGAGGCGATTGCTTGGACTTGGGAGTTTTTTACCCAAGTGATGGGCATTGACATGGAACGGCTCTATTGCTCCGTTTACCTTGACGACGACGAGGCGTGGGATATCTGGACGAAGGAAATCGGCGTCCCCGAATCTCATATGGTACGGCTTGGGAAGGAGGACAACTTCTGGGACGTGGGCTCGGGCCCCTGCGGCCCCTGTTCGGAGATTTACTTCGACAGAGGCGCGGCGTTCGGTTGCGGCAAGCCCGGCTGCAAGGTGGGCTGCGACTGCGACCGCTTTGTGGAGGTCGGCAACAACGTCTTCACCCAATTCAACAACGACGGGCAAGGGAATTATACGGAGCTTGCCCAGAAAAACATTGATTTCGGCATGGGATTAGAACGGCTGGCCTGTGTGGTGCAGGGAGCGGAAAGCGTTTTTGAGATTGATTCCATCACCCGCATCCGGCGGCATGTGAGTGACATCAGCGGCGCGGAGTATAAGCAATCGGATAAAACCGACGTTTCCATCCGCATCATCGCCGACCATATCCGTTCCACCGTCATGCTTATCTGCGACGGCGTACAGCCGTCCAACGAAAAGCGCGGCTATGTGCTGCGCCGTCTGCTCCGCCGCGCCGCTCGCCACGGGCGGCTGCTGGGTATCGCCAAACCCTTTTTGTGCGAGCTGGCCGAGACGGCCATACAGATAAGCGCGGAAGCCTATCCCGAACTCCTCCAACGCGCCGATACCATCAAAACCGTCATCCGAATCGAGGAGGAGCGGTTTTCCAAGACCATTGACGCGGGCTTGACGTTGCTTCAGGGGGAAATCGGCGGCCTGCGGGGCAACCGTCTCAGCGGCGAGCAGGTTTTTATGCTGTATGATACCTACGGGTTTCCGGTAGACCTTACGCTGGAGATTTTGCAGGAGCATAACCTTTCGTTTGACAGTGAGCGGTTTGACGAGTTGATGGCACAACAGCGCAAGCGGGCGCGGGAAGCCCGCGCGGAACAGGGTATCGCCGGGTGGGCGACCTTGGACTTGGGGCTGGATAAAGAGATTGTCACCGAGTTTGCCGGTTATGATACGATATGCTGTAAAGCCGATATACTTGCCGCGCCTGACGGCGTTCTGGTACTGGATAAAACACCGTTTTACGCCGAGAGCGGAGGGCAGTGTGCCGATACCGGCACCATCGCCGCCGGGCATGGCCTTTTCCGTGTGGACGGTGTGAAGAAGACCGCCGACGGAAAATTTCTGCATGTCGGCGAGATAGAGGAGGGGACATTCGCCGCCGGGGATACGGTGACGGCGTCGGTGAACGGGGAAAGACGCGCCGCCGTGGCGCGGGCTCACAGCGCGACACACCTTTTGCACGCGGCGCTGCGTGAGATATTGGGCGACCATGTCAGCCAAGCCGGCTCCCAAGTTGACCCTGACCGCGTGCGCTTTGACTATACCCATATTGCCGCCCTCACGCCGGAGCAGATTAAGCAGGTCAATCTGTCCGTGAACAAGCGTATTTTAGAGGGAGTAAGCGTTTCGGCGGAGACCATGCGGATGGATGAGGCCAAAAAGCGGGGGGCTTTGGCGCTCTTTTCCGAGAAATACGGCGATACGGTGCGCGTCGTGTCTATGGGGGACAGCGTGGAGCTGTGCGGCGGCACACATTTGGACAATACCGCGAAGATTGGCTCCTTCCGCGTCACGGCCGAAAGCTCAATCGCGGCGGGCGTGCGGCGGATTGAAGCCGTGACCGGCCTTACGGCTCTGGAGCTGGCGCTAATACTGGACGACCGTATGCGCATGGCGGCAGAGCAGTTCAAGGCGTCTCCCGCAGACTTTATCGAGCGCGCGGCGACGGTCATTACGGAGTATAAGCGCTTACAGAAGGAAAACGCCGCGTTGCAGAGCAAGCTGGCAAGCGGTTTCGCGGAAAGACTGCTTCAGGACGCCCGTGAAGTAAACGGCTTTACGTTTATAACCGCGCAAAACCCGGATGCCGCGTCTCTGCGCTCCAACGGCGAAAAATTGCGGGACAAAAACGCGAATATGGTCGCCGTGCTGTACGCCGAGGAGGGCAGCAAGCTCACCTTTTGCGCCGCTTGCGGCTCGGACGCCGTCAAACGTGGCTTGAAGGCGGGGGATATTGTCAAAACCGTCGCGGCCTGTTGCGGCGGAAGCGGCGGAGGGCGCCCGGACATCGCGATGGCGGGAGGAACCGACGCGGGCAAGCTGGCGGAAGCGTTTGAAAAGGTAAAGGAGATGCTGTTATGAATTGTATCTTTTGCAAAATAGCGGCGGGGGAGATTCCATCGGATAAGGTTTACGAGGACGACAGGCTCGTAGCCTTCAACGATATCAACCCGCAAACCCGTGTCCACGCGTTGGTCGTACCTAAGGAGCATATCGCGGGCGCCGCCGCTCTCACCGAAGACCACGCGGAGATAATGGGGCGTCTTTGGACGGCGATTCCCAAGATTGCCGCCCTGCTGGGCGTGAGCGAAGCATTCAAGGTTTCCGTCAATTCCGGGGCGGACGCGGGACAGACGGTATTTCATTTACACTTTCACTTGCAATCTCCGTAAATAGACGTTATAATATCCCGGAGGGAGGTGAACTTATGCTGTTCAATTACAATCTGCCGCTCTTTGTCCTCGGCGATACGGCCGACGCGGTTGAGCCCGGTCTGGGCTCCTTATTCGGGCCGCTCTTTATGTTTGTGCCGCTCATTCTGGTCTTCTATTTTCTCATCATCCGCCCGGAGGGCAAGCGCAAGAAAGCGGCGCAAAAGCTGCGCAACGACCTCATCGTGTCTGATGAAGTGGTCACCACCGGCGGCATCGTCGGCAAGGTCGTGCAAATCAAAGACGACACCGTGACCATCGAAACCAGCGCCGAGCGCACCCGCATTACCATCCTTCGCGGCGCCATCTCGTCGAAGACGGAGAAAATTTCGGACTAACCGCGGGCTTATCCTCATATAATGCGGCATAAACCTTATTAGGGGGATTCGACTATGCCGCAAAGAGAAGAAGCCAAACGCCAAGCCGCCGGACGCGGAGCCGCCCGCATGATTGTGAAGTGCGCGCTTTTCGCGCTGGCGGTAACAACCGTCCTCTTGGCTCTGGCGGCCTTGCTGACCGTAAACGGGATGCTGTCGCCGGACAACGCGATTTGGGCGGTGTTTATCGCCGAGACCGCCGGAGCGTTTACCGGCGGAAAAGTCGCCGCGAAACGCGCGGCAAGCTGCAAGTTGCCCGTCGCCGCGCTGACCGGGCTTTGCTTTTTCGGATTCCTGCTGGTCTTTGGCTTTATGTTCGCGTTCCCGCCCGCCCGCCATCTTTTGCTGGTTTTGCCGCTTGCGGTGCTGCCGTCGATGCTGGGCGCGCTGGAGAAGTCTGTGAGAGCGCGAAGATAGCTTCTGAGAAAGGAGTGTTTCCGCCATGAAACACATTAAAATCATCAATCGCAAAACGCTGGCGCATACCGTACCCGACGGCGGCTGCGGCGAATGCCGTACATCCTGCCAGTCGGCGTGCAAGACGTCCTGCACGGTGGCAAACCAAAAGTGTGAGAACCCGCGCACTCAAAAACGCCCCTTGGAGACGGCGCGGTGATTCACGCGTACGAACTGCACGGACGGTATATTGTTTTAGATGTAGAGAGCGGCGCGGTTCTTGATGTGGACAGCGCCGCTTTCAGCGCGCTGCATACCCCACCCGAGCTGCATACAGCCGAGCAGGCCGAAGCGTGGGGGGAACTGATGTCCCTCAAGGCCGAGGGTCTGCTGTTTACCGAGCCGCCTCTTGAGAGCGGGCGGGACGTTTATTCATTGCCGCAATCCCGCACGGATATTCGCGGCGGGCCGCCGCCGCTCAAGGCGCTTTGTATGCACGTTTCCCACGACTGCAACCTGCGCTGCGGCTATTGCTTTGCCCACACGGGCGATTTCGGCACGGGCAAACGCTCGGTCATGCCGCCGGAGGTGGCCGAAAAGGCCGTGGACTATCTGCTGGAACGATGCGGCGGGAGGGAAAACCTTGAGATAGACTTTTTCGGCGGCGAGCCTCTGATGGCGTTTGATACGGTTAAGCACACGGTGGCGTACGCGAAAAAAAGGGCGCCGGGGAAGCGGTTCCGCTTCACGCTGACGACAAACGGCGTCCTGCTGGACGAGGAGACGATTGCCTATCTCAACGCCGAGATGGATAACCTTGTGCTGTCCTTGGACGGGCGCAAGGACGTCAACGACGCCTGCCGGGGCAGGACATATGATTCTCTCCTGCCCAAATACAAGCGGGTGATTGAAACGCGTACCGGGGACTACTATGTGCGCGGGACATATACCAACAGAAACCTTGACTTTGCCGAGGACGTGCTGCACCTCGCGTCGCTGGGCTTTCGGAACATCTCCCTCGAACCCGCCATATTGCCGCCCGGACACCCGCTGGCGCTGGGGGAGGGCTGTCTGCCCGCGTTGAACGCGGAATATGAAAAGCTGTGCGGGTTGATGGCGGACGGCGCTGATTTTTCGTTTTTCCATTTCAACGTAGACTTGGAACAGGGGCCCTGTGTATATAAGCGTCTGCGCGGGTGCGGCGCGGGGGTGGAATACGCCGCCGTTACGCCGGAAGGGGACGTTTTTCCCTGTCATCAGTTTGCCGGCAGGGAAGCGTACCGCTTGGGCAGCGTTTTGGACGGCAGCTTCCGCGATGATTTATCCGCCCGCTTTATGTCGATGAACTGCAGCGACAGGGAGGACTGCGCCGTATGCCGGGCGAAATACTTCTGCGGGGGAGGATGCGCCGCGGCCAATCTGACGGTCAACGGCGATATTCATAAGGCCGACCGGCTGGGCTGCGAGCTTGCCAAGAAAAGGCTCGATTGTGCAATTTACCTAAAAAGCAATCAAGTGTGCGAATAACCTGAAATTATGGGATTTTATAACAGACGGAGCTTGTTCCGTCTGTTATAAATTTTCTCCGCCATATCTTCCGGCGCGGGAAAAAACGGCCACCATATCTTGACGCGGGAAAAACAGGCGAATCGCTTGGTTCTGTAGGTTTACATAATACGTTGACATAAGATTTGGGCATAATAACAGAAATGCGTTATTCTCTTGATTGCGTCTTGTGTTTCCCGGTTATTTCCCGTAGAATAGAATGGCGCGGATGCAGCGGGAGGCGATTGAATGACCATCGGTTCAATCGGCGCGGGGCATATGGGAAGCGCCATATTGCGTTCCGTGCTGGATTCAGGGCTGTACACGCCCGACAGGATACATATCTCCTCGCCGGTGGCTTCGGAGCTTGAGCCTTTTGCCGCGCGGGGCTGCTCCACGGGATTGGACAACCTCCGAACAGCGCGGAATGCCGAGCTGATTGTGTTGGCGGTGCGCCCCGGCCAAGCTATCGGCGTTCTTGAGGAGATAGCTCCCGTATGTGAAGACACATGTATTTTGTCGATTTGCGCCGGCGTGACCGTCGGCTCGATGAAAGCCAGTCTGCCGCGCAGCGCGTCCGTACTCCGCGTCATGCCCAATCTGCCCGTTGTCTGCGGTCTCGGCGCAACGGTTATGGCGACGCCCGAAGATGTGCCGGAACGGTTTGTTGAATCGGCCAAGGCTATATTCAGGTGCGGCGGTATCGTTGAGTTGATGGATGAAACCTTAATCAACGCGGTTACATCTTTAGGAGGCAGCGCGGTCGCGTACTTTTTCCGCATGGCGGACGTCATGGCCGGTTGGGCGAAGGAAAACGGTATTCCCCCGGACGCCGCGCTGCGTATCGCCGCGCAGACCATGTCGGGCGCGGCCAAAATGCTCACCGGGTCGGGCAAAACGCCCGATGAACTGGCAAACGGGGTGGCCGTCCCCGGCGGGATGACGGAAGCGGCGTTTAAGGCGTTTGACAGCGCGGGGTTTGACGCGGCGCTGAAAGCCGGAATGGACGCTTGCCGGAACAGAGGTATAGAGCTTGTCTCTTTGTCATAGGATTTCCCTATAAGGGCCGTCTCAACGGCCTGTGGGAGGGATTTCTATGGACTCTAAGAAGCTCAAGCCGCTTTCTGCCTACTCCATCGCGCTGGGCGTCGTTGCCGTTGCGTTTCTCGCCGGAATCACCGGCGGTTGTCTCCTCTCCGTTTTAGGCGGCGAGACCGCCGACGGGGCTGTCACGGAATATCTCTCACCGCTAACGCATGGCGTTCTGCCCCAGCCTTCAGTCAGCCGTGTCATCCTCAACGCGTTGCTTTACCCCACGCTTTGCTTCGCTCTCGGCTTCGCCATCCCGGGCGTCGCGCTGATACCCGCCGCCGTCTTTGCGCGGGGCTTTTTCCTCTCCTATGCCGTCGCCTCCTTTGCCCGCGTGTTCGGCGCCACTGACGGGACGCTCTTTTCCCTTTCGCTGCTGGGGTTCCCGTTGCTGCTAAGTCTCCCGTGCCTGCTTTTGCTCGGAACGCACGGACTGCTTGACAGCGTCTCGCTGCTTAAATCAGCCCGCAGGCGAACCGGCGCGCTTCTGAATGTAAAGGCCGGGTTTACGCGTTTCGGAATCGCGCTCTGCGCGCTGGCGTTGGCTGCCGCCGCTGAGTATTACCTTGCTCCCGCGCTTGCCGCCGTCGCGGCTCGTACGATAGAAATTGTAAATTGATAAAGGTGGGTATTGGCCAATGCTTGACGCGCTGAGGGAATATGAGGTGTATCTGAGTGGCGAAAGAAAAGCCTCTCGGAATACGCAGTTGTCTTATTTACGGGATTTGCGCCAGTTTGCCGGGTTTTTAGGCGTCTCGCTGGAATCCGCCGACGCGAAGTCGGTGGGGGACTACGCGGGATTTTTGACTGAGCACGGCAAATCCGCTTCTACCGTCATGCGGTCGATTGCTTCGCTCAAGAACTTTTACGGCTTTATGCTGGAAAAGGGGTATATGCAGGAAAACCCTGTACGCGGCGTCGCTTCGGCCCGGGCCGAGCGCAAGGCTCCGCAGGTACTCACGGGAACCGAGGTAGAAAGACTGCTTCAGGCGCCGCGTTGCAGCGACCCCAAAGGGTTTCGCGACAAGGCCATGCTTGAGGTGCTATATGCCACCGGGATGCGCGTCAGCGAACTGATTTCGCTTGACTTGAGCGATGCCAACCTCAGCTTGCGCTTTATCCGCTGCAACGCCGCCGGGCACGAGCGCGTCATCCCGATTTATCAGGCGGCGGCGCAGGCCTTGAGCAACTATCTCGGCAAAGCGCGCAAGCAGTTGGTCGCCGTTCCCGAAGAACAGGCGCTCTTTGTCAACATCAACGGCAGCCGTATGAGCCGTCAGGGCTTTTGGAAGATAATCAAGCATTATCAGGAAAGAGCGGGCATAGACAAACAGATTACGCCGCACACTCTGCGTCACTCGTTCGCCATGCACCTGTTGGAAAACGGCGCCGATTTGCGTTCCTTGCAGGAAATGCTGGGGCACGCCGACATCTCCTCGACGCAGGTATACGCCAACATGATTAAAAACAAGCTGGCCGACGTTTATCAAAAAGCGCACCCCAAAGCCCGCAAGTAAACCTCCGGCGGGCCTGAAGGCGGCGTTAAGTTTGATTTGAAATGAAGGAGTATCTATTTTGGCAGGTTTTTTCGGCTTTTTCAATTACGCCAAGCCCGGGCCGGGCGTGGACGTCAACGCGCCTCCTAAAAAGGCGTATTTTCGTTTTTGGGAGCTGTATTGGCGCAAATTTTCCAGATTTATTGCGCTGAATATGATTGTTTTCGCTTTTCTCCTGCCCATAATTACCCTCCTTTTTCTGATGTATATGGGCTGGTCTTTCAGCTTGCTGGAAAGGGCCGGTGAAATCCCGGGGCTGATTGCCGAGGCGGAGCAGCACGAGGGGATGGCCTCCATCTTCGGGGCGCTGCAAAGCATTCTGCTGGAAGCCGCCTCTATGTTACCTCCTTTGGTTTCTTTCCTTCTGCTGGCTGCCTCCGCCGTCTTCTACGGCCCGGTGATGTGCGGCATGACCTACATTCTGCGAAACTTCTCCCGCGAGGAACACGCTTGGCTCAGCGACTTCTTCGTGCGGATGAAAAGCAACTTTCGCCAAGGCGCCATATTGGGTCTCCTTGAGCTGCTCGCGCTCGGCACCCTCTTCTTCAACATTCTCACGCCGGTTCCCGAGGACGGTATCGGCTTTCTGAACGCGTCGATGCCGCTGATTCGGTATATATCTATATTCCTCGTCATTCTGGTGCTGTTTGCGAGAAATTATATCTACGCAATGGCGGTGACGTTCGACATCAAGACGCGCAGCATCATCAAAAATGGTTTCGCGTTTGCCTTTGTGGGGCTTTTCCGCAACTTCGGCGTCCTTCTGTGCGCCCTTGCGCTGATTTTCGCCATGCTGGCGATTCCGTTTGCCGATATCGTGCTGCTTCCCTTCTTTTTCTTCACGTTCACCGGCTTTTTATCCACCTTCGCCACTTTCCCGCTGATTTATAAATACATGGTTCTGCCTCAGACGAAAGAGTCCGACGGAACCGAACCGGACGGGGCGGAGCAGGACGCCGTTTAACGCGGGCAAGACATTTTGATGAAGGAGAATCCGAATGCTTCTATATATCATCCGCCACGGTGACCCCATTTACCAGACCGACTCCCTCACCCCAAAGGGAACCCGTCAGGCAGAGGCGCTGTCCCGGCGGCTGGCCGCAAACGGCATCGACGAGATTTATTCATCCCCCTTGAATCGCGCCGTTCTGACCGCCAAGCCCACGGCCGAGGTCTTTAAGCTGGATGTGAACATTGAGGAATGGATGAACGAGGATATTGCGTGGAACGAGTTCAGCGCTGTCAATGAAGACGGGGACAGAAACTGGTTCTATTCCTGTCCCAGCACGGAACTGTTGGTAGACGGGGATGTCCTGCGCCCGGACTGGTATAACCATGCCCGAGCCGCAGCCTGCCCCGGCGCGAAAAAGGATTATGAACGGATACAGGCGGCGTCGGACGGCTTTATCCAACGGTTAGGATACCGGCGCGAGGGAAACGTATACAGGATACTGGAGCCGAACCAGAAGCGGATAGCCGCTTTCTGCCACCACGGCGTCGGCACCACATGGCTGTCTCACTTGCTTTCCATCCCGCCGCTGCTGTTCTGGGCGAGCTTTAACCTTGCCCATACGGGCGTCACCGTGCTGCATTTTGAAAACCACACGGACGGACGGACGTCGCCCAAGTGCCTTATTCATTCGGACATATCCCACATATACGAAGCTCGGCTCCCGATGGTGTATAACAACGGCACAAGAATTTAATGACGATTCCCGAATAAGCAACCATAATAAGGCGGACGGCAGTGATGCCGTCCGCCTTTGCGTGAGCTTGGTTACTCCGCCCGGAGCGCCACCACCGGGTCTTTTTTTGCGGCGATTTTGGATGGGATGAAGCCGGCGAGGACGGTGAGGAACATACTGAGCAGAATCAGCAGGGCCGCGCCGGTAGGCGGCAGACTGGACAGACCTGAGATATCGGTAAGATTTTTGATGATGATGTTCGCGGGGATATTCAGCAGCAGGGTAATCCCTATGCCAAGCACACCCGCCACAAAGCCTTCGATGAGCGTCTCGGCGTTGAACACCCTTGAAATATCGCGCTTGGCGGCGCCGATGCTGCGCAGGATACCAATTTCTCTCGTACGTTCAAGCACGGATATATATGTGATGATGGCAATCATAATGGAGGAAACAATCAGCGAGATGGAGACAAAGGCAATCAGCACATAGGACGTGACATTGATAATCTGCGAGATGCCCGACGTCATCAGACCCACGAGGTCGGTGTAGCGGATGACGTTTTCCTCCGCGTCGTCAGCCCTCTGCGTTTCGTTGTATTCTTCTATCAAGGCCGATATTTCTTCTTTGGAAGCGAAATCCTTGGGGTAAAGGCTGATGGAGCTGGGGCTGTCAAAATTCACGACGCCCAGTGTCTCAAGGTTGTCTTCATAGGTTGACCGATTGCCGCCGCTGGGCAGTTGCCCGGCAAACATGGCTATGATTTCCTCCTCGCTTCTCCCGGAAGCCATCTGCATAAACTGCGCCTGCTCCTCCTCCGTGAGCGTCGCGACGTACGCGTAAACGTCCTCAATCGTCGGGGCGGCGTCTTCCGCGTCAAAGGCAAGCCCGGTGAAGACGTCGCTGTCGGGGTTTTCAAGCTGGTCTTTGGCGATTTCGCTGTCTAAAACCGCGTTGATGACATATTCGGTCAGCGCGTGGGTATAGCCTATGGTTCCGTTGATGGAGGCCGCCATCGCCTCCTCGTTCGGGCGGAGGATGCCGACGATTTTAACGTCAAGGGCGTTGGCAATCAGCGCTCGCATAAAGGCGTCGTCGTCCCGCATATCCGTCCACAGGCCGCCCTCTTTGACGTAATAGTCGGTGTTAAGAGCCAGCTTGAAGGTCAGGCCGAGCAGCTCGTCAAAGGAAAAGCTGATTCTCTCCCTGTCACGCTCCAAGTCCTCGCCTTGGAACATCCTCGTCAGCATATCCTCCAGCTCGTCCGCGTCGAGCAAGCCCAGCGCGTAAAGATGGAAGTCTATAATGTCGTTCCGCTCACCCGCCACCAGCACGACTTCATCAAAGGCCTCCGGCCAGCGGCCGTCAAGCAGGTCGTACTGGGATTGCAGCAGGTCGGCATGGAACAGCCCGTCGCCCCCGGTGAGCAGTTCGGTGAAGACATTGTCTCCGGCAAAACCCTCGCCGACGCCAAAATTCATGCCGCCGCCCGGATTGTAGCCATATTGGCCGAGACTCGCGAAGAAATCGCTGGGATTGAGCTGTAACACGCCCTTTGACGTGTCCGGGTGAAAGAATTGCGGCTCTATGCTATACCCGTACTGCACCGCGTTGACGTAATCGTTCAGCCGCCGTCCGTCCCCGTCTTCGATGTACGCCTTGAACAGGGCGAGGTCGTTGCGGGTAATCAGGCTGGAAAGCTGACGGATGGTGTTGGTCATAATGTTGGTGGCGTAAATCCTGTCCGGTTCACGCTCGGGTCTGCTTCCGTATTCGGCGTGCGCTTGTGAACCCATCATGGCGGTTATGTCCATCGCTTGGCTTTGAAGGGTGACCGGATATGTGGAAAGGGTGTCCTGCTCCAGCGTGTTGATGTAGCCCTGCATACCGCTGGAGAGCGACATAATCAGAGCGATGCCGATGATGCCGATGCTTCCGGCAAACGCGGTGAGAACGGTGCGCGTCTTCTTGGTCAAGAGGTTGTTGAGGCTGAGCGAGAGGGCGGTGAAGAAGGACATGGAAATCTTTTTTCTCTTTTTCGGTTTGGCTTCCTCCGCGTCTTCCACGCGGAACGGATGGGTGTCGTCGGTCACCCTGCCGTCCAGCAGGCGGATAATCCGGTTGGAATAACGATTCGCAAGGTCGGGGTTGTGCGTGACCATGATGACAAGGCGGTCTTTGGCGATGGACTTGAGGATTTCCATAATCTGCACCGACGTTTCGCTGTCCAGCGCGCCGGTCGGCTCGTCGGCAAGGAGGATATCGGGGTTGTTGACCAGCGCGCGCGCGATGGAGACGCGCTGCATCTGTCCGCCCGACATCTGCCCCGGCTTTTTATAAAGCTGGTCGTGCAGTCCGACGGCCTCTAAAATCTCAATGGCGCGCTTACGCCGTTCGCTTTTGGATATGCCCGCCAGCGTCATCGCCAGCTCCACGTTGGCCAGCGCGGTCTGGTGGGGGATGAGGTTGTAGCTTTGGAAGACAAAGCCGATGGAGTTGTTGCGGTATATGTCCCAGTCCACATCTTTATACCGCTTCGTCGATACGCCGTTAATGACCAAATCGCCGCTGGTATAGCGATCCAGTCCGCCCACAATATTGAGCAGGGTGGTCTTGCCGCAGCCCGACGGCCCCAGCACGGCGACAAACTCGCTCTTGCGGAAGTCGAGGCTGACGTCTTTCAGCGCCTCGACGGTCATATCGCCCATTTCGTAGACCTTGGTAATGTTTTTCAGTTTCAGCATCGTCTCGTCTCCTTCGTATTATACTCCGTGCGGAGCGTTTTTTTGTACTGTATCAGTGTATGTGCGCCGCCGGAGATTGTCAAGAAATAAATTGTAAACAATTATTCGCATACGGTCACCGGGAATCAAAACCCCTTTGTTTGCGCTTATATCTTGACTGGATGGGTTATATGAGATACCATGTAGCTACGGGAGGGATTACCATGAGCAAGCTCATCGTCAACAAAGCCATTCAACAGAGCAGAATCAACCGGAACATCTACGGGCATTTCTCCGAGCATCTGGGACGCTGTATCTACGGCGGGCTGTATCTGGACGGGCAAATCAATATGCCGGTCGTCGAAGCGCTGAAACACATCAAAATCCCCGTCCTCCGCTGGCCGGGC
>Ga0099364_10000282_pt1 | contig 85195 bp, 83 predicted proteins | sample TergutTh196P3_FD_73070 | JGI IMG/M metagenome (GOLD analysis project Ga0099364, IMG submission 73070) | Microcerotermes parvus P3 segment gut microbial communities from Pointe-Noire, Republic of the Congo - Th196 P3 | ecosystem: Host-associated > Arthropoda: Insects > Digestive system > Gut ...
GATAATCTCCCATATCGCGGGCTGTATACCGGTTACAAGCATCTTGCAGTTCGACATTTCGGATTGATCCGCAGCTATCAGCAGTACGCGGAGTCCGGCGCTTGACACATAATCTCGGGGTCTGGGAATGTCATTCTGCGTCGTCCAATCCAATCTGTTAATCATAAATTCCGAACTTGCCGGCAGTACGCCGATTGGGTCCGTGCCGAATAAAGTTTTCTTTGTGCTTTCTATAATCAATTCCGGAATGCCGCCATTTTCCGCATAGCCATACATCAGCGAAGGGCTGTAAAAAGAACCAAGCCCCGCCTTGAAGCACATAAAGTGATTCGTTGTCGTATCGGACATTCCCAAAAATACTTTTGGATTGTTTTTGATAATTTCGAAATGCCCTTCATTCATGTGCCGTAACAATCGGATTGTTTCATCGCCACCGATGTTGGTCAGTATCGCCTTTATATCGGGATTTTGAAAAGCTTCCATCAAATCGGCCAGGCGCAGTTCCGGGTGTTCGTAAATTTCGGCAGGCGATTTCAAGGTATTAGTCATTTCAATAATTTTCACGCCGAACGCGTCTTGGAATTGTCGCTTTCCCTGTTCGTATCTTTCGCGCAAAAGCCCCGCTCCACCCCATGACAAGGATACGGTCGCAACGATGTCGCCCGGCTTTAATGCTTTTGGTTTGATCAGGTTTTTCATGTTGTCACCTCTGTTTTTGTTTTTCCCAAATTGCTTCGAATTTTTTATTCCGCGCAAAACCCCGCAAGTGCGGATACTTTGCGAATATCGGGTGAGTATCAAAAATTTCCACAATCGGACAGCCGATTTCGCGTTGCAGTCGCGCGACGTCGCGTTTGTTTCTTTCATAATACTCGTCGCCGCCCAAAATATGAATAACTATATTGAAGTCCAGCGGTTTTTCAAAGAACTCTGCAAACGCCCAGTCGGAAATACGCGCGCGCGAATCCGCCCCGATGGCCTGCAGCGTTGCCGCGCGGCGTGATTCCTTTATATTCAAAATCCACGGCACCAAAGCGCGCGCCGTACGCGGAGCATAAGCCCATAATATAAGATAGCAAAAAACCGCGCGGCGAAATTTCTTCATACCGGTCAGCGTAGTAAAAAATGCCGTGAAGGGCAATGTAAATAATAAAGCTGGACTTGCCCCGCCAAAATTCCTATGATAAAAGCGTACAAAGCAAAGGAGGTATCTATGAATAACTTTGTAAGCAAAGCATGTCTGCCGGTCGTTCTGTTCGGAGCGATTAACTATGGGCTTGTCGGCCTGTTAGGTTTGGACTTGCTTTCGTACCTGGGCAGCCTGGCACGGATAGCCCAAATCATAATCGGACTGGCGGGCTTCGGCCTTGTAACCGGCTGGTTCGGAAAGAAATAAAAAATGGGCGAAAGCCCATTTTTTATTACGATTTAAGACGCCGCAAGGGCATTTTTAATTTGGCGATAATCTGTTGCCGGCTTTCCAATACTTCAATCCAAAATCTTTGTGTCAATCCCGCAGAAGTGGATACTATTTCACCGACATGATCGACGATCGCAGTTTTTTTGGTGTGGATGCCATTCGTAATAGCATCTTTCGCTTTTCTTGAATTTTACATAATAGTCATTGTCGTGATGTCTGCAATTGCTGCAAAAAGGAACCGGTTGCGTGATAAATTCAACAAGCTGTTGTGTATCTTGTATTTCATCTAGAGTCGTATAATCGCCTGGGTGTACTTTTGGCGGCAAAAAGGCACTTTCGAACACCATACAAGAGTCAAGGCAAACGCGAAGGCCGTTGTGTGCGGGCTTTATACGAAAAAAGGGCGCAAGAATGCGCCCCTACGAATCCAATGGTCGGAGTGGCGGGGTTCGAACCCACGACCTCTACGTCCCGAACGTAGCACTCTACCAGGCTGAGCTACACTCCGATGGCCGAAATTATGCCCCGACGATGGCGAAATTGCAAGTTTTTTTATTGATAATTATACGTTTCGCAAATTAAAGATTAAGATGCACCATTAGGGCTTTGTCCTGCAAAATGCGCATAGCGCACGATACAAAATGGATTCCCGCCTTCGCGGGAATGACGGCAACGAAGTTGCCGTTAAGAATTTGTCTACGAAATTTTTGACTTGTACAATATTTCATTTTTGCTGGACTCTCGTCCAGAAGCAGGTAATAATGTATCTTGCTATAAAAAGCTTTAACATCAGGAATATATCTTTCCACTACCATTATTGTTATTCGGTGTTGCCAAGGATAGCGGGATCTATATCCGTACGAATGGAACATTTGCTTTATTACCCGAATTTCATGTCGGCACCAAAGGTTCCGCAACAGAATGACATTAAAAAGATACATTTTTGTTACCTGATCAAAATAAAAGGAAGGAATATGTTTGCTAATAAATTCTTGAAGAAGACAGAGTTTTCGTCTTACCAAGACTATCTGGAAAATGGTACGCCAATCGTGCCAGAAAAATTTAATTTTGCATTTGACGTAACCGATGAAATCGCGGCAGAAACGCCCGATAAGACAGCGATAGTATGGGTCAGTGATACCGGTGATAAAAAAGAAATTTCTTTCGGCGAATTGCGTGATATGTCCAATCAGATCGCGAATGTTCTGACCGAATGTGGAATTCGCCGCAGCGATACAGTAATGCTGTTTCTGGGACGCAGATGGGAATATTGGATCATTATGATAGCATTGCATAAAATCGGTGCGATTGCGATTCCATCAATCAGCCAACAGAAAGCCCACGATATTTCGTATCGTATTGATATAGCCGATATAAAAAATATTATCGCATTTGACGATGGACAGATAATGACAGAGATAAAAACCGCCATAGGCAATCGTCCCATCGCACTTATGACAAACATGGACATTACAGAAGCCATGAAGTCGGCATCAAAGACTTTCGGTCGCGATGAAAATATCGATAATTCTGACACCATGCTGGCATATTTTACCAGCGGAACAACCGACATGCCAAAAATGGTAGCACATGATTTCACTTACCCACTGGGTCATATAAATACCGCGGTTTTTTGGCAGCGGTTGGACGATTCGGATATTCATTTCACATTGGCGGAAACCGGTTGGGCAAAATGTTCATGGGGTAAGATGTACGGCCAATGGCTGGCCGGTGCCGCAGTTTTTGTTTATGATTTTTCCGGAAAATTTGCCGCCGAAAACATGCTGTGTGCGATGTCGCAAAACAAAGTCACCTCATTCTGCGCACCACCGACAGTGTATAAAATGATGCTGGCAGACAACAATGAAATTAATCTGTCCGCATTAAAAAAAGCCGACGTTGCCGGCGAAGCATTGAACCCGGAAGTATTTCGTAAATTCTTGAACTTGACGGGGGTCAAGATATACGATGGATTCGGACAGACAGAAACCACCGTGATGTTGTTTACCAATAAATGGATAGAACCAAAACCGGGCAGTATGGGCATGCCCGCCGCCGGTTGGGACATCCGATTGTTGGACGAATCTGGTCGCCAAGTGCCCGATGGAGAAGTCGGTGAAATTTGCGTTGATCTAAGGCTTCATCGGCCAGTCGGATTGTTCAAAGGATATCTTAAAAGCGATAAATTGAATTCAAGGGCTTTTCGCAACGGACATTATCATACCGGAGACATGGCGTATCGCGATGGTGATGGGTATTATTGGTTTGTCGGGCGTAATGACGACCTTATCAAAAGTTCCGGTTACCGTATCAGCCCGTTTGAAGTCGAAAGTATTCTATTGGAACATTCGGCAGTACGCGAAGTCGCGGTTACCGGGGTACCGTGCGAAACGCGCGGTATGGCGGTAAAGGCCACAATCGTCTTAAACAAATATTTTCACGGCACGGACGCGCTGGTCAGCCAGATACAGGAATTCGTAAAACAGAATACCGCATCATACAAATATCCGCGTGTTATAGAATTCGTAGAAAAATTGCCACTTACCATCAGCGGTAAAATCAAACGCGCAGTGATACGCAAGATAGATTTGGAAAAGATAAAAAAGAAAATAATGGGATGATTGTTCTAAGACACCTAGTATCGTGCACTATGCGCACGATGTCCGCCTTTTGCCGCGGCATGACGGGTCACAAGCATGACGGCTCTCGTGTAAGAGAGCCGTTCAAGTTATAAAGTTATACATATTTGATTTGTACAGATGTGACGATACTTATCACAACCGACCAGTATTATAAAGGACTATTTCTTCGGTTGTTGTTTCTTGGTCCGCCCATTGCTTACAACTTCTTCTTTTTGGTTTCTTGCAATTTTGCGTTGTACGCCTTAAAGTACAAATCCCGGTTTCTGCGCTAAACGTTGAAGTAACAGTTTCCTTGTAATTATGGTTCTCGATAACATTTCGTCCGGAATCAGCTGCTTTAGTAGCAGCGATACCGCCCACAACCAGACTAAGACCACCAGTAAAAGGAGCCGCCAAAACCCCAGCACTTAATGCGAAAAAAGATTTACCCAAAGGTGGCGGTGCCGGTGACTTTGGCAAAGTCGATTTTCCTGGTAATTCTTCACACGTTCTTGCGGCAGTTTCGGCTGCAGCGGCTCTATCCATTGTTTGGGCAATAGATACACGATCTTCTGATATTTGATTCAGGTATTTTTGATATGCCTGCGAATAGTTCTGCATTGCGGAACTTAGTGCAGAGATGGCGATTATCGCACGCATCTGATCTGTTATATTCGGAAACCGGGCATCGCTTTGGTTACGGGCATTACTTAAAGTAGTGGTACTGCCCATTCCCTGTACTTCCCGCCCTGTCATGCAGAATTGCACTTTTGGATCGGTTTCTATAGTCTTTATGGCATTTTCAACTGAATTAGCCATTTGCCTTACTTCTAATTCAAACCCTTCGCGGGCAAGATCATAAGTTTCATCATCCGTTGAAATCCCAGCGTGTGTCTTATATTCTTCCCAGGTAGTAAACTTATTGTTTTCAAAATCATAAGATATATTTCCCCAGAACAAGGTGTTCTTTATAAAACCAGCCAATCCGGGAGCATTTTGATCAAGTAGCCTTGCCATCGGAATCGCATCCGCAGATGGAAAACAAGCACTTGTGGGAACAAGGGTATCAGCCTTGCCCTCTTTGAATTCACATATTTCATATTTCAAATGCTTTCCGCCACCTTCAACCAGCAACCTGTCGCAGTTTTCTGTATCACCGCATACTTTTATCATTGCTTCATCCACAGCTTTTTGACATTCGGCCAAGAAACTGTTGTCGATGTTCAAGAATATCCCCTGGACGATTCTTGCAAGTTCATCATATACTGCTTCCCCTGTAATTTTCTGGTTACCATGGACTTTCTGACATGCAACCAACTTATCATGAGGGCACATGCGTACGATAGTTTCGGTATCCAAACCGATACACTGGGTATAGTCTTTTCCACAACGGTCATCAGCAGTAAGACAACTTTTTACTTCTTCGGTACATGCATCAACACGCATGGCGGCCAGCCTTGCAACTACATATTCCCAAACAGACGGATCCATACGTTCACACGGGTCTATTTGTACCTTACAAAAACTGCGCGCCATATCGGGGCGGGAAAGACAGGCATCCATAGTATCAACACCCTTTCCAGCTATATCATCTTTACAGGCCTTTTGGATACATGTCGCGATGTCACCCAAACATGATTGTCGCATGTTGGATTCAAGATTCAATTCAGCAACCTTTAATTCCGGTGCAATGTCACGCAGAAAATCCGGCCATATATTATCGCGCACGGCCATACATTGATCCAGAATTTCTTCACACATGTTGCGCTTTGATTCCAGCATTTCCAAAGTGCTGGTCGTCAGTTCGAATTTATCGACAGTCGATACCTTGGTATTGGCTGTTGATACTGCCCGGTTGTTCTGCATATTCTCGGATGCTACACTGGATGCGCATCGACCCCAATCCGAACCACAAACCTCTGATCGAACCATACATTTTTTAAATTCGATAAGGCATTGTCCACGGTTGAATTTATTTGCCTCGTTAAAGCTGGCAAGACGCGCATCACGCAATTCTTTATTAGCATCAGCAATCTCATCCTTGGCTTCGCGCTGCATATTTTTTATGGCCAGATCAAATGCTTTACAATCGTTTTCGATCTCCATTGGATAAAGCGGACCTATCATTGACATTTCTTTCTGGCACGATTCCGGCATCTGTTTTTCGCATAAGTTACGCGCGGCCGCATACAACGCGTCGCCCTTGTGGTCGCTTATCTTTGCTTCGATCTCTTCAAAATCTTCATCAAACTGATCGGAACCAAACATTTGATTGATTCTATCACGCCTTGCTTGCGCCCTTTCTTTGGCGGACATGGTCGGGCCTGATGCAACATTTCCTTCTGAGTCATATTCACGTCCCCCGCCGAATATTATGTCGGCTCTTGCGCCTGCTTCTACTTTTTCAACTTCTATTGTACGGATGCGTTCTGCTTCATCCATTTGTTTTGTAACTTCTGCCAGTTGTTTTTCAAAATCCGCATTTTTATTGCTACAAATGCATCGACCACCCTGTGCATTGTCAGATACGCAAAATTGATCCATACAACCAAAATATGATTCCCAACATTCCGTAGAATACAGATTCGTAGTCGGCGCAACACGCCCCCGGACACTGCTGGATACATTCAGAACGTTTGCCCTGCGTGCCGCAGCCGCCGAATACGCTTCCTGTGCAAACATGGCACACAACACAAAGCATAGAGTGGATATTTTTCTCATTTTTCTCTCTCCGTATTACATCGCATAGTTTTCAGGCACATCGATATCCTGACATTGCACTTTTTCGCCACCGGCAGACATGCCGGCCGCTATGCCGCCGCCTATACCGACCACACCACCGATAACCGCACCCCAGGGACCCGCCATTTTACCCATTGATGCACCGGCAACAGCCATTCCAGCACCAGCTTTCAGCGCATTTGTTGCCTTTGATTCACCGCTGGATGCGCATACCCTTTGATGGCGCATAACTTTACAGTTCATAAGGGCTTCTTCAAACACCATGCTGGAAATCCATGTTCCATTTTTATCGCCAGCTGGCTCCTCACCCTTATTCAGACCCATCTTATTATTTTCACAGTATTCTCTTTTTTCTGCCGCACTTTCGCTTTTCGCCAATTCGGCACGCTTTGTCTGGTATTGTCTTTTAAGCCTTGATCTTGCCTGCATCCTGGCGGCTTCTCTGGCACCGGCAAAGACTTCGTTACCAATGCTACTTCTGCAATTTGCGCTTGTCGCATCTTCTTGCAATCTTCCGACTATCGCTTCGACTTGGGCATCCGCATAATCTTCCAGCTGTGTTGTTGTCATCCCATCCTTGGTGCTGTGGGTAAGCAATGCTTCCAATTCTTGAAGTGTTGATGCGCTGTCAATTTGCGGCATGCTATTTACACAATTCACCATATCGGGCGCACAAATATTACCCAACTGTTCCGAAAACAGGTTTATACAACCTTCGCGCAACTGCCACTCCAGTCGCCATACGGCACCACTTTGCATAGTAGAGAATTGCGAATCGGATATATTTTTACATGCCGGGGTACGATCTTTCGGGCACAGAGCAGTAATTTCGGACAACTTTCGCCCAATACATTGCGGCGCAGTAAAGTCTTCACCACACGCATTACGCAGACATTTTCCAATATCGTTTTCGCAAAAGTCTATGGCAAATGATTTCAGCTGGTCTTTAAAGCTATCTTCAAATCCCGGTATCAATTCGTTGCATCTGGTTATTATCGGACAGATGCCAGCGGCGATTCTTATGTTATCAAGACACTGTGAACTGGTCGAATAAGAACAGTTGTCTTCTAAACATGCCCAAGTACGCGAACGGCATGTGGTCGCAAAATTTTCCGCAATATACCTTTCTGCCCCACGTATGAATTGTGGTGTTTCTGATTTGAATTGTGCCTTGACCGCAGCCGAAGATCTTTGGCATTCTTCCAGAACATAGTCACACGACTCTTGACGTCTGGCCAACATTTTTTCATCGTCACAGGTACCTTCTATATTTCCAACAGGATCCCTGTCGCAAATGCAGTTTTCAAAATTATCCCCACATCCAGCTATGACCCGCATGCAATCTGTATAAACCGTAAAGCATTGGGCATGATTGTATTTGTTATCGCGATCCCAGTGCTGGACACGCTTTGCACGGACAGATTGTTCCGCGATCCTTTTATTGGTTTCAGCGGTTCTTTTTTCGTCTTTAAGGTATGTATCATACGCCTTGCAGTCATTTGCTATCTGATTCTTATACAAACTTATCTGCATGCTTTTTTCATTATCGGTACATTTATCCAGCTTTGGTTCACACAGCTTATGCACATCCCTGTAACTTGGTTCATCAAGATCGATTTCACCGGAATCAAAATCATTGTTTAACAGGCTTGGCCTGCGACATCTTTGCCGTGATTCATCCCAATTCCATCCCCTTTTTTCACAGTCTCTTTTTTTCGCAAGATCCTTGTCATTAAAGACTTCGCTGGCCTTTGCACCCAGTTCTGCGCGTTCTACATCTTCGCTGTATATCCGTTGCGCTTCGGACTGGATCTTTTCGGTTTCCTGGATTATTTTTTGGAACGCAGAAAAATTTACGGTTTCAGAGCATACGCAACGCTCGCCCTCTGTTGCATCACGCAGACAGAATTGATCCATGCATTCGCGGTAATCTGCCTGACAATTAGCGGCCTCTACCACAGTTTCTTGTTCGGTTTCAATTTCGACCTGCTGTGCCGGAGCCGCCGCCTGTACGGTTACCCCGCTGCTGGCCTGAGCCGATGGTACACCGGCGGCAGAACTACGCGATTGCGGCGTTGCGCGGCTTGCCGCACCACTGGGGCGCGCCGTGGCGGCATTGGCCGCATCAAACAATATAAATACGATGAAAATCGGCAGAACAGCCGCTGTGAATCTCTTCATCCCTTTAATCCCTCTAGATTATTTCTATTTTACCAGAGAATCATAATAAAGAAAAGTGAAAAATCAGGTCAATGTAGATTTGTAAATTAAAAATAGAACTGCGGCACTATAATCTCTATTTTGCAACAGACATTATTATATCCCGGAATAATTTTTAATTTTCAGGCACAGTCGGGGTAGATATTGGCGGGACAGATTCAGTGGGCTGGACAGGCGCAACCAGTTCCTGACGCAATTCAGAATTTCTGTGCATTTGATCGGTCTTTGATACAACCAACGCCAACAATGCGCTGATTATAAAAAATGCCGTGGCCAACCAGGCGGTCGTTTTGGTCAAGAAATTCCCGGCACTGGCACCAGTCAAAGCCCCGCCAAACATGCTTGCGGCGGAAGATCCCGACATTCCAGAACCCTCGGATTTTTGTAAAAGAATAACACCAACCATCATTATGGCCACTATTACCAAAAGAGCAAGAAGAATTGAAAACATAACAAACCCCGAAATTAAATTTATGGCGCGCCCGCAAGGATTCGAACCCTGAGTCTTCTGATCCGTAGTCAGATGCTTTATCCAGTTAAGCTACGGGCGCATAGCGGGGTTTATATTAGCTTATTCGCGCCAAAAATCAAGCTGAAAATAAACTTATTGTCTTGTACGGCTTTCCGTTTGCAAACGCAGACAATGTTTCAAACGTAGCATCCAAAATCCGCGCATTTGCTTCGGCCGAATTAAATGCCGCATGCGGGGTAACTATAACATTGTCCATATTCAACATCTTCTTATTATAAAGAACTATCAAAGCATCGACACACGATAAACCGTGCATTCCGGCGGTTGTGGTCAAAGCTTGCTCTTGCTCTAACACATCCACAGCCACACCACCAACCTTTCCCGACAACAGGGCATTATACAATGCCCCGGCATCTATCAGCTCTCCGCGAGCAACATTCAGCAATATGACACCGCGTTTCATCTTTTTTATCGCGGCCGCATTTATTATATGGTAATTGTCCGCGTTCGCTGGAATATTCAAAGCAACTATGTCGGATTGTCTGTAAAGCGTGTCCAGATTCACATATTCCACAATCTTGGACAGTTTGGGGTTTTTGTTGCGATCATGGGCAATCACATGTGCGCCAAAAGCATGCACAAGCTTTGCAAAGTGCGACCCTATGGCACCGGTTCCAAAAATCCCTATGGTTTTGCCGGATATGTCATGCCCCAAGTATTTTGGCATGTCTATTCGGCCAGCACGCAAATCTGATGCCGCAAGAAAAATTTTCCGCATCAAAGCCAATAACAGACCAATGGCAAACTCTGCAACCGCAATTTCACCATATCCGGCAACATTTGCTATCTTTATTCCATGCTGGCGACAATAATCCGCATCTATATGATCAAAGCCGGTCGAACGCGTAGCTATTAGCTTTAGATTGGGAAACTTTGCAATCATTACCGCATCCATCTTTGACTTCACGTCAATCGATATTGCAACAGCATCCTTTGAACCCTTGGCAGAACCAGGAACAAATTCTATCTTTGCCCGTCCAAATTTTTTTTCTTTGTAAAAATCGCGAACACGCTTGTCTGAATCAAAGAATATTATTTTCATAATTGAATCCCTTATTATATGCGCATATAATAAGATTATAGCATAAAATTATGGTGTATTCCCGAAATTTTTTGCGGATTCCTATTCGTTACGCGATAAGAAGCCGGATTATCGCGATTCTAAATCACAATTCACTTAAATTTATCGAACCTTTAATTATAAAACTTTCCGTCTTTTATTTCATGCTTATTTGTGATAAAATATTCAAAAGAGAGAATCATGCCTTTTCGCAATTTGATTTTGCCGATGCTTGTCTTTGCTGTGCTTTACGCGCCGCATGGCGCGGTTGCGGACGAAACCGAACAGCAACTTCAAACGCTTGGTGAACAATACATAGCGCAAATATTAGAACTATCCAGAAATCCAGAATTCAGCGCGGTTTCCGAAGCAGATAAAGATCTTGCAAAAAGCACTGCAACAGAAGACGTAAGAAAAGCATCTCAAAGCTTTAGTAGCGCGCAAAGCACCCCACCCCCATCTGACACCACAGAAAATACAACCGCCGAAGAACAAACCATCGACCAAACCCCTGTTGATAATGAAAGATCCGAAGCAGATAAAAAGGCCGAAATCGACCGGTTGACCCAAGCGCGCGACGATGCCAAAGATCGAGAAAATTCACTTGCCAATCGTGGGTTGAATGCGGTTACCACAGCTGCGGTGGGATACGGTTTATCGCAAGCATTGCAAGGCAGAGCAGAACAACGTTCCGACGATAGATGGGCTGCCGAAATCAACAGGCTGACAAATTCCATCCGTTGCGGGGTCACGGGTCAGGCACACAATGTCCCGTATAACGAAATGGGTCAGGCACCAAGAGAATCAGAAAATCTTAGAAAACTGCGCGATGAATACAAAGATGGATATTATGACGATAATGGCAACTTTGTTGAACCCCTTATAGCAAGATTGAAACGTTTCAAAGAGCGGTTGGGTCTAAGCCCGGGAATAGAATCAGAAATAATAATGGATCAAAGCGCGGCCGTTACCGGGGGAACGGGAAGAGCCGCCACAGAAAGCGACGTGGTACAACGATCCGAAAATAATGAAGGTGGTAACCGTTTAAGAACCGGCGCAATGATCGCAGGCGGCGGGGCAATTGTCGGACTTGCTGGAAACTGGGCAATCAATAACAAATGGCCACAGATTGGCAGCGGAAAAAAGAATGATTCAAAAGACTCTTGGATTGGCAAGTTTACAAACAGCAATTCAGGCTTGATGCAGGGAATTGATCTACAAGACCTGACCAAAGTGGCAAATGATGCCAACATAAATTTGAACCAGATGAATGATAAACAGCGCGAAGATTATATCAAAAGCTATAAAGAAGCAACACAGCAAGGACAGTAAGCGGCCATTTTGTTAAAGTTATCACTCCGCTGATATTGGTGTATCGATAGTTGTTGCAGATTCGCCCGTCGGGGTTTGGCCACCACCCCTGTTCCGTTCTGCCCGCGTGATACGGCCTTTATTCAAATCATATGGTGTCATTTCTACCTGGACCTTTTCGCCCACATTAACCCAGATACGATTCTTTCGCATTTTGCCGCATACGGTTGCCAGTATCTCGTGTCCGTTTTCAAGCTTTACCTTGAACATGGTATTTGGCATTTTGTCTATAACTATGCCACCAAAAACAATAACGTCATCTTTCGCCATTTAATAATTCCTTTTACGCGGGGATTTTATATGCGCAAACACAAAAAAGCAAGAAAAAACATGATAAAGTGTCCTTGCCCGCGATACATAAATATGGTAAAATAAGAACTATGGATACAAAACTGATTTCTGCTGTTTTCATTACGGTTTTGCTTTGCGCGCCCGCCTTTGGCGCGACACGGTCTGATATGTCACGCAGCGCGGCACAACGAACAGAAAGCAGAGAACACAGAGGATCGGCAGAATCCGCACGGACAGCAACAACCCCACGAGCAACGGCCAACAACGCCACAGTTCAGTCACGGACTGCAACGGCAATGCCAACAACACGGACAACTATGCCGCGGACAGCAACAAACACAGCTGTCCAACAACGTGCAACAGCAGCAACCGCAACCCGGTCGGTAACATCGCCACGCTCTGCGCCAGCTTCTGTAATTTCGTCCACAGTAGCACGATCGGCACTTGTACCGACGGGCGCATCCATGGGCGGAGAATACAATCAATGCAGAGATGCCTATTTTACATGTATGGATCAATTCTGCGGAACTCTGGATGATACTTATCGCCGATGCATGTGTTCTTCTCGTTTGGACAGAATTCGTGAGCAAGAACGAAAACTGAAACAAACCGGTGATCAATTACAGGATTTTTCCGCATATAATATTGAAGCGATCACAAAAACCGCCGCCGAAGTAAACGCCATGGTAAAGGCCACTGTCGGAGAGCAAGCGGCATCAAACAGCAAAGACAAATCCGATAGCGCATCGGCTTTGGCCGGGGTATCATCTGTACTGTCTGGGGCAAAGACAAAAGCCTTATCAAATTCTGGCAGTTTGGACATCGCAGGCGATGTAAACCAAATATGGTCATCCAGCGACATGCTTGGTGCCGCCGACCTGGCCAATATGGATGGAATCAAACTTTATGAACAGGTTCATGCACAATGTCTTTTGTTTTCGACAGAGGCCTGTCCACGTAGAGCCACAATGAACATGGTTGTATCGGCGTATGGAATGTATATCGAGAACGACTGCAACATCGTATCCGGTGCCATAGAAGGAAAACGTGTTCAGGCCCAAGCCGCTGTCCGACAGACATCGCGCGATGTAGGCTCGGCACGACTTGAAAACTATGATGCACACAATTCTGCCGCAATCAATGACTGTATAGCCCAGGTGCGAACCGACATCACAGATCCATCGGCTTGCGGATCTGATTTTACACATTGCCTGGATGCAACAGGGCTGTATCTGAACCGCACCACCGGCGCACCGATATATTCCGCAGAATTTTACAAGCTGGAAAATCAGATTTCATTAGAAGGAAATATTTTGAAAAACAACCAGAATGTTGGCTATCTTTCGCTGTTGGAAAACGTAAAACAATCGGCAAAACGCGGATTGGACACTTGTCGTGATCTGTCTGCCGGGGTGTGGGATGAATTCAAGCGGCAAGCCATTATTGAAATCTATCAGGGTCAGCAGAAACGCATCCGCCAAGTAAAGGAAGAATGTCTGGACGTATTAAATGCATGTTATGACGAGCAATTAAGCCAGTTAAAAGACTTCAGCAATGTGCCAGAGCATCTACTTTTGGGTCAGCGCGTGGAACTGTCGGAAGAATTATGCCGGATACAGCTGGACACATGCAGTAATCTGTATGGCGGCGGATCGACAGGTAAAACAGAACTGGTAACTCTTTTACGTAGTATCGGATCAAGTAAAATTTCGGATAATTGTCAAGCCACGCTTGAAAATTTTGTAAAAAATTTATGTACACCGCCTGCATATGATATAGAAAACGTGTATCCTTATTCCTGCCGCATATTCTCACCAGGAGAAATAATATTCGCATTGAGACCAAAATGCAATGAGAGTGAGTTGATTTGCCCGTCATCAACCCCGTCATCAAGCTCTTCTCAAATAAGATACTTAACACGGACGCTGACGCGACGCCAAACCAATAGCAGCGACGGAACTGTATACACGTGCCAATGTAATTGCGTTGACAATGCCACTGGACCATGTACTGATTGCCCCTCTCCGTGTGAGCCTAAATATAATGGCTCAGAGTGTGGATGCGAACCGGATCCATCTAATGAAGATGATACTTGTGAATGTTCAAACAAAAACTATTCCGAATTTGAATTGTCGTGTGATGCCGGCTTTGAAGTTAGCTCTTGCAGCAATAATGGCAATAGTGTAGAAAGGTGCCTTCCTAATGGACAAGGATGTGGTGTTGGGTATAATAATAGTCTGCTTAAAAAACTTGTTATTTATGCCAGAGATTTTTGCGAGCGTCCTTCTGAGGCAGAAAAAGATAATTTCAAAATATCTTCGAAGGTTATGCGAGATGTCAGCGAAGTATTTGCCAATGTTTCAGTCGCACTACAAAAGGAATTAAAGAAAGTGTGTGAGAGTGATAAAATGAATTGTATATCCTATACTGATTTTGGAAACTCCGAAACAAAAGGAATATGGATTAATTCCGGAGGTTCAGAACATCCATGCGATAAGTTCCGAGAAGTAACCAACGCGAATCCCCTGTGGGGGCGTTGTGATTTCAGATAAACATGTTTAACAATACTTTCAATACCCACAGTCAAAATGAGCGATATGTAATATAAAATGTGTGCGATCGTTAAAAAATCACGGCCCACGAGCAGGCTGTCCCGTATCGCTTAGAATCCTAAGACTACTACTATTAATAAAGGATAGATACAAATCACTTAGCGTTTTTGACACAACTTGCTGAAGGGCTACATTACTAGTCCCCCCCCCGGTTTCGCTAGCATGTACAGTAAATCCTATTTTTGCAAGATCTATAAATATTTCCGTACCGTTAATCGCCCCCCAATTAAATCCATCAGAACGATTTCTGAAAAACATATTTTTATAAAATGTTTGACCACCATTTACATAAGCTGGAAAATACCCAGGAACAAATTCTATCTTATTGTCGGGGTTGCCGCTGATTATACGCGGAGCCAGATTTGAATTATTAACCTTTGCATTTGATGCACGCAAATGTTGCAATTCGCTTCCCCAGTCCGAATCGCCAAGCTTGGTAAATACCGCAGGCGGCGGATTTCCACCACCAACGGGGGCGCGGGCTGCATCGTTTCTATAAAAGTATGGTGCTATGATTGGATCGGATAATTGACCATTTTCATCAACTATTCTGATCGGTGCCATACTATTTATGACACTTTTCGTCCATAAAATCCTTGCAATTTCACTGGTAAATGCCAATGGTTCTTCCCCACCTGGACGTGCGGGATTTTTCGGCATAACCATGGACATTGCCCCGGTACTGATATTGCTGTTATTCAGTTTCGCAAAAACTTCCATATCAATTGCCCCGCCGGTCAAATGCTCTGGCACAGTATATTCGAACTTTGCCATATTGCCCCTTACCATTTTCGCAGTATCGGTTGCGACATACGATAGTCCAAGACCATTCAACAAATGCACATCATCTTTGCCAGTAACAAAGAAATAATCGTCCGATGTCGATTTGGTACCGTTTGTTGTTTCGCGAAAGCCCAATTTGGCCAGAACCGCACCGTGAGCTTCAACCCTTGGCGCGCCTGCGACCAGCATGTCCTTTGTGACTATAACAATTTTATCGTCCAATAATTTTTTCAAATCTTCCATATTCGCCGCCGTAACCGTAATCGGGGTGCCAGCCTGATCGTTGCCGAAATATATTTCAACAGACTTGCCAGCCTTTGCAAGATCTTCAGCCTGTTGCGCTTTTGCCGCAATTTCACCAGCACTGGCGATTATTATCTTTTCTTTAGTCGGAGGTTCCCCGCCGTTACCATTATCATTGCCGTTTCCGTTGTCATTCCCGTTACCATTATCGTTTCCATTACCATTGTCATTGGATAAAACTTCCAATCTGCTTACATACAGCTTACCCTTTTCGTCTTTTTCAAACTTTTCTTTATCCGCCGCAGACACCATCCATTTGAAACCAGCATCATCAAACAATGGCGGCTTGCCAAGTTTTTCCCATTCTTCAAATGTAATTTCCGTGCTTTTTTCAACCGGCCAAAAACCTTCGAAGTTTATAAAAACATTGGATTTCACATATTGCTCGGCAGCATATTCACGGATAACGGTAAGTTCAGTTTTTAAAAGCCCCATTTTCTTAAAAACAACGACTACTTTAACATCTTTGCTTTTTGCCGCTTCGTTTATTGCCATAAATTGCTGCAACAAATCATCAAATGTAACAATAGTGAATGTCTTTGTATCGGAATATTCTGTTGGGTTGTCCGGATCAATATTTTCCGGTTTATCGGTACAGGATGGAGCCGTCAGCAATAATGATAAAATTACCACACTGGTTAAGAAACTATATTTTGTTCGACTAAACAGATTACGGGCTTTATTCATACTGTATCTCCTTTGGCAATTTATATGTAAATTATACAACAACAACCAAGTGTTTGTCAAATTTATTATAAAGAAAAACATTCGCGAAAGTGCGGAAATGTACCCTTTTTGATACAATATTACTTTTTGATGCCACCATTGCCTGCTATTGGATTTTTACAGAATTCCAGCACTCTTTCCGTTCCGCTTAAATCGTTTTTCGAAGCAACAAAATACCAACCTTTTTTCATGAATATATTCCGCACGGCATTACCCTGCCCCTGCCCTATTTCTAAAAACAGCCGTCCCCCGGATTTTAATGCGTCATATGCAGAACAAGCAATTATCCTGTAAGCATCCAATCCATCAGATCCCGCGTACAAGGCAACCGTCGGATCATGCCAGGCCTTTGAATCGACACGCTTATCACCAAATGCTATGTACGGAGGATTGGAAATTATGACATCAAAAACAAAAGCGGAATATGCAAAATCTTTCTTTAATATTTTTATCCTGTCTTCCAATTCCAAACGTTTTACATTCCTTCGTGCTATGCGGCACGCACCCCCGGAAATGTCAATACCGATACCTGTTGCACCGGGAATATTTTTCACAAGCGAACAAATCAAATTTCCGGTTCCGGTACCCATATCCAAAATTCTGGCCGGTTTTTTATCTGATGCAAGAACAGCTTCTATCAATGTTTCACTTTCCGGCCTGGGATCCAGTGTTGCATGACCTGTTTCAAATTCTAATCCATAAAACCATTTGCGGCGGATGATTTTCGCAACGGGTATTCCACGACGCAACCGCCACGCGGCAAGCCACACTCGCACGAAGTCTGCAAGCGATAATTTGTCATTTTTACAAAGCCCTTTCAATACAACGCGCGCATCATGCATGTTACTGGATCGCTTTAAAATTTCAAAAGCTTGATTTATGGTCATAAAGCGATTATAATGGATTTCATGAAAAATGCAAAAATTACCCTGCCAAATATTTTAACCGCGCATAATATTGCAAGCATCACACTTTTGTTCGCCCTGCTTTTGCTATTCGTTGTTATTGCCATTGCTATGGCCGACAGACGAATTTCACCGGGCACGCGGCGGGCGGCGGCGAATACCTGTGAAACAACCGTCGCTGTTCAATCGGGCGATACGCTGTCTAAACTTTTAACTGCCCAGGGATTATCCGGTACTGACGTGCATGAAATCGCGGCACGCTTGAAACACGAATGCCAAATATCCCTTCTTCGTGCCGATGCAGATCAGCTTGTCTTTGCACGCACCGCAGAATCCGCGCCGGTAGATAAAATAATCCTGATTTCCAGTCCTTGGAAACACATTGAAATTACGCGCGGCGAAGACATGGGCTGGTCTACCAAAATAATCGATATAGAGCGCGATACATATCTGGTTCGCAAGTCGGGCGAAATAGAAGAAGGCGATTCGTTTTATGTCGCCGGCACCCGTGCGGGAATTCCACCCGGAGTCCTTGCCGATGTATACAACCTTTTGGCATTTGAAATTGACTTTGAACGCGATGTCCGCGTTGGTCAAGAATTTTCAGTCCTATATGAAGAATACTTTGCGGACGGGGAAAAGGTCAGCAACGGTGCAGTAATAGCCATATCATTCGATGCATTGCGCGGAAATGTAAAAATGTACCGGTTTAAAACAAATGAAGGCAGGGTCGGATATTACGATGAAAATGGTAATGGCGCGGTCAAAGCGTTAAAACGCACCCCAATAAACAACGCGCGAGTATCCAGCAGCTTTGGCAACAGACGGCATCCGATCTTGGGCTTTACCCGTGCACACAAAGGCGTGGATTTCCGCGCAGCCCATGGAACACCGATACCTTCGGCCGGTGCCGGTCGCGTTATTCGGCGCGGATTTGACAACGGGTACGGCAACTTTGTAAGAATCCGTCATGGCGGGGGATTTGAAACACTTTACGCCCACATGTCAAAATTCGCACCCGGTGTTGGTACCGGAACACAAGTGCGTCAGGGTCAGATTATTGGATATGTAGGTTCTACGGGGCTGTCCACAGGCCCACACCTGCATTACGAAATCATAAAAAACGGTGTCCATGTGAATCCTATGACAGTAAAATTTCCCGCGATAGATAACCTTAACGAAGAAAATAAACAAGAGTTCATTGTGCTTCGTGAAAAAATTGATGATGCAAAGCGAATGTTGGGAGAATATCCGAATCTATTCGTAAAAATGTGAATTTTTGATTTCAATAAAAAGCGCATAAAATGCGCTTTTTATATATGCACGTTCGGAATAATCAGAAAAAATACCGCAGTCCCAGCTTTACTTCACCATAGGTCACATCCGTATTGTAACGAACATATTCCGAAGCATCAACTATAGTGCTATAACTTAGACGGCCACCGTTGAAATATCTGTACCCCAGATCCGCCGTCAGGCTGTTTGTAAGACTGAATGCGACGCCCGCGGATGCCTGCCATGCCAGTCCACCGCCACGCAGATCGATTCCAATACCATCGGTGTCTTCTGTGCCTGATATTTCCATAAACGCGTTGTTATAACCAAAACCAAGCCCCCCATACAACCAGAATTTTCTGGAAAGCGGAAAATCGTAGTACCCGTTTAACAAGATGGAAGTATTGGATATTTTTACATCGTCATGCTTGTCCGATGAACTGGCATGCATGTTGCTTTCCACCTCTACACGAAAGTCTGAAAACTTCGCACCAAACGCGGCACTGAATCCCGGGGTCATACCCATATTCGTGTTTTGCTTGATTTGAATAAGATCGCCATTATCTCTGGTTTTCAAATTTTCGCCCAGGACGGGCATTACCAACGCTATCTTTCCCGAAACATACTGTTTTGTCTGCGCGTTGGCAACACCTGTGAAAGCAACGCACAAAGTAATACAAGTCAAAGTTTTTTTCATTTTTTATCCTTTCAGCTCGGTAAAAACTTAAACAGATTATAAACTTATTCTGCACAACCGGTCAACGATAAAACTATATTTGACAAAACAATTATATTGTTTATGATATGGTAAATTCTTAACAAAACCAAAGGAAAAAATAATGATGAGCTATCTATTAAACATGTTTAATGCCCCAAAATTCAGAATACAACCCAAAAGAAACCTCGATACATATTCGGATCAGAAAAACAACGAAGAACCCGAATTAAAAGAAGTCAATGGAATCAAATTAGTTCTTGTATATGGCAATTCATTGAATGTTGAACGTCTGGATTGTGGCATGTGTACAGAAAACCACGGATGTGACAGAAAAACTTATTGTCTGCCGTCGATCGAGCTTAGGAAAAAGATTGAACCGAACAACACTTCAACAAAACCCGGTAATTTCAGAGATGAATGTTTCCCACAGCATCAAGACGATTTGTTTGAAATACTGCGCAAATTCAACGGATGGACAAAATAAGCAAAAGACAATAAATGTCGATTATAGACAAACTGATAAGCACAAGTGGTATAAAAAACCAAATAAAAACGTGCAAGGAATCAAACGTTAATACCTGGACACCCAGTCATATAGTATGTGGAATTTGAAAGAACAAACACAAAACCCTTGCAAAGCCAATGCCAGCAAGGGTTTGAATTTTTGATTGATTTAATTATTTATTTTCCGAATTTTCCATTTCGCGGAAAGCCGACTGGAACCGTCTGACCCTGGGATGCACGGTGTCCCAGCCACGGCGACCAATCATCCAATTTTGTCGTACCGCGACCTGTCGTCCAGCCAAAGCCCTCACCCTTTGTAAAAAACATCACGTCAAGTACATAGGTGCGTTCTGCATTGTATTTCTGCAAAATAACCCCTTTGCCGCGCGCCATTTCCGGGATTTCTGATGCCGGGAAAATTAAAAGCTTGTCGTTGCTGCCGATAATTGCACAATATAAGTCATTGCTAATTTCTGATTGCTGAACTCCGACTTCAACACACAGTACCGCCGATACTTTTCCATCCACATTCATGACCTGGCGGCCATTTTTTGTCTGGGCCAGGCAATTTTCACCCGCAACAATAAATCCGTTTCCACGATGTCCCACCAATAAATACTTTCCCGCTGGATTCAGAACAAATGCGCGGATAATCGCTTCTTCCGCGCCTATGTCCGCCAGCATGCGAACCGATTCGCCAAAGCCACGGGCGGACGGCAATGCGTTCGCGGATAAAGTATACATTTTTCCGCCACTGGTAAATAAATTAATCTTATCGGTAGACATGGCATGAAATGCGAATTGAAGCTCGTCACCCTCCTTGAACTTCATATCCAGTACCGATAAATCCAGATGTCCCTTTGCCGCACGTATCCATCCCATGGTCGACAAGATTATTGTAAGTGGCTCTTTTTCTATAAATTCGTCTGGATTGATTACAATTTCATCTTCTGTGCTTGCCGCGGCCCACACAGACCGTCTTCGCCCCAATGGGGTATTTTTCGCATACTGTTTCTTTACCTCGGCAAACCAGGCTTTTAATTGATCGTTCTGAGCATCTTCCGATGCCATCAGTGCCTTTAACTCTTTTTGCTCTTTATGCAAAGCGGCATCTTCACGCTTTATTTCCATTTCTTCAAGCTTGCGCAAACTACGCAGGCGAGTATTCAAAATAGCCTCTACCTGAATTTCAGTCAAACCAAATTCCGCAATAAGCGCAGCCTTTGCATCGTCTTCTTCACGGATTATTTGGATCACTCTATCCAGGTTAAGATATACTATCAGCAATCCGCCCAGTATTTCCAACCGCCGCGCGATATTTGCCAATCGCCAACCCGTCCTTCGTAGCAACACAGATTTTTGATGTGCGACAAATTCGCCCAAAACTTCGCCGATTTTCATAACCCGTGGTGCACCCTGGCTGTCAATTACATTAAAATTCATATTAAACCGCGATTCAAGGGCAGTCATCGCGAACATGTGTGCCATTAATTTTTCGGGCTCTATATTTCGTGTCTTTGGGGTAATCACTACACGGACATCGGTCGTGGATTCATCTATAATATCATCTGTCAACGGCAGTTTTTTTGCGTCGATTAAAGTTGCAATCTGTTCCACCAAAGTAGATTTCGTAAGGCCATAGGGTATTTCAGTAACGACAATCTGGTATTGACCCTTGCCCATATCTTCGACTTCCCATTTCGCACGGATGCGAAACGCACCCTTGCCCGTTTCATAATTCTTTACAATAGTATCAAAATCGTCGATCAAGACACCACCGGTCGGAAAATCCGGTCCGGTCAGCTTTTTCATGATTTGGGCGGTGGTGGCATCTGGCCTGTCTATTATTAATGCCAGCGCATCGCAAATTTCGGCCACATTGTGGGTCGGAATATTGGTCGCCATTCCAACCGCGATCCCCATGCTGCCGTTCGCAAGCAAGTTAGGAAACGCGCCGGGCATTACGACCGGTTCCAATGTAGTGCCGTCAAAATTCGCCATCATATCGACAGAATCTTCGTCCAGCCCGTCCATAATCATCATGGCCGCCGGGGTCATTTTGGATTCAGTGTATCGATACGCAGCCTGGGGGTCGCCATCTATATTTCCAAAATTACCCTGTCCATCAACCAGCGGATAACGTACTGAAAAATCTTGAGCAAGGCGAACCATAGCATCATAAACCGAAGAATCGCCATGCGGATGATAATGCCCCAAAACGTCACCGACAACGGTTGCGCATTTACGGAATCCAGAATTCGGCCCCAGCCTTTGCCGCAACATTGAATATAATATGCGTCGTTGCACGGGTTTTAATCCGTCCCGAACATCTGGCAATGCACGTGCGACAATTACCGACACAGCGTATGACAGGTATCTTTCGCTCATCGCATCGGCAAGCTGTTGGGTATCTATGTTTTGGATAATTTCCTTCATGACGGGGGTTAATTTATTTCATTTGATAGAAAATTGCAAGTGAGAAAAGTTTTTACAACAACAAAATAGATATACATTACCGTAAAACATACTTTAAACTTGAAAAATTGACCACCGTAAAAACGGTGGTCGTTCAGAACCAGTAAAGAATCCAATATTCAGAATCCAAACACCATTCTTTGTTTTGATTGGCGCTTTTTTTCCTTTCGAACAGCTTCTTCTTTAAGGCGTTTCCGCGCTGCGGTCGGCTTTTCATAACGCTGACGCTCTTTCATTTCGCGGTAAAGCCCTTCCTTTTGGGACTTTCTTTTCGCAACGCGCAACGCCTGTTCGACGTTATTGTCACGAACCAGAACTTTTACCATGTACACTCACCCCCTTTAAGGATTCTGTAATCAATTGCGCCGATTATTACGGAAAGATTGGCATAAATCAAGTTTTTTTCTTTCAAAACGACAAACCCATGAATAATGCCGACCGGAGAGCGGGGAAGCTTTGGGCGAAAGGCAGGCATAACGGATCTCTGACGAGAGCCGTTTAGGTTATAATTATACCAACGGAGTCATTGGCCTGCGCCAGAGTGACAATGCTATGGGGACAATTGTATTCCAATATAACATTTCGTGTCATTGCGAGTCGCGGCACCGCTTGCGGTGACGGACGAAGCAATCTTTTCCAACAGGGGAAGTATAATAATTCCATTGTCTGGAAAGATTGCTTCGTCCGCCTGACGGCGTGACTCGCAATGACAACTGCAATGGCATCAAAGACCGAGAGCCGCAAACAGCGCCGACCGGGAGGTGGCTGCCCTGGCTTCGAACCCGCAATAGTACGCGCAGCGATTTGTGCAATTGGACGGAGTAACGTCATCGATAATGAAAACCCAAGCCGACGAAGCGACACTAAACCCGGGAATACTTGTTATCTTACACCAACAGTATTGGCCACCATCTGCAACAGGGTTGCCGGGATGACCCCTGCTTCCGTTCGTACTTGAACACAGGCTTGTGCCACTGAACTCTGATACATTACTTCCGGTACAATTCGTTAATTTCCAATCCCCAAGGGATAGGTTGGTGCAATCTCGATATGAGCTCCAACCACTCATACCATTAGCAGGACAGTGAGTGAAACCATCACTTTGACAACTCGTCGGACTTATGGGTCTTGCCATACACGCAACAGCGGCAATAGACCCATGCAATGGGATTATCGTTAATACAGCAAGGATGCTTGTTAGCTTTATTGTTTTGTTAAATGTATTCATGATACTCTCTCCTTTGGGTATATTTATATTATACCACACCCCATGACAAAGGTCAATTTGTATTTAGTCATGTAAAGAGAGAAAAATGAATTATATCCGCCCCCAACGACGGTGCATCCATAGATATTCCGATGGACTTTGTCGCGCGGCACGTTCCAACGCATCGTTTACAAGCTGCATCCCGTTAATTTCGTCCGCGCGCGCATCGCCGGTCTTTGGCAGTTTTAAAATTTCATCAAACACTATTTCGTGACGCACCCCACCTATTCTGTGTATATGCGCAATTAATATGGGTATATCCAGCTTCAGGGCAATCCTTGCAACCCCGGTCGATGTCATTGCGGGTCGCCCAAAGAAAAATAAAGATTCCCCCTCTTTTACCCGCTGATCCGAATTGATGTTAATCACCCCACCCTGATGCAGAATGCGGAAAAGCTGTACCGGGTTGCCAACTGGTATAAACTGAACCTCCTTTACCAGTTTTTGCCCGTAATTATCCAGCATGACATCATTCATCAAAGGATTGTTTGGAAATCTGTATGTTATTCCGACCGGCGCGTCAAACCCAAGAAAAGACAAAGTCGTCACCCCCATGTTTCCAGAATGCGGCACAGACACCAGATACGGTTGATTAGCCCCGTTTATATCATCAAACAGATGCTGGTTTTTGAATGAAATATATCTATGCATATATTTTTTATAAGTATCGAATTTCAGCCCTTCACCAAAAGTACGTCCCCAGTTATTCCACATTTTATTTAAGAAATCCCTGTTATTATTCTGTGGCATAATTATTTCCAGATTGCGCTGTGCTATCTTGTGCGCTTTTGTAAACGGACCGACAATTTCCAATAATTTACCGGAAAGCCACGAAAGCCAGGAAAGCGGAAGAAGTTTGAAAAACCATACGGTCGCATGATATGCCAATGATTCCGCCGGATGTGAAATCCATTTCTTTTTCCATGTACGGTTCTTTTCCACCGGATATTTGCGCTGTGGCACGAATATCGCGTAAACCGCAAATACAAAAAAGACCACCAGCGGAAAAAATAAAAAAAATCTGTCGATATCGAATATCGCGGTCATTACCAGAAAAACGGCAAAAACAAGACGCAAAGACATTACCGCACGCAAATCTTTCGCGGTGGCTATCCAAAGGAAAATAAACATAAGAAATGTAATCATATTATGCCAGTTTATATCGCAAAAGGCCGAATATCAAGCAAAAAACTCTACTTGATTTGCTGCCTTATTTACATATATAATCTTTGCCAGAGGTAAAAAATGTTGAATAAAATTAAGTCTTTCTTTAAAAACGACAACCCGGAAACACAAATCAAGTGGTCACTATACAAACGCGTCTGGAATGAAATTGGACGACCGTACTGGAAATGGCTGGCCGGCGGCATTGTATGCACAATCATAGCCGCATCGGCAGAAGGATATTCAATACTTTTGGTAAAACAAGTAATAGACCAGGGATTTATCGAAAAAAGTATGGATTCGCTGTATATATTCGGATTGTTGATAGTTGCAACGTTCAGCATAAAAAGCGTGTTCACATACGCCAAAACGTTATTGATGTCAAAAGCCGGGCTGTTGGCCGCAACGGGGTTACGTCGCCGGATATATCGGCACATGGTTCGGCTTAACATAGGTGCGTTCAATGCATCGCGCACCGGTGCATTGATGAATTATTATGGACTGCATGCTGGTGCGGTGCTGGGTCTGGTTACCAATACCGTAATAACTGTCGCGCATAACGTCGCCACAATTATCATAGCAATGAGCATAATGTTATGGGTCGCACCGCAAATGTTTGCAGTACTTTTATTCCTTGTCCCCGGCATAATGATACCGCTGGTACTTATAATGCGGCAAAAACGCAAACTGACACGCCAGTCATTCGGTATAGCGAATGATTCCACAAATCATGTAACCCAAACCATACAGGGAATAAAGACAATACAGTCGTTTGGCGCGGAAAAGGCGGAAGCATTGAATTTCGACGCAATCGAGGACGCAGGTATAAAAAACGCATACAAACATACTAAATTAAACGGTCTTCAATCGCCATTGCTTGAAATCATGATTTCCGTAGGACTTGCGATGGCACTTATTGTCGGCGGACATTTTATTACTTCTGGCCAAATTACAACGGGTGATTTCGCAGCATTCATGCTTGCGCTTTCCGCGGCCTATGCCCCCGCAAAGAAAATCACAGGCATAAGCGGGGGAATCCAAGCCGGGTTACTGTCGGCGGAAAGATTGTTCGATTTCCTGGATAGCCGTTCGGAAATAATCGATGCTTGTAACGCGGTAAAATTAAAAAGCAACTCCATAGGGATAAAACTGGAAGACGTGTCGTTTGCTTACAACTTGAAAGATGGACCGGTTTTAAACGGGGTAAGCCTTGACGTGCCAGCCGGACAAATATGTGCTTTTGTTGGTCCCAGCGGTGGCGGAAAATCAACTATATTTAATTTGCTGGAACGGTTTTACGACCCACAAAAAGGCCGGGTGCTTATCAACGGGAAAGACATTCGTGATTTTACATTGGAATCGTTGCGGCGCAATACAGCTATAGTGTCACAAGACGTGTTTCTTTTCCACGGCTCTATCGCGAACAATATAAAGTATGGCGCACCGAATGCCACAAGAAAGCAGATAGAAACAGCCGCAAAAGCAGCCAACGCGCATGAATTCATAAAAACACTTCCAAAGGGATATGACACCAATGTTGGGGAACGCGGCGTGCTTTTATCCGGCGGGCAAAAGCAACGGATTGCAATCGCGCGCGCCATATTGAAAAACGCCCCGATTTTGCTGTTGGACGAAGCGACCAGCGCACTGGACACCCAGTCAGAAAAATTGATCCAGGCGGCACTGGCAAAACTTATGAAAGGCAGGACAACTTTTGTAATCGCGCACCGGCTGTCAACCATTCTGGATGCTGATCAGATTTGCGTTGTGAAAGATGGAAAGATAGTAGAGCGCGGCACAGACAAACAGCTTTGCGCCATGAATGGCGAGTATAAAAAATTGCGCGATGTCCAATTAAAGAAAAAGTAAAAAGTGCCATTTTTTGGCACCGTAACATAGACCGGCGGCAATCCAAATGCAGCCAAAATTACGCGGCTTTTTTCATTCCCATTTTAATCTCGCGCGCGTATTTGCGGATTGTGTCTATCGAAACCAATGTGCCGTCGCGCTTTTCGGCCGACCAATAATCCCAACCATTGAATGACACGCTGCCCTGTATCTTCGCGGCCATGACATGAATCGATGCCTTGCCCAAAAGAGTATGTGATAACTGTGCGTCTTTTGTAATCATGACGCGATCGCCCTTTGGCCCGACCAGTGTCTGGCCTATATACAACAGATGCGATTCTATTAATTCGCGGAAAGCTATTTTTATTTCTTCGCGCTTTGGCGCGACTTCAATTCCAGATAAATCAACGGGTTGGATTGCGTTAATTCTTTTTGTCGCAGCCGCAACATATTCCGCATTACGCTCTATGCCGATAAAATTCCGGCCCAGCTCTTTCGCAACTGCACCTGTGGTGCCACTTCCAAAAAATGGATCAAGTATCACATCGCCGGCCTTTGTGCTGGACAAAATTACCCGCCGCAACAGATCCGCAGGCTTTTGCGTAGAATGCAATGACTTTCCGGCATCATCTTTCAAACGTTCATTTCCCAGACATATATCTATACACCAATCGGAACGCATTTGTTTTCCGCCCGCCAGTTTTTTCATGGTGTCGTAATTAAAAGTGTATTTTCCGGTCTTGACCGGCATAGCCCAAACAAGTGTTTCATGTGCATTCGTAAACCTTGTCCCACGAAAATTCGGCATTGGATTGGTTTTTACCCAGATTATATCGTTCAGAATCCAGAATCCCATATCCTGCATAGCCGCACCCAATTTAAATATATTGTGATAACTTCCGATAGCCCACATGGCTCCATTGGGTTTTAATATGCGCTGACATTCGGCCAACCATTGTCTTGTAAACTCATCATACTCGTCCGATGATCCAAAGCTGTCCCATTCGTCGCGAACAGCACGGGCGGGGGTCTGATCTTCGGGTCTGTATAGTGTCTTTGCACCCAATTGTAAATTATAGGGCGGATCGGCAAATACCGCATCCACGCATGAATCCGGCAACTGCCGCATGCGTACTATACAATCCCCCTGTAAAACGGTATTCAGGAATTCTCTCACCTTGCATTTTACCATATTTTGAACATCTAAAAAAGCACTTGTCCCATCCCGGAATAAAAATAAATTTCTTGATTTTTTTATTTTTTACACTTTTATCTTGTATAAATAAAAAATGAACATGTCGAAACAATCGTCCGACCGGGCAAAACAGCAATTTATCCAACTATGGGAACGATTATCTTGACCTCTGTTTTTTTTTCTATTACTCTTTTCCCACAATGAGATGCCCCTATTGTAATAGCAACGAAAGCCAGGTAAAGGACAGCCGTCCCAACGAAACGGACGGAACGATTCGCCGCCGCCGTATATGTAATGAATGCGGCGCGCGATTTACCACTCTGGAGCGTGTGCAGTTGCGCGATCTGATGGTACGCAAGACCAGCGGTCAAATAGAACCATTTGATCGAGATAAGCTTGCACGCAGCATACGGGTTGCCTGTCGAAAACGCGAGGTTTCCGACAAACAGGTAGAATCTATAGTAACAAGTATCCACAGACGAATGGAAACCGAGGCACCCGATGATATCATAACCAGCGAATATATCGGACAGCTTGCGGCGGAATCATTATTGTCGCTTGATCCGATCGCATTCGTGCGATTTGTATCAGTGTATAAGAAGTTTACAAAGATAACGGATTTCAAAAAAATCATAGCCCAGATTCCAGAGGCAGAACCGAATGCAGAAGCATGCGACCTGCCCCCCCCGAAACACCCGGCCGGAAGATTGTTTTAAGGTAAAAAAGTGATTTATATAAAAAAACATTTTTTTAAAATTTGCTCTTTGTGCTTTGCACTTTGTATTTTGTTCCCGGCACCAGCATCTGCTTTGCTGTTGCCAAGCATTCTGTCCGATGCCGATGCTGAGGTATATACAAAAATTTTTGAACTGCAAAGTCGCGAAAATATAGCAGCAGCACAAAAACTGGAAAAGGATATTTCCGACCCTTTGCTGATGTCCGACGTTCTGGCACAACGATACATGTCAAAGACTTATAAGACATCTGGCAAAGAACTGGCCGAATGGATGCGCAAATATTATGATATGCCCGGAACCGGCGCATTATCCAATCTGGCCAAAAGACGGAATGTAAAGGTACGCGAAGCCGTTCTGCCCGATACAGCATCGCTGACCGGTGACGATGTCGCCAATTCCGAATATTGGACATCAAAGACATACGGCGGCGATACGGGACGGAAAATCACACAATTCCGCGCGGCACTGCGACGCGGCAATACAAAGAATGCGCGGCATATTCTGGAAGACAGCGCGTTTCGCAAAAAACTAACCCGGGAAGATTATGGTCGTTTATGCGGTCGGCTGGCGTTTATATATTACACTGGGGGCGAATTTGAACTGGCTGAAAGATTCGGTGAAATCGCCGCAGAATCAAAATCCGAATACGGGCTTTGGACCATGGGGCTTTTGCACTATAAAATCGGTGAATTTGCAGTTGCCGAATCGTACTTTACTTCGCTGGCCAGTTTGGATCAAATAAATGCCGCAAGAAAGCAAGAGGCTGCATTCTGGGCCGGTCGCGCGGCATGGGAAAACGATGACCGGTACGCTGCACGTAAGTTCTGGAAAATCGCCGCCGAACGCCCACAGACTTTCTATGGGGCATTGGCAAGCGCATCATTGGGCCGGGTTCCGAAATACGAATTTTTTGATTCCGACTGGTCCCGGGAAGATATTGCAGAGCTGATGAAGACCGGGTACGGGATACGCGCGCTTGCCCTGGTTCAAATCGGCGAAAAGACCCGCGCAGAATATCATTTAAGATATCTGATTTCGGAAAAGTCATCTGACCGTTTGCTGCACGCGGTACATGCGGTGGCGGATGAATCCAACCTTCCCCGCACTGCAATGCAGTCAGCCGCCATGATACGCGAACGGGGCATTGCCGAAATAGACAATAATGTCATAGCCAGTGCCCAATATCCCCTTCCCGATTGGGAACCAAAGGGGGGATGGAGCATAGACCGCGCCCTGTTATTCGCCATAATGCGCCAGGAATCGGGATTCAAAAGAACGGCCAGATCACATGCAGGCGCAGGCGGCGTTATGCAGCTTATGCCTGGAACCGCCCGGCTGGTCGCGCGGCAAAATAATGTAAGGATGGCAGATCTGGACATTCACGATCCGGAACATAACATGTTCTTGGGGCAACAGCATATAGTAGATCTTTTGTCACAGCCGCAGATAGACAACAGCATAATAAAAATGCTGGCATCATACAATGCCGGCATGGGTACCATGACAAAGTGGGAAAGAAGATTCAAAACCGATGATCCTTTATTGTATATAGAAAGCTTTCCTGCGGTAGAAACCAGGGGGTATATAAAGCGGGTACTCTCTAACCTTTGGCTTTATCGCGCGCGCCTGGGTCAGCCCATGACAACCATCAGCGATTTGGCCGACGGTAAATGGCCAAGATACGAAGCATCAGACCAATATGCCCAGACCAGACGGAATAGAGAAATATAACTATTGCGGGTTGCTGATTTGGTTCAGCGGATAAAAATCAGCAATCATAAATCATGAAAACCTTTCCCGATTTTTCATTAGAGATAGAATCCGGATTCCATATGGTGGCGGGATGTGACGAAGCTGGTCGCGGGCCGCTATGCGGACCTGTTGTGGCCGCGGCAGTTGTTTTTGAAAACAGATCCATCGTCCTGAACCAACAAATCAAAATAGCCGATAGCAAGCAAATGTCCCACAGCCAACGTGCCGCGGCATACGACTGGATTACCGAAAACACCATCTGGGCGGTGGGGCAATGTTCGCCCGCAGAAATAGATGAATTGAATATTCTGAAAGCATCGATGCTTGCAATGAAACGTGCGATTGATGCATTATCCTGTATTCCAGAATTCGTACTGGTCGACGGAAACCGTATGCCGGATGGGATCGTCGGCCAACCTGTTGTAAAGGGTGATAGCAAATCGTTATCAATCGCCGCGGCAAGCATTATTGCAAAAGAACACCGCGATAAAATAATGCGCGCGCTTTCTATGGAGTTTCCACAATACGGCTGGGATAAAAATGCGGGTTATCCGACCGCGGCACACTTGCAGGCAATCGAAAAATATGGTATAAACCAGCATTATAGAAAGTCTTACGAACCAGTAAAAAAAATAATAAAGGATAGTTTATGAAAATCCGTACAATATCCGATCTTGGCGACATAGCCGGCAAGTATGTGCTTTTGCGCGATGATTTTAATACAAAGATAATCGACGGAAAAGTAAATGACACTTTTCGAATCGCACAATCATTGCCGACAATCCGCACGCTGGCGGCAAAAGGCGCGCGGATAGTTATACTGGCGCATTTGGGTCGTCCGGATGGTAAACATGAACCCAAATATACATTGGCACCGGTGGCAACAGCATTGTCGGAATTGCTGGGAAAACAGATAATGTTTCATACGGACTGTCTGGATGCACCGATTTCTGATATGAAAAACGGTGATATAATGCTGCTTGAAAATGTCCGCTTTTATGCCGAAGAAGAAAATAACGACCGCGAATTTGCATCAAAACTGGCAGCGGGATTCGACATATTCGTAAATGACGCATTCGCGGTTTCACACAGGGCGCATGCATCAACAGTGGGCGTTGCGGAATTTTTGCCATCCTATGCCGGCGAGCTTTTGGCATCAGAAATTTACGAATTGACCAGGGTAATGAAAAATCCAACCCGGCCTTTGATGGGTGTGGTAAGCAGCTCTAAACTGGATACAAAAATCAAATTATTGGAATCATTGGTAACCAAGTGTGATATTTTGGCGATTGGCGGGGGACTTGGGACTGCTTTTGTTCTGGCGGGCGATAAATATAATTTCACAGACATGCTTTATAAACCCGAATATAAAGAACCCGCCCAAAGAATCATGCAATTGGCCGAACAACATGGATGCAAGATACTGCTTCCGCTGGACAAGGGTGTCGGACCAGAATTTGATCGGGCTGCGCCACGCACAGACAAACCATTATCTGAAATAAAAGACGGCGACATAATAATGGATGACGGACCGGCAAGCGTCGCGCAGTATATAAATGCAATTGACAGTGTCCGGACTGTTATATGGAACGGAACCTTGGGTATGGCCGAATGGCATCCGAATTGGAGCATATCCAGCTTTGCCCTGGCACGGCATATCGCGGCACGCACCCGCGAAGGCAAATTGGAATCCATAGTGGGTGGTGGCGATTCGGTCGCAGCAGCGGGCATGTCCGGAGTAGAAACCGATATGACATACGTTTCCACCGGCGGCGGTGCCTTTCTGGAATTTATAGAAGGACGCGATCTTCCGGGTATAAAAGCATTAGAGAATTAGTTTATCTCTTCCGCGACCCGCGCTTTACGTACGCTCACGCTATCTGTACCAAAAGCGTGCAAATACTGTTGGCAAAAAGCCATAGGGGCGAATCTGTTCCATTCGCCGATTAATTTTTTTCTGCTTTTCAAAATATTCGTTTATTTCCGATTCGGTTTTTGCCCTGGCCGCACACAATTTCGATATCTGTTTTGCCAATTCAAATCTTTGTTTTAACAATATGATGGCAAAGGTTTCTTTACCCGTTTCACAGTGACATTTCAGCATACATTCAGACATGCCCCGTTTGTACCGTATGTCTTTATCTAACAAAGACAGTTTGGCATTTATATCCGCCAGATTATCTTTTAAATCACTGATTTCCCAGTGTATTTGTATACTTAAAGAAGCATCTGAAAAGTCTTCTGCCATATTAAACCCATGAACTTTCATTTTACCGCAATTCATTACTCCCCCGCAACAAATTGACAAACATACTACCACCCTACCACAGCCGGACGATTTGTCAATATATTTATTATTGGCTTTATCAAAAGCGACTGATATAATCCAGATTATGGGAATATTCAGTAAATTAACTTCATTATTCGCACGTCGGCGGCTGGATGCCGCTGTACTTGGAAACATGGAAGACGCACTTATAAGTGCCGATATAGCACCGGATTTAGCTGTTTTGATATCTGCAAAATTACGCGCAAAATTCAAACCAGACGCAGATACTACAGAAACAGATATAAAATCTGCCCTTTTCGATATATTAAAGCCATACGCGGACAAGTTATCAAATTCCAACAAACAAATATCAGCTATCGAATCACAAAAAAAGCCTTTGGTATTCCTGGTAATCGGCGTAAATGGCGCGGGAAAAACAACCACCATCGGAAAATTGGCAAAACTTTGGACTGGAACCGGAAAAAAGGTCATTATCGGGTCTTGCGATACATTTCGCGCGGCAGCGGGCGAACAGCTGGCCGAATGGGCAGAACGTGCGGACGCAACACTTGTCTGCGGGGATAAAGACCCAGCGGCGGCGGCATATAAAACGATCGAAATTGGCAAAAATGAAAAAGCCGATATAGTTCTGTTGGATACTGCGGGAAGACTTCACAACCGAACAGACTTAATGGACGAATTGGCCAAAATAATCCGGGTCGTAAAGAAACTGGATCCGGATGCACCGCACGAAACCCTTTTGATCCTGGACGGAACTGCCGGGCAGAATGCGCTGGCCCAGATAGAGTATTTTGATAAAGTCGCGCCCCTTTCGGGTCTGGTAGTTACAAAAATGGACAGTACATCAAAAGGCGGTTTTTTAATCACATACGCATCCCGCACAAACCCCCTGCCCGTATTTGCCATCGGGGCGGGGGAAAGAATTTCAGATCTGCATGCATTCAACACAGACGAATATTTGCAAAAATTATTAGATTTATAATCTTGACAAAACAAATTTAAATTAATATAATTCCGCAAAACAGGAGAATTATAATGAGTACAAATATCATAGAAAAACCATTCGATGTAAGATCAGCAAAAGACGGGGTAACCGTACACTATAATTCAAAAATCATAAGCGAGTTTCCCGCCGACACCTATGTTCCTTGTGCGCGGATGCTGAACGCAAAATTCGGGGTTATCGGGGCAGAAATCGGATCCAAAGCAGGATATAGCATTTACAAAATGCAAAACGGTGCTTTTGTAAAAAATGCCGGCAACGAGATTTTTAGAATTGTATCCATCGACATAACCGGCAGGATTACAGCCACCAATAGTATTACCGGATCCCGAACCATTATTTACAGCAATCCGCCAAAAGAACCAATACACCTTGTTTTCAAACAAAAACCGACAATAGGACAGGAAGCAAATTCCACAACTGCAAAACAAACAGAACAAACAGAATTCAGGAAAGAGTTTTTGTTAAGCATGACCGCAAATAGTGGCAAAATCGACGATGAAACTGCAAAAAAAATCATGCGGGAATTGCGAGAGCTTGAAATTCAGCATAATATGAAAATGAAAAAAAGACAAAAGTAACGTTTCCAGCCACTATCATTTAAAATTACCGTCATGTCCGCTTGTGCAATTCAAGTATTTTGTAGACCGTTTTTAACGGCAACACAGTTGCCGTTAAAAATTTGTACACGAAATCATTGACCTTTACAACCCTATTGAAGTCGCTGGAAAATTCCCTATATAAATTCGCGAATCGGTTTTTTATGTGATAGAATCGAAAAATAAAAGGATTCGTTATGGCTTTGATACCTGTGGTCGTTGAAGAATCGCCAAAGGGCGAACGTTCGTTTGATATATATTCCCGTCTTTTACGTGACAGAATCATAATGTTACAGGGTGAATTTAATACCCAGATGGCAAATGTTATCATAGCCCAGCTTTTACTGTTGGAATCGGAAAACCCCAATGCCGATATTTCCATGTATATTCAGTCACCCGGCGGCAGCGCGGATGCATGCTTTGCAATATTGGACACGATGAATTATATAAAATCGCCGGTTTCTACAATCGGTATGGGAATGGTGGCAAGTGCGGCATCAGTAATTTTGGCCGGTGGCACAAAGGGAAAAAGGTTCGCGCTTCCAAATTCAAGAATTATGATTCATCAACCCTTATCCGCCGCACAGGGTCAGGTAACCGATCTTGAAATACATATCAAAGAATCCGTAAAACTGAAAGAAAAACTGATCGAAAGTTATGCCGAAATGACAGGAAAGCCAAAGGAAGTCATCGCCGCATCAATTGAACGCGACAACTATATGTCCGCATCGGAAGCAAAAGAATTCGGCCTGATCGACGATGTTTTGGAGAGAAAATAAATGTCCGAAGAAAATCAAACACCGGCCACCGCCGATTATCAGATTTGCAGCTTTTGCGGCAAGGCCGTGTACGAAGTTAAAAAACTGGTAAGCGGAAGAAACGTCTGTATATGCGACGAATGCATCGGGCTTTGCAACGACATAATGGCCGACGAAGAAAAGGGTAAAATTACCCGTGACGCGACCGCCCTGCCCACCCCCAGCAAGATTTACAAAATCCTGAACGATTATATCATCGGCCAAGATGAAGCAAAGAAAACCCTTGCTGTCGCCGTTTATAATCATTACAAGCGTCATAGTGCCGGAATACGCAACGATGTAGAAATCCAAAAATCAAACATATTGATGATAGGACCGACCGGAACCGGAAAAACATTATTCGCGCAAACATTGGCACGGGTGCTGGACGTACCGTTCGCAATCGCGGATGCAACCACGTTGACTGAGGCCGGTTATGTCGGCGAAGATGTCGAAAGCGTTTTGACACGTTTGTTACAAAGTGCCAATTTTGACATAGACCGTGCGCAGAAAGGCATAATCTATATTGATGAAATTGACAAGATCTCACGCAAGAGCGAAAACCCATCTCTTACACGCGATGTATCCGGCGAGGGTGTTCAACAAGCATTATTAAAACTTATCGAAGGTACAACCGCAAATGTTTCGTCGTCCAACGGTGCGCGAAAACATCCGGGCGAAACCGCCGTTACCATAAATACCAATGGTATATTATTTATATGCGGTGGGGCGTTCGATGGTCTGCAAAAAATAATTGCGAATCGCACGAACGACCGTGCGGGCATAGGATTCGGTGCGAAAGTTGAATCAAAAAAAGAACGTGCTTCAAAATACAATCTCCAAGACATCCAGCCCGGAGATATTGTGAAATTCGGAATCATCCCTGAACTTATCGGTCGACTTCCCGTTATTACCGCCCTTACCGAACTGGATGAAGACGCGCTTGTGAAAATATTGACTGAACCGAAAAATGCGATCGTAAAACAGTATAAAGCTATGCTTGAAATGGAAGGTGTGATTCTGACAATAAAACAGGATGGTCTTTCCGCGATTGCAAAAAAAGCACTTGAACGCAAAACTGGTGCGCGTGGACTGCGCTCTATTTTGGAAAAAATACTTTTACAACCCATGTTCGATGCGCCGGACAAACCAGAATTAAAAGAGATTGTAATAGATGCGGATGTGGCGGATGGTAAAAAACCACCGGTGGAAATTTTCGCCGATGTGAAAAAGGCGGCATAGATAATAAGTCAATAAACTAATTATATCTGCTATCCATGCTTTATCCTGGCGTTGCGAAGAAAATTTTTTACAGTCCGACGCAGATCGTGATTCAGCTCTCGCGATTCCAATTCAGCCCATATCCTTTCATCAGAATATCCCAACTTTACCATTTTCGGTATCAGACCGCTGTATAGCACATTATTTCTGTTATCCGGGGTGAATCCATTCAAAAGATTATCGACTTCGTTTTGTAGATCTTGTTTCCATTTCGCATCGTAATAATTACCCAGCCCAAGGCTTTTGTAATATGCCGCCCGCTGCTTGGACAATTCATATTCTTTTTGCTGCTTTATTTTGTATCCCTCGTAAACAGAACGCCAGTCAAAATCCAGTCGGACACCGCTTTGATGTATTAATGTCTGTTCTATACAGTGGGTAATACCATCTATTTCAATCCGTCGCGCCGCACCAGGGGCACGCAATTTACGGCCATTGTTTTTACAGTTACCGTCGGCACCTTTGATATCATAAGCTTTGGTAATATAGGTCCAAAGCCATTTGTATTCTTCTTTATTCTTTGGAACATCTTTTACAGTAACCCGCATGTGAAGGGATTTTCCGCCGGAAAAAACAATCATGTTAACGACATTCAGCGATACCAGACGCGATGCCTGGATTATCTGGTCTTGCAATGATAAATTATCGCTTTCATACAAAAAGCTTATAAATCCGAAATTCGCATCGTGTCCTGTTACCGCCGGTTTACCATTCGCCAACGGCCGGAACGGAATGGCAAGCTGGGCACCGTTTGCAACCGGATTTACCGATTCGTGCAGGCCACGGGAATCGTTATACCAGCCTGTTCCAGTTTCAAGAAAAGGCGTTCCACGCGGTATGGTGGTTGACGCGATGGAAAACCCGCTGTCGCCATTCGGGAATGTGTCCATTACCATCGGACTGATTATATCAAATATATTACCGGCGGCGTTCATATATCGGCCTTTGTATTAATCCGTTTGGTGTCAGTTTTTGCGGAATACCTGTAAATACCTGTAATGCTGATCCGTAAAGATCTTCGCTTGCTATACGAAGTTCTTCTTCATGTTCGAATATTTCTTTTTTTATCTGTTCATTGTCCGGGGCAGCCTGTAATTTTTTATACAGTGGCTGAAGATTTGCTTTCATGTCTCGGATTGTATAATAGCAAATGCTTTCTTCTTCATTCCGATCGAATAATATCTCTGCAATTGCTTCGTCCAGCACACCAAGCTTTTCTTTCCTTATCTCTCCCGTCCATTTGCTTTTTTTCTTTGATCCTTTGCCGAATTCCGTCGTCTTTATGAAATCATAACATTTGCTATAAGATTCATCCAAAAACATCGGGCTACTGGAAATTTCCGGTCGCACAGCCGCCATCCTGTCCCAAGCGATTCGCAAAGATATGAAATATTCCATCGTTAACAGCTGGATTTCCCGGAATCCTACACTGCCGGGAATTACAGAATTTTTTATCTTGTCCGATTCGGTTGCATTAAGGCTGTATTTGTTTTCTTTTCCCGATCCAATTTTTTCATGTAACCATTCTTTGAATTCTGCTGTTTTTTCTTTATCATCGACCAGATCGGCCAACAATCCCATATGCTTTGCCAGAAAGAACATGTGTGCCGGCGATATCAGACTTCCGGGTGCCTTTGGCACACTTATAATTTTATCTGGACATTCTGGTTCCTGTTTGCACCAGTATATTTGCTCTTTACCATTGGTAAGTATCTTTCTTCTTTTTCTGTATCCGAAATCATTATACAGGGCACTATCATATTTACTCTGGAATGAAACTATATTTTTAATTCCATGGCCGTCGGTTTCAATATTGGCGAACAACGGATTAAAAACACAATTGTCCAGGAATATTCCTATCATTCCCCATCTTTTTGTATTATCGGATTTGATTTTCGGATCCATATAGCTTTCTATTATCCGAATTAGTTTTTTTTTCGCAGGTTCGAACTTTTCCTTTAACATGCTGCCACGAACGAAATGCCAGAAAGCTTTTGTTACCTTTTCCACCCCGCCATCCGGAAATGCAAAATAGTATCTGGCAAATATGGTTTTTACTTCTTTTTCGAAATCGGCTTTTAACCTGTTTTGCAGTATGGCGTTCGCCTGGCGAACGGGTTCTATTTCTTCTTCACACCATGCGCGAAAAGGCGGCAGATCCGGGGCCATGTCGTTTTTAAACGAATCAGTTCTCCGCCAGTGTTCTTTCATGGCCAGATACATTCCATACCGGGATACATAGATTTGTTCAGACGGGAACAGCTCGTATTTCGTCTTTTCGTTCACCAGTCGTATATGACCCTCGGGAATTTTATACTGCCTTACCAGGCATGCCAATGTTTTCGATATACTTTTTGGGACAAAGCCTGGGTCTAGGATACGCATTACAGAATCGTGATGCCAGCAATCCCGGTATCTTATAGTTTTTTTCGCGGTAACAAGCGCGTTGTGCAAACTGTCAAACAATCCGTCCAATGATTGCGGATTTGAATAAGCGAAAAATCGCAGGGGAAAATTATACTTGTCATCAAACTGTATGGATAATGCGAAATCGGGGTTTTCCCACAACGCATATTTCAGTTTTTCCAACTTTGAAAATTTTTTTTCAAATACTTCGGACATGGGCTGTATTAAATCACAAAAATATTGTTTGTCAAGATTACTACAAAAACATGATAAATGTTTTACGCCTTTATGCCCCACGATTTACGCCCCATGCTTTACACATCACTTATCACTTTTCACATGGGGCGTTTTCTGGTATAATTCCCATAGAGAGAATCATGCAAATTCACAAAGTTTCATTATTTGTGCTCTGTGTCCTGTTTGTCGTATGCACAATGCAAAGCGGCCTTGCCGCCGCGTGCAATTCGCCGAACCTGGTTCGATGTATGGATTCCGCCTGTGTCGCCGAAGCTTCCATGGAAACTGGTGCCCGTTGCGCCCAATGTTATTCAGCCGAAGCCCAGGCCGTCATAAACGAAAAATCAACATATAAGTTCGGCGGAAGGTCAAGAGCAGTGATGCGGTCTTTGGGCAGATCCAATGCCACTTCGCTGGATATGTCCGATGCCCCCGACGATCCGGCCACCCGATACCAATGGGCGGTAGCCGAATGTATCAAAAAGATTACCGGCTGTACTTTGAATGATGTGTCGAAACACTATGACCAGCTGATTGAACAATCATGTATCGCGGTTGGCGCAAAAATGGATGTAACAAAAGCATTAAAAGAATCCGAAGCGAATAAGAAAAATGAAAATTCATGTACGGCCGACATTAATATGTGCCTTATGACAGACAATGGATGTGCGACAGACTGGTCCAGATGCGGCGAAGATGCGGAATTTGACAGGGCGTTTTCATCCTGTGTGTCCAGCACCGAGTGCGGACATTTAACAACCCTTAGCGGAATAAAGGACACAGCGAAAAAATCGCGCGACGATTTTGCCGCGGCAAAGGCTTCCAATATAGAGGCTTTGGCCGCCAGCTATGCCACAGCACGCAAAGCGGAACTGGATAAAGTCATGCAAGGATGTCAGAACAATATGCTAAAAACAGTTTGTATAGCAAAGTTTTGCAGCAGCATGCCGGGAAAATGCGGCGAAGGAGAAACAGAAGCCAACAGGATAAGGGAATTCTGCAAATACGTGGATATAGCATGCGACAGACTTTTGATGAGCAGGTAATAATGAAAAATTTGAAACAAATCTTTTTCAAATCGAACACTTGCAAACTGCTTGTCTGTTCGTTATTCATTATCCAATATTCATTATTTATTATGCCGCAGGTTGCAGAGGCGGCACGCGCACAATCACGTGCGGCACCGACATCTCGCATGGCAATAGCAAATACAGCCGCGCCCGTCGCCCAACCGATTGAAGAAATACCCGAATCGGTGCCGGAACCGGTTGCACCCGAACCGGCACCCGTTCCACAGATGCCACGACTTGATCTTTCACACATATTCGAAGAAGTAGTCGGAAATAAAGAAACTGCCCTTGCAAAGACGATTCGGGCACAACGCGAAGCATTTGCGGCGGCGGCAGCTATGGAAAGCTATCAGGCGGATCTTGCCCGGTTTTCTAGCGGTACCGGAAATACATGCGATTCCGGTCTGCGCAAGTGTATGGCAGAAAGATGCGGAAAAGATTTTTCCGATTGCACGGGGGATGGCGACACCGTATGGGGAAACAAAATCGAATCCTGTGGCCGCACGACAAATTGCAGCGGCCGGGAACTGATACTATTCTCTGCGGAAATAAAGGCGGATCGTGACCAGAATGCCCTGCTCGCACGGTTCGAAGCTGTCGAAAGATGCGGCCGCCAATATAACGAATGCATACTTGGGAACTGCAGCGATCCGACCTGTAATGAAACAAATATTCGCGCCGGCAGATGTAATTTTGACAAATGCCTTTCCAAATCAGAGGGCGATGCCGTCATAGCCAAATGCCGCGACATCGCCGAAAGATGCCGCGAACAGGACAGCGGGCTGGCCGGTCGTGCGATGACATTATTTGCGGAATTGCGTGTAGATGTGGAAAAAGAAATTGTTCGTTGGGAAGAACAGCTTTACAAAATGCGCGAAGATATGCGCAACGAATGCAGAAGCATCAGTGGTGTTTTTGACGATCGTTCGTTATCTTGCGTATTCCATGTCGAATTAACGGCAACAGGTTTCGAATCCGCCGCCGCGACAAGAACACTTGCCGCCGGCGACGAATATATGTGTACACCAGAATGGTTCGGGGTGGATATCAGCACATACATAGAAAACGCGGCACGTTATGAACGCGAACAGCAAGGTGCCATAAATGCAGTCATGGGTGCTGGCATGGGTATGGCGGCGGGTTCTATTTTAAGTGGCGAAATGTCACGCAACACTGCGACACGGAACGCGCAAACCGATCTTGATAAAGAAGTATGTGAACAAGCGGGAAAAACTGAATGGAAAAGCCAGCTTATTGGTAACGGTAAATGCGTATGCACGGAAAAAGATTTCAAATGGAATAAAAAAGAAAAGAAATGCATAGAACAAAGCCAATGCAAGGGCAACGACTGCGATGATGACGACGATGAAGACGAAACGAAAACCAGTGGCACAAGAAACACGGATAGTACAGATGGTGATAAAGATGAAAAGAAAACCGGTGGTCTAAGAAACGCAGCCAGCGCAGTGGGAAATATACTTCGAAGAAATTAAGCAACAGTAAAAACGAATAGTTGCTGTCATGCATGTAAAAATCAATTAATTCACATACAGAATTATAACGGCAACGCAGTTGCCGTTGTTCCTGTTTTGGGCGGGAATCCATTGTTTATATAAGCCATTATAACATTTCGTGTCATTGCGAGTGGTCGAAGACCGCGAAGCAATCTTTTCAGGCATTCCGTGTCATTGCGAGTCGCGTCACCGCTTGCGGTGACGGACGAAGCAATCTTTCCAGACAATGGAATTCTTATACTTCCCATTTTGAAAAAGATTGCTTCGTCCGCCTGACGGCGTGACTCGCAATGACACCAGACCAGAATGACATCAGACCGCAATGACATCAAAGGCCGAGAGCCGCAAACAGCGGCGACCGGAAGCCGGAAGGGTTTGTGGCGCAAAGCGCACGATACATACATTATTCACTATTCATTATTCATTATTCATTCAAAAAAGGGATGCCTGCACCGGAGTGACAAACAGAATGAAAAATATACTTACTTGATAATTAAGCAATCAATCACTTTGCGACTATTACCATCGCGGTTCTTAAAACAGTATCACCGAACATGTATCCGGTTTGCAGCTCTTCGGTAATTATTCCAGATTCGGCATCATCTGTTTCAACAGTCGACACCGCGTTATGAAACTGTGGATTTAATTTCTGTCCAACAGATTCTATCTTCAAAATTCCGACTTTTGCCAGCGCACCACCAGCAGCAGAAGCCATCGTCTGTATCCCGGAATCATCGGGGGCATGGGCAAATGCCGCATCAATAGCATCAATCAAGGGCAGGAAATTTTCCGCAACCAACATCGCCCGCGTACGCGCGGCCGCGTCACAATCTATGCTGGCACGCCGTTTTGTATTTTCAGCCTCTGCCCGCGCGCGAAGATACTTGTCCGATAATTCCGCTATTTGTTCCCGCAGTTGCTGAATCTCATCTGCGGATACTGTTGTTTCATCCGCAATTTGTTCTTTTACTTCTGTCATATAAAATCACCTATAAGTTATATCATCCCAATAATCACACTGCCTGTATAATGGGTAGAAAATCTTCGGCTTTCAACGACGCACCACCCACCAAAACCCCATCAACATTCGGAATTGACATGATTTCCGCAGCATTACCCCCCTTTACACTGGCACCGTATAAAATCGGCGTTCCGCCAAGACCCATGGATTCCAGAATTTCTGCTATGAAACCATGTTCCCTTTTTATCTCTTCATTTGACGGTGTCATACCCGCGCCGATTGCCCAGCGCGGTTCGTACGCTATTATTGCGCCTTTGCCGGGAACACATTCGCGGATTTGTTTTTCTATTACCGTATTCGTTTCGCCAGCCTGTTTTTCTTCCATAGTTTCACCGACACATATAATGGGAATCAGTCCTGATTTCAAGGCCTGTTTTGCTTTTTCAGCTATGACCAGATTGGTTTCATTATGATACTGGCGACGTTCGGAATGTCCTATGATTACATATTTCGCGCCGATTTCCGATATCATTCTGGCCGAAACTTCGCCCGTATATGCACCAGATTCGTGTGCGCTGCAATCTTGGACACCGGTTTCCACCGACAATATCGCAGATGCGCCGACAAAAGGCATCGGCAGACACAAAACTATTGTGACATGTGATAAATCGATGTTCTTCAAAGCATCCGCCATAAGGGCGACCGCATCCATGTTGCCGTTCATTTTCCAGTTTCCGGCTATTATTTTCTTATCCATGTTTTATCCTTTGTTTTGCTGGAATAACCTAGCATTTTCCACTTGCGGTGGCAAGCGAAAGTTTAGTAAAGTGTCATTGACAATTATCATAAAGGGTTCAAAAAATGTTAAAAAACTTTCGCGACGCATCAAACAAGCCTGTCGCAAAAATACTTATAGCCATACTTATGTTTTCATTTGTCGGATGGGGTGCGGCCAATTGGATTCTTGACCGGAACAATGTCGACGATTCAATAGTTCGCATAGGACGCGAACCGATAAAACTGGCCCAATTCGAGCAAGAGCGCAGCCGCCAAATGGCCCAGATGAGCCGGGAACAACAAAAGGCAATATATACAGAACGCGCGACCGGAATTAATTTCAGCCAACAAATACTCTCAAAGCTGGCATCACAGCTTATGCTGGAACAAAGGGCATACGATCTGGGGCTGGCCGTATCCAACGCTTCGATGGCGAACGCAATACGGGCAGAGCCCGCGTTCCTGGAAAATGGCAAATTCTCCCCGATAAAATTTGATTATGTCCTGGCGATGAGCGGGATTTCCGAATCAGATTTTGCAGAACATATTCGACGTTCTCTTTTGCGTGAAATGGTATTATCCGGGGTATCGGCCGGCATTACTGTTCCTGATTTTGCAGTCGTTGCGACATACAATTCACGGAATGCAAGGCGCAATATAGAATTTTCGACCGTACGATTTGCAAATTTTAAAATTTCCGGCAATCCGACCGAAGAACAACTGCGCGATACTTATGCAAAGAATCCAAAAATTATTCCCGAATTCAGAACTGTTTCATACGTGCTTGTACCCGCAGATATGTCCAAACCCGATCTGGTTGACAGGGCTTATACAACTGCGCAAAGGATAGAAGACGCGCTTATCAGCGGCGATGCCATGCAGGGTGTTGCGGCAAAGCATAATGTGAAATTCGTGACTATGCCGGCCATAAGCACGGATTGGAAAACGTCAATGGGTACGACATTAAATGATTCTGTGCTGAACGAAGCCGCACGCAGCGCGGTATGGAACCTGGATCAAGGAATGGAAAGTGAAATCTTTGAAACAAAATCCGGATTTGTAATATTAAGGGTGGAAAAGGTCGCCCCGGCACATGCGGCGGAAATGGATTCTATGCGCGCCGAATTGGTCGGATTATGGAAGATCGCGGAACAAAAAAAACAAGCGTATGAAAAAGCGAATGAAATCTTAATTTCGGCGCGTACGAACGAAAAATCCATTGGGTCGGCCACAATGGTAACACGCGCGAACGGCGCACCGCTGGAGGTCTTGTCTGCGGCGTTTTCTCTTCCCGTTGGAACAAAGACAATTGTTCCGGGGGTCGATTCTTTCCATATAATACATGTGATTAACTCCACCATGCCAAAAATGGATAAATCCGCATCCACAGCATTGAATGCCGAAGTCGCAACAATGCTTTCACGCACATTAAACGACGATTATTCGTCATTCCTTTCCCGAAAATATCCGATGAAAATTAACAATCATCTGTTCAAAAGATTGTTCGGGGAATAATTAACGACCATCTACTACCGACTGACGACTATTTTCCCCTTGCCTTGTATTTTTGTTTTACTGTATGATAAAAGGCAAGAGAGAATAATGTTAAAGAACTTTCGCAGAATATTTGCTGTTTGTTCTCTGCTCTGCGCCGTTTGCGCGGGCATGCCTGCACGCGCGGCATCAAATGAATTCCAACTTGCAACACAGCTTTTGGCGGCGGCGCGCGCCGGTAATGTCGGCCAAGTGCAAAGCCTGGTAAATCACGGTGCCAACGTGAATTACATCGACAGCACGGGGCTTTCCATCGTATGCACCGCACTTATGAATAACGATTTGCGTGCGGCGCAAATTTTACAGACATACGGCGCGGATGCCAGCCGGTGCGACCAACAGATAAGACGATTCAACCAACGACAGCCCAGCGAAGAAACCGAAGGATTGTTCAGCGGACTTTCCACAGCACAGACCATGGCATTGGCAATCGGCGGTGCTGCGGTGGCAATCGCCACGGTTTGGTATGTCAGCGGTCTTTTGGGCGTTCGCAGCAACAATAATAATCCCGGCGACAGCGGAAGCAGACCAAAGTCCGGAAATAATAATCCCGGCGACAGCGGAAATACTTTCAACAGTTGGACATACGGTGCCTTGCCATACGGCCCGTCACAAGCGTTCGGTTCAGAATTCGTAAGCGGCACCGGCGATAAGTGGGACTATTTCAGTGCCCAAGACAATTTCCTTAACGCGAACAGCCCCGTCAGCGCGACACCCGGTCCAGACTTTCAGCTTTTGTCTTCCACCCTGCCCTTTGGATTGAATCTTCAAAATCATTTACTGTTGATGCAGGGATACGGTGCACTCGCACGCGGATATATGGGAATGACAATCCTGCGTTCGACGGGTCAGCCCTTTGCCCCTTTGCGCGCGGATGTAACCAGCAACGGCACCCCGGTCACATTCGACGGCCTTCCACCTGGCGGTGGAAAACCTGTATCGGTCGCACTGATTTCAACAAATGGAATTAATGCCGGCGCACGTGCAGTTGGCGACCCGAATTACGCGACAGATCCGGCGGTCGGCGGTGGAAGCTCTATTGAAGATGGTTGGCTATTCTGGGCGGCAAGTCAGGGCGACGCGACGAAAAACTCTACTTCGCGGCGGTTTTACAATAACAAGATAACGCGCATAGCCCCGGCATCAACTGTCGCAAATGATATAATAACAGAAGATGAAAGATTTGATCTTGCCGGGGAAAACAGTGCCATTTACAATATAAACGCATCATGGTACGACGATCTTTTGGCAAAAACAATTATAGGCGGAATGTCCAGCGAAACAGGCCGCGCATACGGGGACTATACGGGCTTTATGCCGAACGGACAACTGATGGTTTTCAGAACCGGCGGTGGCTGGTCATATTCGCTGGATACCACCGGCGGCACGGTCAAAGCCACAGATGCAGTTTTTACAAATTCCACTGAATCATTGCAAACATTGGATTCGATTGAAATTGGTGGTGTGGTATACAAAGCATTTTATGATTCTACACGAACTATATTGACCCTTACCGCCGATGGCCATCCGGCACTGACATGGTACATAGGCAATGACGGGCTGGCATACACTGATCCGGGTAATCCGGCACAGGATATATACGCGCTGAACGGTACAGATATCGTGAATGTTATTGTTACGAAAACAAGACAGGATTATAAGAATTATACAGCCATGCTTTATTCCCTGGGTGCGGCGAACGAAAACGGGGAAAGGATGGTTAATACCAGCGTGACCCAGCAAGACCAGGGACTTACGGCCCAGGTTGGGGTCATAGCGAATGCGGCACCGGTGATAGAAATGTACGGCACCGACACCCAAACTGCAACAGAAATTACAAGATATACCGCCGGGGCAAACAGAAGAACCGCATTTGAAAACTGGATTAACGATTATTACAACCTGACGGATGATGCGGGAAGAACAGAAGCCAATAACGCAAGGGCATTCTTTGGTGGATTGGGTTCCCAGTATAACCCAATTACAATATTTTCAACTGGCGGATATTTGCTGGGCACCATGGCCGAAATCACCAACCCGGGATTCAGCATAGGCAGTACCCAAGAAGCAACCTTTGAAAATGCCGCGCCGCTTGTTTATGACGGATTGAATCATTTATTCATGTCTGTTGTCGCGGTACAGCTGGGCAACGGAACGCCGGGTTCTACAAGTACCGGCATCTCTGGATGGGTTCCGGCCTCGTCCCAAAAGATCACATTATCAACCTGGATTGATCCATACGCAGATCCAAACGATCCAAATATAGAATTTTATGGCGCGCGTACATGCGGTATCGCTGGACGGGGTTCTTCGACTGTCGATCCCTGGTGCTTTGCGGCGGCCGGCGTAACAGATCAACTTGCTGTGGCATCAATGGCCGGGGCAGTCGGTGCCCTGCAAAGCGCGTTCGGAAGTTATATGAGCAACGACCAGATATTCGTACTTTTGGCACTGACCGCGGATGGTCGCGCAATGCCGGAATTGGATCTTATGGATCTGTACCAGTTACCGGGGGAATATCAGTTCAAGGTGGATAATAACCTGATGACATTTGCAGATGCATTTGCCGAAGTGTTTGGATACGGGCTTGTCAATCTGGATCGTGCGACACGTCCGGGAACCAGTGTCAATTATTATGTCACGAACAGGATTAATTCTTCACCGAATGCCGCATTTTGGCGAACCGCCAGCATAAGCCCGAATTTTGCCGCGCGATCGGGGATGTCATTATCCGGTGCGTTCGGAATGCGTTCGGCTTCGATAAAAATACCGGTATTTGATATCATAAAATCCGCCGACGGAGAAATGTCAATGCCACGCATATTCGATAATTCGGTATCACTTGCGTCCAGTCGTCGCGGAATGTGGCTGGGCGATGTTCTTGGTGAATTCAAAGTCGCAAATAACGATTCACAGTTGGGGTCTGACGGTTCCCGCCTTGCAGCTGTCATGTCGTTGCGCGAAAGCCATATTGATGACGGATACGGCAATATTGATAAATTAAAACTTAACTATCATTTTGGCGCATGGAATTTTGGCGCAAGATACGAACGTAATTTCGGCGATTCAAATATTCTGCGCGGCGATAATTCCAATCCGGTGCTTAGCATCGCATCGCATGCGGTATCAACCGATGCATCATTTAATTTCGGCGGCGATGAAGACAAAGGCGGATGGAAATTTCATGCGCGCGGATTTACCGGATCGATTACAGAAGAAGGCCTGCTTGCCAATGATCCCGCCCTTTCCGGACAACGCGAATTGATGAAACTTGGTTCGGTTCAGGGCTTTGATACCGGCACGACCTATGATGCGGGTATATTCTCGTTCGGTATAAGCGGCGGTCTTTTAAATGAATCCGATACCATGCTGGGCGCGTATTCCGATGGTCTGCTTTCGATTGGCGGTGGAAATACTGTCTATGTTGATAATATGCTTACATTGCGGGCGGGCGAAAAGCTGAAATTCAATGCGCGTTACACAGCCGCGCGCACAGATGCGAATAGGGTCGCTGATACGGTAATTATCGGACTGTCCGGATTGCGATCGGATGCGATGTCTGTCGGTGCAGAATACGGTGGATTTACATTAAGCGTTTCACAGCCGTTGGCACTGGTAAACGGGGCGATGGAATATGTGACTGCGGATTATCGGATTGTCGAATCGGAAAATGGATTTGATCTGGCGGCGACCCCTTATATCAACAGCCTTGATTTATCGCCCGCGCACCGCGAAACACGAATCGGCGCGGCGTACCGTACCGCTCTTGGCGATTTTACCTTTGGCGCGGTGGGATTTGTATACCGCATAAATCCGAATCATACCACTGAATTCGGAAACGAAACCCTGTTGATGTTTAAATTGAATCATCGACTGGGGATATAAATGACACAAAAATATTAAGCAATCATGGGCGAAAGAAAGTATTATGTTTATATGCTGGCGAACAAATACAATAATGTTCTATACATCGGAGTTACCGGAAATATCAAAAATCGTACTATTGCACATAAAACCCATATAAATAAAGGCTTTTCATCAAAATATAATTGCGACAAACTGGTTTATTATGAAGAATTTAACGAAATAACCGAAGCGATAATACGTGAAAAACGATTAAAAAAATGGAAACGAGAATATAAAGATGCGCTGATTAACCGGATAAATCCACTATGGGAAGATATGTGGGAAAATGTTATGATGCAATAATTCGGAAAAGACAGGTATACGTGTCATTCTGGAAATTTTGCAAAGCAAAATTTCCGGAATCTGGAACGGATCGGGATTTGTCTTTACGAAAGGCGCGACGAAACAATCTTTTGCAACAAGCGTTTTTTTTACTCCCCTGTCCTTTCCAGATCCCGGATAATTTTGCTTTGCAAAATTTCCGGGATGACACGTTTCACACAAATATATGTTTTTTTATACACGACGCATAAAAAAACATTCTCACTTAACGGATAATTTTGCTTTGCAAAATTTCCGGAATGACACGTTTTACACAAATATATGTTCTTTAAATTTTTATATACGATCCATAAAAAAACCATTTTCACTTGACGGGAAATTATGATATAATAGTTTCAAACATTAATAAATAATGGGAGAGGATCATGCGCAAAAACATTGCAATGTTGTTGATGACCGTCGGATTTGCGATTCCGACAAGCTGGCTGGTACTTAATGATGCGATCGCGGTAAGCCGCGCACACCCCGGCGGGGTAAGTGCCGCGCGTGCACCCGCGATGCCCACTTTCCCATCAAACCCGAACATGGGCGGTAATATAATACCCCCGTCTGGCGGCATAACACCCCCCAGTGGCGGCGGTATTGTTCCCCCCCCACCCGGTAACGGCGGTGACGATATACCACCGGATGTTACACCCCCCGATCTGGGACTATGCGAAGACGGAACATCAAAAAATAATCCGTATTCCATCGATGCATGTATGAACGATGTATTAAGATGTGTGAACAGCGGACAGCTTCCAAACGGATTAAACGACCTTTACAATGCCGATATGCGGCATTCGATCATGAACGGCATGGGACTTTGCGCAAGCCAGGTTGACCGTTGCATGGGCATGACACGAAAAGATTGTAACGTAGTTTATCGTTCTGCATCCGATGTATGGATTGATTTCAACAGCCGTATGATACAGCCGAACTATTTTTCATTCGTGCTGCGCAAGACCGGCCTTACCCCGAATCAGGCGGAAAATACATGTATGCTGATTGACAAGAATACCTATGGAAAATCATTTGCCGCAGTATCGGGCAACGATAATGTAACCGGCGAATATAACCAAACCATCAATGCGTACAATGATCAACAATCTGGTGGCAAAAATAATCCTATGGGGGTTGATCCCAACGACGACCCGGCAAAGAACAGGGGTGTTGATGCTTCGCGTGGACATTATGCACGCTGGGACGCGACGACCGGCGAATGTCTGGTTCGTGTTGCGGCATATAACGACGGAAAGCTTATTACAAACCAATGGATGTTCGGTGCATTCGGCGACGACCGTGCTGCAGAACAATGGGTGCCAGCGGGAACTACATTCAGCTGTAACAAATCATTATTTGAATTTGCATTGCGTACCACCACAAAAGATGTGGCGACACTTGGCATAGCTGGTGGCGCAGTGATCGGTGCGGGTATTGGTGCAATCGCAGGAAGGCAACGAAAAGAAGAGTTTGATATAGAAGACATTGGGCAGCTTTGTAATAGCGATGGGTTTATTAATGCTTTCAATGGTGTTATAGAAGGCACTACTATAAACAAAAGTAATTGTGCTTCAGAAATAGCCAAGTTAAAAAATGAATGCAAACAAACCACTTGGTTCCAAAAAATTGAGAATGGCGAAATTATAAACCTTATCGCAGCATTCGGAAAACACACTACTTGCACTAATAAAGATGCTGTTTGGTGTGAATTGGAAAGTAAGATTTCTGAATTCTTTCAAAAAACAAACGCCACTATAACAGATTGTCCCATAGTGTTAGCTCATCTTAACGACATGCAAGGTATTTTAAATGATACAAATCATAGTGATAAAGAGAAAGCAAATCAAGGAACCATTGATGCTGCACTGGCTGCAATAAGTGCTAGATGCGCACTTTTGAGTGGTGAATGCGAAACACGGGTACAAACTGTAATATCAAGCTTGGCGGGCAAATATGTTGTACAAGAAAGAGACTTATCAAAAGTCGCTTGGGGTGCGGGTATAGGCGCAACTGCTGGTGTACTTGCAACCGCTATAACGGCGTTCATTGAAAAGAATCAAATTTCTTGCCGGGTTGGCGATGACCTTTCCCGCGTTGCCTTTAACAAATCCAGCAAGATTGATTCTTTGAAAGACTATTATGTAAAATGGGCGTTGCAATTGCCGGAAACCATATTGCCAACTGCCCAAGTCACAGATTGTACCAGCTGGCGGAATGCATGCGGAACGTTAAGAGATCTGGTTCAATGCGCCAACGCACAGATACATTACAAGGAAAACGATGGCAAAGTGACCCTTATCGAAGCGGCATGCGCCCCCAGCGGAAGCGTATGTATCGAAAGCCGCATAGCCCATACGAATTTCGTATGCACGGACAATCAACACATGACACCCGGAAGCCTTCCTATACCACAGGTCTGGCAAGCGGGCGCACATCAGTAAAAAATCTGATAAAACTGTTATTCCCCCGCCCCATGGCGGGGGTTTTTGGATTATGATTTGAAGTAAAGCGGGGTTTAAACGGCAACACAATTGCCGTCATGACAATAATCTTTTGTCACTCCGGCGCAGGCCGGAGTGGGGCTATAAAGTGCGACACAGGTATAGTCCGGGGAAGTACATCTAATCGCACAAAACGCAACTTTGGCTGGTTGGCAACGCTTCGCGTTGCGGTTTTAAGTCCCACTCCGGCCTGCGCCGGAGTGACAACATGCTTTGCGCGACGTATTAATTATTCATTATTCACTATTCATTCAAAAAACGGAAAGCATGACGGCTCTATGACAAGAACCGTTTAGGGCATAACACAGTTTTTTTGATGTTTTTCTTACATCTTGACAAAAAATATAAATATGATACGATAATCACAAATGTTTACTGTGATTAAAAAATTCTTGATCCCGATAAAAATTGCCATCATTTGGACGGCGTTATACTTCACAACAATTTATTCGCTATTCATATTCATGTTCCGATTCGACCCACTTGTATTTGCACACTGGGCACGTTTATCCAATATAGTTTTGCATGGTATTCCGGGTTTGGCGTTTGGGGTTTTGATTCTGGGAACATTGCCGATATATTTCGCGGTACTTTCGTTTATAATAAAAAATAAAAAAACGCCGGTTCCCCTGCCCTTTTGCAATGAAGAAAAAAAGAAAAAAGAAGAAAAACCAACCACACCAGAAACCGATACAGAACCAGACATAATCCTTCCGCCGGATATGCCACCAGAAATGAAAGGGCCGTACAGTCGCGCCATGCGAAACAAAGCATTCGCACAACCACAATCCGCATACGAATTAAAATTAGACCCCAGGAAAGATGATACTATTCCCAGTCACAGCACGGAATCTTTCCCAAATCCTTCCCGGGATGACATCGTTTCCAAATCATCTTTTCCCATACCGGATTTTGACAATGTGCCGGAACTGGAATCGGATACACCGGTATTTCGTGAAATTACCTTTGGCGGCAACGATAATGATTCCCAATATGAACAAAAAACAACAAATCCCATAGATGATAAAACAGCAGAAAAGCTTCAATCCATGGGATACGATACCAAAACCGATGATGATATTATAATAGCAAGAAACGATTCGTCAGTATTTGCAATCGCCGTTCATTCTGATCCTGATTTTTGGATTGCCGATAATTTACCAATATCCGATGACAGTGATACGGCTGTCTGGTTCGCAAGCGGAAAGCAAAAGCCCTCACCAATAACGGCGGTATTGGGTACGGCAAAAAAACATGGTGCGACACCGGTACTTTATCTGGCAGAAAAAAACATCATGGATCTGGACGACAGACAAAATAAATGGCAAACGGCTGGTGTACGGGTAATTGATGATCTGGCGGGGTTGTAATCCATCCGTCATGATAAAATGAATAATGAATAATTAATGCGTCGCGCAAAGCATGACAAGGCGCGGGAATATTACAAGCCAGGTAATTCGTAGACAAATTTTTAACGGCAAGGCAGTTGCCATCATGACAATAATATTTTGTCACTCCGGCGCAGGCCGGAGTGGGGCTATAAAGTGCGACACAGGTATAGTCCGGGGAAGTACATCTAATCGCACAAAATGCAACTTGGGCTGGTTGGCAACGCTTTGCGTTGCGGTTTTAAGTCCCACTCCGGCCTGCGCCGGAGTGACAACATGCTTTCCGCCTTCGCTGTCGCGCCAGAGCGATAGCGAAGGGGGAAGGCATGACGGCGATTTTATTACAGTCAAAAAACTGAACTGTACACTAAATAGAGTGTACAGTTCAGTTATCAGTTAATGAACCTTAAAACACTGTGACTTCTTCACAAGTTTCTTCCGACCATCCGTGCCAAGTTCTGCATGTACCCTTTTTACCGCTAAATGCGCCCCATGTCTTGCTACAAGCCGCTGTGCTTGTACAGATACGGCAGAGTTCTGTGTTGGAATTGAAAGTCGTTTTAACCAAAGTTCTTTCAGAAACACACTGCAGATTCTTTTTAAAACTAAGCCACCAGTTTCTGGTCTTTTGCGTCAAGCATACTCCGTCGGCGGGTGATGCAATTTCATTACATTTTTGTCTTGCTTCGGCAGTCCACTTATCCTTTAATTCTCTCTGTGCGGCTTCGTTTACCAAGCTCATGATCCTGTCTCTTTCAGCTTTGTTCAAATTATCGACTTCTTCTTGGAGTTCAATCCGCTTTGCATTAAAGTTTGTTATAGCATGCCTTAATATGGAATGGAATATAGCCCTTTCAGCTTCATCCAACAGGTTCGGGAAGTTTGCTTCGCTTCCTCCCCTTAAAGCTGAGCCTTCGCGGAATCTTGCTGTATCCCGTCCACTGACACACTGGCTGACAGTTGCATTTGCTCTAAGCCTGCCAAACGCTTCGTCTATAAGTCTTTTTACAGCATTCAATTCCGTAACTATTTCTGGCTCAAGTCCTTCGGCAGCAATAGAAACATTACCAGGAGTAACTGTCTCCCCACTCCTGACAGCAGGATTATAGCTTATCTTATCCCAATCAATATCGCCAGATAGAGTATGAAGCACATGTGGAAGAGGTGTCGTGTTACCACCACCAGCGGCCGTACCACCGCCCGCGCTTATTATCCAACAACCACCAGCCGCGCTTGTACCTGTACATGATCTCTCGGACTTTTTCAACGCCGACACCCCTATGGTTTTATTGTCTTGCGCTATCGATGAACAATCTTCACTACTTCCACATATAGTTGTCATTGCTGCTTCGGCCGCGGCTTGGCATGCCGACAGTTGATTGTTGTCTATACCCAGCAATATTCCCTGAATCATACTTTCTATGTCTTCGACCGTTTTGGATTGAGCACCATCCCTGCACGCAACAAGACTTGCCGCCGGACACATTTTACCTATTGCATCCAAAGATAATCCTATGCATTGTCCATAATTTTCCCCACATCTATCTTCATTTTGCAGACACGATTTGACTTCTTTGGTACAACCGTCAACCCTCATCGCGCCCATTCTTGCCACTACATAATCCCAAATCCTTGATTGCGTTGGCTGCGTGTGACTTATCCCACAGTTTTGCAATGGTATTCTGCATACATCGGTCATAGTTAACGGGTTGGTAATACACATGTCATAAGAAGCTTCTTCCCGTCCCGGATCGAATCGTTCGCCGCATGCGTTTTGAAAACATTCAACTACGTTACCAAGACAGTTCTGTCTGGCTTTATCTTCGGCAATTATTTCTGCCGATTTGATAGTTGGCGCGATATCACGAAGAAAGACATCCCATACCTGGTCTTTAAAGCGTACGCATTGGTTGGTAACGTGTTCGCACAAAGGCTTTTTTGCAGAAAGAGTGTCAAACGAAGAAACCGCTAAGTCAATACTTGTACCTGGAACGCGGCGCGTAGAATTACGTACATTGCTTGTGGACAATGCGTTAGTAGTCGCGCTAATTCCGACACAGTTGGTAAAATCAGATCCGCATCCGCCATCCCCGGCCATACATTTGCGAAATTCTGCTACACAGGGACCAAGTTCAAATTTATTGGAACTTTCATACGATTCGCGTGCGGCTTCACGAACGGCACTTTGCGCCGCTTGTAATCTTTGCGTAGATTGTTGCTGGCGGGCTTTCAGGGCGTTTTCATACGCGCGGCAATTATTAGTTATTTCCGCACTATACATGGTCTGGAGCATGCGAATGTCTTTTTCACAACCGGAAATCTGCTGTGTACATATTCCGCGGACAGTAGTATGCAAATCGTCACCAACTTTTCCAGCCAATGGATCCGGAGCTATTTCATCCTCTTCTCCAAAGGCATTTATATTCCAAAGCGCGGTATTGACGGTAGAGCTGCGTCCACGATTACTTCTTGTGTTCGTTTCTTCTGTTTGTGTCGCCGCTTCTGCCAATCTTTGTTGTTCCATTACAAATTCCGCACTGGCACCCATTTCTATCATTTCGACACGTTCTGTCGCCATTTTTAAAGATTGTGCGTCAAGCTTTTCAATTTCGGCCAAAATCTTGTCCAGTTCTGATTTTCTGTTGCTGCAAATACAACGACCACCATGATCGTTATCCGTCATACAGAAACTGTCCATACAACCAAACCAACGTTCGCGACAAACCGGATCAACAACACCGGCAACGCTTGCCGCACCGGCGACGTTAAGTGCACCGCTTCCGGCCATAGCCCTTTGTGTGGTGCCGGCACGTGCGGCAGATACAGCAGGCGCGGCGGGCGCAGCACCGCTTGTCGGGGTAGTGCCACTGCGTCCACGGCTGACCGTATTGCCACCGGCAGGTGCGGCGGCAGCGGGCGCGGCGGCCTGGGACATGCCCGCAGTAACTGTGCCACTGCGTCCACGACTGACCCCGCCACCAGCAGGCGCGGCAGCAGCAGATGCTGAACCACCACCACCCTGGGAACGTCCACGTGGTGCGGCCGCATCAGCAAAGTTAGCAAAAAGCAGCCCGAACAAAGCAAGCAAAGAAATTTTTTTCATGGTACTCTCTTCCTGTTTAATCTTTTCTATTTTACCATAATATACGAGGTGTTTCCAATAGAAAAAAATATATTTTTGAAATTTATACTAACAGGGCTTTTTTAGCTGTCACTATGTTGTTATCATTAAGCGGGCATGACGATGGTGTCGCGCTTTGCGCGACGCATTAATTATTCATTATTCACTATTCATTATTCATTCAAAAAACGGAAAGTATAACGGCTCTCTGACGAGAGCCGTTTAGGAAAACATTGGAAAATTTAACTGCCGGTTGCACGGCGTTTTATTGCAACAGTCTTGGCACCGCCACTGGCTTTTGCCACCGCCCCTGAATCACGCGCAACCTTTGCCGTCGGGGCTTTTGGTGCTTTTGCCGGCATATTAACTTTTTTATCTGCGGATTCGTTGCTTTCTGCTTTTTTACCCGCTCCCTTTGCGCCTATGTCGCGTCCGACCAATTCAATTATCGCCATAGGTGCGGCATCACCATATCGAAAGCCTGCTTTAAGAACACGGGTATATCCCCCGGGACGACCGGCATAGCGTGGCCCCAAAACTGTAAATAATTTTTTTACCAATGCGGCATCCTGTAATTCCGCCATCACCAAACGGCGATTTGCGACAGAATCTGTTTTCGCACGCGTAATCATTTTTTCAACAACGCCGCGCAAGTCTTTTGCCTTTGGCAACGTGGTTTTTATCTGTTCACGTTCAATCAAACTTTTTGCCAATCCTTGGAACAATGCTTTTCTTGCATTGCAATCACGATTGAATTTTCTGCCCTTGTTTTGATGTCTCATCTTGCGCTCCTTTGCGTTTATGCCCCTTTGGGATTAATTGCAATCATAACCTGGTAAAATCAGAATCATGATTTTTAATCCATCACAAATAATTTTGCCCCGCAAAATTATTTGTAAGGATCTTCGTATTTTTTCGCCAATTCCGTTATATTTTCGGGCGGCCAGCCAGGAACTTCCATACCCAGACCAAGTCCCATCGCTTCCAGCTGTGCTTTTATTTCGTTCAAGCTTTTGCGGCCAAAATTCGGTGTTTTCAGCATGTCATTTTCGGATTTCTGCACAAGCTCTCCCAGCCAGTTAATCTTGTCATTCTTTAAACAATTGTTTGCACGAACAGAAAGTTCCAGCTCGTCCACATGTTTCAGCAACTTTGGATCAAAAGGCAAAGCTTCTTTCTTTTTATCGTCCTCTATCGGAATGTTGACTTGTGTCGGATCTTCAAAGTTTATAAACAAGTTTAACTGGTCGGTCAATATACGCGAAGCAAGTGCGATGGCATCTTCTGGCGTAACACTGCCGTTGGTTTTTACAGTCATCTCAAGCTTGTCATAGTCCATACTTTGACCGACGCGTGTTTCGGAAACCGCAGTAGCAACATTCAAAATCGGGGAATAAATAGAATCTACCGGAATAGTGCCCAGGGCAGTATGTTCACCGCGATTGGCACTTGCCGGAACATATCCACGACCAGTGTTCAGCGTGATTTCAATATCAAGCGATGCGCCTTTGTCCAGATTACAAATTTCAGCGTCTTTGTTCATTATTTCAACACCAGCGGCTGTTTCAATCATGCCCGCAGTCACAGTGGCAGGACCTTTGACTTTAATGGTCGCCTTGTGCTGACCCTCGCTGTGTGCTTTGAAATAAACGCTTTTCAAATTTAATATAATATCAGTAACGTCTTCACGAACACCCGGAATTGAAGAAAATTCGTGCTGAACCCCATCAATTTTTATAGCAATGGGTGCGCAACCCTGTAACGATGACAACAAGACGCGGCGCAAAGCCGTACCTATCGTCAAGCCGAATCCTTTTTCCAAGGGCTCTGCCATAAGGGTTGCAATATTTGGATTTGCTTCATCGACTTTGACATGCAGTCTTTTCGGCTTTATCAGCGATAGCCAGTTTTTTTCAATCATGGTTTGCTCCATAGTTTAGTTTATTATTTTCACTTATGGAGTGATAAGCGACAAGTGACAAATGATACTGTTTTATCAATAACGACAAGATCAGTATCACTTATCACTTATTACTTGCCACTGTATTCTTAGACGCGACGAACCTTTTTCGGACGACAGCCGTTATGCGGAATGCGCGTGGTATCCGTAATGGTTTGGACTATAATTCCGGTGTTGCTTAATCCCCGAACCGCGGCTTCGCGCCCGGATCCGATGCCACGCATAAGAACGTCGACGGTTTTCATACCGTGTTCCAACGCTTTTTTTGCGACATTTTCCGCAACCACTGTCGCAGCGTATGGCGTTGATTTTTTCGCGCCCTTGAAACTGGCCGCACCGGCAGTAGCCCAACACAAAACCGCACCCGATGCGTCTGTGATGGTAATGCGGGTATTGTTCATGGTCGCCAAAATATGCGCAATCCCATGAGAAACTTTTTTGGTAATTTTCTTTTTGGTGTTTTTAAGTGCCATACTATTTTGCCTTTGTATTGCTGATTGCTGATTTTCTGGATATAAATCGGCAATTATTTACCCTTGGTTGCCGATCCTGCGACAACAACCCTTTTGCCCTTGCGGGTGCGGGCGTTTGTCTGGGTTCTTTGACCACGCACCGGCAAACGGTTGCGATGACGCAATCCGCGGTATGCCTTTAAATCTTGAAGTCGCTTTATATTCATTTGAACTTCACGGCGAATATCGCCTTCGACTTTGAAATTTTCTTCAATATAATTTGAAATATTGATGATATCAGTATCATTAAGATCTTTTGCGCGAAGCGAGTCCTTGAACTGCAAGGCCTTGCATATTTGTTTCGAGCGCATCTGCCCGATACCGTAAATATATCGCAGCGCGATTTCCACACGCTTTTCCATCGGGATATTAACGCCTGCTATACGTGCCATTTTTCTTTTTCCTTTGTATTGCTGATTGATGATTTCGGATTGCTGATTTGAACCAGCGGCCAACCATCATAAATCAGGAATTAATTTTACCTTTGTTGTTCCAAAAGTCAAATGATTTAGAATTAAACATGCAAATTAGCAATCAGAAATTCTAAATCAGCAATCCCTATACTCTAAACCTGCTTTTCTTATTCGCTTTCTTTATGACGCTGGCATATTGCTTTGCGACCAAGTAAGACTGAATCTGATTGGTGGTATCCAATATCACACCAGCGGTGATCAATACAGATGTCCCACCGACAACTATCGGAACCCCAAAACGGGTATTAAGCACTATCGGAAGCACACACACAACAATCAGATAAATAACGCCGATAGAAGTGGTGCGCGAAACTATGTCGTCAAGGAACTTCATTGTTTGTTCGCCAGGACGCACACCCGGAATATATCCGCCCGCGTTCTTTAAATTGTTTGATGTATCTTCCGAATTGAATACCACGGCCGTCTGGAAAAACGCAAAGAACGCGATCAAAACCGTAAACATGACCATATATGACAATGTACCATATGTGAAAAATGCAGCGACATGTTGAGCCCACAAGGCTTCGGTCGGCAGAAACCGCAGGATAAACGCCGGCAACATCATGATACTTGACGCGAACACAGGTCCCATGACACCAGACATATTAATCTTTATTGGCAAATAACTGGACTGTGACGCGGGCATTCCATTCGCGGCAACCTGGCGCGGATACAGGATTTGAATACGACGCTGGGATTGTTCTACAAGCGCGATAAGCGCGACGATTCCAATTACAAATCCGACTATAAGGGCAATCATGGCGGGCGACACCTGGCCAACACTGCCCAGAGAAAATATTTTTGCAATACCACTTGGGACTTCGGCGATAATACCGGCCATAATAAGCATGGAAGCACCCTGCCCCACACCACGCGCAGTAATCTGTTCCGCCAGCCACATTACAAACGCGGTTCCACCGACCAGCGCGACCACCGTCGTTATTTCAAACAACAATCCCGGATTGACCACAGCCATCTGGCCGTTTACCGGTGCCATTGCCGACAGACCCTTTGCTATGGCATATCCCTGTATCATGCAAAGCACAATAGCCAGATAGCGGGTATATTGATTAATCTTTATGCGGCCAGATTCACCCTCTTTGCGAAGTTCCGCCAGACCTTTGCTGGTCGCGGTCAATAACTGAATAACGATGGAAGCAGATATATATGGAAATATATTCAATGCCAGAACCGACATACGGGACAAAGACCCACCCGAAAATGCATCGAACATTCCGAACATTCCGCTGTCCCCCTGGAACAAGTGTACAACAGCCGAAGCATTAACCCCAGGCAACGGAATGAAAGATCCGATGCGATAAACAATCAATGCAACCAATGTGAAAAGAATCCGCTTTTGCAAGTCGGACATTTTGGTAAAGAGTTCTGTTATGTGTTTCATTTTATACAGCTTGCTTTTTTCCAGTATTCCTTTGTAAATGTTTCAACTGTGATTTTCCTTGCTTCGTATTCCTTTATATATCCTTCTATCAGCCACGCTCTTTGACAATCGAAACCATTTAAATCCAGTTCTTTACATTCTTTTACATAGGCTTTTATTTTTTCGATACTTTCACTGCCATTATCAAGCTTTTCTTTTAACTTAACAAGCCAGTCTTTATAATCACAGCCCATACATCTTTCAATTCTCGACCTGATATTCTGTTCTTTGATAAAATCCCTGCAACCTTTTATTACCGGACAAGTTTCAGCGATACCTATATTTGTGTGTTCACACCTTTTAATAAATTCTTCTACACCTTTTATCGAACATTCCAAAAGCGCCGTTTTAATGTGCCTGCCAGTAATATTCTTGTAACCACATATTGCCTTGCAAGAGCATTGTTCTTTTTCCAATTTCCGCTTCCTATCTGCGTTGCCCGATTTGCGAGAGCCAAGCCAACATTTCCAGCTTCCCAAGGCAATCATCCATGCGCCTTTCGCAAAATTTTTTACCAAACCGCGCTTTTGCATTTCTGCTTTTATAATATTTAACCCGTTCTTCGTAAAATTCCTGTCTAAGTTTTTTATTTACAACCATTTTCATACACTTAACTTATTTCTTTATCGAACCACCGGCTTTGACTATTGCTTTTTCCGCACCTTTTGACCATTTCACCGCAACAATATTTACCGCTGTTTTTATTTCGCCATGTCCCAGAATTTTTAAACCGTTCTCTCTGCGATTCAATACTTTTGCCGCCAGCAAAGAATCAATGGTTATAGTCTGCAAAGCGTCTATGCGGCCTGTTGTTATGAATTTTTCAATATCACCCAAATTAATAGTCGCATAATTTTTAGCAAACAAATTCTTGAATCCGATTTTTGGAAGACGACGGAAAAACGGGGTTTGCCCACCTTCGAACGTAGCCAATTGCTTGGCCCCGGATCGGGCTTTTGCCCCCTTGTGTCCGCGTCCGGCGGTCTTGCCGTATCCCGAACCCATTCCACGTCCAACACGCTTTATATCCTTGCGTGCACCGGGATTATCAAAAAGTGAATTTAGTTTCATTACCATAACCTTTTATTGCTGATTGCTGATTTAAATCAGCAATTATTCTACCGTTATCAAATGCTTTACCTTTGTAATCATTCCACGAACAACCGGGCAATCGGTAAGTTCTTTCTTTTTGCCCAGCTTTCCCAATCCCAATGCTTTCAAAATCTTTACCTGTGATTCTGGACGCGAGATCGTGGATTTGACTTGTTTTACGACTATCTTTGACATAACGTTAACCTTATTTATTATTGCTGATTTAAGCAATTATTCCGCTGTTGCGGTTTTTTCTTTTCCATCGCGACCAGCGATGATTTCTGCCACCGATTTTCCACGCCGCGCCGCAACACTCTTTGGAGAATTCATTTTACCGAATGCCAAGAATGCTGCACGCACCATGTTGTGCGGATTATTGCTGCCCTGGGATTTGGCAACAACATCTTGAATACCCAGACATTCAAACACAGCACGCAAAGCACCGCCCGCGATTATCCCGGTTCCTGGAACCGCACTGCGAATTACAACCTTGCCCGCGCCATATTTTGCCTCGGAATCATGGTGCAGTGTGCGGCCTTCTTTCAATGGCACACGTATCATTTTTGCCTTTGCCGCTTTGGTCGCTTTCTGGACAGCGGATTGGACTTCCAATGCTTTTCCTTTGCCGAATCCGATACGACCCGCTTTGTCCCCAACAACAACCAGTGCGCTGAAAGACATGTTGCGACCGCCCTTTACGGTTTTGGAAACGCGGTTAATTGAAACCAGCTTGTCCACCAAACCCATGTCATTTTGCAAATTCTTGTCATTTACTCTTGCCATTTTTTTGCCTTTTACTAATTCGGATTCCGATTTAAATCGGAAATTAAAACTTTAATCCACCTGCCCGTACCGCATCAGCCAATGCTTTGATGCGACCATGATATCTGTATCCGCCACGGTCAAAGTAAACTTCGCCCAGCTTTACCTTTTTTGCACGCTCTGCAAAGTTCTTGCCGATAAGCTCTGCCCCTTTTGTATTCCAGCCTTGACCTTTGAAATCTTTCTCTTTTGACGATGCCGCACAAACAGTATGCCCCTTGACATCATCGATAGCCTGTATTTCAATGTGGCGACCAGAACGAAAAACACACAAACGGATTTTACCCGGGTTTTTCTTTTTCAAAGCACCGCGATTCGCCAGCTTGCGTCTCTGTTCGGTAGTCAGGTGTTTTAACATTGCCTTACCTTTATTTCTTATTTCTGATTACTGACCGCTGATTTAATTAAAAATCTGCAATCATAAATCAGCAATTACTTTTTCTTGCCTTCTTTCCGGCGTATTTTTTCTTCTTTATAGAATATTCCCTTGCCCTTGTATGGTTCAGGTTTGCGGACTTTGCGAATTTTGTCCGCAAATTGTCCGACCATATTCTTGTCTATACCGCTGATTACCAGCGGAACAATACCGGCATCAACCGGCTTTATCTCTACCAACAGGCCATCTGGAATCGGCATTACAACTTCGTGCGAAAATCCGGCGATTAACACCAAGTCTTTACCCTTTACGGATGCCCTGAATCCTACGCCTTTCATGCCCAACTCTTTTTGAAATCCATCCGTGACACCGATTACTGCCTGTTTTATGTTGCGGGTCATGGTGCCCCACATTGCGCGCGCAGCTTTGTCGTTTGCATCTTTTGGTGCAACGGTAATCTGGCCGCCATCTATTTTCACATCTACCAACCCGGCATTTTTGGTATCAAGGCGCACGGTCAAAACCCCCTTTGGCCCTTTTACAGTCAGCGCGTCAGCAGTCATCGACACGCTTACGCCGTCTTTGATTTCGACTGGATATTTTCCCGCTCTCGACATATCTTAACCTTTTTATTTTATTACACGACCCTGCACAAAACTTCTCCGCCAACATTGGCGATGCGTGCCTTGTGATCAGTCATTACACCTTTCGGGGTAGAAACTATTGAAATTCCAAGACCGCCCAAGGTCTTTGGCATTTCAGCCGCGCCAGAATACATGCGGCGACCCGGCTTTGATACAACTGATATTTCCTGAATCGCGCCCTGACCCCCGACGTATTTAAGATCAACTGTGATATCAAAGCGACCCTTGCCGACATCAATGCGGCGAAAATCATTGATATAACCCTCGTCTTTCAATACGGCTAAAACGGATTCGCGCAACTTGCTTGCAGGAACGCACACTGATTCTTTACCTGCGCTTTGCCCGTTGCGAATTCGGGTCAGCATGTCTCCGATTGGATGTGTTAATGCCATTTTTTCCTCTTTATTGCTTACTATTGATTCCCGACTGCTGATTTCTATTCACAATCATAAATCCGCAATTACCAACTTGATTTCCTTACCCCTGGCAGTTTGCCTTCAGAGGCCAGTGTACGCACCTGTTGCCGGCACAATCCGAACATGGACAAGAATCCACGCGAACGACCGGTTATTGCACAACGGTTGCGCAAACGTGTCTTGTTGGCGTTGCGCGGCATTTTTGCCATTTTCTTCATCGCCTCGATGCGCTCTTCAGGCATCGCGGTGACGGACATTTTCGATTTTATCGCGTCATGCTTTTTGGCATATTTAGAAACTTGCTTTTTCCGCCGTTCCTGTTTATTTATAAGTGCCAGTTTAGCCATTTCATTTACCTTTTATTGCTATTGCTGGTTTAAACCAACAATCCTGAATCAGCGATTACTTCAAAACCAGTGGCAGCCCAAGCTTTGTCAGCAGTGACCGCGCCTCGTCATCAGTTTTCGCAGTAGTCGTTATCACTATATCCATTCCGCGTATGGATTCGATTTTATCCACAGATATTTCTGGAAATATCAAATGCTCTTTTATCCCGAACGCATAATTTCCGTTTCCGTCGAATTTAGATTTGGACAGGCCGTGAAAGTCCCTGATTCGCGGCAAAGCTATGGTTACCAATCTGTCCATAAAGTCATACATGCGCTTTCCACGCAAAGTGACTTTGCAACCGATACTTTGACCTTCGCGCAGACGATATGTCGCAATGGATTTGCGCGCCTTTGTCGGAACCGGTTTTTGTGCCGAAATCGCAGTCATATCGGCAATGGCGGTTTCAAGTTTTTTCTTGTCAGCCGCGGCCTCTCCCACCCCCATGTTCAAGACAACTTTGGAAAGCTTTGGAACAGCCATGTCATTGGCATAACCGAATTCTTTTTTCAATTCCGGCACAACTTTCTTTTCGTAAACTTCTCTTAGCCGACTTTTCATATTTAATATCCTTTATTGAAACACTTTCTACACATCCTTGCAAACATGCACATCAAAGATTTTGTGTACTGTATCGCTTAGATTTATTTTATTTACCTTTGCCGCACACCCTTGGGGTTTGCTATCACTATTTTGGTACCGGTCATTCCCACCATGGCAACAGCGTCTGTTTTTTCTCCACAATTATCGCACTCGACCTGTATACCCTCGCCATCTTTTATTTTAACACCGTAAAACTCGCCTTCTTTTTGCTTGCTACGTGAAAAAAGACCCGCGCCATTGGTATATTCAGCATCTATTATTTGGCCTTCCCCACTACGTATCTTCCTGAAATCAACTTTTGTCACTTTCAATCTTGCCATGTTTTCGTTATTCCCTTTATTTTGTTTTTACTGTTGCGAACCCTTTATATAGCTTCCCCTGACTTTTTCGCAATACGAATTTTTTTTCCATTTTCCGCTTTGTATCCGACGCGGGTTGCCTTTTTTGTCTTTGGATCGATCAACGCAACATTCGACACGTGAATCGCGCCCTCTACATCCTTAATATGACCCGGCTTGTCCTGGGTGGGCTTTATGTGACGCTTTGTCCGGTTTACACCGGCCACGACAACGCGGCTTTCCGACGGACGCGATTCAAGGACTTTACCTTTCACACCCCTGTACTTTCCGGCAATGACTATGACTTCATCACCTTTCTTTATCTTCATGGTTCATACCTTTTATTGCTGATTACTGGATATAAATCCGCAATCATATCACTTCCGGTGCCAAAGACACAATTTTCTGCACATCGTATTTCCGCCGAACCTCGCGCGCGACCGGACCGAATATGCGGGTGCCGATAGGTTCAAAATTATTCTTGTTAATCAAAACCACCGCATTGTCGTCAAAACGGATAATGGATCCGTCCGGACGTTTTACCGGATAGCTGGTGCGGACGATAATCGCACGCTGGACTGTTCCTTTCTGGACTTTGCCGCGCGGAATCGCATCCTTTACAGATACGACAATCTTGTCACCTACGGTCGCATAGCGGCGGTGGGATCCACCCAACACCTTTATGCACATCGCACGCTTTGCACCGGAATTGTCTGCGACTTTCAATACTGTTTCGACTTGAATCATAACTTTACCTTATTTCTGATTGTTGATTTCTGATTGCTGACTTAGTTTTCATAATAAATCATCAACCAGCAATCCCAAACCATCAATTATTCTTCCACCGTTTTATCTTTGGTCATCCCGACCCGACCCTTTATAACCCAGCTTTTGGTTTTGGAAATCGGGCGATGTTCTTCTATCAATACGATTTCGCCAACCTTGTATTCATTGGTTTCATCATGGGCTTTGTACTTTTTATTCTGCTTTACAAACTTTCCATACAAAGGATGGCGGAATTTACGTTCTACATTCACAACGACGGTTTTGTCGTTTTTAGTGCTTACGATGTTTCCTTGCAGTATACGTCTTGGCATAACTTGTCCTTATTTCTTTACGGCGGTCAAAGCAGTCTTCACGCGCGCGACTTCGCGGCGGTTCTTGCGGATTTCATGAGTCTTCGGCAACTGGCCGGCCGCATGCTGGAACCGCAGGTTCATCGCATTCTTTTTCAGATCGGTCAAACGCGACACCAACGCTTCCGCGTTCAGCGCAGAATTGTCGACTTTCGGCGTTTCGGTTGCTTTAACTATTTTCTTTTCTGCCATTTTAATTTCCTCATTTCACCATGTTTTAAAAAACGAATTACAATACGCCCGTACTCTAAATGTACTTTGCCCTTGCGATACCTTTTTAAACTCGCCGCGCAAAAAGTTTACTTTTTCCACATCCGTATCGTACATGTATCCAACATGCGTTTTTATTTTATTCTTTAAAGTCTTACCTTTCAGCCGCCCGATATTCCAATCATAAGACATTTCAAAAACAGCCTTTTTTCCATCCTTGGACTCATTAAGCGGTTCACTTATCATGAATGCCATTTTAATTCGCTTTCCGCTCCACAATCTTTGTGCGTACCGGCAATTTTGCCGCCGCCAAACGCAATCCTTCGGTCGCAATTTCGGGCTTTACACCATCAAGTTCGAACATAATCCGACCCGGCTTTACGCGACAGACCCAATATTCGACGCTGCCCTTTCCTTTACCCATACGTACTTCGGCCGGCTTTTTGGTAACAGGAACATCCGGAAATACGCGAATCCAAAGCTTTCCCTGACGTTTCATATAGCGGGTTATCGCGCGACGCGCGGCCTCTATTTGGCGGGCAGTGACACGTTCCGGCGACATCGCTTTAAGGCCAAATGACCCGAACGCCAATTCAGATCCACCCTTTGCATTGCCATGGATACGGCCTTTGAATTGTTTTTTAAACTTTGTCTTTGTCGGCATTAACATGATAACAATCCTTGATTGCGGATTACCGATTTACTTTCCAGCTGAACCCAATCAGCAATTATAAATCAGCAATTACTTCGTTCTACGTTCCTCGCTTTGTACCCTGCGTTCAGTTGTGCCCGCATATTCCGCCGGGCGAGCCAGTTCACTGGCCAACTTTTCCTTGTTCACAACGTCACCGGTGTAAATCCAGACTTTCACACCGATAACACCATATGTGGTCTTTGCCTGAACAGATGCATAATCAATATCTGCACGCAAAGTATGCAGTGGTATCTGGCCTTCGCGTACCTGTTCCGTGCGCGCAATTTCCGCACCATTCAAACGTCCGGCAACCATAACTTTTATACCTTTTGCGCCCGCTTTGATAGAATTCTGGACGGCTTTTTTCATGGCACGCTTAAAAGAAACACGGGCTTCTATCTGTTGGGCAATACTTTTTGCGGTAAGCATGGCATTGGTATCAGGACGACGCACTTCGTAAATATTCACTACAACCTGTTCATTTTTCACAAGCCGCTTTATGGCATTGCGTAATGATTCTATGTCCGCCCCGTTCTTGCCAATAATCATACCCGGTCGACTGGTGTGAATCGTCACTACAACTTTTTTCGCAAAACGCTCTATCACGACCTTTGCAAGACCCGCCTTTGCCAGTTTTTTTTCAAGAAACTGACGAATTTTAACGTCTTCCAACAACAGCGCGGGATAATCTTTTTTCGATGCCATCCACCTGGAATCAGGCGTTTTGTTAATAAACTCGCGCAGTGAAATCGGTGATACTTTCTGTCCCATGAGTTACCTTTTTTTATTACTGATTACGGATTTATGATTGCTGATTTCTATTCGCTGAAGCAAATCAGCAATCCACAATCATAAACCAGCGATTATTTTTTCTCTTTCTTTTCGGTCTTTGGCTTTTGGCTTTTGGCGATCGGGGTACCGGATTCCAATATGATTGTCAAATTGGAAAATGGCTTTAAAATCGGACGTGCACCACCCTTGGGTCCCGGCATGATACGTTTCATGGTAAGGGACTTGCCACACCATATTTCTTTCACGTACAAGCTATCGGCAACAAGCTTGTGATTGTTTTCCGCGTTGGCGGCCGCCGAAAGCAATGTTTTCAGAACTTCGCTGGCCACGCGCTTTTTGGAAAACTTTAAAACATCGACCGCACGCGCCAAAGGCAGGCCACGTATGGTATCTGTAACCAAACACAGCTTTTGATGACTGATGCGTATCAATTTATTGAATGCGCGCGCCTGGTTATCTTTTAATCCGTATCTTCTTTCGGTCATAACAATCTACCTTATTTTTTCCCGCCCTTTGCCGCTGCGGCTTTCTTGTTCGCGGCATGACCCTTGAATGTGCGGGTCGGCGCGAATTCGCCCAGCTTGTGCCCGATCATGTCTTCAACAACCATAACCGGAATGAATTTGTGCCCGTTGTGCACATCAAACGTCAATCCCACCATGGGCGGAACGATTGTGCTGCTGCGCGACCAAGTTTTAATCGGCTTGCGGTCATTTGCATCATTCGCCTTTGCGGTCTTTTTCAAGACCGATGGATGAACATAAGGGCCTTTCCAAACTGAACGTGCCATTTTTTTACCTTTTTATTTTTTCTTCTTGCTCAAATGCCGGCTGCGGATGATGAACTTTGCCGTTTTCTTGTTTTTCCGTGTGCGGAATCCTTTGGAAGGAACACCGGTGCGGGATACGGGGGTATGCCCTTTGGATTTTCCGTTTCCACCACCCATCGGATGATCAACCGGGTTCATGGCGACCCCGCGAGTTGACGGGCGGATGCCCAACCAACGTGCACGACCGGCTTTACCCAAATTAACATTACGCTGGTCGGGATTGGATACACTGCCCACTGTGGCAACGCAATTAGAATGGACTTTGCGCAATTCACCGGAATTCATTTTAATCTGTGCGTAAACACCATCTTTACCCATTAATTGTGCATAACAACCGGCACTTCGGACAAGCTGGCCGCCCGCACCCGGCTTTAATTCCACATTATGCACGATTGTTCCAATCGGCATATTTTTCAATGGCATGGCGTTACCCGGTTTTATGTCCGCATGATCCGCAGAAATCACAACATCGCCAACCGACAGCTTTCTGGGCGCAATAATGTATGCCTTTTCGCCATCCTTGTATTCAACCAGCGCGATAAACGCGGTACGATTCGGATCATATTCCAAACGAATCACGGTCGCCGGAACATCTTTTTTTGCGCGCTTGAAATCAATCAAACGATATTTGCGCTTGTGCCCGCCCCCCTGGTGCATAACGGTAATGCGTCCGAAATTGTTACGGCCACCCTTTGACTTCATTCCAACGGTCAGGGATTTCTCTGGCGCGCCACGATGCAATTCGCTGCGGTCGATCAATACCAGCCCACGGCTGCCAGGAGTATTAGGTTTGTACTGTTTCAGTGCCATTTCTTTTTCCTATTTCTGATTCAAGATTGTCGACTTTTAACGCGAATCCAACCCTGAATACCTTTACAATAACACCAATCCCAGTTGGTTCTCTGCAAAGGATTTTCTGATTTCAGAACCGTTGCTAAATCAACATTCCAAAATCAGCAATTTACAAATGCTGTCATGCATTTGCGATTTCAATTTTCTCCCCCGGTTTCAGGGTAATATACGCCTTTTTTACCGTTTTCTGAGTACCGGCAAAACGACGGAAATTTTTTGTCTTGCCCTTTATGACAACTATATTCACTTTTGCGGGCGCGACATTATATATTGCCTTGACTGCGTTTGCAACTTCTTTCTTGGTCGCACGCGGGTCAATTTCAAAAGCAAGCCCATTGGTTTCTGCCAATTTCGCAGACTTTTCCGATATAATCGGCTTGCGCAGGATATCAAACATCCCCGCAGTCGCACGGACTTTCGGTTCTTTCTTAATTTCTTTCACTTTCTTTTCTGCCATTTCGTTTACCTTCTCTCGTTAGAGGTCGCTTTTACACGAACCTTAAAACAATATCCTTGATTTAACTTTTTCCGATACCATCTTTCGGGTCTTATCCTGTCGTTTTCGCCAGCATTTGCTATGCGGCCAATTGTTTCTTTTATCTCTTTATACGTTATAAACCTATATTTCACTTCTGATGCGTCATACCTGGCGTAATATATGGTTTTATTTTCGCATTCTCGTTTCAGCCCCAGTATTTCCATAGGCATTTTTATCCCAACCTTTTTTCTATTGCCTTGACAGCATCAGCGGTCAAAACAAGATTGCGATGCTTTATAATATCCAAAACGTTCAAACCGATGGCGGGCAGAACATCTATATTCGGAATATTGGCTATCGACTTTTTAAAGTTTATATCGATCAAGTCCGCGCCAACAAACAGGGCATTTTCAAGTTTCAACTTTTTTAAGTACTTTGCAAATACTGATGTTTTTGCCGCAGGCAATTTTTCAGAATCTATTATTATCAATTCTTTGGATTTTACTTTGGACGACAATGCCATTTTTAATCCCAAAGAACGAATCTTTTTCGGCAAATCAATCGAATGATCGCGTGGATGGGGTCCATGAACCACGGCACCACCGCGCATGTGTACATTGAATCTTTCACCCTGGCGCGCACGCCCGGTCTTTTTTTGTTTTACCATCTTGCGCGAAGAACCGGCCACCTCAGAAACGGTTTTGACCGCATGGGTTCCGGCACGTGCTTTCGCGCGCTGCCATGTAACAACACGATGCAGTATGTCCGCACGCGGCTCTAGCCCGAAAATACCGTCTGCCAATACCACTTTGCCAGTCGATTTTCCATCAAAATTTATAATATCGATTTGCATGACTATTCACCCTGCCCTTCTTGAACAACTTCTTCTGCTGCCGGTTCGTCCGTAACTGGTTGTGAAACCTCGCTCTCTGATTGCGGCATATTGGTCGGTGCGGGCAAATATTCTTGTTCTTTCTTTACCGCATCGGTTATCAAAACAAATGTTCCATTCGCACCCGGTACGCTGCCTTCGACATAAACCAAATTATCTTCTTCGTTGATACCAAAAACTTTAAGGTTCTGGACGGTAACAACTTCATTGCCCATTTGTCCCGCCATTTTTTTGCCTTTGAACACACGACCCGGTTCTGTTCTTTGACCCGTGCCGCCAAGCGAACGATGGGCTTTCAGAACGCCGTGCGTTGCTTCCAGTCCTGAAAAATTATGACGCTTCATGGCACCTTGGAATCCTTTGCCCTTTGATGTTCCACGGGCATCGATCATCTGGCCAACAACAAAATGCCCCGCCGACAATGCTGTGCCGACAGGGATCAAACAATCTTCGGAAACGCGGAATTCCACTACTTTGCGATACGCTTTTACACCGGCTTTTTTCGCAGCACACAACTGCGGCTTTGCCATATGTTTGTCTTTCGCTTCATGAAAGCCAAGCTGTACAGCAACATAACCATGCTTTTCGACAGTGCGATTGCCAATGACGGTACAGTCACCAACTGACAATACGGTAACACCGCGTGCCACGCCGTTATCATCAAACAGGCGCGTCATACCGATTTTTTTTGTTATCAATCCCGAACGTTTCATTTTTTATGCCTTTTATGTGGGGGACATACTATGTAAGCCCCTGCGCATTACAACTTTATCTTCACATCAACTCCGGATGCCAAATCCAACTTCATCAAGGCATCAACTGTCTGAGGGGTTGGATTAACAATATCGATAAGCCGCTTGTGATTGCGGATTTCGAACTGTTCGCGGGATTTTTTATCCACATGAGGCGAACGGTTGACTGTAAACTTTTGAATCTTTGTTGGCAAAGGAACCAAGCGGGTATCCGCACCAGTGCGTTTCGCGGCCTTTATGATTTCTTCCACAGATGATTGCAGAACCCTGTGGTCGAATGCCGTCAGCTTTATGCGAATTTTTGATGAAGGTACCATGCTTGTTCCTTATGCCTGTATTTTGTTTTTTGTGAAATGTGACATGTAATACGTTATTTTTGGATTCTTTGAAAAATCTGCTTTACATACCATTATCACATTTCACTTCAAACAATTTGCCAATGGCAAATTATTTGACTATTTTCGAGACCACTCCAGATCCGACCGTGCGTCCGCCTTCGCGGATAGCAAAGCGGCGACCTTCGTCCATCGCGATCGGGGCAATAAGCTTGACCGTGATGCGGACATTGTCGCCCGGCAAGACCATTTCTTTGTCTTTCGGCAGCTCTATGGTTCCAGTCACGTCGGTCGTGCTGAAATAGAACTGTGGACGATAGTTGCTGAAGAACGCTGTGTGACGGCCGCCTTCGTCCTTTGTAAGGATATAGACTTCCGCTTCGAATTCCGTATGCGGCTGGATAGAGCCCGGTTTGCACAGAATCTGGCCACGTTCTACATCTTCTTTTTTGGTACCGCGAAGCAACAGTCCGACGTTGTCGCCTGCTTCACCCTGATCCAACAGTTTGCGGAACATTTCAACGCCGGTAATTGTCGTTTTGGTTGTCGGACGCAGACCAACTATATCGACTTCTTCGCCAACCTTTATAACACCGGTTTCGACACGACCGGTAACCACGGTGCCACGACCGGTAATAGAGAACACGTCTTCGACCGGCATAAGGAACGGCTTGTCAACCGGGCGTTCCGGTGTCGGGATAAATGTATCCAGCGCATTTACCAGCTTGTCGATTGATTCTTTACCAAATCCGTCGCTTTTTTCTTCGACCGCAGATACGGCTGAACCGCGGATAATCGGAGTGTTCGCACCATCAAATCCATTTGCGGACAACAGTTCGCGCAGTTCCATTTCAACCAGTTCCAACAATTCTTCGTCTTTGGCCAAATCACATTTATTCAAAAATACAACGATTCTGCTGATTCCGACCTGGCGGGCAAGCAGAACATGCTCGCGGGTTTGGGGCATCGGTCCATCAGTGGCCGCGCATACCAGAATCGCACCGTCCATCTGTGCCGCACCCGTAATCATATTTTTGATATAGTCCGCGTGTCCCGGGCAGTCAACGTGCGCATAGTGGCGGGTTTCGGTTTCATATTCGACATGGCTGGTGTTAATTGTTATGCCGCGTGCTTTTTCTTCTGGCGCATTGTCGATTTCATTAACGCCTTTTTTCTGGTCGGCACCAACACCATAATAGCGAACAATAGCAGCGGTCAGGGTGGTCTTGCCATGGTCAACGTGGCCGATTGTACCAACATTAACATGCGGCTTGTTTCTTACGAACTTTTCTTTTGCCATAGTTTTCTCCTTTGGCTGGTTAGTTTTTGTTTATTTGTTATGCTTTTTGATTACTTCTTCAGCTACATTCTGCGGAACGTCGGCATAGTGGGATAATTCCATATAAGGGTTCGCCCTGCCCTGCGACAGCGACCGCAAAGTTTTGACATACCCGAACAGATTCGCCAACGGTATATAGGCATCAATTACCTGGAGTCCGAATTCCATCTTCATGCCGTTTATTTGCCCACGGCGGGAATTCATGTCACCTATGATATCGCCGGTATATTCTTCCGGGGTATTGACTGAAACTTTCATAATCGGCTCCAGCAGTTTTGGCCGCGATTCCTGCATCGCTTCACGGAAACAGGCGCGTGCGGCTATTTCAAAGCACAACACATTGGAATCGACTTCATGGTATTTTCCATCGATCAGGGTTGCCTTGAAATCTACGGTCGGATAGCCCAGCATCGCACCGCTGTTCTGTGCTATTTTCAGTCCCTTTTCCACACCGGGAATATATTCCCGCGGAATGGTTCCACCGACAATCTTATTTTCGAATTCATATCCGCTACCGGGTTCTAGTGGTTCAAACTCGATCTTTACCTGGGCATACTGACCCGAACCACCGGACTGCTTTTTATGTGTGTATTCTTTTGAAACCGCACGACCGAATGCTTCACGATATGCTATGCGCGGTTCGCCGATATTTGCTTCGACCTTGAATTCGCGGAACAAACGATCGACCAGAATTTCCAAATGCAATTCGCCAACGCCCGCCAAAATTGTTTGACCGGATTCTTGATCCACCGATACGCGGAAAGAGGGATCTTCTTTTGCCAATGCTTGGAGACCCAATGCCATTTTTTCTATATCGGATTTTGCCTTTGGTTCTATGGCAATCTGCATGACCGGTTCTGGAATGTGAATTTTTTGCAGGATTATCGGCTTTTGCTCGTCACACAGGGTGTCACCTGTGATAGTTTCTTTCATTCCGACCAGGGTCACGATGTCGCCGGCCTTTGCTTCTTTGATTTCTTCGCGGTTATTTGCGTGCATTAAAAGCATGCGACCAACACGCTCTCTTTTGTCTTTTGACGAATTGTAAACATAAGAACCCGAATTTAATGTGCCGGAATAAATGCGCACGAACATAAGGTTTCCAACAAACGGATCATTCGCGATTTTAAAAGCCAGCGCACTGAGCGGTTCTTTTTCATCAGCCTTGCGGATTTCTTCGGTTTCGCCATCCATCTTGACACCTTTGATGGCTTCGATATCCAGCGGGGACGGCAGATAGTCAACAATCGCATCCAGCAATGGCTGCACGCCCATGTTTCGAAACGCGGTGCCACAAACAATTGGGTTGAACGACTGGTTAATGGTTCCCTTGCGGATCAGTTTTTTGATTGTTTCGGCATCCGGCTTTTTGCCATCCATATAGGCTTCCATTACAGCATCATCCAAAGTCACCACTTCTTCGACAAGCTTTTCGTGTAATTCTTCGGCTTTTGCTTTCAGATCTGTTGGAATTTCAACATATTTCGGTTCGCGTCCCAAATCGTCTTCCCATACAATGCCGCGCATTTCTACGATATCTACGACACCTTTGAATTCGTTTTCCGCGCCAATCGGGAAATTCACAATCAAAGGATTTGCGCCCAAGCGTTCACGTATCATATCGACACAACGGAAAAAATCGGCACCAATACGATCCATTTTATTAATAAAGCATATTCTGGGAACGCTGTATCGATTTGCCTGTCGCCATACTGTTTCGGTCTGGGGCTGGACACCGGATACGGATTCAAACACCGCAACCGCGCCGTCAAGTACGCGCAAAGACCGCTCTACTTCCATGGTAAAATCCACATGGCCGGGGGTATCGATAAGGTTTATTCGATGATCACGCCAGAAAGTCGTTGTTGCAGCAGATGTTATGGTGATGCCGCGCTCTTGCTCTTGTGCCATCCAGTCCATGGTTGCACCGCCATCATGAACTTCGCCTATTTTATAGGTTTTGCCGGTATAAAACAAAATACGCTCTGACGTTGTGGTCTTGCCCGCGTCAATGTGAGCCATAATACCGATATTACGGTACATATTTAATGGAGCTGTTTTTCCGACTGACATTATTTTTTCCTATTGCTTATTGTTGATTTATGATTGCCCTGTTAAGTTTGTAATCGGCAATTATAAATCAACAATTCCCCCCTACCATCTGTAATGGGCAAAAGCCTTATTGGCATCTGCCATTTTATGAGTGTCGACTTTCTTTTTGAATGCATTACCGTTTCCGGACAATGCATCACGCAGTTCGCCAAACAATCTTTCTTCCATTGAACGTTCGCTGCGCTTGCGTGCAAACGTTACCAACCAACGCAGTGCCAATGTTTGCTGGCGGTCTTTTCTGACTTCTATCGGCACCTGGTATGTCGCACCACCGACGCGGCGACTTTTTACTTCGACGGACGGTTTGACCGCATCAACCGCATCCAAAAACGCGGCCAGTTCGTTTCCTTCCTTGGCAATTTTTTTCAGTCGTTCCAACGCGCCGTATACGATGCCTTCGGCGACTTCCTTTTTACCGTCCAGCATTACGACATTGATGATCTTTGTAACGACCAAATTCCCATATTTGGAATCTGGAAGAATTTCACGTTTTTCTGCCTGTTTTCTACGCGACATTGTTTTTTCCTATTGCTGATTGCTGATGCTGACTGCTGATTTTTTATCCGCAATCCTAAATCAACAATTTTACGCTTTTTTTGCCTTTGCTCCGTATAAAGAGCGACCTTGTTTGCGCGCGGACACACCCTGGGTATCAAGAACGCCGCGTATGATATGATATTTTACACCCGGCAAGTCTTTTACTTTGCCGCCGCGAATCATGACAACACTGTGTTCTTGCAGATTATGACCCTCACCTGGTATATATGCGGTAACTTCGTTACCATTTGCCAACTTTACACGTGCAACTTTACGCTGGGCCGAATTCGGTTTTTTCGGGGTGGTAGTATAAACCCTTGTACAAACACCGCGTTTCTGCGGACATTGCTTCATATCCGGTGCTTTGGAACGATTCGCAATTTTTTTGCGTGGTTTCCGAATCAGCTGGTTTACAGTAGGCATCAAATAACTCTTTGTTTTATAATTGCTTTTAGTCGAAAAAATCCCCGTCCGGTTTATTTCGCCGCATGTTTGCGTGATTATAAACCGATAGAGTTTTCGGCAGATTCCTGCGATATTTCGCCTTTTGCCAGCATCGCAAAAAGCCCACACACTATAAAGTCAAAATACCTGATTGTCAAGGTAATTTTAATATATCCTGTGAAAAATGCGCGGATTGCCGCGCATTTTTCGTTCTGATTTCACACAACAAAACTAGAACTTCAAAACTCCACCAAGTTTGAAGACATTAACCCCACTATGAGAAGCCTTGATCCCATCTTCTTTTTCATACCAGAAAGTGCGATTGTATTGCAGATCGATTGCAAACTGGTTGTTGATCGGGAAAGAAACACCGATAACACCAACAACATCAAAATTAAATCCATCGTTATCGATCTTGAAATCGGCCATACCGACACCAAAGTACGGTGTAAGCGGCATATCAACCTTTACATCATACAGACCCTTTACCATGTGAACACCTATTTCCAGACCGACAGCATCGAAAAAATCTTTACCCTTTTGACGCAATGCGACTGTTGCGATGTCTGCCTCTAAACGGAATCCGTTACTGAACGCATATCCGACCGCCATATCAAGATTCAGATGATCCGAAAAGCTGATATCATTTTTTATAGTGTTACCATTAGCTACATATTCGGAATCGGTAATCGTGGACAGATGTCCGGATACATAGGCACCGGCGTTTGCGTTGGACACAACGCCCAATGCGACCAGAGAGGTCAATATTAATCTTTTCATCATCATTCCTTTTGTTTGGTTATAGATGTATAAGACGAATCGTCTTACCGGTATAATGTTAATATTATATTTCATAATTCACAGAATTTTTTTTCGACTTGTCAGAATTGACTTTTACTATGCAGTCATATATAATGCTGCGGCATTCCATAATATATTGTTGATTACCATAATATCAAAGGCCGAGACCCGCAAACAACGCCGACCGGGAGCCGGATGTGTACCGGGCGCTGTCCGCGCAATTGGCCGCGCAATTGGCCGCGCAAACGGACGGAGCGCCGAGAACGAACAAGAAAACCCAAGCCGACGAAGCGACACTAAACCCGGGGATACTTGTTATCTTACACCAACAGCTACCACCACTATCTGCAACAGGGTTGCCAAAGTTGTATTGTGTTCCGCTCGTGCTTGAACACAGGCTCGTGCCACTGAACTCTGATACATTACTTCCGGTACAGCTTCCTACTCTCCAATCGCCAAGGGATAGATTATTACAATCGGTACTATAACCATCATTACCAAGGGCGGAACAAAAAGCATTGTTACCGCAACTACTCGGGCTATTGGGCTTTGGCACACACGCCACAGCGGCAATAGACCCATGCAATGGGATTATCGTTAATACAGCAAGGATGCTTGTTAGCTTTATAGTTTTGTTAAATGTATTCATGATACTCTCTCCTTTGGGTATATTTATATTATACCATATACCATGACAAATGTCAATTTGTATTTAGTCATGTAAAGCGAACGCATTAATTATTCATTATTCATTCAAAAAAGTATAACGGCAACAAAGTTGCCGTTATACTTTTTAGAGAAATGGGTAAGTCGGTAGAATTTCTAACGACTACCGACTAGCTACTACCGACTAACGACTATCTTCCTTTCTTGTCCTTTTTATTTCTCTCCATTCCGCGCGGCGGATATTATGTTCGTCATAGGTACGAGAGAAAACATGACCGCCCGTGCCATCGGCAACAAAAAAGTAATAATTGGTGTCCGCAGGATTCAACACGGCGCGTATTGCGGCGCGACCGACATTGGCAATCGGATGCGGTGGCAAACCATGGTTAACATAAGTATTGTGCGGATGTTGAACTTTTAAATGTCCGGTAAAAAGCGGTCTGCCCCGCATGTCACCCAAACCATCGGTAATCGCATAAACAACTGTGGGATCGGCCTGAAGCCGCATTCCCTTGCGCAGGCGATTAATAAAAACACTGGCCACTGTCGGCATTTCAGATACCCTGGGGGTTTCTTTCTGGACAATCGAAGCAAGGGTAATTATATCATTCCAATCTTTCAGGGGCGTTGGCCTTTTACGACCCGCCGCGATCCAATTACGTTCTATTTCCTGCATTTTTCTTCTCATAAGATCAATAACAGCCGCCCGCGATGTACCCTTTGCAACCCTGTAAGTATCTGGAAACAAATCACCATCCAAAGGACAAGGATTTCCCGGCACTTCTCTTTCAGCAGATGCACGCGGCGCAGATGAAGAATTATTCCTGTTGTTTCTTGCCACCTGGTTACCATTCCGTCCCGCCCGTACAAAAGTGGCGGAATGCATATCGCATGCCTCCCCCTCTAGAAAACGATTCGCGTTAAGGGTCGCGATAATCTGCTGGACGGTAAAACCCTCTGGAATGACTATAATCGTGCTGGCCACTTCCCCACGGGCAATCATCTTTGCTATTCTAAAATGTCCGGCCTTTGCAGGAATATCATAGGTTCCATATCGAACACGCCCACCGAATCCGGCAACAATTGCTTTGAATTCGTTTTCGCTGGCGATCAAACCCTGACCCTTTAATTGGCGCGCAACACTTGATACTGATGCGCCCTGGCTTATCTGTATCGTAACGGGTTCTTTTACGGTGGATTGAAAACCGATAAAATAGATGGTAAAAAGCAAGGATAAGATTGCAAACGCAATAACCAGCGTAACCACTGGTCGGTGGTGCCAACGAAATACAAATTTTCTGCGCATGCCAAGACGACGGAACCATGATGGCTTTCCGCGCTTTGCTTTTTTTGTGGCGGACACAACGCCAAAAAATTTCCATGATTTGCACAGTGACGGCTTTACAGGGCGGGATACGACGCGTTTTCCACCTTTGTTATGCACATTTTGGTTAACTGGCTTTGCACGATTGGCAACAGCCGGTTTCTTACTTTTATAGGATTTATTTTTCATCTTGGGATTACCATAGCACCGGTGCGAAAAAAAAGAAACGGAAAAATTTCCCGAAATTAAGATTTCATCAGAATTATTAGATCCAAGCCGGCAAACAACAAAAATAAAATTAGATTTTCTTCAAAATAATCGTAGCGTTTGTGCCACCAAATCCAAATGAATTCGACAGGGCGACATCAACTTTTCGTTTTTTGGCCTTGTTCGGCACCAGATCAAATCCAATTGTAATTTCTTCGGGATCATCAAGATTAATAGTCGGCGGAACAATCTGATCACGGATCGCAAGCACGCTGAATACGGCCTCGGCCGCACCGGCGGCACCCAGCATGTGTCCAGTTACAGATTTGGTGCTGGAAATCGAAAAACCGGAATCGCCAAACAAAGTCTTCACGGCTTGGAATTCCCCAATATCACCCAACGGGGTACTTGTCCCATGGGCATTAATATAGTCAACCGCGGATGGTTCCAAACCGGCATCTTTCAATGCGGCCTTCATTGCACGCAATCCCCCTTCCCCGCCTTCGGCCGGGGCGGTAATATGGCTTGCGTCCCCGGACATTCCGTATCCGGAAATTTCAGCGTATATTTTTGCCCCCCTTGCCTTTGCATGTTCGTATTCTTCCAACACAAGAATTGCCGCACCTTCGGCCATAACAAATCCGTCCCGCCCTTTGTCCCACGGACGCGATGCCCGCGTGGGTTCGTCATTTCGTGTTGACAGCGCACGCATAGCGCAAAATCCCGCCATCCCAAGACGTTCTACCGACGATTCGGTTCCGCCGCAAACCATTACATCGGCATCACCGTATTGGATTATGCGCATCGATTCGCCAATTGAATGGGTTCCGGTTGCACAGGCCGTAACTATGGAAAGATTGGGGCCTTTATAACCGTACTTTATAGAAACATGTCCGGCCGCCAGGTTTATGATTGCTTTTGGGATAAAGAACGGGCTTATACGGCGTGGGCCAATCTCTTTCAATTCTATGCTGGCATCATAAATTGTCGCCATGCCCCCGATTCCGCTGCCAATATGGACACCGATGCGTTCCGGATCACAAGGTTCCAGTTTTGCATCACGAATCGCCTCGTCAGCCGCCACAAGGGCATAAGTAATAAACTTGTCCATGCGCTTTTGTTCTTTGGCATCGACAACAGAGTCCGGGCTGTATTCGCCGTCGCCATTGCCGACAACCGGTGTTCCTGCAAACCGTACAGCCATGTCAGCAAATTCTTCGCCGTCCAGTTTCCGGATTCCGGATTTCCCGGCAACAACATTATTCCAGGCATGTTCTATCCCCGTACCGACCGGCGATACTATGCCCATACCTGTAATCACTACTCTGCGTGACATAAAAAACTCCATTTGTATCTGAAACTTGCTTTCAGTTTACAGAAAAACCGCCAGAAATGCAAGCATTCTGACGGATTTATTATTTCACTGATACTGCCCCGGTTATGCGGCTTTTTTCATGTCAGCGGCCGGTTTCATTTCAACCACTTTCGCTTCGCCTGCACCCGCAACACCTTTCTTTGCGTGGGCTTCGATATACTTCACGGCATCCCCGACTGTGACCAGTTTACCGGCCTCTTCGTCCGGAATCGTGATACCAAAGCGCGATTCAATCTCCATAACAAATTCCACAACGTCCAAAGAGTCTGCACCCAGGTCGTTTACAAACGAAGCGGTTTCCGTGATTTTGGCTTTATCCACGCCTAATTTATCGGCTATCACGTCGCGAACTTGTTCGAAAGTAGTCATATTCATATCCTTTGTTGTACCAGCATGGTTTTCCAGGCTGACTTGTTAATTTATTTGCCATTTAAAATTAGGGCAACGCCTGATAGAGTATCATTCCACGTTCTAACTGTCAAGAAGTATAACAAATTATGACAAATCGATAATTTTACTAAAAGCTATAAAACTTCATCCAACACAGCCATAATATTTTTCCGCATTGTTTCACGATCCGGGGAAAATTCCAACCGGCGGGACAAGAATTTATGCACATCATCCATACGAACCCCCGGAACTTTTGCCCGTGCCGCCACTCGCCGCCATGCCGCCCGCGGATCGGTAAGGTGCTTTCTCCAATGCGGAAACACCCATTGCTTTGTCTGGGGTAATTCGCGCAACAATACCACGGCGGGATCGGACAATGGCCGCCCCAGCCAAGTATCGTTATTAAAATCCAGATCCGACCAGCGCATCGCAAAAATCTTAGACTTGCATTCAAAACCGTATATTTGCATAAGGAATGCCGCCCGAATAACCGGCTTTTTTTCTTGATTAATCGCGGTAACCAGCCGGCGCAGACCGGGCACAGTCAGGGGACGGACACGGCGGGATTCTTTGAACCGCGGCAGACCATCGGCCGGGTTATCCGTTACATACCCCTCTTCCGCGCCAAATTTGAATATTCCCGACATAATTTCGCGCATACGGTTTGCGGTCGGAATACCGGATACATGCGCTATGTTTTCATGGACATGAATCAACTGGGCGGTTGTTATCTTAGATGTTTCGACAGATTCCAATACCCGCCACATGCGCTTCATGGCCCTGACCAGCTTTGCCGTGCTTTCGGGCGTGCGGCGGATTCTGGATGCTATGAACATGGCTGTCAAAGCCCCAAAAGTTATTTTTTTCCGCCGAATTTTATTGGGTGCCTTTACCGCGGCCAGTATTCCCGTTATTTTCCGCCGCGCAGTTTTTATATCCATATTCGGATAGTTTCCTATTATAATACGGGTGTCACGTCCGCGAACCCGTTTACGGGTAAAAAATGTCTTTACCCCGCGGGCGGTTATATACATGCGCAAACGTGGCTCTACAGAATCTTGGATTACATCGAATCCCGACTTTGGCGGAATCAAGTTGTCCAAAATATGCGGGGAAAAATAGAATTGGTGTGACATGGGGTTTATGATTCCTGATTGTTGATTTAATGGACTTTGCTGTTATTTAGTATATTCACTTTTACAATCCCGGCACAGGCCGAAGTAACAACCTTTGTGTAATTGTTTTCCAAAAAGGTACATTCATGATAATCGAGTATTTCATTTTAATCCCCCACCTTTAATGCATTGATGAACGCACTTTGCGGAATTTCTACATTGCCGAAACTGCGCAGCCGCTTTTTACCCTCTTTTTGTTTTTCCAGCAATTTGCGTTTACGGGTTATGTCACCGCCATAGCATTTTGCCGTAACATCCTTTCGAAATGCCGCAATGGTTTCGCGGGCAATTATCTTTCCACCTATGGCCGCTTGTAGCGGGATTTTAAACTGATGCCGCGGGATAAGGTCTTTCAGCTTTTCCACAATTTGCCGACCGCGTTTTTCGGCAAACAGCCGATGGCAAAGAAATGACAGGGGCTCTACAACCTCTTCATTTACCAGGACTAAAACTTTTACCAGTTCGCTGGTTTCATACCCGTCAAGTGCGTAATCGAACGAAGCATAACCAGATGTCAAAGATTTAACCCGGTCATAGAAATCAAACACTATTTCCGCCAGCGGTAAACGGTAGGTCAAAACCGCACGACGGCCTATGTATGACATATTTTCCTGGATCCCCCTGCGTTCGACACACAAAGCCATAATTCCGCCAAGATATTGTTCGGGCAACATGATTGTTGCACGTACCCAGGGTTCTTGGATAAAATCTATCCTGGTCGGGTCGGGCATATCGGCCGGATTTTCCAGATCAACCACTTCGCCGTCTTTTAAATGCAATCTATAAAGCACCGATGGAATGGTATTGATCAGGTTCAGGTTAAATTCCCGCGACAACCGTTCAGAAATAATTTCCATATGAAGCAGCCCAAGGAATCCACAGCGCAAGCCAAAGCCCAACGCGCTGGATTTTTCTACCGTGAAGACAAACGAGGCATCGTTCAGTGCCAGTTTTTCAGCAGATTCCCGCAAAACCGGATAATCGTCGGCTTCGACCGGAAAAAAGCTGGAAAACACAACCGGAATCGATGGTTTGAACCCGGGTAACGATGCAACATCCCCGCGCGAATCGGTAATTGTATCGCCGACCTTGCAATCATGAATAGTTTTCATCCCGGTGATAATGAACCCGACTTCACCGGCGGAAAGTTCATTTACATTAACCATTTTTGGCGTAAAATACCCAATTTTATCGACCGAATATTCCGCACCGGTTGCAAGAAATTTTATTTTTTGACCACGACGCAGGGTTCCGTCTACAACCCGTACCAGGATAACCACGCCCAAATACGAATCGTACCATGAATCTACCAATAATGCGCGGGTTTGTTCATCACACGCACCATGCGGCGCGGGAAGTTTGTTAACTATTGCTTCCAATAGTTCTGGAACCCCATCGCCCGTTTTTCCGGAAACACAAAGCGCGTCCGCGGCATCAAGTCCTATGACATCGGCGATCTGTTCGCGCGCGCCGCAAATGTCCGACGAAGGAAGATCGATTTTATTCATAACGGGAAGAATTTCCAAATCGTTGTCGATTGCCAAATATGCATTGGCAAGTGTTTGTGCCTGAACCCCCTGGGTTGCATCTACCAGCAAAAGCGCGCCTTCGCATGCCGCAAGCGATCGTGATACTTCATATGTAAAGTCCACATGACCCGGTGTATCCATAAGATTCAGCTGGTAAGTCTGGCCATCTTTTGCCATATATGAAAGCCGAACGGTCTGGGCCTTTATAGTAATTCCACGTTCGCGTTCTATGTCCATTGAATCAAGAACCTGTGCTTTCATTTCGCGTGATTCAAGACCGCCGCAATATTCGATAATTCGATCCGATAAAGTTGACTTTCCATGGTCTATATGGGCTATGATTGCAAAGTTGCGAATATTCTTTTGGGACATGCTCTATTCCATAAATACGGGATAACGATTGCCGCATAGTAAATCAAGAAAAAGCATTTTGCAAGGGGGAATTTTTTTACGTGAGGCGTAAGGCGTGAGACGTGAGTGTATGTGTCATTGCGAGTCGCGGCACCGCCTGCGGTGACGGACGAAGCAATCTTTTCCAACAGGGGAAGTATAAAAATTCCCTTGCCTGAAAAGATTGCTTCGTCCGCCTGACGGCGCGACTCGCAATGACATTAAAGGCCGAGACCCGCAAACAGCGCCGACCGGAAGCCGGAACTGAACTGGGCGTTGATCGCGCAATAGTACGCGCAGGTATTCGCGCAATTGGACGGATCGCCGACGTCGCCCGTGAAAACCCAAGCCGACGAAGCGACACTAAACCCAGGAATGCTTGTTAGCTTACACCAACAGTTGCTTCCGCTGTCGGCAACAGGGTTACCAAAGTTGGGGTAGCTTCCATTAGTACTAGAGCATAGGCTCGTTCCACTGAACTCTGATACATTACTTCCAGTACAACTTGCTACTCTCCAATCGCTAAGGGACAGGTTGGTACAATCACGATTTGTGCCACTACCACTAGTGCCGTTAGCAGGACACTGGGTGTAACTACCGCAACTACTCGGGCTATTGGGCG
>Ga0099364_10000283_pt1 | contig 85134 bp, 71 predicted proteins | sample TergutTh196P3_FD_73070 | JGI IMG/M metagenome (GOLD analysis project Ga0099364, IMG submission 73070) | Microcerotermes parvus P3 segment gut microbial communities from Pointe-Noire, Republic of the Congo - Th196 P3 | ecosystem: Host-associated > Arthropoda: Insects > Digestive system > Gut ...
GGTAGAATAAAGCATGGACTTCCGTGTTACTGGGGGGTTGACCACCAACCTTGCGAAAGAGAGGTGGTGCTTGTGAAAAAACTTACTTTTCGCGACTTGCTCGCGTTCGGCATGTTTCTACTGGCTCTGCTGACTTTTATCTTTAAGTTTAGCTAAGCCCACATAGCAAAACCACCCTTAAACTTGACCAGTCAGGGTGGCTTTTGCTATCTAATACCGGTCAACCACCTTGTGGGCGGTCGTCCTTTTAATTCATAATAACACTTTTAACTGCTCGTGTCAACTATGTTTTCGTGCTTGCAAAATCACGTTATTTCACAAAAACAGCGGTAATTGTCAAGAAATCAATTGTCCGGTTTTGTAAACGTGCTTTACAAAACCACTTTTATCCCGTTTCATGTCAAGCATATGCGGTTCTATGTCCCAACTTATGTCATACGCTAAATTCCACAGCCGAGATGATGCTTCAAGCCAATCTCCTGTGTAGCCATCGAAAACAATCCCAATATCAATGTCGCTATCTTCATTCACCGCGCCCGTCGCATACGAACCAAACAAGATAACGGAAATAGGCGAGAACTCTTTTTTTACAGCATCGGCATAACGCTCAACAGTATCTAAAACCGCGTCTTTATCCAACATAAAAGGTCCTCCGTTCCTGCCAGTAATTCCCTGCAAATAATCGCATTAAGCCCCTCCGCAATCGCTTCTTTGTATTCAGGGTAGCGAGCTTCGATATTCATAGGGTTAAGGCGTTTAATGAACGCTTGTTGTTCTTTTGACATTGCGGCAAACAAATTGGCTCGTTCAGATAGTTTCAAAAGGTGATGAGTTCTCGGCGGCAGCTCCCCTTCGTCACAGTTGTGGGCGATGACCGCTTTGAGAGCTTTTTCGATTGTCTGATGACACATAAAGCCGACATAAAGGTGTCTGCCTGTTTTAAGCATTGCCTTTGCCGTTTCAATGTCATACTCAGCCAACGAAAACCAGTATTCCGCACGCTCGTCCAAGACCAACCCTCCCGTAACTCTCTGCTCACATATTCTACTCAACAAACATAACTATACCACGTAGTTTCGCCGAGTTCAAGCACTCACCCAAGATTGAGGTTGTTTGGCGCGTTGTTTTACCGTAGGGGCGTAGCACCGTTTCCTACGAAAACGGTACTCCCCCCCTACTTCACCAACCCGTACGCCTTACAGACATTATCAAATTCAAGTGAGCTTGCGAAGCCGTTGAATATGTTTATACGTGCCATGCCTGCGGTGAGTGCGCCGACCCAAGCGTTTTTGCCGCCCACATCGGAAGCACGTCCGAAGAACGCCCCATACAGAGTTTCAACAAAGAAACTATCATCAGCGTTTGTCGGGTTTGACCTCAGCTCCTCGCTGAATATGAAGCTATGCACTATCTGCGTTGCCGTTATCTTGCCCGCTTTCAAGGCAGATGTCCAAGCCTCAAAGCCCGCTTCGTCAGGGGTGCGTCCGAGTGCCGCATCGTATAGCCCCGTGACGTAGGTGTCAATGCGCAGGTGCTCATACTCCAAAGAGTTTGTAAACGCATTAAAGATTTCCTCGCGGCTCATATCGCCTGACTGGAGCGCGGCGAGCCAGTGAGCCTTACCCATAGAATCATACTCGCGACCCAAGAGTGATTTATACAGGGTTTCTATGAAAGCCTCGCCGCTCGTTTCTTTTGACAGAGCTTCCTCGCTGAACATAAAGGCATACTCAACATCAGAGGCTGTCATTGCTCCGCTTCTCAACGCGGCTACCCAACTGTCAAATCCGTCTTTGTCAGGGGCACGTCCGAGTATGCTCCGATACAGTCCTGTGACAAAATCTTCTACTGTAAACGGGGTTGGTGCTGTGCGGAACGGAGGCGGGTCGGGGTCGGGCAACGGAGGCGGTAATACTTTATACCTTGGGCTTGAAGACACCGACTTGTTAGCACCTATCAAGGGATATTCCGTTCCGTTATGATTGTAATAAAAACCTTCCACACCGACAACAGAACCGTTACCGTCATTGTCAAACAAATATCCGCCGTCTTTGTCATCTTGGTCGATTTCAAGCGTAAAACTAAAATATCCGTCCTCGTCGCAATACCATAAATAACCGTCGTCCAAAATAACCCCGTGTGTGACTATGCCCCCCGCATCATGGATTCCGTAAATATCACTATTTGAACTAAATGCCAAAATATTCAGGCTTTGGTCTATCGGTATTTCTTCATAGTTATACCAAAAATCCACAAAATCCGTCCAAAGAAACCCGTAGCCCGCCGCCATGTCCAGTGCCGGGCTGAAAATCCTGCCGCTCACTACCACTTCCGTGACTTCCTCGTCGGGCGAAACAGGCAAGAAGCCGTCCGTATCCGGACCGTCAATCGTAAGCTGTACTGCCATGCCGCCTGTCCCGTCAGTAAACACAATACCGATATCGTAATATGCGAAGTAACCGACTCCGGTTTGAAGTGCCAAGAGGTATGCGCCGTTTTTAATCTCTTCTGTATATGATTGAATACGACCGCTGATAATCGGACGTGCCATTCTTCCGACGATGTTTGGGAGAACTCTTAATCCTCCGTCATTAGGGTCTTGCACACCCCATCCGCCATAGTAATAAGCCAGCTCATCAGTTTGCGCGTCGATGAGAAACAATCCAAAAGCCCTTGGACTGTCTTGGAAAAAGTTATTTGGCGGCATTTCGCCTATCCACGTATAATAAAGTGAAGTAGCGTTTGAGTTGCGAGGATGCGTACCGCCTGATGAGCGTATCAATGAATTTTCGGACACAGAAACAATCGGACGCTCGGCAAAGCCAAACATGTCAAAGAACTGCCCCGACTCGCCGACACGGGTCGCCCAAGGGAGATGATAAGCATTTGCCCCGACTGTGACCTTTATATATCCTTCATACAGGTTGCCGTCGATAGGGTCGGTTTTGGCACTTCCCGATATTTCCAGCCATACGTCGAAGCTGCTTTCTTTCACTTCGGTATGTACCGTGACCGCGCCTCGACTGTCGCCTGAAAAACGTGTATCGTTGCGGTAAATAACCTCGACCGAAGAGGGCTGTCCGCCATGCACCGTCGCACTGAGCTTGTCCGTCACCATGTCGGGTGCTGTGACCCCGAAGCTGAAACATGCCATGTCCGCCGTTTGAATGCTCTTGTCGATATTGTTTGTCGGAACAGTATTTTCTACTGTTATGTATACGTTTTCATTTATCGCACGGAAGACGTTCACAAAACCCGCGCCTTGTTCATATACCGAAGTCTGTGTCCCTGATGCGTTAAAATAATACGGACTGCCGCTATATACAGCATTATTTGTACTGCTTGGGCTTATCAAAAACGGGTCGGCGGTATTCATCAATCGCGCCTTGACTTCGGCGGGAGAGGCACTCGGATATTTTTGCAAAATCAGTACCGCAGCGCCCGCAACGGCAGGTGCTGCCATTGACGTACCGCTAAGCTCCGCATAAGAGTTTTCAAGAGCCGTGGAATATATCAAATAACCGGGCGCAATGACATCAGGCTTTATCTGCGCCGTTTCCCGAACAGGACCTATGGAGCTGAAAACGGCGGGTTCTTTTGGGGGCTGCCTGTCGATGCGCCCGCCGGGTTCAAGGTAAACTATCTCGTCATCTTCGGCAAGCGCGAGCAGCACCTCCGCCGCCCCGACCGGCGCAGAGAAAAGTACCAAGTCTTTTGACGGTGCTGTGCGGATAGTCATGCCGTCTATAAACGCCGCCTCGCGGTTAATCACGATTAGACCTCCCGCACCCGTCCTTTCTGCGGCTGCTCTGTAAACGGTAAAATCAATACCGCGTCCGACAACCAAAATTTTACCATCCAGCGCGTCGTCTTCAATCGCGTCTAACATTTCCTGCGTGGTCACGGTCGTACCGATTGCAGGAGGACCGCTCATGCAGATATACAATTCATAGCCTTTATCGTCTTGGTATTTAAGCGTGTCATTTACAAACCCGCCCTGCACAAATACCTCCGTGCCTATCCTATCCGCGTTTTCGACGAAGATATTTATGGTGTCGTCTTCGCTTTCGTTTGAAACGACAGCTTCATATTCGTAGCTTGGGCTACCGCCGTACATTGATGCGGCGGCACTTATGGGCAACACCGCTCCGCCTGTGGTGATTGTGTAGGGATTTCGCTCGCCTTGGTAGGCAGGGTCGCTGTAGTAAGCCTCATTGCCTCCCGCCGCGACGACCACAACTCCTGCTACGACCGCATTGTTGCGTGCAAACTGCCCTGCTTCATACGCGGTATTTCGCTGTGCTTCCTGTGAGGGACTGTCAAGCGGCACTCCGAGCGACATGTTTATGACATCCACTCTCGGCAGGTTCGGTGAGTATGTATTCTGACCTCGCGTGTAAGAATAAGCCTCGCCCTTGGTGAAGCTCTCGACAGCCGCCATGACGACATCTCCCGTCGCGCCCCCTTGTTCATCTTCAGAGGTAAATACCTGTGCTGCGTATAGCTCTGCGCCCGGAGCTATACCAAGTGATAACTCGCCTTGAGAAACAATCGTCCCTGCAACGTGGATGCCGTGATTTCCGTCCGGATGTGACATATCAGAAGAATTGCCGCTGCTGCCGTTTGTAAAATTCCAACCGCCCCGATATGCCCCCGCTATGTCGGGGTGATTTGTCTGAATACCGCTGTCGATTACGCCGACTTTAACCCCGCGCCCGTCGATACCCGCTTCGTGTATTTCTTTTATGTTCCACGCTTCGCGAGCACCGACGTTACCCGGTACGAGATAGTTCGGGTCGGGCGCATAGCCCGTATCGTACGGCACATAACGACCTACTTCGCTTATCATGTAGACACCCGGCATTTCCGCCAATTGCACCGCCATTTCCTTTGTGGTCTTTACGGCAAAGCCTGCGAATACTTCAAAATATTCAAAGCTGATATTTATGGCTTGTGAATGCCTGCCAAGTCCGCCGATGCCGCCGAGGGTTCGGATGGTTTCGCGGGCTGTCTGCGCATCCGAGCTTGCCTCCGAGTAGCCTTGAATACTGAAGCCTTCTGTTTGATATACCCTATCAAGCGCGTCGGGTAGCTCCTGCAACCATATAAAGACGTGAATCTCCTCACTTTCGGGCGTATCGTCATAACCGACAAGTCCGCTCGGCGAAAGCAGGGTTTCCGCCACATGCTCCGTATACGACGCATTTTCTCCCCCAATGCGGGTTTCTCCCCCAACGCGGGTTTCGTAAAAAACGCTGTCCCTGTAAGAGCGCAGCTCTATATCGATGGAAGAAAGGTCTATGTCCGTTCTCAAATCGGCTGTGATGTCTGAATAATTATCGCCAAAGACATGGTCTTGTCCGCTGTCTTGCCTGCGGGCTTGTTCGCGGTCTTGCCCGCGGGCAAGCCCGTCCAAACCGTCTGTGAATATGCTATTGTCGTCATCCGCCTGCGCCCAATACGGCATAAGCGATGTCAGTCCTGTGAGCATTGCAAGCAATACAAGCAATGCAAGCAATGCGGGCATTACCCGCAATACCCACATTGCCCGCATTGCCCGCATTACCCGCAATGTCGGCATTGTCCGCAATGTCGGTATTGCCCGCACGAGTGCGCACGATAAGATTTTTGAGAATAAACGATTGATTTTCATAGTTTTCCTCAATATACAGTATACTTAGTATACTTGACACTTAACACACAATAATATACCAATATACCCTTTATTTGAGTATATTACAAGTTATTACTTTGATGCTTCGGCGTAAGGCTTTACTGACAGCGGTGGGCTTATGATTTTGTTAAATATGCCTTTTCAAGAGAATTAGCGGTAAATAACTTGAAACAATTTGTAAACAAGGGCAGAATAACTTGACTTTTTATCACTTTTGTAATAGTATTCGCAGGATTTAACTTTGAAAACACATTTGAAAACACAAAATTTTTATAAAGGTAATTAGGAGGTCAATGTTTTGAGAAGGATTATTTTGCGTTTTGTCGCAGTAATGTTGGTTGCGGTCATGCTACTTGCCGCGGTTGCGGGTTGTAAAAAGAAGGAGTCGAAGGGCAGCTTGTATGTTCCGCCTGAGTTTGTTTTTGTTGCGGAGAGCCTACAGCTTCCGACTGAAATAGGCAATCTTCGCAATCTTGTCTATTTCGGTGATAAGGTATATTTTACCGCTGATACTTACGAATACGATGAAGCGAGGTTGATGCAAACCTACGCCGCCACTATTTATTCGATGAATATCGACGGAACAGGTGTCACCCCGCTCCCGAACTACACGCCTCCCGGACCGAATCAACAGGATTTGTCCGGAGGGTTTGGTATCAACAATATGCAAATTGATACGCAGGGTAATCTTTGGGTCAACGAAAACTGGAACTACTACGGCTATGATTTGCCTGACGGTTTCGACCCCGAAACCGATGAAGCGTGGAATTATTATACGGACCACGGGTCCGGCGTTTCTATGCGTAAATTAGACCTAAGCGGAGCAGAGCTTTTAACCTTAGATACCGCGCCTTTACAGGGGTCGTCAGAGTGGTTCTACATTAGCGCGCAGGGAATCGACGGAGCGGGAAATCTCTATATATCCACCGACAATTATGAAGAGGGCGGCATGAGAATCCATGTGCTTGACAGCAACGGCAGCAAGCTGTTTCACGTTGACACTGAATCTTGGTTTAATCAGTTTATTCTGTTGCCTGACGGCACTATAGCTTTTTCCTCTGACACATGGGATGCAAGCGGCAACTGGTCCCGTGGGTTGCAAACGATTGATTTTGCGGCTAAGGCTTTAGGTGCTACCATTAGTATTCCAAATGTCGGCTGGGAGATTATGCCCGGTAGCGGAGATTATGATATTCTTATCGGCGATGGCAATAATCTGTGGGGATATACGCTGGAGCAGCAATCAGAAGAACCCGTGAAGCTGCTCAATTGGTTGGAAAGCGATATTCTTTACAATGATATTCAAAATATTACAATGCTTTCGGATGACGTAATTATCTGCACAAACAGCTCCTACAACCGCGCCGCACAAGAGATAACCTATGAACTGCTTGTTCTCACAAAAACTCCGTATTCCGAGCTACCTGAGAAAACTGTACTCACGTTAGCTGCGTTTTATGTCGGGAGCAACTTACGCGAGGCTGTTGTTCTGTTCAACAGAACAAACCCAAATTATCGCATACACATTATCGATTATTCTGAGTTTAGCACCGATACCGAATGGGATGCGGGTCTTACGCGGCTTTCTACCGAGATAATCTCCGGCGTTGTTCCTGATATTCTTGATGTGTCGAGCTTGCCCTATAAAGAGTACGCGGCGAGAGGTCTTCTCACGGATATTTACACGATGATTGATGCTGACCCAACTCTAAACCGCAACGATTTTGTGCAGGGGGCGTTCCGCGCCGCAGAGCTTGACGGAAGTCTTTATCAGGTATTCCCGTCCTTCTATGTAACTACCATGGTCGGCAATCCGAATGTTTTAGGTCCTGAGCCCGGTTGGACTATGGACGAGTTCAGCGCGGTACTCGCGGCGCATCCCGAAGCCGATATGCCACTCGGGATGTGGCTGACCCGTATGAATATGCTTCAAGGCGCGGTTTCGTTCGCCATGGACGATTACATTGACTGGGCAGCCGGAACAGTCCACTTTGATACACCTCAATTTATACAGCTTTTGGAACTATGCACAAGATTCCCTGATGAAATAGATTATTCGGACGATAATTGGGTGTCGTCGGATGAAGCAATTGCCCAGGGTCGTCAGATAATGATGCAGACGTCGGTAAGCGGCTTTACCGACACTATGTGGAATAAAATGATGTTTGACGGAGAGGTCGTATATAAGGGATTCCCGAACGAAAGCAGAGCCGGTAACTCTCTTAGTGCCGAATCCAGCCTTGCTTTAATTGAAACCTCTCCCAACAAGGATGCCGCATGGTCGTTTATCCGAACAATTCTTGATGAGCCTTGGCAGTCGGCATATATTTATTGGGGCTTCCCGACGAATCAAGCCTCGTTCGATAAAAAAGCCCAAGAAGCCCTGGAGGAGGATTATTCACATTGGGGAATGTCATATGACGGCGGCCGCTCGATGCAGGGTACGAACGTAACTCAGTCGGATATAGACCAAATAGTGGCTCTTATAAACTCCACATCCAACATTGGAAGCTGGAATGTCGATACGGAGATATGGAATATAATCAGCGAGAGCGCGGCGGACTTTTTCAACGGGACAACCACAGCGGCAGATGCGGCGAGGATTATTCAAAGCAGAGTGTCGATATTAGTGTCCGAGCGTAGCTAACGCGTTTACCGTGTGTACTGCGTGCTGTGCGCGCGGTTGCACACGGTAAACGCGCTGCGTAAGTAACGTGTACACACGTTACTTACTGCGGTTATTACGGTGGTTAGAAGATTAGTGGGGGATTTTTTGTGAAGCTCAAGGAACGAATAGAAAATCTTAACCAACACGGGCGTTTGCGTGAAAGCATACACGGTGCTGTTTGGTTAGCTCCGAGCATACTTGGGGTAGCGGTGTTCTATGTCGTTCCTTTCTTCATTGTTGTGTATTATTCTGTAATCGACAACCCTATCCATGGTCAGTTTGTGTTTTTTGACAACTTCACGCGCCTGTTCCAAAACGATGCGTTTAAGCTCGCGGCTAAAAACACAATGCGTTTTTCCGCAGTTTCCGTGCCGCTTGCTGTTGTTCTCTCTCTTTTGATTGCGTTGATGTTAGAGGTGAAAATACCGCTTCGCAGTCAGTTTCGCACGTTTTTTCTCAGCCCGCTCATGGTTCCTGTCGCTTCAGTTGTTTTGATTTGGCAGGTTCTTTTCCATCCAAACGGAGCAATTAACAACCTTATTATGCAGTTTGGTCTGGATAGTATCGACTGGATGCATTCCGGGTTAAATCAAATTGTTGTAATTGTGTTATTCTTATGGAAAAATCTTGGTTTTAACATGATTTTGTTTATGGCGGCACTCTGTAACGTGCCGAGGTCGTTGCTTGAATCTGCGGATGTCGAGGGCGCGGGGGCTGTTCGTAAGCTGTTTTCTATAAAAATGAGGTATCTTTCACCTACTTTGCTTTTTGTTACGATTTTTTCTCTTATCAACTCGTTCAAGGTGTTTAGAGAAATTTACCTGCTTACGGGAGATTATCCGTATGAGGGCTTGTATATGCTCCAGCACTTTATGAATAATGTGTTCAGAGGGCTTGATTATCAAAGGCTTGCGGCGGCGGCGGTTGTTATGACTATTGCGATGGTTGCTATCATATTTACACTATTCTACGCCGAAGAATGGTTTGGAAAGGACATTGAGGAGTAGGGGTTACTTTAGCGGCAAGACTGTAGCGACAATTTTCAATAGCGCACAATGAATGTAGAAAGGACAGCTCATAAAATGGCGAGATTTCTTGGTCGAGCGGGATTATTTGTAATATCAGCTATCTTTGCGGTTTTGTTTCTCATGCCGACTGTTCTGACTATTTCAAACTCGTTTATGACCAAAAGCGAAATTGATTCAAACTACGGTATGATTTTTGCAAGCACCGCGCCGGGTGCGGGGAGTTATGTCGGCGACAGCGTTAATTTGAAGTTTATCCCCGATAAGGTCAGTTTTTCGCAGTATGAAACCGTGCTTTTCAAAACGCCCGAATACCTGTATAAGTTTTGGAACTCCGTGATTCTCGTCATTCCTATTGTTATTTTTCAGGTCAGCATAGCATCCTTTGCGGCTTACAGCTTTATGCGGTACAGAAGCCGCGTGAAAAACGCTATTTTCTTCTTTTATATTGTGCTTATGCTTATGCCGTATCAGGTTACAATGGTGCCGAATTTTCTTGTGGCACAGTGGCTTGGGCTTCTCAATACAAGGTGGGCTGTTATTTTTCCGGGTGTTTTTGCTCCGTTTTCCGTGTTTTTGCTCACAAAGTTCATGCGCCGTATTCCGTCCTCTTTAATTGAGGCGGCAAAATTAGACGGGGCGAACGAGTGGCAAATCTTTACGGGTGTTTGTCTGCCGCAGTGCCGAAGCGCGCTTTATTCGATTGCGATATTAGTCTTTATCGACTATTGGAACATGGTTGAACTGCCGATTATTTTGTTGGCGGATTCCGAGTCGCAACCCTTGTCTGTTTACCTTTCGGTCATTAACTCGCAGGAAGTGGGTATTGCTTTTGCGGTCGCCGTCGTTTATATGGTCGCTCCGCTCATGCTGTTCCTGCACGGTGAGGAGGCTTTGGTCGAGGGTATAACACAGTCAGGTTCGGTGAAAGGATAAAGCCTCTCGCGTTGAACCCCCTCGCAAAGCGAGGGGCGGGTAGAACGGTCTTAAACGAGTTATAATTAGGATAGGAGATTATAATTATGAATAGCGATGTTGATGTAAAGAAAAGAGAGTGGGTAAAGAGCGCGGCTATTGTGTTTCTTGTAATCATGGTGATATTGACGTTTTTCTCCAATACCATTATGAACCGCTCACTGCCTGAGGTTGCGGCGCAATACACGCAGTCCTCAACAATCACCTCTCGGATTCGCGGGAGCGGCACTGTCACGGCTAACGAGATGTATGAGGTTGTAGTAAAGCAGTCTTATACGGTTAGCGAGGTGCGTGTACGCAAGGGTGACGAGGTTCAAGCGGGCGACATTCTTGTTGTGCTGTCAGGCGGCGGCAACGCGGAGCTTGAGGCGACGGAGGAAGAACTGCGCCAAGCCGAGTTAAACTTGGAGAGAAAGCTCTTAGCTAACCCTTACAGTAGCTTTGCGAGTTATCATCGTGACATTCAAAATGCGCGGTCAGGGCTTTCGGTAGCGCAGGAGCGGCGTAACAACGCGCAAAATCAGCGCAACCAAGCGCAAAACACTCTCAATCAAGCGAGAGATGAACGCGACGCTATCCATTTTGATGTTGATGCGTACAATCACGCAAAGGCTCAGGTGAACAGCGCGGAGGCGGCAGTAGACAAAGCCGTCTTAGAGCTTGACATTGCAAAGAGAGAGCTTGACACCTTTGACGAGGTTTACGGATTTGATGAGGACGGCGAAACACTCGGCGACGAAACAGCGCGCAACAAGCTGCTTGAAGCGTATAATGCCGCGTTGCAGACAAAGGCAACCGCTGAAAACGCTCTCAGCCGTGTTTTGATTGACACGAGCTATAACACCCATGAAGCAAACAAAGCACGTTGGGATGCGGCAAATCAATCTGTTATTGAAGCAAACAACAACCTCACTATGGCAAATGAAAACCTTTCCCAAGCAAATCAAGGTGTTACAAGCGCACAGCAATCAGTTGATGCGGCAAACGAGGCTTTATCTCTCGCACAAAGAGCTGCGGGAACTGAGGAGTCTTTGTTTGACATTGAGATTCGGGAATTAAACAGTGAAATCACCGCACTGCGTGAGAAGGTTGAGGAACTGCAAAGCGGCGGTTCATCCTCTGAAATAACCGCGGCGGTCGGAGGGAAGATTTCCGCCATTGATATTTCACCCGGTCAGCAAACCGTACCCGACAAGCCTTTGATGATTATTGAAGTAGTTGACATGGGTTATACGCTTTCTGTCGCGGTTTCCGCTGTGCAAAGCTCGAAGGTAAGCATCGGGGACGCCGCCGAGGTTGACAGGGGTTATTGGAGCTGGGGCGATGAGTTAGTCGCAGTCCTGACGGGTATGCGACCTAACCCAGAGGATGCCACAGGCGGCAGGCTTTTGGTGTTCTCTGTTTCCGGTGATAATATTGAGCATGGTACATCGCTCAACATTACAATGGCGCAAAGAAGTGAAACCTATGGTGTTGTTGTGCCGAACAGCGCGATTAGAGAGGATACTAACGGAACGTTTGTGCTTATCATTGAAACCAGAAGCAGTCCTATGCGTAACCGTTATATTGCGACCCGTGTTGATGTGGTTGTGATTGCCGCTGACGATACCAGTTCGGCTATCAGTGCCGCAGGTTTGACAGGGTGGGATTTTGTTATAACAACCTCAACGCGCCCGATAGAGCCCGGTATGGAAGTAAGATTAACGGATAACCCGTAAGGTACACTGCGCCCGACAGAGTCGGGTATGGAAGCAAGATTAACGGATTAACCCGTAAGGTATTTGAGAATTTTTATGAAAGTTAAACTTTTTGGTTCTTCTAAGAAACATCGAATAGTGCCTGATAACGCGGCGGAGGATTCTGCTGTTGCGGATGCGACTGCTTCGGCAGAAGCGGAGGCTGTTGCGGATGCGGCGGCTTCGGAAGTTGTTGATTCGGCGGCGGAGGAAGCGGTTGCTTCCGAGCCTGCGGCGGCTGTTTCCGTGTTGAAAAAAGTGCTTACTAAAAAGAACATATTGATTTTATCTGTTAATGTATTCTGCCTGATTTGTTTTGCTGTTTGCTTGATTATTTCTGCGAGCCTAAAAGACCCGTTTTTTGCAGGGCGCGGCGCAAAGGCTTGGGCGGGGCAAAGCGGGGAGCGTTTTGCGCAGTTTTCGGTTATGTTTCCGTATACATACAGGTTTGGCGACGAGCAGATTTATAATGTACGCAGAACCATTGACAGCTCGTTGCTTGCCGCTTCGCTTGAAGCAAGCGAAAGCCGCACGTTATATACCGACGCTTGGTCTGCTTTTGGAGTGGTTTCCATAAGCGGCGACCGAGGTTCGGCAGCTGCAACGGCAATTGGTGTCGGCGGCGACTTCTTTCTGTTTCACCCTTTTTACCTCAGAAGCGGCAGTTACATTTCTTCAAGCGATGTCATGCGTGACCGCATTGTGCTTGACGAGGAGCTTGCGTGGCGTTTGTTTGGCTCAGTACATCTTGCGGGAATGAAGGTTGTTATCAACGGCGCGCCTTTTGTTATCGCGGGTGTCATTGCGCGGCAGACCGACACCGCAAATGTTAAGGCATATGAGGCTTTTGCTGACGGCGGCGGTTTGTTTATGTCTTATGAGGCTCTTAATGCTTTGTTGGCGGGTTCATATGGCGACGGCGGCGGTGCTGTTATAAACAATTATGAGATAATACTGCCCGACCCTGTTTCGGGTTTTGCCAAAGAGATAATAGAAAAGGCGTTTACTGATGATTCTCTCTACATTGTAGACACCACCGACCGATTTTCTGTAACTGCTTTGTATAATGTGTTGCGTTCGTTTGGACAGCGCAGTATGCTCACAGACCCGATTGCGTTCCCCTATTGGGAGAACGCGGCGCGTTATGCGGAGGATTGGCTGTCGCTACTGTTGTTAATTTCTGCGTTGTCGTTGGTGTGTCCGATTGTTTTTACCGTGATATATCTCGTTATGTTAGTGCTGTTCGGCGTTAGGAAAGCGAAAGGTGCTGTTCACACAGCAATAAAACGGCACGACGACCGCGCCTATGAGAAGTATTTGAGGGCTACGACCGAAGCAGATAATTAAGAAAAATTGCACCGTTTCGCAAGCGAAACGGTGCAAAATGCTCTTAATGATGAACCCTTACCGCAGTCCTCTCTTCACATATTTTGTGTGGAGGATTTCGTGGGTTTTGTGGCTACCCGGTTTGCCGAAGAACTCGTCGTAGATTCTCTTGATGTCAGGGTGTTCATACGACTTGCGTACCTTGAGGTTCTTGTCCGCTTTATATATCGCACTTGAACGGAAACCGACATAGTCAACATTATTACGCACACTGTCAGGCAAGAACGGCTGTCCGCCGCCGTTTATACAACCGCCGGGACACGCCATAATTTCGATGAAATGCACGTCCGACTCTCCGCTCTTGACCTTGTCTAAGAGTATTCTCGCGTTTGCAAGCCCTGATGCGACTGCCACCTTGACGGTTATGCCGCCGACATTGTACGTTGCATATCTAACTGCTTCGGGTCCTCTGACATCTTCAAACTCAATCACTTCAAAGCTCTCGTCGAGCCAGTGACTTGCCGTGCGAAGCGCGGCTTCCATAACGCCGCCCGTCGCTCCGAAAATCTGTCCCGCTCCGCTGCCAGAACCAAACGGGCTGTCAAACGGTTCGTCCGCAAGATTTTCAAAGTCAATCGCGGCTGTCTTAATCATTCGCGCAAGCTCACGGGTTGTTATTGCGACATCAACATCAGGGATTCCTGCACCTGCCGCAGATTGATTGTCCCTGCCTGCTTCAAATTTCTTTGCAGTACACGGAATGACCGAAACAACAAATATATCCTTGGGGTCAAGTCCGTTTTTCTCTGCGTAAAACGTCTTTAACACAGCTCCGAACATCTGTTGCGGTGACTTACACGAGGAAAGATTGTCTATAAGCTCAGGGTAATAATGCTCACAGAATTTAACCCAACCGGGTGAGCATGATGTAATCATCGGGAGCTTGCCCCCGTTCTTCACGCGGTCAAGGAGTTCGTTTGCTTCTTCCATTATTGTGAGGTCCGCCGTGAAATTCATGTCAAACACGCCGTCAAAGTTCAGGCGTTTCATGGCGGCGGCTATCTTGCCTGACACCTGTGAGCCGATTGGCATACCAAAAGCCTCGCCGAGCGTGACGTGTATTGACGGAGCGGCAAAGGCAAAGACTTTTTTATTCGGGTCGGCGATAGCATCCCAAACCTTTTGCGTGTCGTCTTTTTCCATGAGGGCTCCGGTCGGGCAGACTACTATGCACTGTCCGCAGTTGACGCAAGAGGAGTTTGCGAGCTTATCCTCAAATGCGCACCCGACTTCCGTTGCAAAACCTCTTTTGTTGGTGTTTATGACGGAAACTGACTGCATATTTGTACATGCGGCGATACAACGTCTGCACAGAATACACTTGGAGTTATCGCGCACGATAGATGGTGAAGCATCATCAATGTCAAACTCAAGTTTAACACCGCTGAAAGTTTTTTCGTCAACCCCATACTCGTTGCAAAGTCTTTGCAGTTCACAGTCGCCGCTTCTTGAGCAAGACAAACATTCTTTATTGTGGTCGGAAAGGATAAGCTCCAGAGTTTGCTTTCTTGACTTCCGCAGCTGTGGCGTGTTGGTTTGCGCTTCCATACCTTCAAATACGGGGAAAACACATGCCGCAACAAGAGTTCTGTTGCCTTTGACTTCGGCAATACACAGCCTGCATGCACCGATTTGCGCGAGGTCTTTCATGTAGCACAGTGTCGGTATTTGGATATTGGCAAGTTTCGCCGCTTCAAGCAACGTTGAGCCGCTCGGTACTTGGAGCGATATGCCGTTTATTGTTACATTTACTTTTTCCATTTTTGTGACCCCCTATATCTTCTCGATTGCGCTGAATTTGCACTTTTCAACACACACATCGCATTTTATGCACTTGCTTGGGTCAATTACATGCGGCTGTTTAACCGTTCCTGTTATTGCTCCGGCGGGGCAGTTCTTCATGCACAGAGTACAGCCAATGCACTTTTCCGGGATAATTCTGTAGGTAATTAAGTCTTTGCAAACGCCTGCGGGACAACGCTTTTCCTTGATGTGCGCTATGTATTCATCTCTAAAATATGTGAGTGTCGAGATAACGGGGTTTGGAGCTGTCTGTCCCAACGCGCACAGAGAGGAGCTGATAATGTGTTTGCTCAATTCTTCGAGCTTTTCTATGTCGCCGTCCTCGCCTTTGCCCGACGTGATTTTTTCGAGCATTTCATACAGGCGTTTAGTACCGATACGGCACGGGGTACACTTGCCGCAGGATTCATCAACTGTAAAGTCTAAAAAGTATTTTGCAATATCGACCATGCAGTTGCTGTCGTCCATAACAATCAGTCCGCCTGAGCCCATCATAGAGCCGATTGCCACAAGGCGTTCGTAGTCAATCGGGGTGTCGTAAAGCGATTCGGGAATACAACCTCCTGAAGGTCCGCCTGTTTGCGCGGCTTTGAATTTTCTGCCATTCGGCACGCCGCCGCCGATTTCCTCTACGATTTCGCGTAGCGTAGTTCCCATCGGAACTTCAACAAGACCGACGTTTGTGACGTTTCCGCCGAGCGCGAAAACCTTTGTTCCCTTTGAGGTTTCCGTACCCATGCTGTTGAACCATTCGGGTCCGTTTCTGATTATCTGAGCAATGAGCGCGTATGTTTCGACGTTGTTGAGTATTGTCGGAGCTTCAAACAGTCCTTTGATAGCTGGAAATGGCGGTCTGGGTCTGGGTTCTCCGCGTTTTCCCTCAATTGAAGTCATCAGAGCGGTTTCCTCGCCGCAAACAAACGCACCCGCTCCAAGCCTAATTTCAAGGTCAAAATCAAATCCTGAATCAAATATGTTCTTTCCGAGAAGCCCGTATTCCTTTGCTTGGTCAATCGCAATTTGCAGACGTTTAACGGCAATCGGGTACTCGGCGCGTATGTAGACATACCCTTGATTTGCTCCGATTGCGTAGCCCGCAATCGCCATTGCTTCCAATATGGAATGGGGGTCGCCCTCTATAATGGCACGGTCCATAAACGCGCCCGGGTCGCCTTCGTCGGCATTACAGCAGACATACTTGACATCGCCTTTTGCTTTCGCGGCAAACGACCATTTAAGACCTGTTGAGAAGCCTGCACCGCCGCGCCCGCGAAGTCCTGAGCTTTTGATTAACTCGATTACTTCATCAGGTGTCATTTCGGTGAGAACCTTACCGAGAGCCGCATATCCGTCAAACCCGATATACTCGTCGATATTCTCCGGGTCGATAATTCCGCACAGTCTGAGTGCGATACGCTTTTGCTTTTTATAAAAGTCGGTATCGCTCAGATTTGTGAGCTTATCGTCGTCTGATGCTTCATGGTAAAGCAATCTTTTTACAATGCGCCCTTTAAGCAGGTGCTCGTCTACAATTTCCTTGCAGTCTTGCGGCTTTACTTCAGCATAGAAGCTGCCCTCAGGATAAATTATCATTATCGGTCCGAGAGCGCACAGTCCAAAGCATCCGGTATGCACGACTTTTACCTCATTTTCAAGCCCTACGGCTTTTATTTCGGCTTCAATCGCATCACTAACCGCCTTACACCCTGACGATACACAGCTTGTTCCGCTACATATCATCACATGAGATCTAATCATTTATTTTCCCCCTTATTTCGACGTTCTTAGTATTTGCCCGTGTATTTTATTTTTCACGCGAGTTTTTTGTTTTTCACGCGGGTTTTCGCCTTTGCCTTGTTCGCCTTGCCTTGTTCGTCCGTGCCTTATTCTGCGCTTGCCTTATTCGTAAGCACCGATTGTATATTCGACCACAGGTACTCCGTTTTTGACGTGACTGCTGATAATCTTCTCTACCTTGTCCGGTGTCATGTAAACATATGTTACAGGCTCTGCTCCGGGTACAATCACGTCCACCAAGGGTTCGAGCGTACATCTGCCGACACACCCTGTTTGCGCGACTGTTGCGTTCGTGACATTTTGCTTTGCCAGCTCCGCGCTTATCGCACTCAGCACCGGACGCGCGCCCGCCGCTATTCCGCAGGTCGCCATGCCTACGACAATTTTAACTTTGCTCTCTCCGTCCTCGCGTATTGTTGAGTTTTGCTTCATTTTCTCTTTAATTGCAGCCAGTTCAGCCAATGATTTCATTTATTCTACTCCTTTGTTTAAGTTTTCTATGTGTTCTTTTATGTACTCTGTTAAAAAACAAACTATTTGCGGGTCGCCTATGTCTACGTCCTCACCCAGCATTTCCTTAACCTCTTTCGACGAAAAAAGAAACTCGTTTTCGTTTACCTTGCAGCACACATTGAAGTTCACTTGCGGGTTAAGGGTTACAAGTGCTACGATTGTGCCTGTCAAATCCCCGATAGGCTGGCGGTCGATGTGGCTTTTTACAAAAACCGCTGTGATGATTGTGCCTACGCCCGGTGTGGATTCGAGGGTTAATCTGCCGCCCGTTATTTCTGCGGCTTCTTTGAAGAAAGAAATACCAAGTCCGAATTTACGCGTCGTGCGTGTTGTGGTAAAAGGGTTTTCTACTTTTTCGAGAAACTCCTTTGTCATCCCTTTGCCGTTGTCTTTTACGCTGATGACAAGCTCGTCCTTACTGTCGTCTTCCGCGACTTCGATTTCAACAAGGGTCGCTTCTGCGGAAATTGAGTTTTGCGCTATGTCCAATATATTGAGCGACAGTTCATCCATCATGGTGAGTGTTCCACCCGTTACTTATTTGTAGTTTGCCAGTATCTCCGAGATTTTATCCTCTGTGACTTTTCCGTAGACATCCTCGTTCACGGATAAAACCGGAGCTAATCCGCACGCTCCGACACAGCGCAGAGCATCTAACGAGAATTTGCCGTCGGGTGTACATTCACCGTCTTTTATGCCAAGCTCTTTCTCAAATCCTTCGAGAATTTTTCCCGCGCCCTTGACATAACATGCCGTACCAAGACAAATTTGAATCTTGTGTTCACCCTTTGGTTGCAAGTGAAACAACGAATAGAATGTCACAATGGAGTATATTTCGCTTAAAGATACGTCCATTTCCTCTGCGACAATCTGTTGTACCTCTCTGGGCATATATCCGTAGATTTCCTGCGCAGCTTGAAGCACGGGCATTAGCGCGCCCTTTTGGTCCTTATGCAGGGCAATTGTTTCTCTTAGTTTTGCTTCCTGTTCCTTTGTTCCTTTGAACGTGGTTGCGGTATCACTCATAGCGCAAACATTCCTTTCTTAACGCCGCCTCTCGCTGTGCGGCTGTTTTTTCGTTGGTTTTCGTTGTTTGGGGTTCGTTTTTCTTGCTGTTTGACTTTCATTTTTATTTTTTGCTGTTACAGTATATCAGCAGTTTGTCCTCAAATCAATTCAAACTCGCAGATAATTTATTATTGCTTTTGCGGAAATTTCCGACAGCATAATGTGGTGTTCTCTTTCGTTTATTGAGTGCAGTTGGTGAGCATCCGACGAGAATATATACTTTTTATCGGGAAACAGTTCAAACTTATGTGTGCTGTTCTCGCCGAAAACGCTGTGCGATGTGAACTCTACTGTGCTGATGTCTAAGTTCGGGGGGAGAAATCCGAGATTTGAGTATACGCTGAAAGCTCCTCGGTCAACGTGCGCGGGCACAAATGCGGCTTCGTATTTTTGCGCGAGTGCGAAAAGGTTCTCAAATGTTATGTCGGTGGGGGCGGACAACATTCTCTCTACAGTGCCGATTATGTTGTCTTGGCGGTCACATATTAACTGTTCGCCGAATATTTCTTTGCGATTCTTAAAGTGTAAGTAGAATTTGCTTAACTCTGTTTCAAATTCCTGCGCGGTGTCAAAGGCTTCAAACAGACAGAGTGCGTGAACCTCCTCTGATGTTGTAACTTCAATTCCCGCCAGTACAAGTAAATCCTTTTTCAGCTTATCATGTCCGTCGGCTAAGGCTTTTGCGGCATCTATGACGGCTTTTACATTAGCAACGGAGTTGTGGTCGGTTATCGCTATTACGTCAAGCCCGTTTAACATTGCCATACCTGCTATGTCGCTTGGGAGCATGTCGTCATTAGCGCACGGCGACAGGGCGGTGTGAATATGCAGGTCATAGTACACAGGTTGCATGTTTTGCTCCTTGAGGGGGTTTAATGCCTTACAATTGCAAGACTCTTGATAACTTTATTGCGAGTTTGTATGCGGACTCTTTTGATGAATAGAGCGTAAGCCCTTCTTCCTTTGCTTTTTCAATAACGTCAGCAGGGGCGTGAAGTCCCTCCGGGAATATCACGCACGCGGCATCAATCATTAGCGCGACGGCGACCATGTTGAGTGATGTTTGAACGGTTATCCAAACGTCGCCCTCTGAGCAACCGCCGATAACACGGCTGAGTAGGTCGGAGATGTAGCAGGATGCAAGCTCTTTATCTTCCCCCGAAACAAGTGTTTCTAACTCTAATTCATTGCTTAGTCCCATTACTGTCATGGCTGTTTTTCCTCTTTTGTGTCTTGATTCTCTTTTGCTTCCTGCGCTTCTTTTACTTCTCTATCTTCTTTTACTTCCCGAAACGGCGGGGGCATATACTCTTGCAGTTCCGCCATTTGATGAAATAGTGAACCCATGCGCTCTCTGAGCTTAAAGACACAATCGCTCTCGTGGGCTGTGCCCATTACAATATCTTCGGCAAGCGCGTGACAGGACGGAGCGCCGCAGCTTCCGCAGTCGATTCCGGGTAACGTTTCGTAGACCCTCTCTATTTCTGCGAGTTTTTTCATTGCCGCGCCTCTGTCTTTGTCTAATTGCAGGGCGGTATTAAATACAGGTGCTTTTTTCCAGTTTAGAATTTCGGGTACAAGGCAGTTTGAATCTACCTTGTTTTCGTCTTTTTCTTCGTCTATATTTAACCCCATGCGTTGAATCCGCGCTCTTGCGACAAACGGGTTTTCTACGGCAAGACACCCGCCGACACAACCTCCGGGGCAAGCGTTCAGCTCCGCAAAACGCACACCTGTAAACTTGTCATTTTCGATTTCGTCAAGCACTCTGATTACGTTGTCAATTCCGTCAACGGCAATGAACAGCTCTTCGCCGATTGCCTTGCCCTCGCCGCCCGAATAAGACCATGTCATGCCGCGAGTTCCCGCTAAGGCAAGCTCTTTCGGCTCTTTTATTTTTTTCACAGCGGGCAGGAGCTTTCCGTAAATGTCACTTATTGAGAAAACCCCGTCTATTACGACATCGTCATAACCTATGCGGTGCTTTGCCGCCGTTATTTTGGCAGGGCACGGTGATATGAAGAAAACGCCGATTTCTTCGGGCTTGAACCCTTTTTCTTTGACGGCTTCAGCTCTTGCCGCAATTGCCGCAAGCTCAACAGGCGTAATGGTTCGCAGTACATTTCCCAACAGGTCGGGGTATCTGATAGAGATTAGCTTCACTATTACGGGACACGCCGAGCTTATCAGCGGTCCGTCGAGCATTGCCCGCGCTCCCGGCAGGATTTCCTTTGTGTGGTCGGAAACTGACTGCGCCGCAAGGGCGACTTCGTATATTTCGTCAAACCCGATGTCTAATAATGCTGTCAGTATTATATTTACATCACGTATGCTTTTGAACTGCCCGTAGAGCGAGGGGGCGGGCAGAACGATTTTATACTTGAATTTATCCATCATTGCGAGTGGGTCGGAAATCGCTTTTTTCGCAAAGTTGGGACATACGCGAATACACTCACCGCAGTCAATACAATGGTCGCTCATAATTACGGCTTTACCGTTTCTGACGCGGATTGCTTCGGTTGGACATCTTTTTATGCAGTTAATACATCCCTTGCACTTCTCGGCATCAAGTGTGACTGAATGTGTGGTTTTTTCCATTTGCTTCTCCGTTAACCCTCTTCACGGGTTTCTATGGTTATTTTTAATGTTGTCCCAACTCCGATTTCGCTTGTAAGCTCAAATCCGTCGGTGTTTTTCCGAATGTTCGGCAAGCCCATTCCCGCTCCGAAGCCCATTTCGCGGACTGCATCGGTGGCGGTTGACCACCCTTCTTTCAGCGCGCTTTCAATATCAGGTATTCCGGGCCCTTTGTCCGCAAGGGTAATGATTATGCGGTCATCAAAAATTTCTACGTCAATAACTCCGCCCTCAGCGTGTATTACCATGTTGATTTCGCCTTCGTACATCGCTATAGATGTCCGTCGAATCATCTCGTTCGGAAACCCAAGCTGTTTGAGCGTTTTTTTGACCGCTGCGGATACTGCTCCTGCGGCGACAAAATCGTTGGCGTTAACGGTATATTGTTGTTTTATTGATTGCGGCATAATTTCTTACTCCATTGGGGGTGCTCTAAAGGTCCTCGCCTTTCAGCCCTGCTTCATACAGCTTTCCACATGCCGTGTACATGGACATCTCGCTTCGCAATAGCACTATGTCCTTTTCATTCGCCAACGTGACAAGCGCATGGTCGGGTTCCTTTCCGCGTACAATAACAACGCAGTGTATGTCCATCATCTCTGCGGTGCGAATAGATTGCGGGTTATTCAGTCCCGTGAGCAAAAGCCCCTTGTTGTCGCCAAAAGCAAGCGCATCACTCATCAAGTCCGACCCGCACGCGACAATTATTTCTATGTCGTCATATGGCACGTCCGAACAAACCTTTGCTTCAAGTACGCGTATTACATCTTCTACTTTCATGTTCTGCTCCCTTTCGTTTACAATCAGAATTGTGTGTTGTCAAGTATGGAGTCGTCGTTAAACACCCAATCTCGCGTGTGTATAACGATGTGCTTTCCGCCTGACACCCGACAGATTGTTTGTTCTATGCCTGAGTTAATAATAAGCCGACGGCACATGCTACATGGTATTGTGTCGTCGAGCAGTTCTCCTGTTTTTGCATCTATTCCCGACAGATAGAGCGTTGCGCCCATCATGTCGCGGCGTGATGCTGAGATTATGGCGTTTGCTTCGGCATGTACACTGCGGCACAGCTCATACCGCTCGCCGCTTGGTATTTCTAATTCATCTCTCATACAGGTGTTGCGGTCAAGGCAGTTCTTTCTGCCTCGCGGCGCGCCGTTGTACCCTGTTGCGATTATTTCGTCGCTTTTAACGATAATTGCCCCATATCTGCGGCGAAGGCAGGTTGACCTAAGCATAACTGTTTCCGCGATGTCCAAGTAGTAATTTAGCCTATCTTTGCGCCCCATCTCTGTCCTCCATTTTTAAGTATAGCTTTCGCAAGGATTCCGCAAGGATTATATAGTTTTTCCACGCAAAAAGCAAGGGCGAGTTTTGCGGGATAGTGTTAATTTTCCGTTTTCAAATCTTATTTATTCGTTTGCCGAGAGCTTTTTATTACTCGCTTCTTTTTTAAGCTACTAAGCAAATCAGGCAATTCATATAATGTATCAATTGTCGCATCAGGGATAATGTTTGTGTTATTCGGCGTTTTTAAGCGGTTAAGCCAAACAGAATAAATACCAAGCTGTTGCGGTCCCATAACGTCATCAATCAACGAATCACCCACAAAAACAGCTTCGGCGGGAGATATTTTCAGCGTAGAAAGAATTTTTTCATAAAAGGCCCTCTGCGGCTTGTACACTTTTAATGATTGAGATGTAAATATATGATTAAGATTCATACCGTTTATTCTTATGTTTTCTAACAACGGCTCTGTATCGCTTGTAGAACCTATACACACTGTATATTTCTGAGATAATGAACTTAAAACATCATTTGTATCAGGAAAAACTTTTCTTCCGGTTAATGAATTTATCATAAAAGAAACCGCATTTTCCGGTATTCCATTGATTGAGTATTTCTCAAAGAGAACATATAAATCACTGACAAAAATATCATATTCTGACCTAAATTCAATCACATTTTCAATATGGCTTTTGTGTATACGCTTCCATTCCTTGTAAAATTCAGCCGAATCAAATGAAACTTTCAAATGATTAAGCATTGCTCGTGTTGCTTCTACGGAACCTGTCCCCGTAGATATTAAAGTTCCGTAGGCATCAAAAATAACTGTTTTTATCATATTTCCCCGTAATCTGCATTTGATTATTGTTTTGTGGTTCTGTGGTAACGCTTTCCTACAGAGTTTTGCTGTAATGCTTTTGAAGTATGCGCCTTGAAGATTTTTCGCTAGCACGGGTCTTGTCGCCCTACATACGCGAAAAATTCAATTCGCACACTTCAAAAGCACCCTCACCGCAGTTTGAACTTTTTTGGGGCGATTTTTGTCAGAAGCAGTGTTCCCGCCACCAAATACACGACGGTTACAATGGCTATTGCGATGGTGTATCCAATCAAATCCAAGCGGATTTGAAAGTTTACGTAAGCGGCAACGTAAATGAAGAAATTTATCACCTTGTAAGGCATACTCTTACTTTGCCCCGCCGAGTCGTAGGGTTGTATGACGTAGTACAGGAATAAATCGTTGAAAGCAAAGATTAAACCAATCAACAGGAGCAACACGCAGAAAATTCCCGCAGAAGCAATATCCATATACCCGTAGAGAAGCCACGCAGAACCCAGTGTCGAAAATGCCATAAAAAACGCAATAATCATGTTGTAGCGGAGTATAACCGCAAACCGCGACTTAAACGATTCGGCGGTTGTTTCCGATGTGCGGTAATACGTGTAGTGAAGCATGTGTATATCGCAGTTATTAAAGACCGATGCAGTAACAACCCGCCCCATTGAAGCGATATACGTTATAAAGAAAAACGCGGGCGCAAAATGAAACGGTATTGACCCTGTTCTTCTCACAAACTCGTCGGCATCAAAAACAATGTCATACAATACCAAAGCGGAAATAAACAGAAACGGCGCGAGAATAAACAAGCACCTCTGCCTCATTTTTCCATTGAAAAACTTGCTGTGGCGGTCGAAGAAAACGGCGTTCAGGTAGTCAAAGCCCGTCTTACTTTTATGCTTATCAATTTGCAAATCGTTTGTGTCTATCTTCTTATGCCACTTCGACACACCAACGCTTTCTAAGTTTTTGTTTCGCTCGTTTGCTTTGCTTAGTGTTCGCTCCATATAATCGAGCTTGTCTTTTATCAGCTTTCTGTGCAAGCTGTACCTGTCGATGTAGAGCCATGCGGCAATTCCCGCTATAACGGACACGACAAGCACAGTTGGGTTATAAAACATCTTTGTCCAATCAATTAAACTGCGGTAAACGGGAAAGTACGCCGCCGCAAAAAAGACAAAGTAACTGATAATTGAGTATGGGAAAAGCGACAGATGCCGCCGTGTGAAGCGAAACATCAAGAGGTTTATTGCCTCGCCAATAAAGCGAAAAGCTATATACATGAGAAGCATTGGGAATACAAACCATGTCGGCAGTCTTGCTACGGCAAAAGCGACAATCACTAAGGGCAGATACATCAAAACGTCCGTGATTGCTCTGAGCACCAGCCCTGCTTTTGCGTATAACGCGGGGTTTGTCCGCAGATAGTTTATCATAGTCATGTCGTTGTAGTGGCTTTGTGGGGTGACAACCGCTGAACCCGCAAAGCTCCCGATGAAGCTGAAGAAAAACCACGCTGTCAGCGTATATTCGGCAACCTGCTGTGCAATTAGCGGCGCAAACGCAGCATCATCCGTTCTTAAAGCGTAAAACAGCTCAGGAAATCCTCCCAACTGCGCCGCTTGATATAAGGTCAATCCGAACACAACCAAAAATCCTGCGTAAAACAGACGGGCGGCAATTTTTTTTGTTGTAACAAAAAGTACGCCTATCGCCATAAACACCATTTTCAGCGAATAATCCCCGTAAAGCTCCGAACGAATTACTTTTTTTATAAGGGGTATACGGCTTAGAAAATTTATCAGGCGGTTGGCGGTAACGGTGAACCGCACCCGCAGGGTGAGTAGCAATATGTCAACCATCGGCATTGCCCTCATCGGTCAGCATTGTCGGCATTTGGTTTCCCGCGTGTCCCGCGTCGCCTGCACCGCCCATGTTTCCCGCGTTGCCCTCATCGGTCAACATTTCCAGCACTTGGTTTTCAAAGTCCTTGTCATGGAGCTTTGAGGTGTCGAGTGCGGACAGCTTTCCGCCGTGTAAAACGATAATTTCATCGCATAAATCCTGCGCAAGCTGAAGTATGTGCGTTGAGAAAATAATTATATGGTCTGTTTTGAGGGTTTTTATCATGTTTTTTATTTGCAGAGCGACCACCACGTCAAATGACGTAAGCGGCTCGTCAAGCAATAACACCGACGGACGGAGTATCAAAAATGCCAATATTTGCAATTTGTTCTGCATACCGTGTGAGTATTCGCGTATCAGCTTATGACGGTCTATGTAGTCAAAATCTATTAGCTCAAATTCTTTGTCAATGTCAATCGCTTCGGGTATTTTGCTCTTGTTTATATCTATGAAATATTTAATGAACTCATATCCTGTCATAAACTCAGGCAGGTGCGGCTGTGTGAAAACAAATCCTATGTCCTCATAAACGGCGGGTCGCTCTGCTGTTTCGTCGTGTTTTATCATAACCTTGCCGTTGTCGGGGGTGAGGTCGCCGCTAAGACAATGAAACAGGGTGGTCTTTCCCGCTCCGTTTCTGCCGAGCAATCCGTAGATTTTGCCCTTTTCAAATGTGTATGCCGCGCCCGTCAGCACGGGTTTTGTGCCGAAGTTTTTGTGAATGTCAATAACGCTTAACTTCATTGATGTTTAGTCCTTTTCTTTTCAAATTACAATCCGAGATACGACTCCAATATTAGTGCCGCCGCTACCGCATCTACTTTTTGTTTTCTTTTTCTGCCATACACTCCCACATCATCTAATATTTTGTACGCCGCCTTTGTCGTCAAACGCTCGTCCCATAGCGTAATCTCACAATCGCACGCAGTTTGAAGCATTTTAACCAAATTTTCGCTTTTTTTTGCTACTTCTTTAACGCTTCCGTCCATTTTTTTCGGATAACCCACAACAATACAAGAAACATTGCGGCTTGCCGCTTCTTTTGCGAGCCTGCCTACAAGTTCTTGCATATTTTTACAGTTTATAACCCACGTTTCGCCAACTATTGTGCGCGTCATGTCGGAAACCGCAACACCTGTCCGCGCCATACCGTAATCGACAGCCATGACTCTCATCACTCAGCAATCTCTCCATTCTGCTCTGCTTCCCCCGCGATTTCCGCAGACTCGTCCTCTATCGCATCAAGCAGTTTTCTGTACCATATCAATGAATCGAAAAACGCTTTGGTCAAATCCTCAATGTCTATGTTATTCTTTACCGCGAGCAGAGAAGCGGTGTACCAGTCGGCGTATTCATACGCGAAAACCAACTGCATGACTTCGTTGAGTGCGCCTTGTTTTGAGAGCAAGGCATCTCTAATTTCGCCTGATGCCGCAACCTCGTCTATGGCTTTTTCTAAAGGCATTTGCAATATGACATCGAGCAGGGAGAACAGTCCCGATATGAACAGAGAGCCTGATTTGAGTGCTATTTCAAATGCAGGGGCAAGGTTTTCCGCGAATTTGGCGCGAAGCAGAGAAAGGCGCGTGATTTCGCTTGGGCGGTCCTCGCCTATGCCGATTGATATTGCTATTGATGCCCACTTTTTCACTTCTTTTTGACCGAGAATCGCGACCGCATTTCTTATCGAATCAATCTTACGGCTTCGGTCGGGGTTCATGGCGTTTATAAAGCGAAGCAGTGAAATGGATAGCGCAGGGTCACGCTCAATGATGTTCGCAGTTGTGCCTAAGTCAAAGCCCTCGTCATTGACTTGACCGAGCAGGTGAAGCGCGTTGATTTTCAGCGGCGATATTTCGGTTGTGCCCTTTGTAATCGGCTGACCGTAAAATCGACCCGACAACAGCACCCCGCGCGCGCCTGAATATTTGTTAAAAGCCTCCATATTCGGAACGTCGGTAATGACAAGTCTTGTTCTGAAAATGTACTGACGAATCTCCTTTAGCTCTGAGGTAAAGCTGTCATCACTACTGTTGAGCAACACGAAGTCGAAAACCTTGATAGATGTTTCCATGCTCATGGCTCTCGGATAACCGTCAACGGCTAAACGATACCCTTTCTTTTTCAGCATTCCGAGCTTGGCATACGCCGCAGTATCGTTTAACGTGTCCTTGTGTATAACACAAATTAACCTTTCGGGCGGGATTCCCATACTGTACGGCATACCCATGAGCAACTGGTATTTGCCAATGTCAACAAAAAGGTCTGTATCTCCTGCAAACGGCTCTGTGCCTATCCCCTTGACAAATTCCAGTTCGGGAGCGAGCAGCTCGCCGCCCAGCATACGGTAGTCCTCTGCGCTTCCGAGTAGCTTGTCCCCGTCTTGCGTTACCATTCGGTAAGCGTGTACCTGCATATTCGCATCAAAAATCGGTATCGAGCAAAAATAGAATTTCACAACGGGACACCCCTTTTCACTATAGATTCTGCCTTGACAGATGCAGTCAACGGTTAGGGTTCTGTGACACCTCTGAAAACCTTATCTTGACAGATTCGGATTACAATTATACTATATCATATAATCATCAGGTTTTTCAAGTAAAGCGTTACATACCACAGCAGGAGAAAAAAGTTTGAAGTGCCTTCTTCGGAGTCACCGCAAATTTCAAACAGCGTTGGTCTTTTCGACTCAGAAGATCATAAACGCAAATCTTCTGAGTCGAAAAGGATTGTATACTAATGAGTATTGTTCTCGGTATTGATGTTGGCGGGTCGTTGACTAAGCTCGTTGCCGCTGACGGCGATAAGCCGATTTATATGCTTCAGGTTGAAACGGACGACCCTGTTACATCATTGTATGGCGGTATCGGCAGGATTTTTCGTGCGGGAAATCTCAAACCGACGGACATTTCGGCGGTTTATTTGACGGGCGTGGGTTCATCCTTTATTGATGAGCAGGTGTTTAATATTAAAACATACAAGATTCCCGAATTTAACGCAATCGGAACGGGTGCGCTCAGGCTGTCGGGTCTTTGCAATGCGCTTGTTGTCAGCATGGGTACGGGAACGGCATTTGTCAGGGCGGCTTCGGATGAATGTGTGCATATCGGCGGAACAGGCGTGGGCGGTGGCACGATATTGGGTCTGTCCGCACAGCTTTCATGCAGGAGGGATATAGACACAATCCTTGCGTTGGCGGAAACGGGCGACTTGAAAAATGTAGACCTCTTAATCAAGGATATAGCCAACCGAGAGCTTTTAACTCTGCCGTTTGATATGACCGCATCTAATTTCGGAAAGCTGAGAAGCCCCGCTTCTAACGCGGATATAGCTCTCGGAGTTATCAACATGGTGTTTGAAACAATAGGCATGATGGCTTTGTTCGCGCTCCGAAACGATACTCTCAGCGATATAGTTTTAACAGGCACTCTCGCGACGTTTCCTCAAGCGAAGCCGATTTTTGATAAGTTTGCCGAGATGTCGGGCAAGAGATTTGTAATTCTTCCCGAAGCTGTGTTTTCAACCGCAATCGGCGCACTGCCGCAAAAGTTAGTCGGCGGGTCTGCTGAAATATTGTGTAAGTAAGTCTACACAAGCCCCGTATGACATCAAACCGCTCGGTTGTTCATGCGATTTGAGATAATCGTCATAGACTGTATTGACGGTTGTGTTTGCCGTTTCCATAACCGAAGTCAGCATATTATCTACAAAATCTATGCCGAGATTTGATGTTGCGGCTCGCGCCCACATCTCGGAGTTTTGCGCCCTGTCAAAATGAATTTCATCAGTAAGGCTTGAATATAACCGTGAATATTCGTCAAAATCGACAGAAGCAAGTGCGCCGAGCAGATAATTAGACCCAACTAAATAGCCCGAATATTTGAGCAAAGGATAGTCTGACTTTACACAAGCCGCAATGCTGATAAAGTTTGCTTCGTCCTCTGCAAAAACTCCGAGCTGATGTGCGTGTTCATGCGCAACTGTTTGCGGCATAAATGCGGGATGCAGTTGTATGTTGACCATAGATTCGCCTGTGAGCGCGAAATACATACCTGCATATCCTGTAATGCTCATAAGCCACGAGTAAAGGTACATCGGTTTCGGTGCGTAAACGGTGCTTTTCAGCGAATCAAAATCCTCAGATATATTTTTGTATACATTCCTTGACTCTGCGAACATCTCTCTGCGGTTAAAGATTAAACTGCCTTCCTCGTCACGTTCAAGTTCTACGGACAGCTCATTTGCTCCGTCCACAAACATTTGCGTTACCGTTATGAGGTTTTCCGCCGTTATGCTCTGTCTTACAAGTCCGTTTTTTTCTGCGAAACGTGTTGCGTAATAACCGCTGCTCCACAGCCAGCACCACGCGGCAAAAACATAACAAACCGCAACGAGCAGAGCCAACCCACGCTTTCTGAGGATTTGCCACTTTTTGCGCCTGTGTAAACAGCTTATTATAGACCTGATTATGTAGTAAATTACGAAAACGCCTGCGGCGGTGCAAAATATTTCCATGAGTGCAACGGGGTAAACTGACGAGAGCATACTCAAAACCCCGCGAATCGGGCGGGAGATGTAGAGAGCTGTCCAGTCCATTGCGTTTCGATTGAAACGGAGTATGTAGAAAAGGGCTATCAGCACTGTCGGAAGAACACACAACGCTATGACCACACCGAGAGGTGGGTTCATGTGTGCGCGAAGCCATGTTTTTACCTTTTCGGATAGTGGTTGTGTTTTCATCTACTGATAAAGCTCCTCGCTTGGGGGGTATTATCTTCTGCCACTGTTAAGCCACTGCGCTCGGGGCGCGGCGTTCGGGGCGCGGCGGCAGGGCTTTTCATCTGCTGCCGCTGAATCTTTTCAGTACAGCATCGCCAATATCCGACAACGGAAGCTGTACGCTGACACCGCCTCTTTTTGCCGCTTCCATTGGCATACCGTATACAACACAGGACTGCTCATCCTGACCAATTGTGTGAGCACCTTGCCGCTTCATCTCCGTAAGACCTCTCGCTCCGTCTGCTCCCATACCCGTGAGCAACACGCCTACCGCGTTTCTGCTTGCAACCTTTGCCACCGACTCAAACATTACGTCAACGGACGGGCAGTGACCGCTGACCTTTGCACCCGGAGCGAGGTAAACGTAATAACCGTTTGCATCTTGGCGGACATACATTTGCTCATTTCCGCCCGGAGCTATAAGAATATTTCCCGCCGTTACCCTATCTCCGTTTTTCGCTTCAGTTACTTTCATCAGGCATATCTTATCAATACGTTCCGCGTACATTCTCGTGAAAACAGGCGGCATATGCTGAACAATAACGACACCCGGCGTATTTGCAGGAAATTTCTTAATAACCTCCAAGATAGCCTCTGTACCTCCTGTTGAAGCTCCGATAGCTATGAGGCTTTTTGAGGTTGCGCCTGAAACAGTCGGGCGCGCCGCCGCGACAGGAAGCCTTGTAGGCTGTACTGCGGGCTTTTGGTCGGCGTATCTGTGGGTGTGCGCCTGTGCCGCAATCTTGATTTTTTGAATAATGTCCGTGACAAACTGTGCTTGGTCAAAACCGGGTGTCGAGCCCGGCTTGCCGACAAAGTCTATTGCTCCGTTGTGCATAGCATCAAAGACGTTACTGGACAACGCGCTTATAACAATTGTCTTTACGGAGGGGTGCTTAGGCATAATTGTCTTTAGGAACTGGTCGCCGCGCATTCTCGGCATTTCCATATCAAGGGCAATAACGTCCGGTTTCACGGAAGCGATGTTGTTCGCGGCTTCGACGGGGTCGCCGAAGCTACCTACTATCTCAATAGCGGGGTCTTTTGTCACGTTCTTGGTTAGGAAGGTTCTGAAAAACTGTGAGTCGTCGATTATCATCAAACGAATTTTCGGCATTTGTTTTTTACAATCCTTTCCGATTCTATTATAATCTCTATGTATTATAACCGAGTTTGAATGTTCATACAATGCCTTTATACGTTTTTATGCGTTTTTTAGAGAATTTTCATGTTAAGTTGAGAGAATGTCTGTAAAAATGGGTGGGAAACGTATTGAAACGTATACAGCGTATACGCTGGGGGAACGCGGGAAAAAGCGTATACGCGACGTATACACTTCAATACGCAGAAATTTTTATAAACTTCTTGCGTTTTGCTTTTTGATATGCTACCATGTCTAAGCACTCGCAAGGTAACGCAAAGTAAATGCAAGATAAATGCGCGCCGGTAGCTCAGCTGGATAGAGCGTCTGGCTACGGACCAGAAGGTCGGGAGTTCGAATCTTCTCCGGCGTGCCAGCTGTCCCACAGACACACCGCTTGGTGCGTGCGTTTGTGGGACAGTTGTAATTAACGGAGGTTGTGTAATGAAGAAGAAAATAATACTGACAAGCACATGCGGACGATAGGGGGAGGTCTCTTTTACATCACTTATATCACTTTTTCAAATTCTATGTATTTATAGTATTTGCTTTTTTGACACATCTTTATTTCTTCAACATCAAAAATCTTGCTTTTGGCTTTTTCTTTAATAATGTTTTCAACATCGTTTTTCACTAAAATCAAGTCTTTTTTTATGATTTCAAAAATTATTGCAAGGTCAATCCCGACATAATCATGTACAACCCTATTCCGAAAATCTATTATTTTCCTCCATTCAATATTTGGATAATCTTGTTTTAATTTATCGGTGATTTTTGAAACATTTTCTCCGATATTAGCCAATAATGTCAATGAAGCATTTAGATTCATTTGTTCGTTTATTTCAAATAATTCCTCTTCGCTATTTACTTTCTCTGTATATTTCCATATCTTTCCTACATACTCCAAAATATTTAATAAATACATCAAATCATTTTTTTCATTGGGTAACATATTTCATATCCTTTTCAGCACGGTATAAAACAATAGGGTTAGCATATTTTTTTAGCATTATGTCAATTTCTTTTTCAGTAATTTTCTCAAGGTCATTTTTTAAGTTTATTAGATTACCTATTCTATAATCTTCTGAATCTATATAAAAATCTATATCATTAGCATTTTCTCCCCTTGCGAATGAGCCAAAAATGCCTATTCTGTCCAATTCATATTTTCTGAGCAAATTTTCTTCTTTTATTGCCTTTTCCAAGGCGTTTATATTATCAATTTTCATGTTTATAATAATATATCATTATTTTAATTTTGACAAGTGCCTTTTCAAGTGTATACTTTTCTTCCCTGTTTGAGATAATATCTTATAATTCTGCGGAAAGTGCCCTCAAGCACATACGTCCGTTGTGGTACGGGCATTTCCACTCATCGACTATGGGCTTGCGCTCTGTGGTGTGACTGCCGTCAGGCATTACCTCACTCAGCCATTCCGAATCGGGGCGTTTGTCAATGAGTTTTTCCTCGATAAATCTCAAAATACTCTCGGCGGCTTCTTGATACTTTGCCTGCTTCGGGTGTTTACGTGCCATGTTCAAGAATCCGACGACGGCTTCCGCCTGCACCCACCAAATGCGTTTTTCATCGTCAATGCCGTCAAGACACTCGTTGCGAAGAGAGTTTTCGCGGTACGCCCTGTCGTGGACACTTTCTGCGAGAGCGGAGCATATTTCCGTGACTTTCTCTCGTAGTGCCGTATCGCCGCTCCCCTCAAGCAGTCTTGCACCCCACTCCACGAGCCATGACCCTTCAATGTCATGCCCGTAAGAGGTCAGGTCAATCAGGCTGTTCCACTTTTTATCAAAGAAAACGTCCTGCCTTTTTATCTGCGGGTTATATATCTTATTGATAAATGTATCTAAAATACATCGCATTTTTTCGGCAACCACTTCAGATTTTGCGGCGCGATATAACCCGCTGTAGGCTTCAAAAATGTGCAACAACGTGTTCATCGTACGCTCCGCTATAATGCCGTTTTCCGAAAGTTTATCGTTCTCCATCGGTGAAAACGCACGGTCGTATGCTTCGCAGTAACCACCCTCGTCCGTGAAGCGTTCTTCAATGAGTTCAAATATTTCATACGCTGTTTCCAACGCTTTTTCGTCGCGGCTCGCCTCAAAGTAAGCCGACAACGCGTAAACCGCAAACGCCTGATTATATGTGTGCTTTGTCGTGTCGGCGGGCTTGCCGTCGTATGTGACCGACCAGTATACACCGCCGTAATCCCTGTCGATACAATAGTCTTGCAGAAAATTGTAGGCGTGACGGGCGTTGTCAAGCAAATCGTCGCGCCCCAAAATACGGGCGGCTTCGGAGAAAAACCACAGTATGCGGCTGTTGAGAATACACCCTTTGTCCGCTTTTTTGTCCAAGCTCAAGTCAATGTCCATGTAACCGTAGTATCCGCCGAAATCTTCGTCGCGCAGTCCTTGCCAAAAGGGCATTATCCCCTGTTCAAGCATTTTTCGCGCCGTTTTTTTGATGTCCATAATCAATTACTCCTCAAAAAGCAGTATTTCTTCATATCTACGATATTTTCGTCGAAAAATTCCACGCCCTCAGCTTCCAAAAGCTCGCGCTGCCTGTTTATTCCACCGAAAGCGAACGCGGGGGACAGCCGCCCGTCCTTGAACACAACACGGTGACAGGGAATATTCAGCGGTTCGGGGTTAACGTGCAGAGCATATCCCACCACCCGCGCCCAACGGGGATTTCCCGCAAGGGTGGCGACCTGACCATACGAGGCGACACATCCGTGCGGAATTTGCTTTACGATGTCATAAATTATTTCAAAGGTTTTACTCACAAACACATCACTTTCTTTTAACAGAACTCTGTCTTTTGTCAAAGCACTTTCCTTTGACAGAACGCTTTCTCTTAACAAAACACTTTCTCTTAACAAATCGCAGGGGCGGACGTTAAATCCACCCCTGCGACTGTGTTATGCTAAAAGATGGAATTTTTCCTAATCTTTAAGCGCGGCTTGGGCTGCTGCCAAACGTGCTATCGGCACGCGGAAAGGCGAGCAGGAAACATAAGCCAATCCGATATTGTGGCAGAACTCTACGGACGACGGGTCGCCGCCATGCTCGCCGCAAATTCCGAGTTTGATTTCGGGACGTGCTTTTTTACCAAGCTCAACTGCCATTTTCATCAGCTTGCCAACGCCAACTTGGTCAACTCTTGCAAACGGGTCTGACTCAAAGATTTGCTTCTGATAGTATTCATCCAAGAATTTTCCTGCATCGTCACGCGAAAATCCGAATGTCATTTGTGTCAGGTCGTTTGTTCCGAATGAGAAGAACTCCGCTTCCTTGGCGATGTCGTCTGCCGTAAGGCAAGCGCGCGGAATTTCAATCATCGTTCCGACGAGGTATTTAATGTCAATTCCTGAATCCTTTATGATTGCATCGGCTGTTTCTTTAACAATGGTTTTGAGGAAAGTAAATTCCTTGACTTCGCCGACAAGCGGAATCATTATTTCCGGTGTGATTGTCCATTCCGGATGCGCTTTTTGCACTTTAACCGCCGCTTTAATGACCGCTTTTGTCTGCATAACGGCAATTTCAGGATATGTAACCGCAAGACGGCATCCGCGATGTCCCATCATCGGGTTAAACTCGTGCAGAGAGGTGATAATGGCTTTAATGTCGGCTACTGTTTTGCCCGTATCTTTCGCTAAAGCCGCTATGTCTTCCTCTTTGGTCGGTAAAAACTCGTGGAGAGGTGGGTCTAAGAAACGGATTGTGACGGGTCTGCTTTCCATTGCCTCATAAATACCCTCAAAGTCGCCCTGTTGCATTGGTTCGAGTTTTTCAAGGGCTTTTTCGCGTTGCTCAACAGTTTCCGCGCAAATCATTTCGCGGATTGCGGGGATTCTGTCCGCCTCAAAGAACATATGCTCGGTACGCGTAAGTCCTATGCCTTCTGCTCCGAAGCCTATTGCCGCTCTTGAATCGTGTGGGGTGTCGGCGTTTGTTCTGACCTTGAGTTTTCTGTATTTGTCAGCCCATCCCATTATACGCCCGAACTCGCCGCCGATTGTGGCTTCGGTGGTTTTTATGGCTTCGCCGTAAATGTTTCCTGTTGTACCGTCAAGGCTAATCCAATCGCCCGCTTTCAAGGTTTTGCCGCCAAGCTCGAATGTTTCGGCTTTTTCGTTGATTTTCATAGCTCCGCAGCCTGCAACACAGCATGTACCCATTTGCCGCGCAACAACCGCCGCGTGTGATGTCATGCCGCCGCGGGCTGTAAGTATGCCTTGCGCCGCCGCCATGCCTTCGATGTCTTCGGGGGTTGTTTCCAAACGGACAAGTATGCTCTTGCCGCCGCCGTCGGCGATTTTCTTCGCTTCCTCCGCTGTGAAAGCGACCATTCCTGTTGCCGCGCCGGGGGATGCCGCAAGACCTACGCCGATAGGTGTCGCCGCTTTGAGTGCCGCCGCTTCAAATGTCGGGTGAAGCAACGCGTCGAGTGACTTCGCATCAATCATTAAAACGGCTTCTTTGTCGCTGATTGCGCCTTCGTCCACGAGGTCACATGCGATTTTGAGTGCCGCCGCCGCCGTGCGCTTGCCGTTGCGGGTTTGAAGCATGAACAGTTTTTTGTCTTCGATTGTGAACTCCATATCCTGCATATCGCGGTAATGGGCTTCAAGTTTTGTGCAAATTTTCACAAAAGCGTCATATGCTTCGGGCATAACATCGCGCAGTTGGTCAATGTTGTTTGGAGTGCGGATTCCCGCGACGACATCTTCGCCTTGCGCGTTCATTAAAAACTCGCCGAAAAGCTTCTTTTCTCCGGTCGCGGGGTTACGTGTAAACGCAACGCCTGTACCTGATGTGTCGCCCAGATTTCCGAATACCATTTCTTGGACGTTTACGGCTGTGCCCCAGTCGCCCGGAATGTCGTACATACGGCGATAGGAAACGGCGCGGGGGTTGTTCCATGATTGGAAAACGGCTTTTATGGCTCCCATGAGCTGAACCTTCGCATCATCGGGGAAGTCAGCACCGATTGATTTTTTGTACTGGTCCTTAAATTCGTGCGCCAGCTCTTTCAGGCAGTCTGCCGTAAGCTCAAGGTCGTTTGTTACGCCTTTTGCTTCTTTCATTTCGTCGATGAGTTCTTCAAAATAGCTCTTTCCTACGCCCATAACAACGTCGGAGTACATTTGAATGAATCTTCTGTAGCAGTCATACGCCCAACGCGGGTTGCCGCTCTTTGCCGCCATGACCTCTACGACTCTTTCGTTGAGTCCAAGGTTCAGTATTGTGTCCATCATTCCGGGCATTGATGCGCGGGAACCCGAACGCACAGAAACAAGCAACGGGTTTTGCTCGTCGCCGAATTTCTTTCCGACAAGGCTCTCTAACTTGTCGATGTACTGCATTATTTCGTCTTCGATTGCCTTGTTGATTGCTTCGCCGTCCTCGTAATACTTGGTACAAGCCTCTGTTGTCACCGTGAATCCTTGCGGCACAGGCAGTCCGAGATTTGTCATCTCGGCAAGGTTCGCGCCTTTACCGCCAAGCAGATTCCTCATTGTTCCGTTACCCTCGGAAAAAAGATACACATACTTATTGCTCATATTGCTCCTCCTATTTATTTTATCAAAATCATAAGTCCCTCGCCTCTACAAGCGGTGGGGAGTGCGGTGCGGGCGGGGCGTGTGTGGGGGTAGTTTGCGAGGTTGAAAACCGCGCAAAGGAAATTATATCACATTTTTCGCCAAAGGGAATACAAATTTATGAAAAAATGCAAATAAGCGTTTGATTAAGTGTTTTATTAGTGCTATTCTCAAGATAGATACACAGGAGAATGGTTGTATGACAATGAAATTCAAATCAAAGGTTGTTTGGTGGTTTTATCTTGTAGCCCTATTTAGTTTATTGGGGCCTATGATTCCGATTTATCTGGGCGTTGCATTTGACCTTCTCTCCGCTTTGGTAATCGGCATAATTGCTATGATTGCAGTTGCAACAATTGTTTTCTCAATTACCTTTGGCACATATTATGTTCTTGAGATGTCTGCCATACATATCCGATGCGGGCTTTGTATAAACAAACGAATTGCATACAACGAAATTACAGACATAAGGGAAACGAATAATCCCGAAGCATCAGCAGCCCTATCTCTCGACAGAATTGAAATACTGTATTCAGGCAATAAAAAAATATATATTTCCCCTGTTAATAAGCAAGAATTTCTCAGACAGTTTACCACTCTGTTGCGTTGAGCTGTGTATTCTACGGCTTGGAAAGATAATATTCTTGGATGTATCGGCTTTCCCATTCTACATCTCCTGATGCCAAATATATGAGCTCATCCTTGCTCTTTGCGAGAGTTCCCTCGGTGTACCATGCATCAGGGATAATACCCTCTGAAGGATAGTCGGGATTTACATAGATGGCATTGTCCGTGTTAATATACACACCGTCACTTTCTTGAACGACGTTTTCGGCTCTTTCGATATTATCAAATACAAATTTCCAATGGTAATTGACCACCGTCCCGTCCTCTCCAAAACTGACAACACAGTAAGCCCATCCATGACCGGAATAGAGATACCTCCAGACGGCATAATCATCAGTAGTCACATAGAAATACCCTTTGTCACCCGAATGTGTTTCAAACGGTGCGGGGGGATTCGGCGGTGTACCGTTGTCGGGAATGATTATATCGCCGCCTTTGCCGCCATTACCCTGCGTTTCCGATGAAGGCGGTGTATCGCCACCGCCCATTGTGCCGCTACTCGAATTGTTGTCGCCCCCGCACGCCGCGAGCGTGAATATCATTATCAGCAGGAGCGCAAGTGCGAAGATTTTTGTTCTCATGGGTTACATTCTCCCTACTTTTAGTTATCATTATGCTCAACATAACTCATTGATGTATATTTATAATCGGGCGAGTGAGGGGTGCGAATGAAAGCAAATAATTTCCAATGGTCTGGGGTGAAATGTCATAAATAAATGATGTGCAATTGCCAAATCTATTTCCGACAACCTTATCCATTCGGTTTTATCGTTATTCTCGCTCATATAACAAGACACCTTCTCTTGCTATTTTGCGTTCTATCGTAATTCCTTCGAACCTGCGCGAGAAGATTTCTTCCGTTCCTGCTAAAATATCAACAGGCTTTCTTCTCAACCCGCACATGGACATATACGCCTTGTTGATTGCGTCAAGCGGTCGCATACTGTCGTTTGGAATTACGATGTAGAAATCATAATCACTGTCCTCTTTTGACGTGCCCGCAGCATGTGAACCAAATAAATACAGCCTTGTAACAGGCACAGCGTTAATTATTCTATCCCTAATCGTCATTATTTCATCGTTCATCTGCTATTTCCTCTAAAAAACTATACACTTGCCTGTATTGTAGATAATATCATTTATATACATTTTGTCAATACAGCAAAGGAATGAGTAACTGCGTGTACAACAGTTGCAATCATAAGTTTAACAAAATCATAAGCCCCTGCCCTCTGATGCGCTTGTCGTGCTTGTTGTACTCCACTGCTTCACTTGCCTACGCAAAAGCGTTCAAATATCCTTGCAACTATGTCGTCGCGGGTGGTTTTGCCCGTGACCTCGCCTATGGCAAACAAGGCGGCTTCTATGTCCGTGAGTACCGCGTCGGGTGTGACCGCTGCGGTCAACGCCGCTGTCGCAAGTGTTAAGCTGTCTATTGCCCTGCGGAGTGCTTCTGCTTGGCGAACGCTTGTTATTATCTCACCTTTCGGAGCGACACTAAAGTCGGGAAACAGCCTTTGCACAATTTTTTCTAATTCAGAAAGCCCCTCTCCCGTCAGCGCGGAGATAACGCAATGCTCCATGCCGATTTCATCCGACTTGCAAAAACGCGCAGTTCCCGCTCGGTTGCCGTCGTTCTGGTTATCGCTCGGTTTGCCGTCGCTTGGCTTTTCACAGAACGGATTGCCGCCGCACGGGTCGTCGCACGAGCTCAAAAACAAGTCTGACTTGTTTATGACCGCAATTTTCGGCACATTGCTCTCACCATAAGCCTGAACAGCCCGCAACACTTCCATATCGCCGTCACATAGCGGTTCTGACCCGTCAAGCACTACGATAATAAGCCCCGCACCTTGAAGCGCGTCGAGCGTCCTCTGTACGCCCAACTTTTCGACCGTGTCGTCGGTTTGCCGCAGACCCGCCGTGTCAATGAGCCTGAGCAGGACTTTCCCAATTATGACTTTTTCTTCGACGGTATCTCTTGTTGTTCCGTGAATATCGGTCACGATTGCGCGTTCATACCCAAGCAAGGCATTGAGGAGCGAGGATTTCCCCGTATTTGTGCGCCCGACAATCGCCGTTGGTATGCCGCTCTTCAAAACCCTGCCGCGCTCATGCGTACCGAGCATACGCCGCAATTCTTCCTCGCACTCCCGTAACACAGTCAGGTATCCCTGCATTTTGAAGTCCTCAATGTCCTCGTCGGGATAATCTATAACCGCGTGAAAATGCGCCATAATGTCAATCAGCTTGTCATATATTGCGTTCATTTTTTCGCAAACAGCACCGCCGAGCTGTCTTGCCGCATTTTGCGCGGCAAGCGGCGTTTCGGCTTCAATCAAATCTATAACAGACTCCGCCTGTGTGAGGTCCATGCGACCGTTCAAAAACGCGCGTTTTGTGAACTCTCCCGCGTAGGCTTGCCTTGCCCCATTCTTAAATAAAGCACGCAAGACCTCAGAAAGTACGACGGGCGACCCGTGACAATGAAGCTCAACCGTGTCCTCTCCCGTGTAAGAGTTCGGCGCGCGCGATACAACGCATAAGCACAGGTCAATAAGCTCACCGTCTGCGCTGACAAGCTCTCCGTAGTATAAATGCCTGTCTTGCGCATCCTTGAGCGAGATACCGCACGATGCACAAAAAACATTGTCCGCAACGGTCAACGCATTGTCCCCGCTGATTCGCACAATGCCGATTGCCGATATTACATTACCCGTTGCTATTGCCGCAATTGTATCCGATAAAATCATGGTATCATTTTACCGTAATTTCTGATATAATTCAACCAATTCGCCGCACGGTGAAAGTAAAGTGCGTATTTGGGGACATAAGCCCTGCGAAAAACTGCGCCCCAATCCCCCTGTACTGCGCCCTAAGTCCCCCTGTACTGCGCCCCCCCCTGTACTGCGCCCCCCCCTGTTAAGTGCTAATGATTGTGAGGTTTGTGATTTAGTATGAAAATCTTAAAAATAACCCTTATTCTTATGGTTGCGGTTTTGCTGCTTGCTTCTTGCAAAAAGGATGAACCTGAAATAACCCCCGACCCCACGCCGCCTGTTATTGACGAAATTCCCGTAAGTTTGGAGAGCTTTACGTTTACGCCCGCCGACTTCCCGCGCATGGACGGTTCTCCAAATACAGTTCCGCTCGCACAGGCTCTCGCCGCTGTAATGCTCGGCGAGTCGCGAGAAAATGTAGAAAATCTCGCTGTGTTCACAAGGACTACACAGGCTTTTCGCAATCTTGCAAATGGTTTGTGTGATATTTTAATCGTCGGCGAGCCTTCGCCCGTAGTTTTGGACGAGATTTCGGGGCAGGATTTTAGATACGATATGGCTCCGATAGCGACAGATGCTCTTGTTTTTGTCGTCAGCGCATCAAATCCTGTCGATAACCTAACCTCCGCGCAGGTCAAAGCAATATACGCGGGTGAAGTGACCAACTGGCAGCAGGTCGGCGGAAGTGACCTTGAAATCGCCGCATTTCAAAGAAACGAGGAGTCTTCAAGCCAAGTTCTCGCAGAAAAACTTGTAATGGATTGGGAGAAAATGACGGATGCTCCAATGCAAACGATTTTTTCCGGTTCTCGTTGGTACGAGGATGCTTCACTAACCGCAATAAAGGGCTTTGACGGCAGTGAAAACGCTATCGGCTATACAATGTACCACTACGCCGTAAATATGGGAATGGCGGACAGGTATAAAATTCTTTCCATAGACGGGATTATGCCAACTGCTGACACGATTTCGAGCGGCATTTACACGTTTTTGACCCCATATTACGCGGTCATAAGCCGAGATTTAATCGAAGACGACAATGCGCGTATTTTGTATAATTGGTTGCTATCCGATGAGGGGCAAGCTCTCATAACGTCGGAAGGGTATGTTTCCGTAAATGCTTCACAGCTCGGCGACGGGACAAATCCGACCGCTGAGTCTGCGCAGTCCGCACAGCCGCAAATGAGGTGGGATGTTACGACAGACGCATCAAAGCTGACCCCCTACAACTCCCCGAGGTCAGTCTTTACGGGGCTTCGTAACGCCGCGCTCCCTGTTCTGGAGCCGTTTGACGGATATGGTCTGCTTCTGCCGTACTCTACCTCAGTTACTATGAACGACGGCAGTGTTCACGCCGCAAAATACGGTTTTGTAGCCGCGCAAAGCGGAACTGTTGTAACCGACCCCATTTATGATGCGGTAAATCGGGCGGTTTATTCTTCTCACACAGGTAATGTCACATTGCCCGCATATCATCTTCATACGAATCTGCCTGACGGCGACCCTGACTTCGGTTATCGTACAATTCAGGCGGCGTGTGCGGCTGACGGCAGTTGGATAACGCCTTTCTCTTACACGGACATCGTTTTCCGCGAGAATTTCATGTTTCTCATTTACAGCGACGACACCTTTGACATTGATGTTTATGATTACAACGGCAAGCTACTGTACAACATAATGTATGACTTGGAGTGGGCGGACCGTATTACGGGCGATGCCTGGCAGTTTATGTATAACGAAAGTGAGGGTTATGCCTTTATTCAACTCGATGAAAATATCTATGCTTTGGTGGATATTCTGACGGGAGAAATGCAGGAAACTGATTTCGCCGAAACCTTTGTTTTCTCTGACGGTCTGGCTTCTGTTGTTTTGAGCAGCTCCGACGGTCGCTGGGGTTTCGTTGACAAAGACCTTGAGCTTGTCATAGAGTCGGAGTTTACGTTTGAAGCGTTGTTTATAAATGACCGCGCTATAGTGGAAAAGCCCGACGGTACGGAGCATGTCATAAATAAACAGGGCGAGGTGCTGTTTTCTGTCGATGAAGATTACATGATAAGCCGCCTGCCCGACGGTTACGGATTTGCGGTACGCTTACTGCACGATGTCGCTTTTCCGACCTTTTACACCTATGATTTCATAGAAATAGAATATCCGCAGGATGCCCTGCCTATGGGGTCTGAATCAAGTGTCAGCTACCTCTACAACGGTTGGCTCTCTTGTATGACTGAAAACGGGTCTTGGTTGTTTAACGTAAGCGAGGCTTATCCCTTACCCGCTTCGGTTCAAGATGTCGTCGATTTTCTTCACGGTTTTATCCTTTTTGCCGATTATGATTCAGACGGCGAGGATTTCCGCACGGGTGTAATGAGGCTCGACGGAACAATCATCATTCCTCCTTATAAAAACCAGTCTATTATCCCCATTATTCAAGATAATGAATTAAAATGGTTTGCGGTAAATATTAACATTGCAGACGACAGCTCTTTAGATTTCATCGGCGAGGACTATATGCGAGCTATGTATTATCTCGTTGACCCGAACGGTCAACCGATAGCTTTTGCAACGAATATTTCCGAAAGCACTTATGCAAAAACCGACCTCGGCATACTTTCGTATGACGAGGCTTTAGGCTTCCTGTCTGTGCAAGGTGCTGATTATCACGCATGGCTGAACATCAACGGCGACACTTTCATAAGCATACCGTCAATGGCGTATTCGTTCGATTGACCGCTACGGTCTATTGTTGGGTTTTCGTTTTGACCGTTCTGACTGCTATATTCCCCCGCTGTTCTAACTGCCGACTTTTTCAATATCATAAGGCGTTGATTGATACACATAATAGTTCAGCCAGTTGGAGTAAATAAGCTGACCATGCGCCCGCCAAGTGGCAATCGGTGTTGCCGTCGGGTCGTCTTTCGGGAAGTAATTCTTGGGAATACCGATAGGCAGCCCCTTCTCCACGTCGCGAAAATACTCAAGCGCCAGCGTGTTTGTATCATACTCAGGGTGTCCCGTTACGAAAACCCTGCGGTTATCAACAGATTTTACGGCAAGCACACCCGCCTCGTCAGAAACGGACAGCAGCTCAAGCTCAGGCACTTTTTCTATGTCAGATGCTCTCACGTCTGTATAACGGGAGTGAGGCATAAGAAATTCGTCGTCAAAACCGCGAAACAGTCTGCTTTTCGGTTTTATTTTCTTGTGCATAAATAGCCCCGACATCTTGGATTCAAGCGGGTATTTCGGTATACCGTAATGATAGTACATACCTGCCTGCGCCCCCCAACAGATATGAAAGGTGGAATATACGTTGTTTTTCGTCCACTCCATAATACGGCATAGCTCGTCCCAATACTCGACATTTTCAAACTCAAGGTTCTCTACGGGCGCGCCCGTTATTATCATTCCGTCGTAGTAAGAATTTTTTACTTTGTCAAACGAGGTGTAAAACGATACCAAGTGCTTAGGGTCAACATTCTTTGACACATAACTGATTGTCTGCAAAAACTCGACCTCGACTTGCAACGGCGAATTAGACAGCTTACGCAAAAGCTGTGTTTCGGTAACTATCTTTGTCGGCATGAGGTTGAGTATGAGCAAGCGGAGCGGGCGTATGTCCTGACGTAGCGCCCTTGTTTCCGTCATAACAAAGATGTTTTCGCTTTCGAGTATGGGTGTTGCGGGTAATTGATTTGGTATTTTAATTGGCATGGCAATCTCCGATAGGGGGTTGGGGTTATTAGTTTCTGTGCGGGCAGGGAGCAACCGCAGTGGCGGGGAACTGTGCGGGCAGCGGGCAACCGCAGTGGCGGGGAACTGTCAGGGCGGCGAACGCCCGCAGAAGCGTTCGTCTTTAGGGCGACCGCAGAAGCGTTCGTCGCTATATTTCGTTTTCGAGCATTTGCTCTAACGTTTGGCGTTTGCGTATCAGCTTTAACTCGTTTTCTCTCGTGAGCAGAACCTCCGGAGCCTGCTGATGAGAATTGTAGTTATACGGAGCCATTGAGGAACAATATGCCCCGACACCGCCGATTACGACAATGTCGCCAATCTGCGGCTCTGCCATTGTGCGCGGAACAGCGTGACCGTCCATATCTAATGTTTGGCAGTCGCCGCTCTCACAGCATTTTCCCGCGACTACAGCCGTAAAGTTGTGACCGCTTGGGTCAAACTCCGAAGAAACAACCGTTTTACCGTCACTTGACACAATATAAACGGGATGCTTTGAACCGTAAAGTAATGGCCGCGAGTTTATTTCCATTCCTCCGTCGGCAATGATAAAGTTTGAGCGGGATGTCTTTTTCTTGTCAATCAAGCGCATTACGGCAAAGCCTGAGTTAGCTGTAATGTATGTACCCGGTTCAATTTCCATTTTCAGCTTACGCCCGGTTTTGTTATAAAAACCCTCTGTTTGTTGCTTGGCGTAATTGCCGAGCATGGTTATATCTGCGGCTTTTTCATCAGGCATACGCGCTTCCTTAATGCCACCGCCAAAGCTCACCGTTTCAGCGTTCGGCAGACTTTCCTCAATTATTTTGAGCTGCAAATCAATATTTTGCTTCCATATCTCCGTGTCGGCTCCCGAACCGATATGAACATGGATATGCTTAAATTCCAAGCCCTTTTTGTGCGTTTCTCGAAGCGAGTCCGCATACAAATGTGCTTCGTTTAAGTCAGAAAGATGTATGCCGAAGCACGAATAGTCATCTCCCGTGTTTCTGGTCGCGCTCTCGCCTGAGCCTATGCCCGGATGTATGCGTATACCTATCGAGATGTCGTTTTTTGTCGCAAAATCGCCTATAAGCCGCAGTTGATGTAGCGAACACGCATTATATTTAAGCCCGCGAAGCAACAAATCTTCAAGGGTTTTTCTCTGCTCGCCCGTGTATGACTCCTGAGTTGTGAGCATAATGCGCTCATAAGGAATTCCAGCAATCGCGGCTCTTATGACCTCATTCAGCGAGCTTGCATCAAGGTGAAGCCCCGCGCCTGTAATCAATTTAAGCAACGACCTGTTTGAGTTGGCTTTCATGGCGTATCGCGCCGTAAGCCCGTAGGCGTGAGGCATTTCAACGCATTTTCGGCATTTCTCAATAATCAGCCCTTCATCATACAGATATACGGGCGTTCCGAAGCTGTCTGCCGCTTGTGCCACAACCGATGCGGTCACGTTGCTGAAATTGTTTAACCTGCTCATGGGTAACTCCTAACTTTTTTACTCGCTTGCGTAATTTTTGAAATAGTTTTGAACCAACACTACGGGAGTTCCTCTATCTCCGCTACCTGAAACCAAATCGCACAAGCTACCTACAAGGTCGTGTATTCTGCGCGGTGTTGTGCCTTCGGCTGCCATATTTCCCACAAGGCTGCCTTTTTTCTCTTTTATACGCTCACGGATACTGTCCGTAAGTTCTTGACCGCTCAGGTCAGCAAAGTCATTGTCGGCAATGAACTTTATCTTCAACTCGTTTGGTGTGCCGCTCAGTCCTGATGTAAAGCCCGGCGAAACTACAGGGTCTGCCAGCTCCCATATTCCGCCGACAGGGTCTTTGAAGCACCCGTCGCCGTAAACTAACGCTTCTACGGTAGCACCCGTGCGTTTTTTTAACTCGGCTTGAAGCTCCTGCACGAGCTTTCCCGCTTCACGCGGAAACAGCTTAACTGTGTCCTCCGTCGCTTTGTTCGACCCAAGCAAGCCGTATTCAGAAAATCCGCTCCCTTCAAAAGGCTTGTTTAGTATATCGTCCAAGCACAAGCATATTTCCGCCCCTGCTTTCTCGATTATCGCTTGCGTTCGCCGTCTTGTGTGTATGTCACAGCAAAGCACTTTCTTTGAGAATTTCAGTATATATTTCGGGTCGTTTGAGAAAATAATCTCGCAGTTGCCCGCGATTTCCTTGTAATACTTGATGTAATCCACTCCCGTGAATCTATGGATAGTGGCTGTGCCGAAAATATCGCGAAACTGCTTTTCGTCAAAGCTGTCGGAAATGGGGTTAACGTCCTTTTCATCGCATGTTGTGAGTGAAATGAGCTCGTTGCCGACCTCGTCGGCGGGGTAGGAAAGCTGGATTATGAGCTTGTCGCACCCTAATGCTATTGCCTTTAGCAGGTTCGCAAAACGGTTGCGCGACAGTATCGGGAACACAATACCGAGTGTGCCTCCTCCGAATTTTGCGCGTACATCCTTTGATATTTGTTCAAGGGTCGCGTAGTTGCCCTGAACCCGCCCGACAATTGCTTCCGTTACACCTACGATGTCGCCGTCGCTGATTGTAAAACCATCTCTCTCTGAGGCTTCCGTAAGGCTCGTGCATATTTGGTTTACAATGTCGTCGCCTTGCCTGAATATCGGGGTCATTATGCCTCTCGCTACTACACCTGTATTTTTCATTGTGATACCTTCTTTTACTCGCGGTCGGGCAGGGAATCCCGACCATCCTGTTTTTGTTCTACTGTGGGACGATGCGGGCATCGTCCCCTACACTTTTTTGGCGAAACAGAATTATACAATATTTTGTCCGTCAATGTCAAATTCCGGAGGCACAAAAGCACATAACGACTATATATTACACTATACTTTTAATCAGCGGGTTTCACATCATGCGTTGCTACCACTTCGTACATACGCTGAAAAAAGCGACCGAACTCTTCTCTTAGTCCGTTGAGTTCCACTTTGGCTGTAACTCAGCTACGCTTCCCACGCAACTCAAAAAATATGAGTCGAGTTCTTCAATAAGATAGTCTTCTCCGTGAACATGCAATGTTTCATATAAATCATAGATAAACGAGTCGGCATCAGTTTCGCGCAATAAACAAAATGCTTCCTTCCCGGATATCCCTCTATGTTCTTTGAACACTTCCAAAGCAAATGCGAAGTATTCAAGGCGTTTTTGCTCATAGTCGTTCATGATTGCTCCTCCGGAATAGTTGTTATTTCCCCTGTTTCAAGTTCTTCAAGGAACATTTCGTACAACGCAACAGCACTAAGATGCCACAGTTTTGTCGACTCATCTTCAAGCGCACTGTACAGCGTAGAATTGTATAGAAGTCCTGACGCTTCTTGCCATGTTATCCCTCGATTTTCAATTAAAAGCTTCATTATGTCCGGTGTAACCATTGACACCATTGAGCCGACATTCTCTTGAGTAACCACCAAACTACCCCCCTACTTCAAAAGCTTCGCAAAAGGAAATACACTGCAATGCCTGCGGGCTTTTCATGCAGTATTGATCTTTAAACACCCATGTCTTCAAATCGTTAATAACGGATTCAGATGTAAGTATGCCTCGTTCAAATATTCGGATTGTTGCAAAAACATTATCATTTGCAACAGGTCCTACTACAACATCATAAAACTGTCCATTGTACTTTTTCCAGCGATTTTGGCTGATAAAGTCAAGCCATTCGCCGTCCGGCTTAGCAAATGTATGAATATTGAGAGTTTTTTGAGCGTGTTGTTCGTCATACTCGTAAACGCTCACAGTAGGCGTACCAACTGACGTTTTGTGTAGCTTTATTGCGCGATTACGCACTGAAGCGGCAAATTTCCTTGCTTGCTCAATGTCAGACGTTAGGTAAAACCCTTCACCGAAGTCAAGCCCTCGGACGCTTCTCTTTATCTCCGGCTTCTCAACGGCTACGTTGCTTCCATGATATAACAGCATATTTTCACCCTCGCATAACGAACCTATTGATGCTCACATTTCCTCACGATAGCATTAGTATACTGCATTGATTATTTAATTACAATGGGGTTTAATGACATGGTGTGTTGTGATAATGAGCTTTAGAGCGATAATACACCGGTTCGCTCGCGAAACGGTAGAAACCGTTTAGCGAGAAAAAAATATCCGCTCAACTGTAACGCACATTCAAAAAGTTTTAGCTCTGTAATTGCGCCCCGCCAACATAAGGGGAATTGTATCATTTTGATACAATTCCCCTTTTTATTTACCCCCATAAAGGCTATTTATGTGTCTTGTTTTCGCTTGTTTTTGTAATTTACAATTTAATCTAATTAATGGTGATAGAAACTTTTCAATATATCTTAAAATTACCCTCTATAATACACATAGACCTCTGCACTTGCAGGGCTTGATGGTAATCTCCAAAAGAATTCTGATAGTACGAATTTTCCATTTTCAGGTAACAAATCAGGAAGGTTTGATGCTAACCAAAAATCTGCATATATTATATGTCCATCTTCATCTCTAAGAATTATATTTCCCGATAAATTATTAGCCTCAATTTCGGTATCTGTTATACATTCAGCAGTTACTGTATAACTGAAGCCACTTCTTGTAATATTGATGTCGCTTACAGAGATGACCGGAGCGGTTCTATTAGTCAATATTCCCTCATCAACAACAGTCACTTCAACACGATTAGGATTCCCAGATAAAATTGCACCACCTGCTCCACCAATATAATATACATATCCATTTGCCGGAATAAAAGGACGATCACTATTAAGAGAACCTACAATAGCGTCATTTTCACTATATGCAACCCACTGTGTTGTCACTCCCGACAATGTATAAGAGTTCGAATTTGTTATCCTTGTTAAAAAACGTAAAAGAGTAGCACTCTCATCAACATCAACCCATAAAATCTCAATATTAGCACCTTGAAATTGTTGAATAAGCGTTTCAAATTCTAAATATGTTTCTTGAAGTTTTGTGATTATTTCTCTATAATTCCCCATTGAAGCTACTACACTTGTTAAATTAACAATTTCTAATGTCATTACATTGATAGCATTTATTTCTGCAGGCATATTGGGGATTACTGGAACATCATCTTTTTCCACACTACGAGCTTCTTCAAGTATTGATTTTGGCACAGCAAGTAGAGTTTCATCAAAAGGTAAGTTAGCTACCATAACTGTTGAGTGTAATAAGGCTATACTATCATCGAGTTCTTGATTTCTACCTTCAAGCTCCACGATTACAGACACACATCTTTCAACAGCATCTTCGAAGATTGATATTGATTTATTTTTTAGTTGTTGTATGTACATATCATAGCTCAAAGCAGTTTCTAAAAGATTACTTGTTATCATCATAATTTCAGAAGTCGCAGAATTAATACCAATAGTTTTTGAGGGAATTTCAAAGTTAATGTGAGTGAAATCTTTTATCGCATTTCGAGCATCTGTTAGCATGGAATTTGCGTCTGAAATTAGAGTTTCTTCAATTTGTATGTTGTCTACTGAAACTAAAGAGTATAAAGATGCAATGCTATTATTAAGTTCTTGATATTTTTCTTCAATAGCTATAATTGATAAGTTGTGTTCTTCTACTGCTTTATCATATGGAACTTTAATCATAAAGTACCAGAATGCGATACTTATAACAGCAACTAACAAGAATACGGCGACACCTATTATCAATGGCTTTCTATTTTTCGGTTTTACGCTTTCGCCCTTTTCTTCAGCAGTACATTCTGAACTTTCTGAAATAGATTCTTCTATTTCAACTATGGGATCGCTCTCTGTCAATTCAACCTCAATTTCCGTTTCGCTTTCTATTGGTAAATTGTTCTTATCATCCTCAATTTCAGTTTTTACAGTAATTTCAGTCGGACATCCACAATGCACACAAGCCGAAGCTTTATCACTTATTTCTTTATCACATTCAATACACTTAATTAATGCCATAGCACCCTCCAAAATTAAAACAACTTACTTTTAGATTTTACAGCGAAATATTATTCATGTCAATTAATTAACAATTCTATTCGAAATACATACATATTCACAAAACCTTATAATATCTAAATTATTTATGAATGAATCCTTATAAACTTAGTAGTTACTCATGTTGTTAGTTAATATATTCTGCTTTATTTGAACTATACTCTTCATGAGTAGCCGATGCATCAATAAATACAATTGTGTTTTGTACATTATGTATATCAGAAACGGATTCATCAAAAGAAACTGTCATAGTCGCCATTGCAGGTGAATTTGGTATAAACATGATTACAACACTTGTTTCCGTTCCTTCAAGAGATGCAAGTAGTGTGAATTCATATATTGTTACATTATTAACAGAGTCAAACTCGGGAGTAATAATTTGACCATCTATATAATGCGCATCATGGGCATCAATACTTGGTATTGAAAGAGTTGCTGTTATTTCAGATGCCTTGCGATTAGTTGTACTTGCATTAAAGATAACTTGCATAAAAACAGTTTCGCCAACTGGATACTCTTTCATACTGTCACCATATGTTCTTCCGCTGTCTACACTATAATAAAACCTTGCTGATGCCGTGATTTCATGCTCATCATTAACTGTACAGGAAGTTAAAATAAGTGATAATAAAAGAAATGAAACGCAGAGTAAAAAAAGATACTTTTTCATAGATAAATCTCCCAATTATTTTGTTATAGAACCTAATCCATACTATTGCTTTCTTAATTGATTGTCAACTCGTTCTAAAAGAAAACCACCTAAATCATTTGCTACTGTTTCTTCAATAACAAACTTATTACCATCATAATATGCCATTATAACAGGCGGCTCACCTTCAGCGTTGAGCTGTCCGTAATCAAGATAACCATAAAATCCATCATCAAAAAAGAATAATGTAAGCCATTTGTTTGGTAAATTATATTTCTTACGGTCATATAAAGTCGATTCTATTGCACAGCCTGTATACTTCCCGGAAAAATCTTCTTTTAATATGCCAAAAAATTCATTTCCAAAGAAACTTAAATATCCTACCCTTTTAAAAAATTCATAATTTTGCTTAGAAAACTTATGTCCAAATAAACTCTCAGCTTTAGAGATTACTATATCCGATATTTCGCCTTTTATTTTATAGTATTGACATTGCTTAGCTTTATTAAGTGCTGTATCTAATTCTTGATAACTCATTTAAAATTATCTCCCAACATTAAAAACCCGCTGCTCGTTGTACCCAATATTCTGCTCTCCACCTATCAAAAGCGGGTCGATCTATACGTGAAGGTCCATCATAAGGATGTGGCTCAGAGCGATGCCTTGATGCTTGTATTTCTAGTATTGTACTGTCGTCTCTTTGACCTATGTGATGTAGATTTACAGGTTCACCATCATGTCCAATAGGAGCATTACCTTCTTTCATTCTTTGAACATTTGTTCGCCCGTCATCACCGACATAATTAGGGTCAAATGCAGAATTATCTTGTATTACGAGTTTACCATCAACCCTATTAAATACTCTTGCGGCTCCAGACATTGCACCAAATATAGCCCCAAACATAAAACCATTAACAGCACCTTCTATTGCACCTTCTGCCGCATTATAACCAACGCCTTCCCAATTAATATTCGCCAAATCTACATTTGGAGTGCTTCTCTGATAACTAAAAACATCTGAAATGGTAGAAGCTGTACTAAATACTGTACTTGCTATTATTAATGTTGCGCTGACAGCTCCTGCTGTTGGCAATAATAGTGCTGATGTTATTAACCCGGCGATGCATAATCCAAATGAAATTAATAAACTTATATTTCCGGATTTATCAATGGCATTTGTTGCGCCTAATAATGCACCACTTATTGTGCCAAATATAGTTCCTGCAAATGCACTAACTCCTGCTTCTTTAGCAACAGATGTTATTAAAATAGAAATTGGAGTGCTTAGTGGAGCTAATCTTACAACGGCAAGAGTTAGTAATACACCCGTTCCAACAGCGAATTTGGTAATTAAAGAATCAACATCAATGTTTTCTCCAAATAATTCATGTATTGCATAGTCTATATAATTATTTGGATTATCATAAGGAAGGTAGAATAATTCAACAAGCAAGATTTCATATATAAAATCTTCGGCTAGTAATTGTTCTTTTATAGTATTTTCAACAAGCTTTTTTTCTTCAATATATTGCTCGTAAATAATGTTTTCTTCAATTATACTTTCATATAAAAATGCCTCTGTTAATGTATTTTCTGTAAGGAAAGATTCCGTTATAATAGTTCCATTAGGGCTTATTATAGATGCTGGTTCGTGATTTGTCGTGTTACAAGCTATAAGTTGCATTACTATTATCAAAGATAATAATAATGAGATTATTTTTTTTGTAATAATAACTGTTTTATAACTTGTCACGATGTTATCCCTTCTAATTTATAATAGCACAGTTAATAAGCTCAATACCTTTTCCTACGCATTTCTCTGACAAATATCCAAATCAGCCACAACCCTGCTGTAATGCAGACCATAAAGCAATCAAACAGGAACGATAAACAACCATACCTTCTCATTATATACAGCCCTCCCTTTCTTTTAAGATTGGTTATATTCTTCTGCATCCGTTACCGCATAAAAAACTTTTAAAGCTCCCCACATAAAAACGGATGGGGAAGTCCCATCCGTTTTTGACAAAACCAAAAGTGGTTTATTTTTCGGGATAGAACTTTGCTTCGTAAGTGTTGCGGTCCATGTCCGCTACGAAAAATACTGCGATTGCTCCCGGTCCGACGTGAGCACCGATTACAGGTCCCATCATAACGACATAAACATTTTCCACATCGACTGCGGCTTTTATAAGCTCTGCCACTCTGTCCGCATCCTCTTTACAATCGGTGTGACTGATGATAATTGACTTCATCTTCGTGTCGCTGTTGACACTGCGCTTTATCTGAGCGGTCAACGTTTCTAATGCCGCTTTGCGCCCGCGCGCTTTGTCCTTTAGCTTCAAGGTTCCGTCCGGCGCGACATTGAGCAAGGGTTTGATTCCGATTATTGACCCTGCAACGGCGGAGAGCTTGCTGAGTCTTCCTCCTCTGTGCAGATACATTAAATCGTCAACTGTGAAGAGAGCCAAGCAGGAGTGCCTTTTTTCTTCAAGCCACTTTGCCGTTTCCTCCGCAGACAAGCCTTCGTCGCGTTTCTCGACCGCAAGCATTGTAACAATCCCTGTGCCGCCCGCCGCATTCAGACCGTCAACAGGGTAAATTTTACAGTCAGGATAGGTTTCTTTAACTTCGTTGAGTGCAATTATGGCATTTTGCGCCGTGCCCGAAAGCCCGCCGCTGAGAAGCACGACCAACAATTCCTCTCCGCTCTTGGCATATTCGGTAAATGCCTCCACAAAGGTTTCGGGATTTGTGAGCGTAGTCCCCGCAACGCCGCCGTCTGAAAGCGCGTTGTAAAAATCTACAGCAGAAATATCCTTCCAAGCTCCATCTCCATGTGTCACCCCATTAAGGTGAAACGGTATGGGAACAACCTTTAGATTGTTTTTTTCCACATAACCTTCCGGCAGGTCATAGCTCGTATCGACCATAATTGTAAAAGAACCCATTATACTCTTCCTTTCTGTTCAGCTTTTTCATCGGTCGGGGCGCATAGACACACCCCCGCATACGATAATGCCTTAGCATTATTACATTGTGCTGTGAAAAAGTCAATAAATAATGTTTGCTTTGCTGTTAAATCGGCGTATTTCACACATTATACCCCTTGATTCTTATTTCTTCTGTCACTTTTGTCATAAACTCGTCAAAGGTCATAGTGCCAACATCACCCTCACGGCGGTTTCTCACGTTCAAAAATCCGCCCTCTGCTTCCTTGTCGCCGAGCACAAGCATATATGGGATTTTCTGCATTTGCGCTTCGCGAATCTTAAACCCGATTTTCTCGTTACGCAAATCCGTTTCAACGCGCATCCCAAGTACAATCAGCTTCTCCGCGACTGATTTCGCATAATCATGCGCTCTGTCCGTAATGGGTAAAACGGTCACTTGCACAGGCGCAAGCCACAGCGGGAAAGCTCCTGCAAAATGCTCCGTGACTATCGCTATGAAGCGTTCGAGCGACCCAAGCACCGTGCGGTGTATCATTACGGGGCGGTGCTTTTCGCCGTCCATGCCGACGTATTCGAGTTCAAAACGCTGCGGCATTTGAAAATCGAGCTGCACGGTGGCACATTGCCAGCTTCTGCCAAGGCAATCCTTGATGTGAAAGTCTATCTTAGGTCCGTAAAACGCTCCGTCACCCGGATTTATGCGGTAATTTACCTTTTTCGCAATCAAAACTTCCTCAAGCAGCTTCTCCGCCATGTTCCATGTTTCTATCTCGCCCATAAATTTTTCGGGGCGCGTGGATAACTCAACATGATAATCAAAGCCGAACACCTTGTAAAAGCGGTCTGTAAGTGCTATTACTCCCGCGACCTCGTCAGCCACTTGCTCAGGGGTCATGTATAAATGCGCGTCGTCTTGCGTGAAGTTTCGCACACGCATAAGTCCGAGAAGCGTTCCCGACAGCTCATGCCGATGCACAAGTCCCAGCTCCGCCGTGCGAAGCGGCAAATCACGGTAGCTCCACATGCGGCGTTTGTAAACGAGCATACCGCCCGGGCAGTTCATAGGCTTGATTGCGTAATCTTTTTCGTCGATTTTTGTCAGGTACATATTATCTTTGTAGTGGTCCCAATGCCCCGAACGATGCCATAACTCCTCGTTTAATATGAGCGGTGTGTTAATTTCCTCATAACCCGCTTTTTTATGTTCCTCACGCCAAAATGCAAGAAGCTCATTTCGGATAATCATTCCTTTCGGGAAAAAGAACGGAAAACCGGGTCCTTCGTCGTATAAACCGAACAGGTCAAGCTCACGTCCAAGTTTTCTGTGGTCGCGTAGCTTTGCTTCTTCAAGCAATCTTAAATGCTCGTCGAGTTCTTCTTTTTTCATAAAGCAAGTGCCGTAAATACGCTGAAGCATTTTATTTTCGGCATTGCCGCGCCAATATGCACCTGTACAGCTTGTGAGCTTGAGCGCGTTAGCTTTGATTCTGCCTGTCGTGTCAACATGAGGTCCTGCGCATAAATCTGTGAACTCACCTTGTTTATAAAACGATGCTTCCTCGCCTTTTTCGCGTAATTCGTCGTAAAGTTCTTTTTTATAAGGCTCTGCGGCGAAAAGGCTCAATCCGTTTTCGACAAACTTTATGCTTTCGAGTTTTTCAATCGGCAAATTCTCCTTGATGATTTTTTTCATCTCGGCTTCGATTTTTTCAAGGTCCTCCTGTGTGAAAGGCTTCTCAACGTCGAAATCGTAGTAGAACCCGTTTTCTATGGCAGGACCTATTGCGAGCTTTGCGGTTGGGAACAGCCTTTTTACCGCCTGCGCAAGTATGTGCGAAGCCGTGTGACGATAGGCGGTTTTGTACTCTTCGTTTTCAAATGTGTAAAGATTTTCTGACATAGGTTTTCTCCATAATTTTTATGATTGTATACAACGGTGTGGGGCTAAAAACTTTATTCATGTAATTGTCAATCCATAGGATTTCGCGAGCTTCTCATACAACTCTATGCTAATCACTACCATATCTCCCGTTCCGTTTTTTGTGATAAAGACGGGTTCGCCTGTTTTCTTGCAATACTCGCTTATCTCGTTTGAGCAAGTTCTCAAATCGGATATTGGTCTGATTTTCGGCATAATGCCCTCCTTTGCAGTTTTTACGACCTGTTTTTTCCGCTTATGATGTTGCTGTTCAGAGTGTGTTGTTTTTGAAGCGGTTCTGAATAGTAACCTTATGACATCAACGACCGATTACAGGTCATCAAAAGCCCATGTTTAATCCGCCTGTCAGCTTTGACATGGATTCATTCATACTTTCTTCGGCTTTTCGCAACGCTTCGTTTACTGCCGCAACGATAAGGTCTTGTAACATTTCGACATCATCGGGGTCAACGGCATCAGGCAGTATTTTTATCTCGGAAAGCTCGCGTTTGCCTGTTACCACAGCCGTCACAGCCCCGCCGCCTGCCTGCGCCGAGTATACTTGTTCCTCCGCTTCGGCTTGTATTTTCATCATATCTTCTTGCATTTTTTGTGCTTGCTTCAGCATATTCATGTTCATGCCACCGCCGCCGAAGCCTCCTCCGCCCCCGCCGCTGTAGCCGCCGCCTCGAAATCCGCCTTTTTTCTTACCCATTGTCAGTTTGCTCCTTCCTTTTCCGCTTCTATGCGAATTGTAATATCTTTTCCAAACGCCTTTTGCGTTGCTTCTCTCAGTACGTCGTCTGAATTTTTTAACATTTCGATGCTGAAAGCATTAGTCATGTAAATTACAACAACATTGTTAGTTTGTACCGCCCGCGTTTTATTGTCACCGCCGAACCATACCTTCACGGAAGGGTCGTCAATGTTGCTGAGAATGTTTGTTATGATGTCGTTGGGGACACCGCTTTTACAAGCGGGGGATTCCGCGACGGGGGCGGGTTTTGTGGGCGTGTCCGTTGCAGGGGTGATGCCTGTTATCGGGGGACTGTCAGTTGCCGTCATTTCGTCGTCAAGTGGTTTCGGCGCGAGAGGGGCTATCGGTGCGGACACAGGTTCAGGTGCTTTTGTAAGTTCAGGCGCAGGCACAGGCACAGATTCAGATGCTGTCACGGTTTTCTGCGCAGAGATGACTTTTACCGCCGTCCCCTCTCCCTCGGATTCTAACTCGGCAATGCGAGCGACAAGCGCCGATAGGTCGTCCGACAACTGCTCATCACTCATGCGGATAAAACACATTTCAAGAATAAGTTTTGAAATGCCCGTGCGCGATAAACCGAGCAATGTGTTCTTCGCAATTTCCAAACAATATAGCAGACGTTCCGTAGTTAATAACTGCGACATGGCAAGTAGTTCACTCGGTAATAGCCCACTGCTTATAAGTGATGAGTTCGGGTCAATCCTCACTACTAACAAATCTCGCAAAATCCCCGAAAGCTCACTCAAAAGTGCCGCCATATCCATTCCGTCTTTATAGAGCCTGTCAACTGTTTCTAAAATTGACACAGTCTGCCGCTCTGCAATGAAGCGAACGATGTTCAAAAGCTCGTCATTTGAGGTAAGCCCCAACGTATCTTGTACATGCTTTAACTCTATTGTCTTTCCAAACGCGCATTGGTCGAGCAACGATATACCGTCGCGCATAGAGCCATCCGCCAGCATTGCGAGCCTTGCGGCGGCTTCCGCTGTAAGCGTAAATCCCTCGCTCGCGGCTATTTCGTTTAATCTCGCTGTAACCTCCTCAAGGGTCAGTCTTCTGAAAGCAAACCGCTGACACCTTGACTGTATCGTAGGAAGTACCTTATGTAGCTCGGTGGTTGCAAGAATAAAAAGAATGTGTTCGGGCGGTTCTTCCAAAATTTTCAGAAGCGCGTTAAAAGCCGCTGACGAAAGCATATGAACCTCGTCTATAATGTACACTCGTCTTTTTGCGGATGCGGGTGAATAAACGGCTTCGTCGCGTAATGCCCGTACATCATCTACTCCGTTATTTGAAGCCGCATCAAGCTCCAGCACGTCGAGAATCGTGCCGTCCTCTATGCCGATACAGGACAAGCACTCATTACACGGGTTTCCGTCTATCGGTTCAAGGCAGTTGACCGCTCTGGCTAATATCTTGGCACACGTTGTTTTACCCGTTCCGCGAGTTCCGACAAAAAGATAAGCGTGTGATAATCTGTCGGTTACTATCTGATTGCGCAACGTTTCCGTGATATGCTGTTGCCCCGCAACGTCGCTGAACCGTCGGGGTCTGTATTTTCGGTATAGTGCCTGATACATAGTATTTCTCTCCGCAGTTATGCTTTTTTGCACCGATTGGACGGACTTACGCCGAGTGCGACTGCTTGCGCCGACTGTGACCGCTTGCGCCGATAAGCGTTGCTTGTTCTGATAAAATTGCTTGCGCCGATGAAAGACCGCACACCGGTCTTTGAAAATGTGATACGCCCGCTTGCCTGACAGCCGGCTCGAAGTCGGCTTCCTTGCGGCACACGCAAGGTTTCGCTTAATGCTGCTCGGTTCCCCGCCTGACATGGTTCGCAAATTTACGTTGCGCAAGACCGGCTCGTCAACACTGCTTATCAGGAGCTGACAACACATCACAAGTCCGAGTACCGGAATTCATCCCTGCTGTAGCGGTTTGCAGGCTACAGGGCACCGCTAACTCCCCGATTAGTGCGGTCTTTCCTCGGCGCAATGCAATAGTAAAAAATAGTATACCATAAATGCGTAACATTTTGGTATAACAACTTTATGAACTTTCATAAAACATTTGCGGTAAAAGAGTTATCACATTACTTACAGCTTTGGGGGTTGGGCGGCGGGCATACCCACCAAGTCTTCTCCGACCTTGTAGATGTCGCCCGCTCCGACTGTGAGAATAATATCGCCCTCTTTCGCAATAGCGGCTATTGCGCGGGTCAGCTCCGAAAATTCCGATATAAAACGCGCTCCGTCGATGGCGGAGGCTAAATCGCCTGAAGAAACGCCGACGATGTTTTGCTCCCGCGCCGCATAGATTTCCGCCAGAAAAGTAATATTCGGTCTTTTAAGCTCTCTGACAAAATCATCAAAGAGTGCCTTTGTCCGCGAGTAAGTGTGCGGCTGATAGGCGAGAATGATACGCTTGTACGAATCTATCGTGGAAACAGCATCCAACAGTTCTTTAAGCTCGTATGGGTGGTGGGCGTAATCGTCATAAACGTCAGCTCCGTTATAACTGCCAAGATACTCAAATCTTCTGCCTGTCCCTGTGAATGTGAGTAGCTCTTCCTCAATGATGCTCGGCGAAATCCCCAGACGAAGGCATACGGCGGTTGCGGCGAGCGCGTTTGCTAAGTTGTGCTTACCCGGCACACAGAGTTTAATTGAGCATTTATGCACACCGTCAACAAGTACATCCATGCTCGGATATTTTCCCGATAAAGACAAATTTACCCCGCGCACATTTATCGGAGTTGCGGGCGTTGCAGATTGGGAGGTTGCGGACGTTGCAGATTGGGAAGTTGCGGGCGAGCGGGCGAAATCGCAGACGTACTCGCCAAATCCAAAGGTTATCAGCTCTCTCCCAAGCCCCGAAAGCGCGTCCATAGTATTTTCATTGTCACCATTACAGACGACAGCTCCGTCTTGCGGCACTATTGCCGCGAACTTGCAAAATGACTGTTTAATGGCATCTAAGTCCTTAAAAAAGTCTAAATGGTCCATGTCGATGTTTAATACGACCGCTAAGGTCGGGCGGAAATTGTGAAACGAATTGTAGTATTCACAGGATTCCAACACTATCACGTCGCCTTTGCCGACCCTGTGCCCCGCTTTGATTTCGGGAAGCGTTCCGCCTATCATTATTGTCGGGTCAACGCCTGCGGCAAGCAGAATATGAGAAACCATTGAGGTCGTCGTCGTCTTGCCGTGCGCCCCCGAAATGCAAATGGCTTGCTTATACCCGCGCATAATGTAGCCCCAAACCTCAGCACGTTCAAAAATCGGTATACCCATTTCCCGCGCAGTCAAAATCTCGACATTATCCTCACGCGCAGCAGCGGTGCGGATAACATAACCCGCCCCCCTTACGTTTTCCGCACTATGCCCTATGTCAATTCTGACACCGTCGGCGCGAAGCTCGTGGGTTGCGGCATTATCGCTTATATCAGAGCCTGTTACCTCAATGCCTGTATTGTGCAATATTTGTGCAAGCGGCGACATGGAAACACCGCCAATACCCACAAAATGGCAGCGTTCTTTACTTAATATACGTTGACCAAGCTCTTCAAAGCCCATAATACTCCTTGAATACCAAAAACGTGAACTTTTTATTGTTGCTTATCTTATTACACGGTATTGTGTGATTATACTTATTGCTTATCCTTTTTGCAACACATTTTTTGAAGTTACTTTAATAAGTACACTTTTACAAGCTATCCACCCGTGAAATAGCCCCCATTTACTAAAAATCTTGCGGGGCTTCTGAAGTTGTGTTAATATGTCTTTGTTCTGTTTACTCTATGAAAAGGACGTACATCAAATGAGTATTAAAACGCCTTGGCTCAGTTCTTACGGAGATGTCCCCGTGACCCTTGATTACCCTGATTGTTCAATGGTTGAAATGGTTTTCAAAGCGGCGGAAAAGTTCCCCGATTTAGACGCATATGTATTTACGGGTTGCGTAAAAAACTTTAGTGAATTTACTGAAGAAATAAAACTTTGCGCGAGGGGCTTACTCAACAGCGGGATTAAGAAAGGCGACAGGGTAACAATCTGTATGCCTAACACGCCGCAAGCAATCATTTTCTTCTACGCGCTTAATTTAATGGGCGCGGTGGCAAATATGGTACATCCGCTTTCCGCCGAAACAGAGCTTGTCGGTTTCATCAACAAAAGTAACAGTGTCGCTGTGTTTACTCTCGACCAGTTCGGCGAAAAGCTCCTGACTGTACTGCCGCAAACATCTGCAAAAACGCTCATATTGGCGGCAGTGGATAACGGTCTTTCGGGCATTATGAAGCCTTTATACCGACTTACAAAGGGCAGAAAAATTCCCCGCCGTCCGACAGGCGGCAATATTCTCAGATACACCGACCTTATAAAGCGCGGTCGCGAATATACGGGCGAGTATAACGCAAAAACACGGGGCGATGATGTCGCCGCAATCCTTTACAGCGGCGGAACTTCCGGTGAAACCAAAGGAATTTTGCTGACAAACCTCAACTTTAACGCTTTGGGTATGCAGACCTTTGCGGCGGGGGCCTGTGTTACGCCCGACACAAAAATGATGGCAATAATGCCGATATTTCACGGTTTTGGACTTGGCGTGTGTGTACATACGGTGTTGATTTATGGCGCAAGACCGATTTTAGTTCCGCAGTTTTCTATAAGCACATACGCGAAGCTTCTCGCGAAAACCAAGCCGCACTATATTGCGGGTGTGCCGACATTATATCAGGCAATGCTCAAATTAAAAGACATTGATAAATTGGATTTATCACAGCTTCGCGGTGTTTTTTCCGGCGGGGACACTCTGACGATTGAACTTAAACGCAAGGTTGATGCTTTTCTCAAAGAGCACGGAGCAACAGAGCAGGTGCGCGAAGGCTACGGAATGACGGAGAGCGTAACTGCCAGTTGTTTAACCCCGCGCAAATTTCACAAAGAGGGCAGCATAGGCATACCCTATCCCGATATGTACTTCAAAATAGTTAAACCCGACACAGAGGAGGAAGTGCCGTATAACGAGAGCGGCGAAATCGTCGTTTCAGGCCCGACTGTGATGAAAGGTTATGATAACAACGAGGAGGAAACCGCAAAAACCTTGCGAACTCATGCTGACGGTCGTGTTTGGTTACATACGGGGGACCTCGGAGCGATGGACGAGGACGGTTTCGTGTATTTCCGTCAGCGCATTAAGCGCATGATAATATCGTCAGGCTACGGTATTTTCCCGACACAGCTTGAAAATGTCATTGAGTCACACGAAAAGGTGCTGATTAGCTGTGTTATCGGAGTGCCTGACGAGTACAAAACGCAGAGAGTTAAGGCTTTTATCGTCCTGCGCGACGGGGCGGAGGCAACCGATGAAATAAAAGAATCAATAATTGAGCATTGCAAGAAAAATATTGCAAAATATGCCATGCCGAGCGAATTTGAGTATCGCAAAGACCTCCCGCGTACTCTCGTTGGGAAGGTCGCCTATATTGAGCTTGAAAAAGAAGAGCTTGCGAAAAACGGAGCGTCACCTTTATGAATGATAAAAAAATCCGCACAAGATTTGCCCCCAGTCCGACAGGATATATGCACGTCGGCGGACTGCGAACGGCTTTATATGCGTACCTGATTGCGAAGAAAGACAACGGCACGTTCATTCTGCGTATTGAGGACACGGATAAAGCAAGGTATGTCGAGGGCGCGACAGAGGTAATTATTAAAACGCTGAAGGATGCAGGGCTTATCTACGACGAAGGCCCTGATGTCGGAGGTCCTTGCGGCCCTTATGTGCAAAGCGAGCGACAACACATCTACCGCCCCTACGCAGAGGAGCTTTGTGCGAAAGGTGCGGCGTACTATTGTTTTTGCGGCGTTAAGCATGATGAGCCAAACGGACTGTCGAAAGAAAGTGTTACGGCGGAGATTGCTTCAGCAAAAGCTCCCGCAGGCTCGGAAGCAACCGCCGAAACAGACGACCCATGCCGCAGCTTATCTTATGAGGATTCAAGACGGCGCGCCATGGCAGGTGAGCCTCATGTTATCCGCATGAAATCACCCCGCGAGGGTGAAACAACTGTCGTTGACACGGTTTTTGGCGAGGTAACAACGCCGAATAAGACACTCGACGATATGATACTGCTCAAAAGCGACGGTATGCCGACCTATAATTTTGCAAACGTCATAGACGACCACCTAATGGGTATAACTCACGTCTTGCGGGGCAGCGAGTACATCAGCTCCGCGCCTAAGTATAATCTGCTGTATGAAGCGTTCGGGTGGGAAATCCCTGAATACATCACCGTTTCTCCTGTCATGCGCGATGCACAGCATAAGCTGTCAAAGCGCAACGGCGACCCGACTTACGACGACCTGATAAATCAAGGATTTATCCCAAAAGCGGTACTCAACTATATTGCGTTGCTTGGTTGGAGTCCGGGCGGCGAGCGCGAGCTGTTCACACTTGATGAGCTGATTGAAGTGTTCGATGTGAGCGGCATTTCAAAAGCCCCTGCGATTTTTGACATTGCCAAGCTCTGTCATTTCAGCGGCGAATATATACGAAATATGCCCTCTGACGATTTTGCCGAGATAGCAAAGCCTTATATTCGCAGTGTCGTCAAAAACGAGAGCATTAGTGCTTCCGCAATAGCGGGAATCTTACAAACGCGTTGCGAGAAGCTCTGCGATATACCTGAAAAAATTGATTTCTTTGAAAATTTGCCTGATTATGACACAGAGCTGTTTGTTCATCAAAAATCAAAAACGGATAAAACCATAGCTCTCGATATGTTAAAAGCCGCAAAAGATACGTTTGAAACACTCTCAGATTGGACAAAAGACTCCGTCCACGATATAATGGTGTCGTTAGCTGAAAGGCTTGGCGTGAAAAACGCTACGTTGATGTGGCCTGTGCGTATCGCAACGGCAGGCAGAACAGTAACACCGGGCGGGGCAGTAGAGGTTTGTTGGATATTAGGTCGCGATGAAACACTGCGCCGTATCGAGCTTGCGATTGCGAAGCTGACGAAGACAGGCTAACGGGCAAGCCCCCTGCAAAGCACTAATACCACTAATACAAAGAAAGGGCAGTTTAATATGAAAAACCTTTCAAGACATTTATTTTTAGGATTTGCCGCTGTGTGCGTGATTGCTCTGTGTGTTTTTCTCATACAGTTAATCATTATCAATAGCGGCACGGAGCCTACAGAGCATAATTCTGTGGTAACTGTAAGTCCGGGGCAAGACGAACCCGGAGAAGGTGACCCGAACGCGCCTGAAACTCCCGACCAAGGCTATCAAACGCCGCGCCCGCCTCCGAGAGGAGTGCGAATGGAGCTTCCTGTTGATAGCGATACCGTGTTGATAATTTATGAGGACAGCGAGAATTTCAGCCACTCCGCAAATGAATTTGACTGGCGGTTTGACTACAAGGGCGGAGGAAACGCATCCTTAACAATAAGTTTTGTGTTCTTGTCACCGCAAGGTGTCGCGGCAGATGCGGAAGGCTTTCTGAACGCTTATATCGAGGGAGATACTGCCGAATACAAAGGGGTACAGCCCATAATAGATTCACCCTTGACAGGGTATAGCGTTGCGGCTCAAAAAGACGGTGTAAGCTACGAGGCGTGGCTGTACCGACTGCCCGACAGCGACCGAAATTTAGCTCTCGCGTTTCTGATAAATTATGAGTTTAACAGTCAACAAGATGCCTTGTATGAACTCCTCAGTTCAATAGACATTGGAAGCACCACAGGCGGAAACACTACCGACGGAAACGCCACAGGTGGAAGCCCCACAGACGGAAGTGCCACAGGTGGAAACACTACAGACGGAAGTGCCACAGGCGGAAACACTACCGACGGAAACGCCACAGGCGAGTAGAAGTTCCGTAGGAATGTTTTTGAAACGGGCAAATAATAAATGTTCTCCTAAATTAAAAATGCGCGGCGGGTTTACACCCTGCCGCGCACTTTCATTCGTCACGCAATCTACCAAGCAGACTTACTAATCCTTAAAGCCTTGCATTTGACGTTCCTTGATTGCATCTTTTCTTGAAAGGTTGACACGTCCTCTGTCGTCAATATCCATAACCTTAACCCATGTCATATCGCCCTCATTAAGCACGTCCTCCACCTTTTCAACGCGGCGGAACTCTAATTTTGAAATGTGAACCATACCGTCTTTACCCGGCACAAGCTCAACAAACGCGCCAATCGGAATTACACGCACGACTTTACCGTAATAGAGTTTTCCTATTTCAGGAACAAATACTATATCGTCGATAATCTGCTTTGCCGCACGGCAGGCTTCGATGTCGGGAGATGCTATGAAAATACTGCCGTCGTCTTCAATGTCAATCTTCGCACCCGTATCCGCAACAATCTTCTGAATAACCTTGCCGCCGCTCCCGATAACCTCTCTGATTTTATCGGGATGAATCTTCATCATAATCATCTTCGGCGCAGTAGGCGCAAGCTCCTTGCGAGGTTCGGAGATGACAGTCAGCATGATTTCATCAAGTATTTGAATACGCGCTTCGCGGCACATATCAAACGCCGATTTAATAACCTCCATAGTTAAACCGTCATTCTTCAAATCCATTTGAATGGCAGTTATACCTTTCTTTGTTCCGCCGACCTTAAAGTCCATTTCGCCGTGAAAATCCTCCACGCCCTGTATGTCTATGAACGTCGTAAAGTCGTCGCCGTCGGAGATAAGCCCGCAGGAAATACCCGCGACAGGTGCTTTTATCGGCACACCCGCATCCATAAGCGCCAGCGTTGACCCGCATATCGCGCCTTGCGAGGTAGAGCCGTTTGACGAGATAACCTCTGATACAACACGGATTGCATACGGAAATTCCGCAACACTCGGCAATACCGGTTCAAGTGCTTTTTCGGCGAGAGCGCCGTGCCCTTGCTCGCGGCGGGTTGTTGAGCGTGAACCACGCGCTTCACCCGTAGAAAATGACGGAAAATTATAATGGTGCATATAACGCTTGGTTTCTTCTTCGTAAATTGTGTCGAGCTTTTGCACGTTGGAAACTGTTCCAAGCGTTGCAATTGAAAGAACCTGCGTTTGTCCTCTTGTGAAAAGCCCCGAACCGTGTACTTGTGGAATTACTCCCACCTCCGAAGCAAGCGGGCGAATCTCGTTCATCGCTCTGCCGTCAACGCGCTTTCCTTCGAGTAACCACTTTTTGACAACCTTCTTTTGAATCTTGTACGTTATTTCCTCAAGCTGTGCGGTGATTTCGGGATATTCCGCTTCAAACTCCTCTATCATACGCGCCGCTACCGCATTGTAACGCTCCTCGCGCACATTTTTGTCGTCGGTGTCTAACGCGTGTTGGACATCGCCGAAATATTTCTCAACTATTTTCGCAAAAAGCTCATCATTAAACGCCGCTTTTGCGTAACTGAATTTCGGCTTTCCGATTTCAGCGACCATTTGGTTAATGAGGGCAATTACGGGCTGAATTGCTTCATGCGCGGCTTTAATACCCTCGAACATGACATCATCCGCAATCTCGCTTCCTGCGGCTTCAATCATAACGACTTTTTGAGATGTTGATGCGATTGTGCAGTACATTTCCGATACGTCACGCTGTGCTGTCGTCGGGTTAATGATGTATTTTCCGTCAATTAACCCCAGTCCGACACCTGCTATCGGCCCGTTAAACGGAATGTCCGATATTGATACGGCGGCGGCAGCTCCCGCCATTGCCGCTATTTCAGGCGAACAGTCGTGGTCAACCGCAAGTATTGTGCAGGTTATGGATACGTCGTTGCGCAGGTCATCGGGAAAAAGCGGGCGCATTGGTCTGTCAATCATACGTCCTGCAAGCACCGCACGTTCCGCAGGTCTGCCCTCGCGCCGCAGATACCCGCCGGGGATTCTGCCGACTGCGTAAAGCTTTTCCTCGAAATCTACTGACAACGGGAAATAATCAATGCCGTCACGCGGGCGCGGTGAGGCTGTTACGGCTACAAGCACAACCGTTTCGCCATAACGCACCAAAATTGATGCGTTGCACAGCTCTGCGAGCTTGCCTGTTTCCATTGTCAGCGTTCGCCCTGCAAAATCCATGCTGTACTTCTTCTCGTTTGGGAACTCTCTTTTTTTGATAATCATTCTTTCTAACTCCTTCTTTTACATTGTCTGCATTGTTGCTACTGACAACCGTGGACGGCCGTCCCTACAATGAGCCAATTTTCACAAGTCTACAAAACCGAACTGAACCTTTCAGCCCGGCTTTGTCGTCTTTTTTTACTTTCTGATGCCTAATTTTGCAATACACGCTCTGTAGCGTTCAATGTCCTTTTTCGCCAAATAATCTAACAAATTGCGGCGGCGACCAACCATTTTTAAGAGCCCCAACTCGCTGTGCTTGTCTTTTTTGTGAACCTTGAGATGCTCGGTGAGTTGCTTGATTCGCTCTGTTAAAACTGCGATTTGCACTTCGGGTGAACCTGTGTCGGTTTCGTGGGTGCGGTTGTCTGCGATGACTGCTGTTTTTTGCTCCTTTGTAATCATAACTAATAAACCTTTCTTTTCTCTATTCGGGTCGCATTGCGAGCCGTTGTCCTGTGGCTGAGTATCGGGCGGAAAAGAGCGTTATCCCAAAACTAAGCGCACGGATTTTAATGTGGTAGTGCATATTAACATATACTTAAAGGGTTGTCAAATTTTTCCGCAACCATGTGTGTTTTTGAGTGTGCGCATTTGACGTGTGTGTTTGAGCGTGAGCTTTTGAAGTATACCCCGCCCCTCGCTTTTACCCGTCGGAGCGGATTACGTCTGTCACGCCTTTTACGGACATTACCTTTGCCATTGCGGAAACTAACTCGTCGCGGTTTTTTACGTCTATAACGATTGTAATCCTCGTCATTCCGTCTGTCTGCAATCTGGCGTTAAACGAGGTCATCTTGACGTTTATGGCGTTTAGGACAGAGGCGACATCAACGACTATACCAACCCTATCATGCACCATGACCTCTATGGTACTCGAATAAAGCTGTTGCTCTATGTTGCCCCATTGGGTGCGTACCCATCTGCCTTTGTCCGATTCGGGTTCTCCCAACGCCTTGACGTAGTTTCGGCAGTCTTGGCGGTGTACCGACACCCCGTAGCCCCGTGTGATAAACCCGACAATCGGGTCGCCCGGAATCGGCAGACAGCATCGCGCAAACTTAACAAGGCAGTTTTCCAACCCGTCCACCACCACGCCTATCGGCTCTCTCTTAGGCGGCGTGTGACGTAGTGTGATTTCAGGTTTCAGCTCATCATCTTTCTTTTTGCCCTTTGCGGCGTTACGAAGCTCCTCGCGGACTTTATTTATAATCTTTGACGTGGAGTACCCGCCGTACCCTATTGCCGCGTACATATCATCAATCGCGGCGTAGGATGTCTTAGCGATAATTTTCGGTAAAATATCGTCGGTCATAGCATCCGCCATTGTAATATTCGCGTGGCGAAGCGCGGCTTCAAAGGATATTTTACCGTGAATGATATTTTCTTCGCGCTTTTCTTTCTTAAACCATTGGCGTATCTTGTTTCGCGCCTCAGGACTTCTTACTATGTCGAGCCAGTCACGGCTTGGGCCTTTTGCGGATTTTGATGTCAAAATATTGACAATGTCACCGTTTTTCAAAATATGCGCGTAGGGTGTTATGCGCCCGTTTACCATTACGCCTGTCATTTTGTTGCCGATTTCTGAGTGTATGGAGTACGCAAAATCAATGGGGGTAGAGCCTGCCGGGAGGTTTATAACATCTCCCTGCGGTGTAAACACAAAAACCTCGTCGGCGAACATATCTACCTTGAGAGCTTCTATAAATTCCTGTGCATCGCTGTCCTGCTGTGATTCGAGCAAACGCCTGACCCACGCGAATTTTTCTTCGTCGGCAACCTTTCCGCTTTTACCCTCCTTGTATTTCCAGTGCGCGGCAATGCCGTACTCGGCGGTTTGGTGCATATCCGAAGTGCGGATTTGCACCTCAAAGGGCACGCCCTCTGTTCCGATGACGTTTGTGTGCAGGCTTTGATACATGTTCGGTTTCGGAGTGCCTATATAATCGGTGAAAGTCCCCGGTATCGGGCGGTAAATCTCGTGTATGTGACCGAGCACATTGTAACAGTCGGCAATATCATTTACGATTACCCGAATAGCGTGTAAATCAAGGATTTCGGACAGTTGCTTGTTCTCGCTGAACATTTTTCTGTAAATGCTGTATAAATGCTTAACTCGTCCCGTTACCGTGCAATCAATTCCATGTGCCGTAAGCCGAGCTTTCAGGCGCGAGAGTATGCCGTCTAAAAACGCCTCGTCCGCGACATGACGAAGCTGTAGTCCCTCTTGAATCTCTTTGCACGCGACAGGGTCAAGGTATGTAATTGATATGTCCTCAAGCTCCCATTTGAACCTTTGCATACCGAGCCTGTGGGCGATTGGGGCGTACATTTCCATTGTTTCAAGTGCTTTTTCTCTTTGCTTGTCCGCCTCAATATACTCCATTGTTCGCATATTGTGGAGTCTGTCGGCGAGCTTTATTAAAATAACGCGCATATCCTTAGCCATAGCTATGAGCATTTTTCGCATATTTTCCATTTGCTCTTCTTCTACGCTTGTGTATGTGACACGGGTGAGCTTTGTAACCCCTTCGACTAAACTTGCTACGTCGCGCCCAAAGTGTTTTTCGATGTCTTCAAAGGTTGCATCGGTATCCTCTATGCAGTCATGGAGCAGTGCGGCGCATATAGAGTCTTCGTCAATGCCTATCTCCACGAGTATCTCCGCCGCGGCGAGAGGGTGTGAGGTGAACTCGGTGTTATCCTTGCGCCGTTGTGTTCCGTGTGCTTTTCGGGCATATTCAAACGCGGCACGGACACGACTTGTATCAATGGCGGGTATGTTCTCTTTTATTACTGCTTCAAGCAGACGAAATTTTCTCTCTACGTCTGTTTCGTTGTCTGTGACTGCTGTAGCCGTCACGTCCGCCGCGCCCGTCGCTGTAGTTGCCGCAGTGCCCGTCACGTCCGCCGTGCCCGTCACGCCCGCCGTTTTTTCTAAATCCGCGTCTTTTGTCATGTGGAACTCCTAATGTCTATCAGTTGAAGCTGTACGCTTTTACGCCCGCGAAACTCGTTTATCTGAGGTTGAAACGCAACATCAACAGTATCGCCAACCTTGATACCTATCTGCTCCGGGGTAACTGAAAAGAAAACGCAATCAAACAATTGGATTGTTTTTTCAGCCCCGTCCGATTTTGCGACACCGTTAGCCGCAATCTTAATCTTTGAATGTTTGCCATCTCCCGTAGCCCGCAGTTCTGTAAGCATTGCCCCCATTATGCAAAGGCACGGCGGCAGGTTTTCTCTGCCGAATGGTTCAAGGTATTTTAACGCCTCAATGTTTTCCGCAGTCAGCAATCTTTCCGGTTTCTCTACCTCGAAGTCCACCCTTAACCCCGGCAGGGGCATTTCTCCCATGCTTTCGTTATAATACTCTGTGACACGCCTTTTCAGCTCGTCAATATTTTCTTTTGCGATAGTAAGCCCCGCCGCCATTTCGTGACCGCCGAAGTTTTCGAGTATATCCGCACAGCGGCACAATGCTCCGTATATCGCAAACGTGCCAAAGCTCCTGCAAGAACCGTGACCTAAACCGTTTTCATCTATGCAGATTATAATTGTCGGCACTCTGAAACGGTCTGCTATTTTTGCGGCAACTATGCCCGTAACCCCCTGATGCCAATTCTCGTCCGCAATAACGATTGGGTTTGCAGGTGCGTCTTTGTTCATCTCTTCAAGCTGAGGGAGTACGCTGTCTAATATGCCCTGCTCCGATTCCCGCCGCTCTGCGTTGAGATTACATAGCCTTGTCACATATTGGTCGGCATCATAGCTGTCGTTGCTGATTAAAAGATTTACCGATAACATGGGGTCGCCCATTCTGCCTGAAGCATTGAGTCTTGGAGCTAACGCAAAGCTGATTGTTGATGCCGTCACCGTAGTTCCGTCCTTGTAAACCTCCTTAATCAGGCTTTTTAAGCCCGGAATCGGATTTTTGTTTATCTGTTCAATGCCTTGCAGAATCAATCTGCGATTTTCTGATGTCATAGGCATTACGTCCGCAACCGTTCCAAGCGCAACTAATTGACCGTATCGGTCAGCGGCGTTGCGGTTCATGCCGCCTTTTGAAAGTTCGCCCGCCGACACTTGTTGACCGTTACGGTCAACGCCGCCTGAGCGGAGAGCTTTATCTTCTAACGCACAAATTAGCTTATATACAACCCCGACACCCGCCAGCGACTTAAACGGATACTCACAGCCCTCTCTTTTCGGGTTTATAACCGCAACCGCTTGCGGCAATTCATCCTTACATTCATGGTGGTCTGTAATGATGAGGTCTAACCCTATTTTCTTTGCATAGAGAGCTTCTTCACAGGCAGTAATGCCGCAATCGACTGTAATTACAAGATTTACACCGCGTTCTTTCAGTATGTCCAAGGCTTCGCTGTGCAATCCATACCCTTCACAGAAGCGGCCGGGTATGTATTTTTCACATTCCTTGCCTTTTGATTTCAACCACATGGCAAGCATAGCAACAGAGGTCATGCCGTCAACATCATAATCACCGTAAATCGCTATGGATTCATTATTGTCAATGGCTTTGAATATGCGGGCAACAGCTTTGTCCATATCGGTCAACAGGTGCGGGTCGTGTAACGGCGTTTCTTTCGGGTTGAGAAATTTGTAAACCTCATCAGGCTCTGTAATGTTTCTTGATGATAAAAGCACGGAAATAAGAGGGTTCACCTTATTTCTGCAAAGCAGCTCCGCGTTATTTCTGTCAAAGCCTGATATATCCCATTTTTCATATCGCATGATTGGTTGATTACCTTCCTGTGGGTATCTCTGCATTACATATAATACACCAAGCAAGTATATCATAAGAACCGTATATAAACAATTGTAAGCCGAGAGATATTGTGATATTCTTTAGTCTATGTCAGATTTTGTTGAAGGAATTATCAGTTCAATAGTTTTTACAAACGCTGAAAACGGTTATACTGTACTGAAAGTAGAAACCGTCGAGGGCATCGTCACCGCCGCGGGAAGCATACCCGGGGTGTCTGTAGGCGAACGCCTGCTTTTGAGCGGAGCATGGAGTACGCACCCGCAATACGGTCAGCAGTTCAAAGCCGAAGCATTTGAAGTTAAGCCGCTGACGGGTGTGGAGGAAACCTATCGTTATCTTGCTTCGGGAGCTGTAAAAAACATAGGACCCGGCAGGGCACATGAAATAATTGGTAAATTCGGAGCAAACGCAATGAGTATAATAGAAAATGAGCCTGAAAGACTTGCGGAAATCAAAGGCATTTCTCTAAGAACTGCCCTTAAAATCGGGGCTGACTATCAGAAACAGGCAGGGCTCAGGCGGCTTATTACGTTTTTTCAGCAGTATAATATAAAGCCTTTAATCGCAACACGCCTATATAAAGACTACGGCGACAACGCCCTTGAAGCCGTGAAAGGAAATCCTTACCTCGTCGTGAACGATTCCTACGGAGCGCAGTTTCACGAAGCTGACTCCGTCGCTCTCGACCTCGGTTTTGAAAGCGATTGCCCTGAGCGCATATCAGCCGCGCTTTTATTTACGCTTACCCACAATCTTGGAAACGGGCATACGTTTATACCAAAAGAAAAGTTGACCGCTGCGGTCAATTCTCTCATAGACGTAAGCCATGAAAGCATTGTTGAGGCTTTGGACACCCTCTGCGAGTGCGGCGACGTGATTGTTGAGTCAATCGTGGGACTTGAGGCTTGCTTCTTAAAGCATTTGCATGATGCCGAGTGCTTTGTGGCAAAACGATTGCGGCACGGAACGGCTGTGGACAAAATTCCCCCCGCTGTGAGGACGAGAGGTGACACGTTAAGCAGCGCGGCAAGAACGGCACAGGACACTGCAAGCAAAACAGCAGGAAAAACAGCGGGTGACACGACCCAAAACACATCAGGGTTTGAATACTCAAAACTGCAACAGACCGCTCTGCGCCTTGCTGCCGAGCATAGCGTACTTGTGCTTACGGGAGGACCCGGAACGGGAAAAACAACCACAGTACGCGGAATCCTCAAGCTCTTTAACAGCGCAGGCTTAAAAACAGAGCTTTGCGCACCGACCGGACGAGCCGCAAAACGAATGTCAGAGCTGTGCAATAGCCAAGCCGCAACCATACACAGACTACTCGGAGCAGGACTTGACGAAAACGGCAGCTCCGTATTTGAACATGATGAATCAAATCAGCTTGAAGCAGATGCAATCATTGTTGATGAATGTTCCATGATAGACATACTGCTTGCGGATGCCTTGCTCCGCGCCTTGAAACCGTCTTGCAGGATAGTGCTTGTCGGAGATGCTGACCAACTGCCCCCAATCGGACCCGGAAATATGTTCGCCGACATCATCAGAAGCGAAGCTGTCCCTGTTATCGCGCTTACGGAAATATTCAGACAGTCCGCCGACAGCGGCATAATAAGCGGCGCACACAGTGTCAACAAAGGCATTATGCCTGATTTGACCGAGAAATACCCCGATATGTTTTTTATGCAACGGCGTTCTGAGGAGCAGCTTGCTCAAACTATTGCGGAGCTATACGGCGAGCGGCTACCCAAAAACATGGGTATAGACCCGTCGCAAATCCAAGTGCTTTCACCAACACGCAAACACGCATCAGGAACTGTAGCCCTAAACGAACTGCTCCGAGAGAAGCTCAACCCGCGCAGTGCGGAAAAAAAAGAGAAACAAGCAGGTAATTTATTTTTCCGCATGGGTGATAAAGTTATGCAAATAAAGAATAATTATGATATACTATGGATAAGCTCGGACGGAACATCAGGCGGAGCGGGAGTTTTCAACGGCGATGTCGGCGTTGTTCTCGACATAGACCACGACAAAGAAACCGTTACCGTTGATTTTGAGGACAAATTGGTTACATACAAGTTTGAACAATTGCCCGAACTTGAACCCGCATTTGCGATAACCGTCCACAAATCACAAGGCAGTGAATATCACACCGTAATTCTCGCTATGACCTCGGCAGCACCGCCGCTCTTAACGCAAAGTGTGCTTTATACGGCAATGACACGCGCAAAGAGCTTGCTTATTATTGTCGGGAGCGCGGACATAATGAGAAGAATGGTTCACAACGACAAAAGGCAGAAACGGTACAGCGCACTTCGCGCAAGGTTGGCTCTATGAGTGTTTTTTCTACAATTTTAGACATACTCTTTCCCCCCAAATGCGTTTTTTGCGGGAGGGTACTGAGCAAAGCCGACGACGGTTGGTGTGACAAATGTATTGAGACTTTGCCATATGCTGAAAATCACGGCAGACAGGACGGAGAAATCTTTGACTTTTGCGTGTCACCGCTGTATTATGTTGATAATGTACGCCGCAGTATATTGCAATACAAGTTTAAGGGAGCGGTGAACTACGCGCCTGTTTTTGGCAAAATCCTTGCCGACTGTATACGAGAGTGCCCCGACCTCAATTATGATATAATCTCGTGGGTTCCCCTGAGCGGTAAACGTGAACGTTCACGCGGCTATGACCAAGCAATGCTGCTCGCACAAGCTACGGCACTTGAACTCGACGATGTCGCCGTAGAAACACTCAAAAAACCCCACGAAGTCCGCGCTCAATCAGAGCTTGGCGACAGAGCGGAAAGAAGCCGCAACATAAGCGGCGCGTACATAGCATCAGACCCCGAAATAGTCAGCGGTAAGCGAGTTCTCCTAATTGACGACATTGTGACAACGTGCAGTACACTTGACGAGTGTGCGGGTATTCTCAAAGAAGCCGGAGCTACCGGGGTCGTTTGCGCGGCACTCGCAAGAGGCGAAATAATGTGATGTAGTGGGGAGCAATGATTTTCGATGACGATGATAAAACATAAACGCAAAAACATGAAAGGCTGATAGATTTGAGCATTTTTGGCAACGATTTAGGCGTAGATTTGGGAACGACATCCGTTCTGCTCTCTACACGCGGAAAAGGCGTTATAATGCGTGAACCCGCAGTAGTCGCCGTCGATAAAGTCACGGGACGACTGCTGAACGTGGGAATGGCGGCACAGCGAATGTTGGGACGAACACCCGGAAACGTTATCGCCATAAAACCCATGCACGAAGGAGTTATATCAGACTATGATATGACCGAGCGAATGCTTAAGGAATTTGTGCGAAAAGCCCTGTCCTTCGCGCTCATAAAACCACGCTTGATTATCTCCGTACCGTCGGGAATAACAGAAGTTGAAGAACGCGCAGTTATTGACGTAGGAGTTGGAGCAGGCGCACGAAAAGTATACCTTATGGAAGCCCCGCTCGCCGCCGCAATCGGAGCAGGACTTGACATTTCAAAACCCGACGGACACATGGTCGTCGATGTAGGCGGCGGCACAACCGACATTGCCGTGCTGTCCCTGTCAGGCGTGGTCGAATCCGCATCGCTGAAAGCAGGCGGAGATGTCTTTGACGACTCTTTAATCAAGTTCATCAAGCGAAAACACAATGTACTCATAGGAGAAACTACGGCAGAGGAACTCAAAAAGAGTATCGGCTGTGTATTCCCCCGCCCCGAAATAGTCGCCGTCGAGGTTAAAGGCCGCTGCCTTTTGACAGGACTGCCGCGAGTTGTCGCTATCAGCTCGACTGATGTTTTGGAAGCCTTTGAGGATGTCATCGAAACCATAATCGAAACCATACATGAAGTGCTTGAAGCTACACCGCCTGAGCTTGTCGCCGACATCTCTGATAACGGAATTATACTGACAGGCGGCAACAGCCAGCTCTGGGGCTTTGACAAGTTAGTTTCGAGCCGCACAAGCATAGTGACCTATACCGCAGACGACTCAGACCTTTGCGTTGCAAATGGCCTCGCTAAGGCGTTAAACTGGGTCGGCGACATGGAGGAGGGTACAATCAACCTCGGTCGCAGAAAGCAAATGCGGATATAAGCGTAAACACGAAGTAAAACAACAATTTTAGGAGGTTCAATCGCAAAATGGCAAAAAAGCAATTCAAATCCGAATCAAAACGCATACTTGACCTGATGATTAACTCTATTTACACGCACAAAGAAATATTTCTGCGCGAGTTAATATCAAACGCATCAGATGCAATTGACAAGCTATGTTACATCTCGCTTACTGACGATAAGGTCGGACTATCTCGTGATGACTTCAAAATCAGCATAACTACCGATAAGGAACGTAAAACGCTCACAATCAGCGACAACGGCGTTGGCATGACAGCCGCAGAGTTAGAGTCAAATCTCGGCGTTATCGCAAGAAGCGGCTCGCTGTTGTTTAAGCAGGACATAAATAAAGAAAAGGCGAAGGACAGCGATACCGACGACGGCGAAAACGCCGACGAAACACCCGACACCCCCGACGACACAAGCGGCGGCTCAGACGTGGACATCATAGGGCAGTTCGGCGTTGGCTTCTACTCCGCTTTCATGGTCGCGGCAAAGGTTACTGTCATCTCACGTGCCTATAAAGACGGGAGTTCAAGCAAGTGGATTTCATCAGGCTCGGACGGCTACACAATCACAGCATGTGACAAAGACACGCCCGGCACCGACATCATCATAGAAATCAAAGAAGATGCCGACGAAGAAAAGTACAGCACATATCTCGAAGAGCACACCCTGACAAACCTAATCAGAAAATACTCCGACTATGTGCATTGGCCGATATACATGGACGTATCAAAAAGCCGTGAGGTCGAAACAGACGAAAAAGACGAGGACGGCAAAAATAAAACAACATGGGAAAGCTACACGGAAAACGAAGTCATCAACAGCCGTGTACCCATTTGGCAACGCCCGAAAAGCGAGGTTTCCGACGAGGAATGTGCGGAATTTTACAAGGAAAAATTCTTCAACCACACAGACCCCGTTTCTGTCATTCGAGTCAGCGCGGAGGGCAAGGTCAGCTACAACGCAATGTTATTTATCCCTGCCGCCGCTCCGTATGATTATTTCACCCGCGAGTATAAGCCCGGATTGCAGCTGTATTCATCAGGCATTATGATTATGGAGCATTGCTCAGACCTTTTACCCGAACATTTTCGTTTTGTGCGCGGTGTCGTTGAATCTCCCGATTTTTCGCTCAACATCTCACGCGAAATACTCCAACACGACCGTCAGCTCAAAATCATCGGCACAAATATTGAAAAGAAAATCAAAGCCGAGCTTAAACGCCTCATGGAAACCGACATGGACAAGTACAACACGTTTTACAAGGCATTTGGCATACAGCTCAAATACGGCATTGCCAACGGCTTCGGCATGAACCGCGATATGCTCTCCGACCTCATCATGTTCTATTCGTCCACAGCCGAAAAGCTCATTCCGATTGCCGATTACGTCAAGAATATGCCTGAGGACCAGAAATACATCTATTATGCGGGCGGGGAAAGCATTGCCATGCTTAGTAAGCTACCGCAGACTGAACAGATTCGGGAAAAAGGCTACGAAATTTTCTACCTGATAGACGAAATCGACGAGTTTGTCGTGCGTATGCTCGGCAGATTCGAGGAAAAGGATTTTCGTTCGGTAAACGAAAAAGACCTTGGGCTTGACAGCGACGAGGATAAAAAGGAAATAGAACAGCAAGAAGCCGAGCACAAAGAGTTACTCGACTTTGTTAAGGATTCGTTAGGCGGCAAGATAGCGGCTGTGCGGTTTTCGCAAAAGCTGAAAAGTCACCCCGTCTGCCTTACCACGCAGGGCGAAATCAGCTTGGAAATGGAAAAGTATTTCAATTCCATTCTGGCTATGCGTAGCGCAGACCCCTCACGCGGAGAAAACGACGAAGCTGACGAAAACATGCCGGGTACAATGCGTGCCGAGCGCGTGCTTGAGCTTAACGCAGGTCACGCTTCATTTACAGCGTTAAAGGATGCTTTTGAAAACGACAAGGAAAAAGCTGTCGATTACGCAAAGCTCCTGTATGGACAGGCACTTCTTATCGCAGGGCTTCCGCTCGACGACCCATCAGAGTTTGCCGCAGTAATTAACGGCTTGGTGTTTTGAGTTTATAAGCCGTTCTGAAGCGTAAACCGCTCTAAACCCCCGAAACGCAAGCCGTTCTAAGCGTAAACCGTTCTGAAGCACAAACCGTTCTGAAATCTCGAAGCACATCAAAATGAGGTAAGCATTATGAGAAAATTCTTATCGTTGCCGCAGGAAAAGCAAGATAACATCATCACCGCCGCCATGACTGTTTTTGGAGATGTCGGATATAAAAAGGCTTATATCAGCGATATAGCCGCGAAAGCAGGCGTTTCCAAATCGCTTATCTTCCATTATTTTGGCAGTAAAAAGGGGCTGTACTCATATCTTGTTTACTATACAGGCAAAATAGTGATGACCGAAGCCCAGCACGAGCGAGATACCGCAGGCAAGGATTTCTTTGCAAGGGCACTTGTCACAATCAAGTTCAGATTGTCGCTCAAAAAACGCTATCCTGCCATGAATACTTTCATTGACAGCGTTTTTAACGAGAATGATGACGAGGTAGCCTCTGACACAGAAAGACTTCTCGCCATTGCTACGGATATGCACACAGGAATCAGCCTTACTCCGAGTGAGGAAAGGCAGTTTAAGGGCGGCGTTTCCGCGCCGCTCGTTGCCCACCTCGTAGAAAAATACGCGGAAGGCGTTCTTTGCTCTTATGACGGCAGTATTTCGGTAGAGGATGCTTGTGAAAAGGTTAGTGCTTGCTTGAAGATGCTCAAAGACCGCCTTTGACGCTTGTTGCGGCAAATTTTCGATGACTTTACATTCTCTTTAATCGAGGCTAATCCGCAAGCTAATCCCCTAACGCTAATTCTCGATAAACGCCAACACAGGCACGCCTTCCTCATCGTTAAAGTAGAAATAATCCGTTAAAATTGTGTGACCTCTTCCGTCGCGCCTATATGGTTTATCCTCAACATTTCTGTTGATTTCTTCCCATATGTTAAACTCATCAACAGGCTGTTCAAATCTGATTTCCACTTTATACCGTCTGGAGTTTGATAAATCAACGGTCTGCGTACCCCCCTCCGCGCTCTCTATCTGAATAGAATCTCTGTCCCTTGCGACTTGTTCATATGCCACTATCTGCGGGCTTCTTCCGCCCAGTGCGTTTGCCCTAAATTGAGCTTCGAGAGCAGTTTGAATCTGCTCTATTGTATACCTTTCGGGCGGGTCGATGTTTTCCTCCCCCTGTCCGTTTTCCCCTTGTCCGTTTCCCTCTTCCCCGTTTCCTTCTTCAGGGTCAGGGGTCGGAGAGGGAGAGGGTGACGGTGGGACTGTCGGCTCAGGTATCGGCTCAGGGGTTCTAATCGGCGGCGGGGTTTCGTCCGTAAGCCAAGGGATGTACAGCTGTCCTTCAACAACATAGCTTTGAAATATAAAAAAGAGTATGACGAACAGAAGTATAATCGTCAAAACAATGGTAGCAACCCCGCCTGCGACAAATCGCAAAAAGCTGTGGTTATTATATGTTTTTGGGACATAACGACGAGCCATTTATGCCGAGAGGATGTTTTGCGAAACGTCCCCTATCCCCCTTCTCTGTCAAGACTTTTTATCCTGTTTACGCGGCGGCAATGCTTTTCCGCCCCGCTAAATTCGGTGGTCAAAAACTTTTCAACAATTTCAAGTGCTAACTTTGAATCTACAATGATAGCTCCGAGCGCCAGCACGTTTGCATCATTGTGGTCGCGTGTCATTTCCGCCATAAGGACATTTGTGCAAAGCGCGGCTCTTATTCCCGCTATCTTGTTAGCGGTCATTGCTATGCCGTTGCCTGTTGTGCAAATAAAGATGCCCTTTTCACATTCTCCTGCCGCAATTGCCTTTGCCGCAGGAATTGCCATTTCGGGATAGTCACAGCTTTGCAATGAGTTTGTGCCGAAGTTTTTGTAAGCGTAGCCGTTTTTGTCAAGATATTCGCGGACGATTTGCATTAGTTCGTAGCCGCCGTGGTCACAAGCAAGCGCGATAGTAGACATAGTTCCAGCTCCTTTTTATTTTTCATTGTCAAGTCCCCTGCATCCTGCGGGGGTAAAAAGCCCTCAACGCCGTTTCAATTAAAACGGCCATGAGGGTAGCCATTTGATGAAAGCATCGTAATACTTAAAGGGCAGATAAACCCCTGCGAGCATTGGATAAAACATAACAAACGCCACCCCGCTCACAGCAGTAAACCCGTACACATACGTTTTATACCCGACTTTTCCGCGCTCAAAAATCGTGTTGAAGATATGCGCTAACGCCAACACGATAAAGAGTGAGCTTGGCAGATAATGATATGCAAACACCACACGAGTAACTGCCACCCAAGGCAGAAGCTGTGCCAGATAACCAATCAGAATAAAGAGAGATTTTCCGTCACGGTGAGTAAACACACGTACGCCCATGGTAATTATCGCCGCAAGCCCGCCCCAGTAAAGCACGGGATTTCCGAAAGCACCGAAGGTTGCGCGTGTGCCGTCTGCGTAGTTGTTGACATATAAGATAGGCTTGATGTCAAAGAGCCACTGCCACCAGAACGAGCTTCCGCCGTGTGTCGCTTCTAAATTGCTGTGATAATTAAACATCGACTCTTGGTTGCGCCAAACAAGAGAGAAAAAGTCAGAGCTCCACAACATTCCGCCGTTAATCGTCATATCCCGTGCCAACCCATACGGAATGTAATTCAGATAATACACAGCAGCAGGGACAATAATAAAAAATACAAACGAGAAAAGCACCGTTTTTAAGAAATACGAGAAGTAACCCTTCATGTTGTTATTTCGGTAGTATATACACAACTGTACAAGGCGGATAATATATATCACAAGAAGCCCCGCTCCTGCGTAGAACCCCACCCATTTAACGGCAAAGCTAAGTCCAAAGAAAATGCCCGAAAACGCAAGCGACGGCAGGCTTTTTCTAAAGGGAGCGTTCGGGTCTGTCGTTATATGCCGATACATAAAATAGTAAGCAAGCAATATAAACAAAACCGCATACGTGTCAATAGTGCCTATGCGGGATTGAACAAGCCGCAGAAAGTCAAACCCAAGCAACAGTGCCCCGCACACGGCAATAGCGGTTTTACCAAACATATTTTTAATAAAAGCGTACATGACTATAAGCATTAGCACGCCGCAAATCGCTCCAATCAGCCGCCAACCGAACGGGGACTCCCCGAACGTCAATATTGACAAGGCGATAATGTTTTTTCCGAGCGGAGGATGCGTCCACTCGTAAGGATTAACACCGTCGATATGCTCAACTGCGGTTCTGACAAAGTATATTTCGTCAAAATACATATTATTTACGTGAGTGCTTGTGTAGACATAATCCTCTTCGGCACGAGCCGCGATTTCCGCCGCAACGTCAACGGGGCTTGTGCTTCCCAGATTAAACGTCGCTAAAACTAAGAAAACAACAGTTATTACGGTAATCGGCAGAATGTCGGAGGTTTCAAGCGGGTATCTGCTGTTTAGGAAAGTAAGCTTTCTGCTTTCCGCGCTCACTCTCATTTCAACCCATTCAAGCGTTCCGCTCTCAGGGCGCAAGACCCTGATGTAATAAGCGTAAAACATTATCAGAAGAAAGATAACGGCAACGGGAAAAAACTGCGCAAATGTCAAGTTGGAAAATGCAAGCTGTATAGTTTCTAACACTCTATGTCAACCCCTTGTTATTTTAATCTCTTGTAAATCATAGTCTTGCTTTGCAAGTCATCGTGTATTTTCGTATCATATCAATATTTTCGCCGATTGTCAAAGCGTAGGTAGTGTGTTATAATCGAGCGAACGAGAGTCGCGACCATGCTTGCATGGTCATGACCGAGTGAGCGAAGATTTCAACGAAGTTATAATCGAGCGAACGAGAGTCGCGACCATGCTTGCATGGTCATGACCGAGTGAGCGAAGATTTCAACGAAGTTATAATCGTGACCGCAAGTAGCCGCGCTTACGAAACGCAATAGCAGAACAGGAGATATACAAATGGCAAAGGAACGAACGGTTGAACAAATCACCGATATGGAGCAGGATTTCGGGCAATGGTACACAGATGTTGTCATGCGCGCCGAGCTAATCTCGTATTCGGGTGCGAAAGGATTTTTCGTCCTGCGACCTTACGGGTATGCGATATGGGAGAATATGCAAAATATTCTCGACAGGCGGTTTAAGGAGCTTGGACACGAAAATGTGTCAATGCCTTTACTTATTCCCGAATCGCTTCTGCAAATGGAAAAAGACCACGTTGACGGGTTTGCGCCCGAATGTGCATGGGTCACATACGGCGGAAGCGAGGAGCTGGAAGAACGTATGTGTATACGCCCGACATCGGAAACGCTTTTTTGCGACCACTGGGCGGGGGTAGTTAAATCGTGGCGTGACTTGCCTATGCTCTATAATCAGTGGTGTAGTGTACTGCGTTGGGAAAAATCCACACGCCCGTTTTTACGCCACCGCGAATTTCTGTGGCAGGAGGGACATACTCTACACGCCACCGCTGAGGAAGCTCTTGCAGAAGCGGAGCAAATGTTAGAGGTCTACGCAGAAATGTACGAGGATTATCTCGCAATGCCCGTTATTCGCGGAAGAAAAACCGAAAAAGAAAAATTTGCGGGAGCAGAGCGCACTTATGCTGTCGAATGTATGATGCACGACGGGAAAGCTCTCCAAGCGGGAACGTCGCACTTTTTCGGGGACGGTTTCGCAAAGGCTTTCAACATAGCATTTTTAGACAAAAACAACACCCTGACCGCTCCGTTTGAAACGTCATGGGGAGTAAGCACACGCTCTATCGGCGGTATAATTATGACACACGGGGACAACAGCGGGTTGAATCTACCGCCGCGCATAGCTCCTGTGCAGGTCATTGTCATTCCCGTTGCTTCACATAAGCCGGGTGTGCTCGAAAAAGCGCAGGAGCTTGTAACACGCCTAAAAACAGCGGGCGTTCGCGTAAAGTGCGACACGTCAGACCAAAGTCCGGGCTGGAAGTTTGCACAACACGAAATGCGCGGCGTTCCCTTGCGTATAGAGATAGGGCCGAAGGATATTGAAAATAATCAATGCGTTGCTGTCAGGCGTGACAACGGCGAAAAACAGTCTGTCGCTCTGTCCGAGCTTGAAATTTCGGTAGACACGTTGCTTGAAGATATTCAAAAGAGCCTTTTTGCCCGCGCAAAAGAAAATTTAACCCGAAACACACGTCCTGCGTTAAACATGGACGAGGTAAAGGCTGTCTTTAACGAGTTCGGCGGTTTTATAGAAACCATGTGGTGCGGTGCTCCCGAGTGTGAATTAAAGATGAAAGAGGATGTCGGTATTTCCTCTCGGTGTATTCCGTTTGAGCAGAAAAAGATTGGCAGTGCCTGTGCTGTCTGCGGAGCGGCGGCAGACACCTCAGTCGTCTGGGGAGTTGCGTATTAACGCAACGACATAAACGCAATGACACACACAAAAGAGGGCGACATTCGGTCGCCCCCTTTTGCGCTTCAAAAACTACAATACAAACATCAATTGAAATAATTATCAAGTGCGTCTTGGTATACTTGCCTGTACGTTTCGGCGTACTGTATCGGCGTGTATTCGGCAGGGCCGTCAATGGATTCGAGCATTAGCGGAATCGAGGGGTTAAATCCAAGACTTTCCATCATATCAAACCCAAAACGTCCGACGGTTTTTAAGTAAAACTCGGTATTCGTTTCCGAAATCATCCTATCCCAGAACCAATCCAAGCCCTCATCGCGAAGCTCGGTATCACCGTCATACCAGTTGGCGAGGTCATACATGACATTAAACACTACGCCCGGGTCTTTGATGTAGCGCGAAACAAAGTAATAGTTTCCTGTCGTGTTTGAGGTTGCCATAGTATCTCTATCGCCCGACGGCCCTACGGGGAAAGGAACCATGCCGAAGTCAAACGGGTGCGGGGCGTTTCCGAGCGGCGATAAGAACTGCTCGTCATTTATCCATTGGGATGCAATCCAAAAACCGGACTTGCCTTCGGCAAACAGGCTGTTGTTAATCGGCCAGTCATTACCGTTCCATGGGCGGGCGGTTTTGTCCACATTGTAAAGCTGATGTACAAAGTCAAGCACTTCCAAAGTCTTTGGGTCGTCAACCGTTTGTGTAGGTCCTGCCGCAAATGCTGTGTCGTTGGAGAACAGCAGGTTTTGAACGAAATTCGTCCAATAACCGCTGTAACCGTAAATGTCTTGCGTTGGGTCGGTTAAGACACGGCAATATTCGCGGAAAACGTCCCAAGTCCACTCGCCGCTGTCATAAAGGTCTTGCGGGTCTGTCAATCCGTGAGCCTGTATCATGTCGCGGTTATAACCCAACATATACATATTCACTTCCATGTTCGCTTCTCTGAACATATAGGTCTTTTCCTGACCCGGAACCTTTATTTTTTCCATAACGACGTTTTGACCGGGTGCGGCGTTCATGTCAGCCATGAAATCAGGGTCAATGTCCATGTCCTCTAAGGCTGTTGCCATAAAGTTTAAGACAGCGGGAATAACAAACTGTGTGTCACCGAGATATACGTCACAGTCGGGAATACCGCTCATTATCGAGATAGGTATACTCTCTATCATGCCCTCCCATGTGAGGTTTTTGAACTCAATGTAGACATCATACTTTTCTTCGACATAACGCACCCTGTCAAGAGCCATTTGCGCCGTTTCGGGGTTGGCGACACTGGGGTTTGCAAAAATGTCATCATGCGTTGAGTCATAATACATATCCCAGAACGTACCGACAATTATATGGCGTTTGCCGTCGGCTGTGAAGCGTATGACATCCGCTTCTTTTTCGGGCAGAACGTAGTTCGGGGGTACAAAGGTCGGAGGCCCTTCGTCCTCTACCACAACACCGCCACCTCCGTTGCCCGTTCCCGGTCCTTGCGGGTCGCTTGGCGTATCTGTGCCGCCTTTACACGCGGCAAGCATTACGAGTAAAAACATAAAGCTGAGTAATAAAGCAAAAATTCTTTTCATTCGATTATACTCCTTTCAAATTTTATTTAGCCTACGAAACGGAATCTTCGTCATAAATAAGATAAATCGCAGTAATCGGGACTTCGCTCCAGTTGCCGATTTGGAGCTTCACAGCATCGCTATCCTCTGTGATTAGCTTTGGGTTAAACCCGACAAACTGCCATAATATTGTCAGCTTACCGTCGTCCCAAAATCTTCCCGCGTTTTTATCTTCACCTTCTCCCCACGCCCAACTGTTATACGCTCCAAAAGCAACAAAGGTTACACCGTCGGGTTCGGGGTCGTCCGCCATTTCAAGCACAATGCCGTAAGAAGCATTCACAATCTCCCAAGGCAGATAGTCGTCTACGCCTTCCTCGCTTCTGCCGTCAACGCCAAGCGTGTAATAGATGTTCCAGTCGTTTTCAAATCGAGGGGACGGATTCGGTAAATCCCAAATAGCCACAGGTGTGGGGTCGCCGTATCCTGCGGGAGCTTCCCAACCCGCGCTTGTGTTTACGGATAAGCCTGTGTATGAGCTGTCAAAGAATGTTATTCCCTGAATATAGATTTCCGCCGCCGCTTCACCTCTTGTCACAGGCCCGTTGGTTATCAGCGAAAACTCTACAAGGTTTGCTCCTGCGGACGAAAAACCGTTTTCTCCAAGCTCCAAGACTGCTTGCCCCGGGTTGCGGGTGTCGATGTAAATTAACCAGTCGTCCTCAGCAATCGGCTCAAGGTCGCCCGACATGGCTCTGAGCTTGCCGCCCACCGCGCTGAATCTTCCGTCGGGAAATTCGGCGTATATGTCAAATACAATTGTACTGACA
>Ga0099364_10000284_pt1 | contig 85058 bp, 90 predicted proteins | sample TergutTh196P3_FD_73070 | JGI IMG/M metagenome (GOLD analysis project Ga0099364, IMG submission 73070) | Microcerotermes parvus P3 segment gut microbial communities from Pointe-Noire, Republic of the Congo - Th196 P3 | ecosystem: Host-associated > Arthropoda: Insects > Digestive system > Gut ...
AGATGTCTTAAAAAAAATTGGTCAGCCATGTGCGTATGCAAGATATGCGGCTCGCCAAAACGAGTTTTTGCATCGTTGATTCGCAAAGCGTACAAAATGCAAGTTCCGCCGAGGAAAAAGGGTATGACGCGGGCAAAAAAGTCAGCGGCATTAAACGTCATATCGCGGTTGACACAAACGGCTTGCCGCACGCGATTCATATCACAACAGCCAACATAACCGACCGCGCCGAGGCAATTGAAATGTTTCAGAATTACCGCGACGATTTGTCAAATGTCCAAAATGTTCTTGTTGACGGCGGCTATACAGGCAAGCCGTTTGCGGAATCTGTTCGCAATATTCTTGGCGCGAATGTTGAGGTTGTGAAGCGGAGCGAATTGCATACATTCGCCGTTTTACCCAAGCGTTGGGTTGTCGAGCGTACTTTTAGCTGGCTCGAAAAGTGTCACAGACTTTGGAAAAATACCGAACGCAAGCTCGCTACTTCTTTACAAATGTTGGTTTTTGCGTTTGTTGCATTGATGATTAGGAGATTTTGGGCGGTTTCTATGAACCAACTTGTGTAGATGGTGTTAAAAACATAGTTGCTGTTTTATTTAAAACAAATAGAAAAACAGATAGACATTTAAGAAATAATCATAATTATTAAACAATTACAATGGGATTTAACCACGCATACTTACCGTCTTTAATCCATTTACCTGACCGTTTGTCAGTGCTAGATTTTATTTTTTCCCACGTAAAATTAAAATTTTTAGGATATGGCAAGGATTCAATTTGGGGAATATCACAATTGTTTGTATAATTAAAACCATGGTATACATAGTTTTTAGATTTTGAACCCCTATCGTTAATATAAGCGTTCTCATCCGTTACACATACAAAAAAGCCAATGCAAATATCGTTTCCTTCTTTATCAACAAGATATTTTAGACGAGCAATATCTCTATATATTTTTTCTCTGTTTTTCATTTGGTTTGAGTTACCATTACCTCTATTTACAGGAAGTTTAAACTCCATTGCAACTTTATAAGATGAATTTGTCCAAAATCTTAAGTCAAGAAATCTGTCTTCACCTGGAATATCTTCATATGCAGCATACTCAAAATCAAAGTCTAAATCGTTTGAGTTTACTATTTTTGCAAGCTCCCACATAAATTTAAAAACTAAAGTTTTTTAGCTTGACAGAGGAGAGTTTTTATTTTCAACATCACAAATAATCTTTTCATATGTTTTTATTATAATGTCGTTTATGCTAGTGCTGTTTATTTCCATGGTTACTCCGACTCCTAATTATAATATTTATTTTATCGCTTATGAGCGAATCAAACATCTCATACAATATAACATAAAACAAGAAAGCCAGCAATAATAAAATCGAAATGTTTTCGTCATTTGTCAGCTAAATCATTGAATTTTGCGAATTTTAATTGCTTATAGAACAACCCACCAATTCACCGCATAAAATAGTTTGGTGATTTTATGGGCATATTCTCAATCTTCAAACCCCGCACCAAGCCAGAAAATAAACTATCAACCTCTCTCACATCATTTTTCGACAGAAGCACTCCCAGCGTGGACATTACCAAACACACCGCGCTACAAACAGCGGCGGTCTACGCTTCGTTCGCGTTATCTCCGATGCCATCGCCAAGTCTTCCCTTGAAACTGTACGAATACAACGGTAATTAGCGTTCTCCTTTTCTGGATTTTTTGCGTTACCCCCTCTCCCCCTTCAAAATCCTCTCAATCTCCGCATAATCACGAATCAGCCCCACATTCTCAAAGCCTGCTTCTTCCATTAAGCCCTTAACCTCAATCGGGCCGATTTCTAAAAACAACGCGCCGCCGCTGCATAGGGCGTTTTTGCATTGAGGAATAAGTCTGCGGTATAGGTCAAGCCCGTCTGCGCCGCCGTCTAGCGCGAGGTGCGGCTCGTAGTTGCGTACGGTGGGCGAAAGCGTGGGGATTTCGCCGCTTAAAACATAGGGCGGATTGGAAACAATAACGTCAAATTCGCCTGTGACATTGCTTAGTAAGTCCGATTCTATGAATGCTATTCGTTCCTCGGGTATTCCTAGTTTTTTTGCGTTTTCTTTAGCCAAGGACAATGCCTCGGGGCAAATATCCACGGCGGTTATTTTGACACTTTCGCCCGCCAAACGCGCCAGCGAAACAGCGATACAGCCGCTCCCTGTGCATACGTCCAGCACCCGGAGGGGTTTTTTCTCGCAATTTGTAATAAAATAGTAGACCTCCTCCACCAAAAGCTCCGTTTCTGGCCGCGGAATCAACGCGCGTTTGTCGGTGAGAAAGGTAAGCCCCATAAAATCCCATTCGCCGACTATATATTGCAACGGCTCGCCGTGGGTTCGTCTTTCTACATAAGACATGAATGTAAGATATTCGGGCGGGCTAATTTCTTTAAGTATGCTGAAATAAAGGCCATTTGTGCTATAGCCTGTGGCATGTGCCAGTAAAATTTTAGCTTCCCGAAGCACGATTTTTTCCGCGCCTCTTTTCAACGCCGCTTCTATTGTCATTTGTTATCCTGCTCCATTGCTTTTTCTAGTGCGGTCACTGCTACTTCTATCTGAGAATCGTCCGGCTCGGCGGTGGTTATGCGTTGCAACAGCATACCTGGGAAAATGATTGCGCGTACAAGAAAATTGTCGTGCTTTGATGCCCATTTTACGGAAATTTCGTAGGAAATACCCGCAATCAAGGGCAAAAACAAAATGCGCGACGCGAAACGTAACCATATGCCGTCTATTTTAATAATCATAAACAAAATCATGGTTACGACCATGACAACAAGCATAAAGCTAGTGCCGCACCGCTTGTGCAGGCGCGTACACGCGGACACGTTTTCTGTGGTTAGCGGCAGGCTTTTTTCTAGGCAATTTATGGCTTTATGCTCCGCGCCGTGGTACTGAAAAACTCGTTGAATATCCTTTGAGCGCGAAACCAAAAATACATATGCCACAAAAATAAAAATGCGGACAAGCCCCTCGACCACGCTTTTAAATGACGCGGGTATGGGAATAAACGAGCCAATCGCCGTAGGAAGCAGCATAAAAAGCACAATCGAAAGCACTATAGCAAACGCCATGGCGAGCCATTTCATTACGTCGTTGAGCTTATCTCCTAGCTTGTCGGTTATAAATTTTTCTATACGGGAAGGCTCGCCCTCGGCTTCGATTCCCTCAAAGGCAATGTCCGCCGACTGCGAAAGCGAAGTAAAGCCCACCGCCATAGAGCTGCACAAGGCAGTCACGCCGCGGATAAATGGCCATTTCAAAATAGGGTAACGCTTCGTAATAGTAGAAAGCGGCTTTTCGATAATGGTAATTTCGCCGCAGGGACGGCGTACCGCCATGGCGTACGCGGTTTTGCCGCGCATCATAACGCCCTCCATTACTGCCTGTCCGCCGTAATTGACTGGTTCTTCTTTCATGCGCTAGACCACCGCCTTGATAAATTTTATTACGCTTGTAAATGCCCCCAAGCAGGATAGTATGGCGAGGAAGATAAGTGAGGTGTGGGGCGGGGGTTGTTCGGGGGGGTTGGGGGGGTGTGTTTCCCCAGTGGTTTCTTGTGTTTCGTGTTGTTCGGGTGGGTCAATGGCTTCCGTTGGTTCATGGTTTTCGGGTGGGTCAATGACTTCCCCTGTTTTGTGTTCTTCGGGGGGGTCTTCTGCTTCGTTGGGTTCGGGAATTGGTTCGTTGGGTTCTGTTTCTAATTCTGTAGGTTCTGTTTCTAATTCTGTGGGTTCTGTTTCTGATTCTGTAGGTTCTGTTTCGGGTTCTCTAGGTTCTGCTTCGGGTTGTTTGGGTTCTGATTCTTCGGGGAGTTGTTCGGGAGTTGGCTGTGGCGTGGGTTCGGGAATTGGTTCGGGTGTCGGTTCGGGAGTAGGTTCTGACGTTGGCTCTGTGGCAGGCTCGGGCGTGAGTTCTGGTGTCGGCTCTGGCGTTCTTGTCGGCGTGGGTTCGGGGGTCGATTCTAGCATAGGCTCGGGCGTTGGTGTAGGCTCTGCCGTAGGTTCGGGCATACGCTCGGGAGTAGGGGAGGGGGCAGACGTAGCCGTAGGCTCAACCACCACCACATTCTCCCTATGCTCACCAAGCATACCCACAAGCAAGCCATGTACCGCCGTAGCATTAGTCACACTCACATCAATTTCTCGAAGCGGCAAAGCAAAGCCCGACACCTCATTATATTTCTGCGAGGAAATCAGCACTATCAGCGGGCTTTGTGCCGTACTGGCTATGCCCGCCGCAGAATTAAGGGCTTGATTTATATTGACCTCTACGCCAAAATATTCAAGCCTAAGAAGCACGCTTCGCAAGCCCGCTATTTCCAAATCATTTTCCAAGCGTGTCAGCGGCGTTGTGCTTATAGTTTCGGAAAACCGCACTATGCTTATTCGCGAGCCTCGCGCCGTGTCCAAAAACTGTGCAACCGCGGAAACGGCGGCACGGTCGGGGTCGTGGGTATTCATTTCGCCGCTTGTTTCCAGTAAAATAATAATATCGACAGGCTCTTGCCCTTGTCCTTGGGCAAAAGCAAAAACAGCCATACCCAAAATGGCTATGGTTAGCGCGAACGCGAAGCGAAGCCTATTCATCGAGCTTTACGTCCTCTAGCAGCTTTGGCGGCTCGGCTTGCTCGGTAATCACGGCGGGCTTGTTTTCGGGGCCGTTTACGATATATCGCCCCGAAACCTGCGCCCCCTCGTCAATCACAAGCGAGCTGGCTTGCACATCGCCGTTCACCTTGCACGTAGAAGCAAAGTGCAGCTGTGTTTCACAGGAAATATTCCCATTTATTTCGCCCGCCGCCAAAAAGTACGTCGCGCGCACGTCGCCCGTAATCGAGCCGCAATCGCCAAGCACCAACGAGCCGTCCACCTCGACATTGCCCTTAAATACGCCGTCTATGCGTACAGATTCATGCCCTTTCATTTGTGCGGCTTCGAGGTATACGCCCTCGCCGATAATCGTCGTCGGTGAATCAAGTGAGCTTAGTTCCTCGTTTTTTTTGAAAAAAAGCATATATTTCTCCTCCAGAAAAAAAATTCTTTTTAAATTATATCACATAAGTGCGAAAATTAGTTATAATAAAAAAAATAATATCACAGAGGAGTGTTGAAGATGTCAATGGACAGTGTCGCTATTGCCGCGCCCAAGCAGGAGCATTTTGATTTTGGGCGGTATGAAAAACAGCACGAGGATTATATACTGGAAAAACTAGCGGAATCAAAGGAAAGAGCAAAAGACCCAAGAACAAAATGGTATACGCATAATGAAGTGGTCGCAATGATTAAGGAAAAGAGAAGTCAAAGAAATGTATGATGTAAGGTATATGGATATTGCGTATGAGGATTTGTCGATAATAGGGCAATATCTCGAACGCGAAGCAGACATCGAAGCATCAGACAAAATAGTGGACTATATAACCGAGAGCATATCCAGCCTTGACGAAATGCCCTACAGACACCCTGTATACCACGCCGACCCCGATTTTAGAAAAATGATACTGCCAAAAACTAGATACTATGTGTTTTACACCGTTGACGAAAAAAAACAACTGGTGAGAATACATAGAATTTTGCACGAATCGAGAAATATTGAGAGAGAAATGTTATACTATAAGGCAATATATGAAAAATAAAAAACAGAGGAGCTAAAGCCATGTTACTTTCCATAGGAATGATTGTAAAAAACGAGGAAAAACATCTACGCAGATGTCTAAACAGCATAAAGCCTGTTTTAGATGCGGTAGACAGCGAGCTAATTATATTTGACACAGGCTCTACAGACAAGACTATAGAAATAGCCAAGGAGTTTACGGACAAGGTCTACGAAATAGAATGGCGCGGCGATTTCTCGTGGGCAAGAAACCAGACAATAGATAAATCGACGGGCAAATGGTTTATGTATATAGATGCGGACGAGGAATTTTTGGACGTTTCTGACATGATTTCATTTTTTAATAAGGGCGAATACAAGAAATATAAGTGTGCCACGTATAGATGGCGTAATATATTAAATGATGCTTCGGCTGTAGACTCTAGTGTTGTCCGTCTTTTTAGAAAGGGAAAGGACACGCGCTTTCAGGGCAGAATACATGAGTTTATACCCGAGGACGACCCTATCAAAGACCTAAGAAGCATAGCCAACCACTACGGCTATTTTAACCAGGGCGACGAGGGCAAGGAAAACATGCGTAAAAAGCATGAAAGAAACCTGCCGCCCTTGTTTGAGGAGCTAAAAGAAAACCCAACAGACCCAAGAACTATTACCCACCTTGCGAACGAGTACCGCGCCGCGGGCAACGCGCAGGAATACAAAAAATATTTGGATATGGGAATGGAAGTCGTCGGCAAGGATATTACCAAGATGTTTTATCATATATTTTCGTACGAAACGCTCTATTATTACAATGATATGAAAGAGTATAGCAATGTAGTAAAAGCCGCGAAGGAGTACCTTGGGACATTAAAATATCCCGACAAAATGCCGTATGTGCCGCAATCCGTTGTTCCCATACTCTGCCTTTACGCCAACGCGCTTATGAGTACAGGCGATTATCCGCAAGCACTTACGGTAGCCAAGGACGCGCTTGTGTACTTTAAGCTGTACGAGCAGGGCAAGCTAGATGCGCAAATAACAAGGTTTTGCCCCTTGCCGTCCTTTACGCTGGACAATAGCGAGGTTCACCTAAAGCACGTCGCGTTTGCGTACTCGCTGAACGGCAAGTTTGACGAGGCTCTCGCATGGGCAGAGGAATACAGAAAGCAACACAACGAAAAGCTAGGCGTGTTTGACATATACGCAGAGGAAGCCGTATGCCGCAAACGGTTCGGCGATATTCCGCGCCTTTTGGCATACGGCATAGAAAGCGGACTGGAATCGGACAATTATCACAATGTAATTAACGCAATCGAAAAGGAGTGCAAAGACCCCCAAAATAAAAAAGATGTAGCCGCCGCCATAGCCAACGACACCTCGCTTGCAAAATATGACAATGACTATGTCCACCTGCAAAGACTGCGTGCATACGGCGATACGCCAGGCTACAAGGAGCCGCTAGACTATTTCCTACGGTCAGGCAAGAGCTTTGGGCAGGGACACAGCGAGGTTATTTTCTATGCTATGACATATGCGGAGGACTTTTTGCCGTTTCTCGAAAATTCCGTTATTACCGATACGCCTAAATATATTTATTCACTTATCAATAGCCTTGGGTTTATGGAAACCTTTGTTGTCGCCATGCAGATGGACACACGCATAAAAAACAGCAGGTCGATAAAGGTCAATCGCATTATGGCGGCGATTGCTTCTACTGCCTATGAAAGGAAAAAAGCGACCGAGCAAAAAGAGGAATACTTCGAGCTTGCTATGCGCCTAGGGCATAAGCTACAGGGGCTAATGTATAAGCCAGAAATTTACAATGCACAGAATATACTGTCGCTTTCGGAGCAGGAGGCGTTTACGTACTTTGCCGGTACGGCATACGCATGTAAGGATTCGGGCGATTTGTTGGGCTTTGTGCGTGGTCTGCGTACCGCTGTAAATGTTTATCCGCACATGAAGGACATTGTGTGGTCTGTGGTAAACAACGTATGCTAAAACTAGCTTCGTGGAACGTAAACGGCCTGCGTGCCTGTGTCGGCAAGGGGTTTATGGACTTTTTGCGTGACGGAGATTTTGACATTATCGGCATACAGGAAACAAAAATGCTGCCCGAGCAAGCCGATTTTAACTTCTCGGGCTATTATACCTATTGGAACTCCGCCGAAAAAAAGGGCTATTCGGGTACGCTTGTGCTGTGCAAAAAAGAGCCGTTGTCTGTAAAATACGGCATGGGAAAGGACGAGCACGACCGCGAGGGGCGGATTATTGCCTTAGAATTTGACGGCTTTGTTTTCGTTACGGTTTATACGCCAAATTCCCAGAGGGAGCTTCTTAGGCTTGACTATAGAATGGCGTGGGAGGATGATTTTTTGGAATTTCTTGGCGAGTTTGAAAAGCCCGTTATTGTTTGCGGCGATTTGAACGTGGCGCACAAGGAAATTGACCTAAAAAACCCAAAAGCCAACACAAAAAACGCAGGCTTTACACCGCAGGAGCGCGAAAAAATGACACGCCTTTTGGCGGCTGGCTTTGCGGACAGCTTTCGCCATATGTACCCCGACAAGGAAAACGCTTATACATGGTGGTCGTACATGGCTAAGGCGCGCGAGAAAAATATCGGCTGGCGGATTGATTATTTTTTGGTACAGGAAGAATTGCGGCACGCGATTAAGGAAGCTATGATTTTCCCTGATGTTTTCGGTTCTGACCATTGCCCTGTGGGGCTTGTACTGGAGCTGTAGATATGGACGGCATAAACAATTTTCCTGTATACGAGCCGATTACCCTTGACACTGCGGCGGTTAATCGCCAAGCACAAGCCCAAGCGCAGCCCGAAAGCTCCGCGCCAGCCTTGCCGACCGCGGAGGCCGTGCCGCCTACGCCCGAGCAGGTTTTGGCGGACACGCTTATGGGCTACGGCTTTAAAGTAACCGAGGAAAACAAGGCAATGCTACAGCTTATGCTAGAAAATGGTATTCCGCTAACTAAAGAGAATGTCCAACGCATGAATCAAGCGTTAAAGCTCACGCAGTCCGAGGACAAGGCGTTGTTTATTTTGCAGAATAATATGAAGCTAAGCCAAGCAAACGCCGCCCATTTGGACGCGCTCGTTAGCGGTCAGTTTAAGCTGAATAAGCAGTTGGGCGGCTTGCTTTTTGCTGTGGAGCAGTTGGGCGATAAGGCGCTTGTCGGACAGTTGAGGCAGATTTTTAGTGCGTTTTCTGTTGGTGATGGTGTGGTTAGGGGGCAGGGGCAGGGGGAAGGGCAAGCGACCGTGCAAGGGCAGGGGGAAGCGACCGCACAAGCGACTGTGCAGGGGCAAGGACAAGCGACTGCACAAGCGACCATGCAGGGGCAAGGACAAGCGACCGCGCAAGCAACCATGCAAGGGCAAAGTCAAGCGACCGCACAGGCAACCATGCAAGGGCAAGGACAAGCGACCGCACAAGCACAAACGCAAGTACAAGCGACCGCACAAGCAACCATGCAGGGGCAAGCGACCGAACAGGCACAAACGCAAGCACAAACGCAAGCGACCGCCCAAGCAACCATGCAAGGGCAGGGGGAAACGTCCGAACAAGCACAAACGCAAGCGACCACACAAGGACAAGGGCAAACAACCGCACAAGCGACCACACAAGGGCAAGCAACCGCACAGGCAACAATACAAGCACAAGGGCAACCCCCCGCCCAAGGTCAAGGGCAAACGCCCCCACCCCTACCACAAAACCTAACCTTCCCCCTAGAAGAAAGCACACCAAAAACCATAGACCGCTATTTGAACAACCTACGCGAATTGGTCGCACAAGTAAAACAAGCCCTCGCAAACGGCGACGAAGGCTCCGCCGCGCGCATTTTGCAAGAGGTACGCCCACTAGAAAATCACATAGACTTTCTAGCACAAATACGCGAGCAAGCCTTTGTACAGCTACCCATTTTTTACGAAAACACGGAAAAGCTGCTCGACCTGCATGTTTTCAAGGACGGCAAAAAATCGGCGGGCAACGGCAAAAAAGCCTCGTCCGCGCTGATTGCGTTAGATACGGCGGAGCTAGGGCGTTTTGAAACATATGTACAAAAAAACGCAGGCGGCGTAAGCTGTCAGTTTAGACTAGAAAGCGACGAGGTAGTACAAAAAGTACGCACCAATATACACAAATTGAGTACGCTTCTTATGGAAAAGGGCTACTCGCTCGACCATTTTTCCTTTGTTTCGTTGGCTCAGCCGTACACCCTGCTAGACCGCCCCGCCACAAATTCCGTCACCGTTTCACATTTTGACGAAAAAGTTTGACAACTTGACGAAAAAGTTTGACAATTGCTTTGCATTTTACAGATTTGTAATATATAATTTACAAAAGGCAGTTCACACAACGTCACGACAAACGCACGAAGCCCGAAAGATGTAAATTAAACGCAGATTTAACGGATTTACGCGGATTATGCGGATTCGTTCGTGCAAAAATCCATTCGTGCAAAATCCGCGTAAATCTGTGTAAATCCGCTAAATCCGCGCAAAATAACCTTTTGAAACCTAGGAAGCTACACGCTTCTGCCATTTGTGCGTTTATCGTACACACAACACCACGAAGCGTAGCTTCATACGCACACAAAAAAACCACTCGGAGGTTGGCTATGCAAACCATATTTGTAGTAGACGACAACGATGTAAATTTAATTACTGCCGAGAAAGCCCTAGAGGGCTTCTACACGGTTTTTACTCTGCCGTCTGCCGAGGCTATGTTTGAATTTTTGGACAGCATAGTGCCAGACTTAATTTTGCTCGACATCAGAATGCCAAAAATTAGCGGGTTGGACGCGTTAAACATGCTCAAAGCGTCAAAGTACATAGATATACCCGTTATTGTGCTTACGGGCAAGCACGACCCCGACACGGAAGCGGCGGTTTACAAGCTAGGCGCAGTTGATTTTGTTTTAAAGCCCTTTGTTGCGGAGGATTTATTGGCGCGTATTAAAGCGGCTCTTGCATAGATATAGATAAGGACGTGATTCCATGCAAAACGAAAACCTAAAGAAAACAATTTTCCTATCCCTAGTCGCGCTCGCGCTGATTGCTTCCGTTCTCATACTGACGTTTGCGATTTTTCTGTATGCACACAATCTAGCCAATTCTGCGGACAACCAGCTTGAATTAGCCATAAAAAATGCACACATAAAAATAGAAGAAATAAAGTTTACCAGTCAAGTCGCCTCCATGGGGCTGATTGACAGTAAATATGTGGAGGGGCTTATCCTCGACCCCGAGGAAATGCACGCGCGCGCGACGGAGCGGTGGTCGGGCGTATCGTCCAACGCCTCCGCATACGTGAATATATACGACCATGAAGGCTCTGTCCTTTTTCAGACACTCACGAACGGCAATATGGGGCAGAACAAGGCGCATTTGCCGCATATCGCCGCCGCGCTTGGGGGGCGGCGTGTCACCTCCGTTGTGGAATCGGAAACGGTTCAGCTTTCTGTAAACACAAGTATGCCAGTAGTAGCCCTAGACGGCAATTTGCTTGGTGTTGTTTCCTTTGGCTATAGGCTCGACACGCAGGACATTGTGTCACAAATAAAGCAGTCTACTGGCTGTGATGTTTCGGTTTTTGCGGGAAGCAAGCGAGTGGCTTCTACGCTTACCGACGGAAACGACGCGTCCATGGTAGGCACATTTTTGGCAGAAGATGTAATCGAGGAAATAAGCAAAACAATTGTTGAGGGCAATGTGCATGTTATGCACGGCGACTTTTTCGGGCAGAAATATTTGTTGCACTACGCGCCCTTGTATGGAATGGACGGCGAGGTAATCGGCATGATTTCCGTGGGGCTGTCACTGAAAGAAAACACAGAGCTTATCCGCGCCTTTATTATCAACGGTATTCTTATCACCATGGGCGTTTTCCTGCTTAGTATCGCTATAGCCGTATATCTCGCCGCCAAGGTGGACGGCCGCATAAAGGTATACATGGACGCTACAAACAAGGCAATGCAGGAAAAGGACGCGCTTTCGGGCTTGGAAATTATACTAAACGCGCTAAACGCAATGGTCTATGTGACAAACCCGAAAACGTACGAAATAATTTTTATAAACGATACCATGAAGGAGCATTTTGAAATAGAGGGCGACCCAACAGGGCAAATATGCTACAAGCTGTTTCAGACAGACATGGACACTCCGTGTACATTTTGTCCGTGTCACCAGTTGAACAATCAGCCCGACAAGCCTATTGTATGGGAAGAAAAAAACACCAAAACAGGCAGAAATTACTTGAATACCGACAACTATATCAAGCTGCCTAACGGAAAAACGGTGCATATGCAGCACTCCGTAGACACCACGGAGCTAATAGAGGCTCGCGAGGTAGCGGAACAAAGCAACCGCACAAAGAGCATATTTTTAGCGAACATGAGCCACGAGGTACGCACGCCCATGAACGCCATTTTGGGCATTTCAGAAATTCAACTGCGTAACAAAACAAATTCCGAGGAAGTAATAGAAGCGTTTGAAAAAATATGCGATTCGGGTACGCTGTTGCTTAATATAATTAACGACATTTTAGACTTTTCGAGAATCGAGGCGGGCAAGCTGGAAATTTCTGGCGATATTTATGATATTCCTAGCTTGATTCACGATACCATTCAAATAAACCGTATGCGATTCGAGAGCAAGGCACTTAAATTCTCGCTTAAAGTGGACGAAAATACGCCAGTCGAGCTGTTCGGCGATGAGCTTCGCCTGCGGCAAATACTGAATAATCTGCTGTCCAACGCGTTTAAGTACACGGAGGAGGGCGAGGTCGTTATGTCCGTTTCCTCCGAGGTAAATGACGATGCCGAAAAGGACACCACGCTTGTCTTTGTTGTGTCCGACACAGGGCAGGGCATGACCGAAAAACAGCTCGAACAGCTATTCGAGCAGTATTCGCGCTTTAATTTAGTGGTAAACCGCAGTATAGACGGCACAGGCCTTGGCATGAGCATAACCAAGGGCTTGGTAGACCTAATGGGCGGCAAAATCTTTGTACAAAGCGAATACGGAAAAGGCTCGGTATTTACCGTGAAAATTCCGCAAAAGAAATCGGGCGATGCCCTATGCGGCCCAGAGCTTGCGGAAAGACTGCAAAAATTCCGCTTTAGGGGCATGTCCATATCGCGCCGCGCGAGGACTATTTACGAATACATGCCTTACGGAAGCGTTCTGGTAGTAGACGATATTGAGTCAAATATGTACGTGGCAAAGGGAATGTTAGCGCCCTATGGGCTTGCCCTAGACACGGCAAGGAGCGGCAAGGAGGCCGTGGAAAGGGTAACCGCAAAAATGGCGGAGGGCAAGGCATACGACATTATTTTTATGGACCATATGATGCCCGAAATGAACGGCGTGGAAGCGGTCGCGATTATTCGTGACATGGGCTACGAGGGTTCGATTGTGGCGTTGACGGCAAACGCGGTGTCGGGGCAAGCGGAAATGTTCCTCGCCAACGGCTTTGACGGCTTTGTTTCCAAGCCGATTGATTCCCGCGAGCTAAACCAGTATCTAATAGAAATGATACGCGACAAATACCCCGCCGAGGTCGTAGAAGCCGCCAAAAACGAGCAGGCAAGCTACGCCGAGGTAAAGGTAACACAGCAGGAGGTCGAGCGGTTCTTTATAACAGACGCGACAAGGACAATGCAAGTAATAGAGCAAACTCTGCAACAGCTGCAAGCAGGGGACGTGCCGCAGGAAACGGAAATGTTCACCATAGCCGCGCATGGGCTAAAAAGCGCGCTGGCGAATATCGGCGAGGTGCATTTGGCAGATATTGCCTATGAATTGGAGCAAGCGGGGGAAGTGCGCAATTTCGCCGCAATAGCCGAGGTCGCGCCTAAGCTATTGGAATCGTTGCAGTCGTTGGTTTCCGCGCTTACCGTGGACGAGGTCGCGGACGAGCAGGAAATAGAAATGTCGGCGGACGATAAGGCCTTTTTGAAAGAGAGCTTGTTGGAGTTGAGTGAGCTGTGTTTAAAGTTTGACAAGCCTGCTATTAGGGTAGTGCTGAATAGACTGCACCAAAGGACGTTCCCGAGCTATGTAAACAAGATTATTGACGAAATGTCGGCGAATATATTGCATAGCGCGTTTGGTAAGGCGGCACAGCTGGCGAGGAATACGGCGGAGGATCTTGTGTAGGGGATTTTAAGGGCATGGAACGTGGATTTCCGCGGATTTGGCGGATTTCCGCGGATTTTATGGATTTAGCGGAATGTCGTGGGTATGTTTTTGTAAGGAGTAAGGTTTTTTGTAGGGGACGGATTTATCCGTCCCGAGGTTGCCTCGCTCTGCGTTAATGGACGTTATCCGCCCCAAATTGACGAGCGTGCATACCTCGGGGCGGATAAATCCGCCCCCTACGATAAGGACGTTATACGCTTTGCCTACGTTCATTATTTGTCAAAAAGATTTTCACACAGGAGTTCGCACAGAGGGAACGAGGCACAGCAGGCAATAAAATGTGGGTTTAAAAGCGATTAAACACGGATTTAACGGATTTACGCAGATTACGCGGATTTTGTCCGCGTAAATTTACTAAACGGCGATATATTTTCCCACGAGCCAATCCGCCAAATCCGCGAAAATCCGTTAAATCCGTGTTCCATTACCCTTAATTTACATGGATAAAAGCTGTATTCCACTGTCGTCAACTTACACGGAAAAAATCCGCGAAAATCCGCCAAATCCGCGAAAATCCGCGTTCCATTATCTTTTAAATCCGCGTTCCATAGTCTTTTGAATTTCTGTCAGCACACAAAAAAAAGGGCTTGTCCCAAAACAAGCCCTCAAAAAACTACTAAAAACCTACTTCAACAACCCTGCGGCCTTCGCCATTTCCTTAATCGCTTGCTTAGACACCTTGCGGCCATTGTACTCGATAAGCTCGTCGGTAGAACCTGTAAAGGTACAAGCGGGGTCGTATCTTTTAAGTATGACGGAATCGTCATCTACGAAAATTTCGACATGCTTTCCGTTGTTTATGTTCATGCCCCTACGGATTTCTATAGGGAGTACAACACGCCCAAGCTCGTCAATTTTCCTTGTTATTCCTGTAGCTCTCATTGTGACACCTCCTTTCAGTTGGTATGGGCGAAAGCACGCCCGAATAGCAGATTTAAAGGGTTTGAAGAACAAGACCTCATCAGTCATAACCAAAGTATACCATACCTGTAAGAAAATGCAAGTAAAAAAGGAAAAAAAATATACGCTGTCATTTTTTGGTAATATTCTGGTAGCATTTTGGTAACATTTTTTTGCTATCTTCCCAAAAACGCTTGCAAATACACAAAGCATGTGATACAATCACGTTGTAAAATGGAATGTTATTGAATAGTTGTGCGATTAGAGAGTGGGTGCTGACCCACTCTTATATTTTGCAGACGTGTTGTTTTGCCGCTGGAGCGGCAGGGTCGTAGGGACAGCGTCCCTACTGAAAATGGAGGTTCGCCCTTGAACTTGCTAACAAAGCTAGAAGCAATAATCACCCCTGCGGTGGAAGAAAATGGCATAGAGCTGTACGACCTAGACTTTATAAAAGAAAGCGGAAGCCATATTCTGCGCGTGTTTATCGACAAGGAGGGCGGCGTAGACCTCAACGACTGCGAGAGGGTAAGCCACGCAGTCAGCGATGTCTTGGACGAGCATGACCCCATTCCCTCGTCCTATCGCTTGCAGGTCGGCTCGCCAGGTATCGAAAGACGGCTCGTCAAGCCGGAGCATTTTAAGCGGCAAATAGGGCAAAGGGTCGCAATTAAGCTATTCGCGCCGCATTCGCCCGAAAATGATAACGAACCCGAATCCGTCACGACTGGCCGCAAGAAATTCTCGGGAATACTCACCGCGTATGAGGACGACAAAATCGTACTTACAGATATAGACGGTCAAGTCTGGACGTTCGACAAAAAGCAGGTTTCCGCATGTAAATTAGAACAGGTAAAAGAACCAGTATAAAGGAGATACAAATGGATAACGGCAGAGAACTTATTGAAGCGTTGGCACAGGTTTCACACGAAAAGGGAATAGACAAGGAAGTTATTTTTGAGGCGCTAGAGGCCTCCCTTGTGGCGGCGTGCAAAAAGCAGCTCAACCAAAACGCAGATATTCGCGTTGTTTTAGACCGCGACACAGGCAAATATACAGTTTTAGCCAAAAAAACCGTGTCCGAGGAAATAGAGGACGCGTGGCTGCAAATTTCCTTGGAGGACGCGCGCTGTATCAATTCCAAGCTAGAGCTTGACGACCAGGTGGACATTGACGTTACGCCGAAAAATTTCGGCAGAATTGCCGCGCAGAACGCCAAGCAGGTGGTAGTACAGAAATTCCGCGAGGCAGAACGCGAAATTTTATTTAATGAATATATCGGAAAAGAGCATCAGCTTGCCATTGGTATTGTGCAAAGGCGCGACCGCCGCAACGTAGTTTTGAGCCTAGGCAAGCTGGAAACAGTCTTGTTGCCTAGCGAACAAATTCCGCGCGAGGGCTACCAGTTCGGCGACCGCGTAAAGGTGTATGTCACCGAGGTAAAGCAAAGCAACAAAGGCCCAGTAATCAACGCCTCGCGAGCCTGCCCCGAGCTTTTGCAAAGATTGTTTGAGCAGGAAGTACCCGAAATATTGGACGGAATAGTGGAAATTAAATCCATAGCCCGTGAAGCAGGAAGCCGCAGCAAGGTGGCAGTTTATACAAGACACCCGCATGTGGACGCGATTGGCGCGTGTGTGGGGCAGAACGGACAGCGCGTAAACATTATAAGCGCGGAGCTTCGCGGCGAAAAAATCGACATTGTTTTGTGGAACGACGACCCTGTAAAATTTATCTCGCAAGCACTTAGCCCAAGTAAGGTTGTAAGCGCGGTGATTAACCCCTCGGAAACGGAGGCGCGCGTGGTCGTACCCGACCATCAGCTTTCCCTCGCAATCGGCAAGGAGGGGCAAAACGTAAGGCTTGCCGCAAGACTTACTGGCTGGCGTATTGATATAAAAAGCGAATCGCAGGCAAGGGGTACAGATTTCCTTGTGTTCCCGCAATCGCCCGAGGATTTGGCGGAGATGGAATCAGCATATGCCGATTTTTACGATACCTCAGAGCCGCTTGGGGCGACTGAACCCGAAGCACTCGAAACACCCGAGGCCGCCGAGGCCACAGAGGAATACTATGACGATGGGCTTTATTACGATGAGGAAAGCGGTTATTACTATGATGATGAGGGGCGGTACTACTATTACGACACCGAAAAGGGCGAATACATCTACGTTGAGCCAGACGACTACGAATACGAGGAATAAACCGCAGCGGCGTTGTGTAGGCTGCCGCGAAATGAAGGATAAGGCTTTGCTTCTGCGGTTTGTGTCCAGTGACGAGGGCGTGTACCTCGACACTAGCGGAAAAGCGCAGGGCAGGGGAGCATATATTTGTAACAGCCCCGACTGCCTAAAAAAAGCAAAAAAGGCAAGAGGGCTAGAGCGTTCTCTGAAACGCGCTGTATCTCAAGAGGTTTATGCGATTCAAGAAAGGTAAGGTGGCTTAATGCCAGATATTAACACAAACACACCCGAAACGACTACAGCTCCTATAAAAACAGAACCGAAAGGCGATGGCAAAAAGGTACGTTCTCGTCCGCTTGGTGCAGACGGAAAGCCTCTGCCCCCTGCGATTGGCGCGGACGGAAAGCCGATTGCGCGCCCACGTCCGCTAGGCGCGGACGGCAAGCCAGTACCACGTCCACGCCCTCTAGGCGCAGACGGCAAGCCAGTACCTCCGCCGCGCCCACTAGGCGCGGACGGCAAGCCAGTACCGCGCCCACGTCCGCTAGGTGCGGACGGCAAGCCAGTGGGGCGTTCTGCGGAAAGCAAGCCTAAAGAAAAAGCCCCCGAACAAGCCCCTGCACAAGCCCCTGCTACCCCTGCGGCTTCACAGCCTACGCCGCGCCCCCCACAAGCAGAGGGGCAACGCCCCCCACGCCAACAAGGGCAAGGGCAGGGCGGTAATCGCTCGCAGGGACAAGGCGGCTATGGAAACCGTTCCCAAGGGCAAGGACAAGGCGGTAACCGCCCCCAAGGTCAAGGACAAGGCGGCTATGGCAACCGTCCCCAAGGACAAGGACAAGGCGGCGGCTATGGCAACCGTCCCCAAGGACAAGGACAAGGCGGCTATGGCAACCGTCCGCAAGGTCAAGGACAAGGCGGCTATGGCAACCGTCCGCAAGGTCAAGGACAAGGCGGCTACGGCAACCGTCCGCAGGGTCAAGGACAAGGCGGCTACGGTAACCGCCCCCAAGGTCAAGGACAAGGCGGCTACGGCAATCGCCCCCAAGGTCAAGGCGGCTTTGGTAACCGTCCGCAAGGACAGGGCGGAAACCGCCCACAAGGTCAAGGCGGCTACGGCAACCGTCCGCAGGGACAAGGCGGTGGCTTCGCTGGGCGTTCCGGCGGTGCAGGCGGCGGCAGAGGTGCTGTCGAGGTTAAAAAAACCGAGCCAACCAAGGACGACAAGCGCCAACAATGGAACCGCATACAACAAGCGAACACAATAAGCAAAAAAGATAAAAAAGACAGCTACGGCAAGGAAAACCGCCAAGGGCTTGACCGCCGAAGCGGTAGGTCGAGGCCTGTCAAGCGCGTGATTATACCGCGCGTACAGCCTACGGTTACTATGATAACCGTAGCGCCGCTAATTACCGTGCGCGCCCTAGCCGAAAAGCTAATGCGCTCCAACGCCGATGTCATAAAAATTCTTATGAAGCAAGGCATGATGGTGACGGCTAACCAAACCATTGACTTTGAAGCCGCTTCTATGGTAGCGGAGGCGTTTGGCGTTCTCGTAGACGAATATGTCGAGGTGGACGTTTTCGAGGAAGCGTTTTCTACTACGGACGAGGAAGGCTCGCTATTGCCGCGCCCTCCTATAGTTGTGGTAATGGGACACGTAGACCACGGAAAGACATCATTGCTTGATGCGATTCGCAACGAAAACGTACAGCAATCAGAGTCTGGCGGAATTACACAGCATATAGGCGCGTATAGCGTTCGGCTAAAAAATAACGAGAACAAGCGCGTTACCTTCCTTGATACGCCTGGGCATGAGGCATTTACTGCCATGCGTATGCGCGGCGCGCAGGTTACGGATATTGCGGTGCTTGTTGTGGCGGCGGACGACGGCGTTATGCCGCAGACAGTAGAAGCCATAAACCACGCCAGAGCCGCAGGCGTAGAAATTATTGTCGCAATTACAATGATGGATAAGCCCGATGCAAACCCCGACAAGGTTAAACAACAGCTTACCGACCATGGGCTACAGCCCGAGGACTGGGGCGGACAGACGGTAACTGTGCTTGTTTCCGCTCGCGCAAAAACAGGCATAGAGCGGCTACTGGAAATGATACTGCTAGTGGCGGAAATGAAAGAGCTGCGCGCAAACCCAAACAAGCCCGCGCGCGGAAGCATTATAGAAGCGAAGCTGGACAAGGGGCGCGGCCCAGTAGCTACGGTTATTGTGCAGGAGGGTACGCTTAGAGTGGGTGACCCAGTTGTGGCAGGCGCTTGTCACGGCAAGGTACGCGCCATGGTAAACAGCCGCGGCAAGAACGTAACCGAGGCAGGCCCGTCAAGAACGGTAGAAATTATCGGCTTGGCAGAGGTGCCTACTACTGGCGATATTCTCTATGCCGCTACGAGCGAAAGACAGGCGCGGCAGCTTTCAGAAACAGTTGTAGCCAAGGGCAGAGAAAGCCTAATTAAATCTACGCAGGGCAAGGTTTCGCTTGACGATTTGTTCAACCAAATACAGGCAGGGCATGTGAAAGACCTAAATGTGGTCGTTAAGGCAGACGTGCAAGGCTCTGTGGAAGCGTTACGCGGCAGCTTGGAAAAATTGTCCAACGAGAGCGTGCGCGTACGCATAATCCATACAGGCGCAGGCGCGATTACCGAGTCGGACGTTATGCTCGCTTCCGCTTCCAACGCAATTATCATAGGCTTTAACGTACGCCCAGAGCCAGTCGCTAAGTCTGTAGCCGAAACGGAAAGCGTTGACATTCGCATGTACAGCGTAATCTACTCCGCCATTGACGATATTCAAGCGGCAATGAAGGGTATGCTCGACCCCGAATTTGAGGAAAAGATTTTGGGTCATGCCGAAATACGCCAAATATTCAAAGCGTCGGGCATAGGCTCGATTGGCGGCTCGTATGTAACCGAGGGCAAAATTACACGCAACGCACAGGTGCGGATTGTCCGTGACGGGCGCGTAATCTATGACGGACACCTCGACACGCTTCGCCGCTTTAAGGACGATGTAAAGGAAGTGGCTAGTGGCTACGAGTGCGGTCTGCTCTTTAAAAATTACAACGACATAAAAGAGGGCGACAAGGTAGAAGCGTACGTAATGGAGGAAATACCGCGATGAAAACACGCATGATTCGTATTAACGACGAAATAGCGCGAGTGACGGCGGACACAATTCGTTCAGAGCTGTCTGACCCGCGTATCGGTACTGTCGTTAGTGTGATGGGGGCGGAAACGACTTCAGATTTAAAGCATTGCAAGATAAGGGTAAGTATTTTAGGCGAAAAAGAGGAACAAAAAAAGGTAATGGAAGCGTTGACCCGCGCTACAGGCTTTGTCAGAAAACGCCTAGCGGACGTTATCAATCTTCGCCAAACGCCCGAAATAAAATTTGTTTACGATGATGCCATAGAGCATGGCATGTATATGCGTAAGCTAATAGATGAAGTGAATAAGCCATGAAAAATATACTAGAAGTAATAAACAAATACAACAGCTTTGTCCTGGCGGGGCATACCTCGCCGGACGGCGATGCCATAGGCTCGTGCTGTGCGCTCGCGCTTGCTTTGAATGACATGGGAAAGCAAGCGCGGGTTATTCTCGAACCGTTCGCGCAGAAGTACCATATTATCCCAGGGCGTGAGTTTTTTGTTACGCCCAACCAAGCGGAAGCCCTACAGCCCGAGGTGTTTATCGCGCTGGATTGTGCCGCCGCAAAAAGGCTTTGCGAAACGGCGCGTAAGGTGTTCGAGCGTACCGAGGTTACTATATGTATAGACCACCACGATACAAACAAGGGCTTTGCTATGCACAATTACATAGATTCCAGTGCTTCGTCCACGGCGGAAATGGTATTTAATATCGTGTACGAAATATCAGAGCTTACGCAGGACATTGCCACCGCCATTTACGCAGGTATGATTAGCGATACTGGAGGATTTAAGTACAACGCCACGGCGAAGTCTACCATGCTAAAGGCATCTCGCCTTATGGAAATTATTCCCTTTACAAATATTTACAATGAGCTAATGCACAAGCACCGTTTTTCCGCAGGAAAGGCGCTTGGGCTTGCGTTGGAAAAATCGGAACGCACAAAAAACAAAAAAATAGTGTTCACGTACATGACAAACGAAATGCTAGAGAGCGTAAAGGCAAGCCACGCCGACCTAGACGGCATAGTGGAATACCTAATGACTACTCGCAACGCACTAGTGGCAATTTTTGTGTACGAAAAAAAGGGCGAGCAGGGAAAGGCAAAGGTAAGCCTGCGTTCTCACGGGCCAGATGTGGGGCGTGTCGCTTCCGCGCTTGGCGGCGGCGGACATGTTCTCGCGGCAGGCGCGACTGTGGACGGCACAGTGGACGAAATATTAAGGCTTGCACTAAAATTAGTGAAAAAGGAAGTAGAGAAATTTTCGTGAACGGTTTCATAAATATTTGTAAGGAAAAAGGCTATACATCTCACGATGTTGTCGCTATTATAAGAAAGTACACTCGCCAAAAAACTGGGCATACTGGAACGCTTGACCCCGATGCAACTGGCGTGTTGCCTATTTGTGTAGGGCGCGCGACAAAGCTCGCCGACTATGTAGCGGCGCAGGACAAGACCTACGCGGCGAGGATTGTTTTGGGTATTACTACCGATACTGGCGATATTTCGGGCAAAATCCTGTCGCAAAGGGCTGTTTCCGTTAGCCAAGACGAATTGCAGGCCGCGGCGTTGTCCTTTGTGGGCGAATACTGGCAAACTCCGCCGATGTATTCTGCGGTAAAGGTCGGCGGCAAAAAGCTGTACGAGCTTGCGAGAAAAGGGCAGGAAATAGAACGCAAGCCGCGCCTGGTGAAAATATATGACTTAAAGATTACTGGCGATTGCTTAGAAATCACCTGCTCTAAAGGCACGTATATACGTAGTCTGTGCATGGATATAGGCGAGAAGCTAGGCTGCGGCGCGGCTATGGGTAGCTTGAACCGCATACGCAGTGGCGGATTTGCCATAGAAAGCTCGTATTCATTAGAAGAAATAAAGACACGCGCCGCGGAAAACAGGCTTGACGAAATTATTATACCGCCCGAGCAGATTCTGCCCCTGCGTACCATGACGATAGACCCCGAAAGCCTGCCGCGCGCCTTGAACGGCAACCCAGTGGAAATCGCCAAGCATTACCGAACAGGCGAAAAATTCTGGCTAAAAGACCCAGACGGTTGTATAATAGGCTTGTATAGCGTTAAGCGCGAGGGCTTGCTGTGTGTGGAGGTTATGTTTTAGTGGTACTAACCATAGGGAAATTCGAGGGCATTCACTTGGGGCATAGGGCGTTATTGCGTGAGGTGGTAGCACGCGCAGGCTCGCTCGGTTTGCAGTCGGCGGTGATTGTGTTTAAGCCGCACCCCTTTGTCGTTTTGGCGGACGAGGACTACAAGCCTATTTTTTCGGAGCAGGAGCGCGAGCGGCTAATAAAAAGCAACGGCATACAACGCATAATCACGTTAGATTTTCGGGAAATAGTGACAATGAACGCGCAGGATTTTTGCCAAAAGCTGTTTACGGAATACGGCACGAAGGAGATAATCGTAGGCGAGGATTACCGCTTTGGCAACAACCGCGAGGGTACACTGCGTACCCTGCAACAAGCGGCGGCAAGGCACAACGCGGCTGTCCGTACCATCGCCAAGATTAACAACATCAGCACATCACGTATACGAGAATTGCTCGCACAACAAAATTTCTGCGAAGCAGAAAAGCTCCTCGGCTTTCCGTTTTTTATAGAGGGTATCGTAACTAAGGGGCGACAGCTCGGCGGCAAGCTAGGCTTTCCCACACTGAATATTTATCCGCCAAGCGACAAGTTTCTGCCGCCGCGCGGCGTGTACACTACTCGTACCATTATTGACGGCGCGGAGATGGCAGGGCTTACAAATATTGGCGTTTGCCCGACTGTAAACGCCAACGAGGACGAGCGATTGTCCGTAGAAACGCATGTACCAAGCCTACAGGCTGGCGAGCTGTACGGACAAAAAATAAGAGTAGAATTTTTGCGGTTTATTCGCCCCGAGAAACGGTTCGGGGGTATAGAGGAATTGAAGGCACAGATAAGTGAAGATTTACGATATTTATTAACGCACATGTGAAATCGCCGAAGGCGAGCCGAAAGAGGAGGTAATGGTATGACAGAAGTTACTGACAGGACTAATTTTTTTGAGGGGCATGACCCCCGCGAGCTAGTAGCAAAATATGGTAGCCCCTTGTATGTGTATAGCGAAAAAACCTTGCGTTTACGTTGTCGAGAAATGGTAAGCCTATCCTCTTGCCCAAACGTAATAGTAAATTATGCGGTCAAAGCAAACACAAATTTGACATTGTTAAAAATAGCGCGTGAATGTGGCTGCCGCGCGGATATAAGCAGTATGGGCGAGGCAGTAGCCGCAATGGAGGCGGGCTTCCGTCCAGACGAAATGCTGTTTATGGTAAATAATGTTTCCGCCGACGAGCTGAGCTTTGCCGTAGAAAAGGGTATTACTGTTTGTGTGGATTCGCTGACACAATTAGCTACACTCGGCCGCTTGAACCCAGGGGGCAAGGTGGCTGTGCGTTTTAATTCTGGCGTGGGCGGCGGCCATCACGAGAACGTGGTAACAGGCGGCGACGGCACAAAGTTTGGCATAATGCCCGACAAAATAGCCATGGTGAAGCTGCTTGCCAAGCAGAATAACTTAAAAATAGCAGGAATAACTCATCATATCGGCTCGCAAAATTGGGGCGACTTGTACTTGGCTGGCGTTGACGCTATTCTAAAAATCGCGCGTGAGTTTAGCGATTTGGAATTTATTGACTTTGGCGGCGGCTTTGCCATTCCCTACAACAAGCAAAACGGCGAAAAGCCGCTAGACCTGCGTGCTTTAAGCAGTGCGTTGGATTCCAAGCTGTTTGATTTCAATAAGGAATACGGAAAATCCGTAAACTTTATAATCGAGCCTGGGCGTTATATCGCCGCGGAGTGCGGCGTGTTGCTTGGTACCGTTCATTCGGTAAAATCTAACAACACGAAAAATTTCGCAGGCACGGACTTGGGCTTTTCTGTTTTTAAACGCCCTACCGTGTATGATGCACACCACGACATTGAGATTTACCGCGGACAAAGTGCGGCAAGCACCAAGACCAAAAACGTCAATATAGTGGGAAATCAATGCGAATCGGGCGATTATATAGCCAAGGAGCGAGAGCTTCCAGAGCTTTTTGACGGCGATATAATCGGCGTTTTGGACGCTGGGGCGTACGGCTACTCTATGAGCTGTCAGTACAATTTCCGTCCGCGCCCGGCAGAGGTACTAATTCAGTTGGACAAAAGCGTAAAATTGATACGCCGCCGCGACAATTTTACTGATATGCTTGCGAATATGGTGGGATTATAAAAGGAGATTAGCAATGATTGGCACAGATATTGGAATAGACCTTGGAACGGCTTCGGTGTTGGTGTATATTAAGGGGCAGGGCACAGTGCTTAAAGAGCCGTCCGTGGTCGCAATTAACAAGGACACCGACAAAATTATGGCGGTGGGCGAGGAAGCGCGCAGTATGCTTGGCCGCACGCCTGGAAATATAATCGCAATACGCCCTATGAAAGAGGGAGTAATTTCCGATTACCATATCACTGAAAAGATGTTAAAATACTTTATAAACAAGGCAGTGGGGCGGCCGCTTATGCGTAAGCCGCGCATTGCCATTTGTGTGCCGTCTAACGTGACCGAGGTAGAACGCCGCGCCGTGGAGGAAGCGGCGGTACAGGCAGGGGCTAGGCAGGTTTATATAATAGAAGAACCTATTGCGGCGGCGATTGGCGCGGGTATTGATATAGCGCGCGCGTGCGGCAGTATGATTATCGACATAGGCGGCGGCACAACTGACGTTGCGGTTATTTCGCTGGGCGGTACGGTTGTTTCCAATTCAATCAAAACGGCTGGCGACCATTTTGACGAGGCGATTATCCGCTATATGCGGAAAAAGCACAATATCCTTATAGGCGAACGCTCCGCCGAGGACTTGAAAATCCACGTAGGCACGGCGTACCCCCGCACGGTTTCCGCAAGCATAGAGGTACGCGGACGTAATTTGATTACTGGCTTGCCGAAAAATATCGCCGTGACCTCGGAGGAAATGCAGGAGGCGTTAGCCGAATCCGTAGCGGCGGTAGTGGAAGCGGTACACACCGTATTAGAAAAAACGCCGCCCGAGCTGGCTTCCGACATAGCCGACCGCGGAATCGTAATGACTGGCGGCGGCAGTCTGCTGTACGGCTTAGACAAGCTATTACGCGAGAAAACAGGAATAAACACAATTATCGCCGAGGACGCTGTTTCCTGCGTTGCAATCGGGACAGGGAAATATATAGAATATATTTCTATGGGGAAAATCAATCCTATGGACGCTAGGTTTTCAAAGTAGGGGGAAATAGGGGCTAATGTTTTTTCGGTGAAATGACGATATACATCAGAGGGGGAATTTTATGCTTAGAGGAATATACACATCTGCGCTTGGCATGATTACGCATATGCAACGCACAGACATAACCGCAAACAACATGGCGAACGTAGGCACAATAGGCTACAAGCGCGACCATGTTGTTTCGCATGAGTTTTCGGACGTGTTAATATCGAGAATGAACGACCCTGGCTTGCGTATGTTCAAAAGTATGCCAATCGGCACAGTAAACCCCGGCGTATTCGTGGACGATGTTTTTACCGCGTTTACGCAAGGTGCGTTGGAGCAAACAGGCAACCCCTTAGACCTTGCGCTTTCGGGACAGGGCTTTTTTGTGGTAAACCTAAACGGCGAGGAATTGTACACTCGTGACGGTGCGTTTACTATGGCAAACGGCTTACTGCTTACGCAAGAGGGCGGACGAGTGCAGGGCATGAACGGCGATATAAACCTGCCCGAGGGACACATTGTTATAGGCGAGAACGGCAATGTTTTTGTCAACGGCGAGCATATAGACACACTGCGTATGGCTAATTTCAACCGTGACGGTTTACATAGCCTACGCAAAATGGAGGACAACTTCTATCGCGCTTCGGAACACACGGACGGTACACAAATTCCGTTTGAGGGGATAGTAGCGCAGGGCTTTTTGGAAGCATCTAACGTGAACATTGTACAAGAAATGGTAAACATGATTACTAATACGCGTGCTTATGAAACGAACGCGCGAATGATAACTTTGCAAGACGGTACGTTGCAGCGCGCTGTGAATGATATAGCTCGTAGGTCGTAATAAATAAAAGGAGTTGATTTACCATGATGCGTTCACTTTGGACATCTGCATCGGGCATGACTGCACAAATGCTTAAAATTGATACCGTTACAAACAATATAGCTAACGTAAACACAACGGGCTTTAAGAGCGAGCGTATAGAATTTAAGACATTACTATATGAAACCATGCAAAGGGCAGACCTTGACCCAGTCAATATGACAGGGCGGCCTGTTAATTTGCAGGTGGGGCATGGCGTACGCCCTGCCGCGACTACTCGGAGCTTTGTACAAGGGCCGTTGCAAAGAACTGACCGCACTATGGATTTTGCCATAGAAGGCCCTGCGTTTTTTGAGGTTCGGATTAGCCCAGACGAGTATGTGTACACGCGCGACGGTTCTTTCCATTTTATGCCAACAGATGACGGCAGCTTAATGCTTGTCACCTCGGACGGTTTTCCGATAATGACCGTGGACGGCGACGAGGTTATTTTGCCTAACGGTATCACCGAGGACGACATAACCGTAACCCCCGAGGGTACGTTTTTCTCTACGATTGATGGGATTTTTGAGGAAATGGGCTTCCAGTTCCGCCTTGTTCAGTTCTCGAACCCTAACGGAATGGAAGCAGTCGGGAACAACTTTTTCATAGAAACGGTAGCCTCTGGCGTGCCGCTTTCGGAAGCGGACGGCGAAACAGGCGTATCTAGCCGAATAAGACAGGGCTTCCTTGAAATGTCAAATGTTTCCATTGCCGAGGAAATGATAGGAATAATCACCGCCCAACGCGCTTTTGATACAAATTCGCGCGGAATAACGACATCTAATGAAATGTTGCAGACTGCTAATCAGTTGGTGAGGTAGTTTTAGAATGAACTCGCCGCTTGGCAAATGCTAAAGCATTTGCCGTTTGGCGAGTTTTAAAGGCTCGTCTTTTATGTAGAGCTTGCCTAAAGGAGGAATTTCGCATGGAAATTTCTGGTATATTTTCGGTTGATTCCCACGCCGCGATTATGCAGACACAAAATAAGGAAAACGAATACAGCCAATTTCAAGCAATTCTCGACAAAACCATGGGTGAAGCCGCCGAGGCACTTAACGACAGCGAGCTGGCACAAATCAGAAAAGCCGCGGAAATGTTTGAGTCGTATTTCCTTAATCAGATGTTCCGCCAAATGCGTACAGTAAACTTTGACGAGGACGGATTTATTCCGCGCGGCAACGCCGAACGCATTTTTACAGAAATGCTTGACGAGGTGATTTCCGACCAAGCCGCAAAGCAAGGCGGTGTCGGGCTTGCGGATATGCTTTATGCGCAGATGACTAAGAGCTTTGGCTGATATAAAAAAGGGCTATGCCCTTTTTTATATGTTTTTCACTGGCAACCATATTTCGCTGATATAGTCTGGTGAGCCTTTATCACCGTCCGTATAAAGTTCAAAGTCATATGACGGTAAAATTTCATATTTTGCCTGTGGTAGCCATTCGCTGTAAATCCGCTTCCACATTTCTTGAATGGCGAGAGGCATTGCGCCGACACATTTGAAAACTGCCCATGTGCATTTAGGGACTTGCCAGATTTCAAAGCCGTCTGGCACTTCTTGACGTTCCCGCATAAAATCGCCTATGCCGTAGCGAAAGTTCTTAGAATCCTCTGACATATCGCCGCAAACACCTAAAACAGGCACAACCGTTTTTGCAAGCCCTGTTGCAAAATATTCACACCAAAAAGCAGGTATTTGAGTGGAATTTCCCTCCTCTACCTCCACGTTTTTTGCTTTTACAACAACCTCGAACGCTTGCTTTTCTTCAATTCTGTAATCCATAATTGAACCACCCTCCATAATAATTTTAATAGTAAGACGGCTATATAATTTTAGGTCTGGGCTATATTGTTTTGCCGCACTAGGCGCAATTCCATGGAAACGCTTGAACGCTTTGGAAAAACTTTCTGAAGTTTCGTAACCGTACTTTATGGCAACATCAATAACCCTAACATCTTTATGGGTAAGTTCAAGTCCCGCAAGGGATAAACGCCTGTTGCGAATGTATTCGCCTATAGTTAAACCTGCCAAAGCAGAAAATCCCCTTTGCAGATGTGCGGTTGACATATGCACTTGCATAGCGATTTGTGCGAGCGAAATTTCATCAAGCAAATGATTCTCAGTGTAATCAATCGCCCTGTTAAGCGTTTCGACCCAATTTATACCACCGCCCCCTTTCAATAATATTGTACAAGGCTTTGTAAATCGGTTCATGTCGTGTAGTGCTTTGTTTTGTCCACGTTTGTGTTTCATCTAAAAACAAACCGAAAAACCCGTTCCGTCAAATAACTAAGCAAAATAATAGTAATCGTCCAAGCGAAAAGGTCGGCGGTGTTCAAGAAAATACGCGCCGTGTGCAAATTCGCGCCGATTGTGCCGCGTACTATGCCAATCAGCTCGGCGGCGACACCAGATTTCCACGCAAAGCCGATTGCGGAGCTTGCCGCGGAGGCTACATAGGGCCGCACGGTTTTGAAATAAATAAAATAGATTTTTTTGTGCAGGGGTACTTTAAACAGGGTGGCCATTTCCAATAATTTTGGCTCTGTGCTTTGTATGCCCTTTAGCGTGTTGTAAAAAATAATGGGCAAAACCGTGACAAATGCGATAAAAACCGACAAATTAGATGGGTGGAACGCCATCAACGCCAACAGCGTAAACGAAGCAATCGGCACGGCGTTTAGCACATTGATGGCAGGGCTTATTAGCGCGTGGAAAGCGCGGAGCTTCGCACAAAGCGCGGAAATAAGCACGCCAGCGCATAACGCAAGAACAAAGCCAAGCATAACGCGCCCTAGCGTTGTGCCTATGCTTTGCCAAAAATCAAGCCCTTTCGCCAACGCAAAAAGCCGCGCGAGTGTTGCACGCGGCGAAACAATTATTATGTCGCTCATAAAAGCCGCTAACGCTTCCCAGACTAAAAGCCAAAAAAGGATTGGCGGCAGCTTAATTGCTAAAGAAGAAATTTTGGTCAGGCATATCGCCTCCTACAAGCGCTGGTTCGCTATCGTATAAAACTTGGTAAAAGCCCAAAAGATTGCGGCGCATTTCTTCGCCTGTGAAAAAAACTATATTGGAACGCGGAATCGATGCCTCGGCGACAGCCGCAGAGGGAATTAGCCCAAAATCCACAGCAAGCTCCGCGCCTGCGGACACGTCCGAATTAACGAAGCTAACGGAGCTTTGGTATTCTTCGAGCATAATTTCAACGAGCGCGGCGTTGTTTTCCAAAAACTCGCGCCTTGCTATGACTACGCTCATAATCAAGTCATGCTCGGACACGCGCGCCCATTCCTCGCCTAGGTCAAGCACGGCGTTAAGCCCAAGTTCCCGCGCAAGCACTGTACTGGCGAAAGGCTCGGGCAACAACGCGACCTGCGCTTGTCCGCTTTCCAACAACGCGGCCACCTCCGTATGCTCCGCGCGAAATTCCAAGGTCACGTCCTCGCCGGGAACAAGCCCGTTCTGTGTCAGTACATAGTTTAACGCGATTTCGGGCGTTATGCCCTGTCCGTACAGGTAGACCGTCTTGCCAGCCAAGTCCGCGACCGAGTTTATTTCGTCCGTAGCTAGTATATGCAAATTGCCGAGCGTTACTACAGCCAGCGCCTGCACGTCCATTCTGCTATACAAAACCGCCGCCAGATTGGCAGGAACGACCGCCACATCTGCGTTGCCCTGCAACAAAAGCGGCGCGACAAGGTCGGGCGAGCCAAGCAACTCAAATTCGTAATTGTTGCGCGCCGCGCCGTTGTTTTGCGCGTCCATAAGCTGTAACAAGCCCATGGCGGTAGGGCCGCGCATTGCTACTATGCGAATGGGCGGGGTGTCGGCGGAGGGGTCGTGAGGGGGTGGGGTGGGGGAGCAGGAGGTTAGGATTAGGGTGAGGAGTAGAAGTAATAGGTGGATAAATTTTTTCATGGGTAAGGCTCCTTTTTGATTTTTTAGAAAATAAAAAAGCCCGAAACCAGTAGTGGTTTCGGGCTTTTTAAGTTAAGCCGACAAACGGACTCGAACCGTTGACCTGCTGATTACAAATCAGCTGCTCTACCAACTGAGCTATGTCGGCAAAAAGCGGGTGACAATTAAAGCTAATTAAACGTCACCACATTGTTTGCATACTTTTAATGTTTTTTCGCCCTCGCTTTTTTCCCAAAGGAGCTTGACACCAGTGCGAGAACAGGCGGGACAATTTCCGCGCCAATCTTTAACCGTGCGGGCGAGCTTGCCGCGTTTTGGTTTAGGCATAATACAACTTCCTTTCCCCGAAGCGTTAAATACGTTTCAAACAGAGTACATTATAAGATTTAAACATATCACTTGTCAAATGTTTTTTTTGAGAATATAATTTTTGTAAATCTCTACAAATCTACTTAAAGGAATGATTCATATGGCAAAAATAATCAACGAGCAAGCAATACCATCTATGCCGTGGGAAAATAAACCAGAAAACCACAAGGAAGTCCTATGGCGTTATAGCAAAAACCCTATTTTTGACTGGAATCCCGGCCCGAAAGCGGCGCGGATTTTTAACAGCGCGGTTGTGCCGTACGGCGACGGCTTCGTGGGCGTTTTTCGCGCCGACCACAAGGACATAACAATGCACCTGCATTTTGGAAAAAGCAAGGACGGCATAAGCTGGGACATAGAGGACGAGGATATAAAATGGGTGGACGAAAGCGGCAAGCCCTTTCAGCCTGCATACTGCTATGACCCTCGCGTAACAAAAATCGGCGACTACTATTTCATTATGTGGTGTACATCGTTTGCCGGCTCGCCCACAATCGGCTTGGGAAAAACGCGCGACTTCAAGACATTTACACGCCTAGAAAACGCATTTCTTCCGCATAACCGCAACGGCGTACTTTTCCCACGCAAAATAAACGGAAATTACGTGCTTCTTTCCCGTCCAAGCGATAACGGACATACGCCATTCGGCGACATATACATCTCCGAAAGCCCCGACATGACCTATTGGGGAAAGCACCGCTCCGTAATGAAAGCGGGCGGCTCGTGGCAAGCCCTAAAAATAGGCGCAGGCCCCATTCCCATAGAAACAGACGAGGGCTGGCTTATGATTTATCACGGCGTTGTGCTTACCTGCAACGGCTATGTCTACAGCTTCGGCTCTGCCCTGCTAGACTTGGAAAATCCGTCAAAGGTACTTTACCGAAGCGGCCAGTATCTTCTCACCCCCGAAGCCCCTTACGAAACAGTCGGCTTTGTGCCTAACGTCTGCTTCCCCTGCGCCGCCCTATGTGACGCGCCTACAGGCAGACTGGCGATTTATTACGGCGCGGCGGACACGTACACTGGCATTTGCTTTGGAATGGTTGACGATATTGTTAAATTTACCAAGGATACCAATAATTTGCTTTATGGTGATGCGGAATTAGGGCGAGATTAAAATGGCGGAGAATGTGAATCAGATAATACTTTTTAAAACAGAGGACGAAAAAATCTCTGTTAATGTACGGTTTGATGAGGAAACGGTGTGGCTGTCACAACAACAAATTGCGGAATTGTTCGGCACATCGAGGACAAGCATTGTTGAACACATTAAGCATATTTACGCGGAGGGCGAGCTTGTTGCAGAATCAACCTGTCGGAATTTCCGACAGGTTCGATTTGAGGGCGAACGCCAAGTAACAAGAACAATCCCTCACTATGATTTGGACATGATTATTTCAATCGGGTACCGCGTTAATTCCCTCCGCGCCACCCAATTCCGCCAATGGGCGACCAAACGCCTTAACGAATATATCCGCAAGGGCTTTGCTCTCGACGACGAAAGATTAAAAAACGGCGGCGGGCGTTATTTTCGCGAGCTTTTGCAACGCATACGCGATATTCGCAGCAGCGAACGCAACCTTTATCAGCAAGTCACCGACATATACGCCACGGCTACCGACTACGACTCAAAAGCCCCGATAACGCGCGAGTTTTTCGCAACCGTGCAAAACAAAATGCACTACGCCGCCCACAAGCACACCGCTGCGGAGGTAATTTTCGAGCGGGTAGACAGCGAAAAGCCACATGTCGGCATGACAAATTTTAAGGGCGATTATGTAACCAAAAGCGATGTGAGCGTTGCCAAAAATTACTTAACCGAGCGAGAAATCACAATTTTAAATCTGCTAGTTTCGCAGTTTTTGGACTTTGCCGAGCTACAGGCATTAGAGGAACGCCCTATGAAAATGGCAGACTGGATTGGCGAGTTGGATAACCAGCTTTCCGCCAACAGGCGAGAATTGCTAAAAGACAAGGGCAAAATCTCACGCAAGCAAGCCATAGAAAAAGCGGAGGGCGAGTTTGAAATCTACCGCGCAAGGGAAATGCGGCAGTTGGTTAGTGATTTTGACCGCACGGTTAAGGGGATTTTTAAAGATGAGGCTGTGGGCAATTCTCAATTTTAACCATTGACAAACAAACCCCCCTATGCTAAAATCCCCTCACTAGTAGCAAAGGGGCTGCGGAAGTGAAAACTTCGCAGCCCCTTTTTTTACTAGATTACGGAACGATTAGGCTATAGCCTAACCGTTCCCAAAAAATATATATGCTGATGTACAAAGGCGTACACTTTTCTTACCCCCTGCAAAAATCGGGGAAAAGAAAAATGTACGTTTTTTACATTCAGCGAAAGGGAGAGCATTATGAACTTTGGTATCTGGTTTTTACTCGCGGCGGGCATGGTATTTTTTATGCAGTCGGGGTTCGCAATGGTAGAATCGGGCTTCACTCGTTCCAAAAATGCGGCGAACATCATAATGAAAAACCTGATGGACTTCGCGTTTGGTGCAGTAGTTTTTGTACTGCTTGGCTACCAAATTCTTACATCAAGCAACTATGTCGGCGGCGTTTTCGGCATACCTAGCTTTGAAATCTTTACGGCGTTTGCAGAGTTTGATTTTGCGGACTTTGTGTTCAACCTTGTATTCTGCGCTACTGCGGCTACCATTATTTCAGGTGCGGTGGCGGAGCGTACGAAGTTTAGCTCGTACATGGTTTACAGCGTAGTCATAAGCGCGGTTATCTACCCCGTTTCTGCCGGCTGGCTATGGAACGAAGCAGGCTGGCTCGCGCAGCTAGGCTTCGTTGACTTCGCCGGTTCTTCCGCCATTCACATGCTAGGCGGCGTGGCGGCGTTTATCGGCGCGTCGGTGCTTGGCCCGCGTATCGGCAAGTACCAAGTGGACAAAAAAACAGGCAAGAAAATTTCACGCGCCATACCAGGGCATAGTCTAGTAGTCGGTGCGCTGGGCTGTTTTATATTATGGTTCGGTTGGTACGGCTTCAATGGCGCGGCCGCCGAGAATCTGCCACAGCTAGGCTCTATTTTCCTTACGACCACGCTCGCGCCCGCCGCCGCCGCCATTTCCGCCATGACGCTTACATGGCTAAAAAACGGCCACCCCGATGTGTCCATGACGCTAAACGGCGCGCTGGGCGGCTTGGTGGGAATAACGGCAGGCACGTCCAATGTTGATGCTTTGGGCGCGTTAATTATAGGCTTCGTGGCAGGTATTTTGATTGTCGTGGCGGTCGAATTGATTGACCAAGTGCTTCACGTAGACGACCCTGTGGGCGCGGTTGCGGTGCATGGCGTTTGCGGAATTTGGGGTACCTTGGCGGTAGGCTTGTTCGCCCGAGAAATTCCTGCGCTTGTAGACGGAGTGCAAATGGTCGAAAACGGCGAATTAGTCTGGATTTCCGATGTAAGCGGCTTATTTTACGGCGGCGGAACAGAGCTTTTGGGGGTTCAAATAATCGGCGTGCTGTCAATTCTTGCTTGGACGGTAATCACGACCACGATTTTGTTCGTGGTAATCAAAAAAACAATCGGCTTACGCGCTTCCGCCGAGGACGAAATACGCGGCCTTGATGCAACCGAACACGGCATGGAATCGGGCAGCTATGCGGATTTCTTGACCGTATTCGATGCACCAAAAACAACGCCGTCTGTACCTATGAACAAGGCGGTAACAGTTTCCAACACGTCCACGGGAACAAAGCTGACAAAGGTTACCATTTTGGCGAAGCGCGAAAAATTCCTCCTGCTGAAAGAAGCCTTCGACCAAATCGGCATTACGGGCATAACCGTCACAAATGTGCTTGGCTACGGCGTGCAACGCGGTCATACGCACACCTACCGCGGCGTACCGCTGGAAAATCCGTTGTTGCCAAAGGTTCAAGTAGACGTAGTCGTTAGCCGCGTGCCTGTAGACACGCTCGTAAACGCCGTCAAAAACGTGCTGTACACTGGCAATATCGGCGACGGCAAAATATTTGTGTATGATGTGGAAAATGTGGTAAAAGTACGCACAGGGGAGGAGGGTACTGCGGCGTTGCAGGATTCTGAGAAGGGGGATAGCTAGGCGGGAGGATTATACTAAATCCGCGATAATCCTTAAATCCGTGTTTAATGGTTTTATGTAGGGGGCGGACTTGTCCGCCCCCGAGGTATGTACGTTCTGCAATTCGGGACGGATAACGTCCAGTAACGCAGGGCGAGGCAACCTCGGGACGGATAAATCCGTCCCCTACGAAACCCCAAGGGTGATTTTCATTGTCTGCTATGCCGCGTTCCCACACAGAGGCACAGAGGGAGCGTGGCACAGCAGGAGTACGAACGTAAAAAAGTGTGTTATAACACGGATTTAACGGATTTACGCAGATTTACGCGGATTTTGTCCACGTAAATTACTAAACGGCGATATATTTTCCCACGAACGAATCCGCAAAATCTGCGTAAATCCGTTAAATCCGCGTTCCATACACATTAAATCCGTGTTCTGTAAATTTTTCGCAGATTTCCCACGAGCCAATCCGCCAAATCCGCGATAATCCGTTGAATCCGTGTTTAATGGTTTTATGTAGGGGGCGGACTTGTCCGCCCCGAGGTATGCACGCTCGTCAATTCGGGTCGGATAACGTCCATTAACGCAATACGAGGCAACCTCGGGACGGATAAATCCGTCCCCTACAAGTACCCCACGACAAACGCATGAAGCCGAAATGTGTAAATGCCGTTGGTATTGGCGTGTTCGCATATTTAAAAAGCCCATGGGCTGATATTTCAGCACCATGGGCTTTTAAATTCCTTAAACAACCCTCAAAAAATTCATAAACACCTGCGCCACCTCTGCGCGTGTCGCTTCTTTTTTCGGCATAAGCGCGTTGTTGTTGCCGTTGATTACCCCTGCTTGTGCTAGCCGAACCACTGACATTTTCGCCCAATCGTCCACGTCCTCTAGGTCGGTGAAGTTTGTTATATCTCGTAACGCAGGTAAGTCTATGCCCTTGTGGTCGGCGTAGTGGCTTAGTATGCTTGCCATTTCTTGGCGATTTATGGGGCGGTTGGGCGCGAACAGACCGCCGCCGATACCGCTTACTATGCCGTTTTCTGCCGCCCACTGTACGGAATCATGCTCCCACGCTGTCACAGCCACGTCAGTAAACCACGCTTGACCGCTCGGCGCGGGTCTGCCCTCTAGGTTGTGCAGTACGGTGACGAACATGGCGCGTGTCATGCTGTCGTGCGGTGCAAAAATGCCGTTGCCGTAGCCGTGGAACAGTCCGCGCTCGCTAACAAATGCTACCGCGTTATAATACCATGCGCCCTCGGTTATATCGCTGAATATATTGACCCATGTGGGAATATTGTCGGGCGCGGTGGTCGTGTCGTTGCTTTCTATGTCGCTGTCGGCTTGAATGGGTGTCGGCGTAATACTGGAAATAATTCCACCGCTTATGCGTAATCGTCCGTTATCGCCGTCAGTTGTGTTGTTGTTGTCGTTTTCACCGTTTCCGCCGTTCTCGTCATTTTCACCGTTGCCATTCTCGCCGTTTTCGCCGTTCTCGCTTCCGTCACTAGTACCGTCCTCGTTTTCGTTATCTTCGCCGTTCCCATTCTCGTCATTCTCGTCATTCTCGCCGTCCTCGTTCTCGCCATTGTCCTCATTCTCGCCATTGCCGCCGCTAAGCTGTCCATCGCTGATAATGATAATGTCGTCGTCTATATCGTCGTCGCTGAAGGCCTGTATGCCGAATTGATTTTGGCTGGTAGAAAACGCTTGCACCTCGTCACTTTGACCTATGATTATATCGCCGCCTACGGGTGCTAGGAAATGCACATAGCCGTTGCTGTCTATTCTGTAGGCTGTAGTAATTTGCCTATAGGTGTTCGTTTCGCGGTTATATGCGTAGAATACTAAGCTGCTTGTGTTAAAATTGGGAGTGAGCTTTGCGGCAATAGCAACTTGTTGCCCGAAGCCGCCCTTTTGCCCGAGTGAAACTACCGTTATATTGTTGGTGAAAAATTTCTCGAAGTGTGATTTTGCTTGCGTAGCCGTTGCGTTCGCGGTGGAAGCGTATAGGTTTAAGCCCTTTGTCGCCTGAGCGGGGTTTATGGTTATGCGTACGTCAACGGCGTTGTCGGGACGCATACTATCGGCTTGCACCACAACGGATTTGTCGGCGGCTTGCGCTTGGCTTGCCATAGTTTGTAAGGTGGATTGTGATACATTGCTGGCGTTTTTGAGAGTGACGGTGGCGGTGGCGGAGCCTGCGCTTTTCGCGGCGGCTACTGCGGCTTGAGTGGATGCGGCGGCTGTTGATGGGGTTACGGGTTTTGGCGCGTCCGCACCGAGGGCAGGGGTAGGGGCAGGCAGGGGCGTAACCATTGCGTCTGCTACAGGAAAATCCCCGTAGTTTATGCTTCTCGCATAGCTTATGCCGCCTGTGTCGCCGTCCAAGATTGCCCACTCTGCCGCCGTGTCTGCGGGCGTGGCTTGTATAGCCGTAGTCGAGCCTTCCGTAACGGTGGGTAAGCCCTGCGAAGGGTTGACTGCAAGCTCTAGTATTACCGCAAAATCGCCCGTGGTCGCTCGCGCGCCTGTGACGGTGGCTGTACGCCAGTCTATGAACACGGTCGCGCTATCTGTAGCGGAAATGGCGTAGGTGTTTGGATTTTCGGCTAGGATAACGCCGTCTGTGATGTTTAAAAAGCCGTCGCCTGTAACGGATACGCCGTTGCCGTCTACTGCGTAGAGGGCTTTCCATATTACTGTGGCATCGGCGGAAATGTGTAGGGTGATTTCGTTTGTGGTGTTGTTTAGGGGGCTTGATGTTGGGCTTGGGTCGGGGTCGGTGGTTGACGTTGGGCTAGGGTTGGGGTCGGTGGTTGATGTTGGGCTAGGGCTTGGGTCAGGGTCAGAGGTTGATGTTGATGTGGGGCTTGGGTCGGGGTCGGTGGTTGACGTTGGGCTAGGGCTTGGGTCAGTGGTTGGCGTAGGGCTTGGGTCTGGGCTTGATGTGGCGGTTGATGTTGGGCTAGGGTCGGGGTCGGTGGTTGATGTTGGGCTTGGACTTGGGTCTGGGCTTGATGTGGCGGTTGATGTTGGGCTTGGGATTGGGTCGGGGCTTGATGTGGCGGTTGACGTTGGGCTAGGGTTGGGGCTTGATGTAGTGGTTGACGTTGGGCTAGGGTCGGGGTCGGTGGTTGATGTTGGGCTTGGGTTTGGGTCGGTGGTTGTAGGGCTTGGGTCGGGGCTTGATGTGGCGGTTGATGTTGGGCTAGGGTCGGGGCTTGATGTGGTGGTTGATGTTGGGCTAGGACTTGGGTCTGGGCTTGATGTTGGGCTAGGGTCGGGGTCATTAGACTGGAAACTCCCGACAATAGTGACGGTCGCGCCTGACGGTATAAGAAGCGTACCGCTTGCGCCTTGTTCTAGGGTGAGCGTATCGCCGTCTTGTACGGTTGGCGGTGTGGAGGTTGACCATGTGAGGGTGTCGGTTTGGTCGGTCGCGTTTGTGAAAACTGTGATTGGTAGCAGAGAAGCTGCTAGCGCGAGGGTAAGTACCAACGCCAGGATTTTTGGTGGTTTGGTGGTTTTCATTTTGTTGCCTCCTATTTTTATAGCCGTTTTTAGCTTAAACAGCTATAGCTCGCCTTTGGCGGTTTTGCATGTGAGATTTTATAACATAGCGGTTATTTGTTCAGTATTTTGTACAATTGTGCGGTTAGAGGGGGAATATCATGGACGAGTGTGTCCCAAATAACCTTGAATTGCACGCCGTCATAATCATGCACAATCCTGTTGCGTATGCTTTTTAGGGCGTTCCACGGGATTTCGCCGTTGGCAGACGTTATTTCCTTGCTTAGCTTGGCGGTAAGCTCCCCGAGCTGTGATAATGAGAAAACAGAAAAGGTTAAAACCAATTCATCGGAACTAAAGGCTTCAAAATTTAAGCCTTTGATGTATTTTACAGAATCCTCGCAATATTTTATCATTTTTGCGAGTATAATTTTATCCATGGCTTTCATATATAACCGCTCCAAACTCATTTATTTGACGTGCTACAGGCGAATCGGGGATAATATCCAAATCGGGAAGCAGGTCGATTTCCATGCCAAAAGCGTCCTCGATTTTTGACTTCAAATCGTAGAACGCCAAGCCAGTTATTGTGCCATTGCTGTACATATATAGGTCAATATCCGAGCTTTCGGAAGCCGTGCCTTTTGCATAAGAACCAAAAAGCACCATTTTTTGAACCTTTGTATCTCTTACTATCGGCTCGACAGTAGCCTTAATATCCGCAATGGTTAGCATATTATACACCTCGATAGTCTTTATTATAAGACATCAGAGGGGATTTTGGGAAGATAAATTTTTTATAGATAAATCTTGCAATTTGACAAACATGTGCAATATTAGTACAATGCACATATATCATAGCAAGGGGTGATTATGTTGGGTGCGGTTAATGTTACTATTCGCATGGACGAAAATGTAAAAAAGCATAGCGAGCAGGTATTGCACGAGCTGGGCTTGAATATCTCTACGGCAATAAACATGTATATGCGTGCTATCGCAAGACAGAAAAAAATTCCGTTTGAAATTTCGCTCGGCGAGGGCTAGCCGTTTTTTAGTGAGGAAAATCAAGCGCGGCTTGCTATGTCTAAAAAGCAAATAGCAGATGGGCAGATTGTTTATAAAACGTCAGAAGGTATGGGGCTTGACGATGAATCTTGAATCTTTGCAGAAGCTCGACTTATTCACGCGGTGCGGTTGTTGGTGCGGTAGCGGCAAAAGCGAGCGTTGATGCAAAGAAAGAATAGAGAAAAGTTAATTTGCAGATTAAAGAAAGAGATGTGCTTATAATGAATAATGCTGACGAATGTATTTTTTGTAAAGGAAAATTGTCAAAATTTAATGAATTGGAATTTTATAATTTTTCTGAAAAAGATATTCCAGCAATAAAAAAGCAACGGATAGATGATTTTTACCGCACACAATGCCCTTGTGGTGAGAAAACTAACGACAAAGACAGACCTTCTGCCCAGTCATTAATCTTAAAAGGTGGCAATGAATTAACAAAATTACGAGATGAACTAATTCCTACAATTTCGCAATATAAATCAATTGAACCGTATAAAAGCACAGATGAAACTGCTCAAGAAATTACAAAGTACATTGATGACCACTTAAAAACATACACCAAAGACGGAGTTAAAAAAATCCTTGATAAGGCAAGCAGTGAAAAAAATGATATTTTCAAGCTCTTTTGTGATAAATTTGCTCTTAGCGAACATGATTATATGTGTTTTGACTGCGAAAGGATTGTTTTCATAAGGACAAAAAATTCACATATCGATAGCTTATTTGCTCATATAAGGAACGCTTTATCCCACGGAAAAGTGTGGTATAAAAACGAATCGCTATTTATGGTAGACTGCGACAGCAGGCAAAAATTGGAAACTGCGCGGATATGTATAAAAATTGACACATTGCTGGAATGGATTAAGATAATAAAAAAATACGAAAAGAAAGAAAGTAATAAAAAATGAAATGCCGCAAACAGTATATCCTGTATCGGTGCAAACGACGGCAATTATAATTAGCGCAACCCACAGTTGCTCGTGTAGGTGGTTGCATTTTTTTGTGGTGAAAATTTCACAAGCTCGGAAAAGACTTCGACAACACCAATGTGGATTTATGCGATAATCTGACCTTGACACCTAAGGAATGGAAGCGACCCCACAAAGAGGCTCTGAATAAGCCTTTGCGGGGTCTTGTTTTTTGAAATCACGGAAAAAATATGTGATGTTACAGCATGGACACTAAAGGGCATGAACAATTTAAACTTTTTATTGAATTTGTTGAATGGTTTTCTTTCGGTGAAGTCTACAGACGGTAAAGATTATAGCTTTGTCTGTGTTGAAAAATTTATAGGAAGTCAAATGTTCACTTGCCACAACACCGTCACGCTATTAAGACAAGGTTTTTTATGTGTGTATCGCCCATTAAAATTTTTGTGAGGTGATACGCAATGAGAGAGGCATACAAAGACCATTATAAAAAATTCGGCTTGAATGTCGTGTATTACAGGAAAAAGGAACGGCTAACGCAATTACAGCTTGCGGAATTTGTGGAAATTGATAGAAGCCATATTAGTGCTATAGAACTAGGAAATGTTGGCGTTTCCTTTGATGTGATATTCAAAATGTGTGATGTTCTGCGAATAAAGCCTAAGGATTTATTCGATTTTAGGGACGAATAAGGGAAGCGAGAGCCTTTCCCCCTACGGCATACCCCGCCCCAAAGCCCCCTCCAAATTCAAATAAGTATCTGGCACTGTGCCGCTTATTACCGTGTCTACAAGCGAAACATGGCGCGTTACGTGAATTTGTGAGGATTGCACAGGGTTGATAATTCGCACGACTGATTCCACCTTTAGCCATACGGAAAAATGCACTTGGTTTATGCCCACCGCGGTAAAGCTGCTTTCGTAGTTTACAAGCGCGTTTCCTATGGGCGCGAGCGAAAACGTGAAGCGCGGCCCGAGCTGCGCGAGCGTGTCTAGCCCAAGCACCATTCCGAGCGGAACGGAAGCGATTTCCGGCTCAAGATTGTTTAGCCGTTCGGAAATGGCCTGTGCCGCCGCATTGCAAATTTCGTTTACAAGGACGGTGTTTACGCTTAGGGACGGCGCGGCTTCTATTTCGTTGAGCAGAATAAAATCGGCGGCGGAAACATGATTTCTGGTAATAATATCTAGCACAACGGCGTTGATTACGTTGTTTATTTCCGTTTGTATTCTAAGCTCCGCCGCTTCGAGAACAAGCGGCAAAATACGCCTGTCAAAGCGATAAAAGCTATAGCCAGACGAAAGAATGAAAATAAAAACGAGCAAAAACGCCGCGTATTTTTTAGGAATTTTAATTTCGCGCGGCGGTTTTTTTGGCTTGCGGCGAAACCACCGATTCATGCGGCGTAGCTTTTTTCCCACTTTGCACCTCGATTTTGATTTATATATTAAATATATGCTCCTTAACAGAAAATAAATCTGTATTGTAAACTCAATCTAATTCGTGTACTATATATGCAGGGCAACAATTTCCTTTTGGGGAGGGGCAAAAATTGCAAAATTCAAAAATTCGCGTAGCCGTTTCCGACCCAAAATTGAAGGACAAGATAAAAATAGATATATCGGGGCCGCTCGACACCGTTCACTGGTTCATTCGCTTCAATATTCCGCTGGACGAAAGCACGGTAAACGAAAAAAACATGGAAGTAACTGACACAGACGGCTATGTAATGCGTACGGATATTTCTTACAACGACGATTCTAACAGAATTATAATTTCACCGCTAGACAGTTACGAAGATAGGCGTTATTATTTATTAAAAATATCTAAGAAGGTGCGTTCCAAGAAAGGACAGAATTTAAAGACAATCATCAGCATACTGTTCAAGCTGTACCAGGGGGAAATTTCCGAGTACAAGGTACTGAAGCAGGACGTGCCAGTGCCGCCGTCACGCCCACGACCGCGTAACTATGACGAAATTCAGAAAACCCGAGGGGCAAACTATTTAGACAACTATAGCGAAAATGTACAAAAGCGTACGCGAATGTCGCCAGTGCCTATGGGAATAAATCCCATAATCGGAATAGTCGGCTTTATAATGGTTTTTGTCGGTTTTTCGGCAAATTCGCTCGGGCTAATCATTGCATCTATGGTAGTTTGCGCGCTTGGTGCGGCACATATTTTTAAACAGTGGCAAAATAAAATTTTTCGTGCTAAAATGCAATATAATAAAGGTGTGCGTTATTTCAATAGAATGCAGTATAAAGAATCAAAAATTGCTTTTGAGAAAGCAGTAGCATTAAACCCCGACAACGAGCTTGCAAAATACGGCTTGGTGCGGGTGGCAATCTACAAATAGTAAAACGGAGGGATTTTATGGATTTACTAACACGTTCAGATTTTGACGGGCTTGCCTGTGCGGTGCTTTTCCGCGAAATTGGGTTGATTGGAAAGTGGCGCTTTGTCCACCCAAAGGACCTGCAAGATGGGCATGTCCGCGTTACCGCAAACGACATTTTGGCAAACGTGCCGTATGTGGCAGGCTGCGGAATGTGGTTTGACCACCACACCAGCGAATGGGAAAGAATCGGCAAGCCTGAGGGCTTTGTTGGTTCGCTTAGAAAAATGGACTCCGCCGCACGCGTAGTCTACGAATACTTTAAAGACCGCTACGACCTCACCAAGTTTGATTCCATGCTTGCGGAGGTAGACAGAGTAGACGCAGGAAAGCTAACCGCCGAGGATATTTTGAATCCGCAGGGCTGGGTACTGCTGGGCTTTTTGTCCGACCCGCGTACAGGGCTTGGGCGTTTCCGCGAGTTCCGCATAAGCAACTACAGCCTTATGGAGGAATTGATTGACCTTTGCCGCACAAAGCCAATCGAAGAAATTTTGCAGCACCCAGATGTAAAGGAACGCATAGAGCTATACAACGAGCAGACCGAGCTATTTAAGGAAATGCTCAAAAAGCACACACAGACTAAAAATAACGTAATAATAACCGACCTACGCGGCGTGGAAACAATAAACGCAGGCAATCGCTTCCTTGTGTACAGCCTATTTCCACAGCAAAATATTTCCATGTGGGTGGTTGACGGCAAAAACAAGGAAAATTGTTCCATTGCGTGCGGATATAGCATACTAAACCGTACCGCCACAGTAAATGTAGGCTCGGTGCTGTTGAGCTACGGCGGCGGCGGCCATAAGCAGGTAGGCACATGCCAAGTGCCGTACGAAGATGCCGACAAGGTAATCTCAGAATTAGCGGATAAACTTAATTCATAAAAGTAACTGGAGGAAAAACCTTTATGCAGCATATAAAAACAATTTTTGCAGGAAATTTGAACGAAACACGTCAAAATATCGGGTGCGGAGAATGTCAAACGTCTTGCCAATCTGCGTGTAAGACTTCTTGCACTGTTTCTAACCAGAGCTGTGAGCAGTCGGGCGTAAGCTCGCTTTCCGAAAAAACCAACAGCCGCGTAAACCGTACCTTTAAAACCGCGAGCGTGTAATCCCTATGATTCACTGCTTTTCGATGGGTACACGGAATATTGTACTGGACGTAAATAGCGGCGCGTTGCATCTTGTTGATGATGCGGCGTTTGCTGTGTTGGAGGGGCTTTGCCCCTGTTCTCCGACTGCTCCATTGTGGGAATGTCGTCCCGAAGCCTTGACAGCTGACAAAGCAGACGAGGGAAGCACTCTTTCGTCTGCTTTGTCATACCTTTCCACCGCTCCGCCCGAAATCGCGGACGAAATACGCGCCTTAATCGACAAGAAACAGCTTTTTTCCCCTGCCAAGCCGCGAGAAATTACCAATATTATGCAAAACCGCCGTCCCGTGATTAAGGCGTTATGCCTGCATATTGCGCACGAGTGTAATTTGCGTTGTGCGTATTGCTTTGCGAGGCAGGGGAGCTATAGCGACAGCGACAGGGGGCTTATGTCCTTTGACGTAGGCAAAAGAGCGATTGATTTCTTGATAGAAAAATCGGGTACACGGCGTAATCTCGAAGTTGATTTTTTTGGCGGCGAGCCTATGCTTAATTTTGATGTGGTGAAAAAAATTGTCGCCTACGGCAGGGAATGCGAAACGCAAGCCAATAAAAATTTCCGCTTTACGCTTACGACTAATGCAACGCTATTGTCAGACGAAAATATCAATTACATAAACGAAAATTTTGACAATGTTGTTTTAAGCATTGACGGGCGTAAGCATGTAAATGACTGTATGCGGCCGCGTAACGGCGGCGGCGGAAGCTACGACATTATCTTGCCCAACATCAAGGCATTGACAAAGGCGCGCGAGGGAAGCTACTACGTACGCGGTACGTATACGCGGCACAATACCGACTTTGCCGCCGATGTAAAGCACCTAGCAAGCGAGGGATTTAAGCATATTTCCGTTGAGCCTGTAGTCGCGCCGTCCAGCGCGGATTACGCCCTACGCGAGCAAGATTTGCCTGTTTTGTTCCGCGAATACGAGAAGCTCGCGCAGTTTATTCTCGAAAATCCGCACATAAAATTTTTTCATTTTGAAATGGACATTGACGGCGGGCCATGTGTCGCCAAGCGCGTGACTGGCTGCGGCGCAGGCTCGGAATATTTGGCGGTTACGCCGTCTGGGAAATTGTACCCATGTCACCAGTTTGTGGGCGACGAGAGGTTTCAGGTCGGAGAGTTGCCACTTTCCTCCGACTGTTCAGTTGATGTTTTGCGTAAAACGCAAAACATCAACGAGGTGGGGGCATTGCCCCTTTCCTCCGACTGTCAAATGGTGGGAATGTCGCCTCGAAGCCTTGATACCCCCCCCGAGCATGAAAACCTAGATTTCTCCAATTGCCATGTTTTTACAAAGCCCGAATGTGAAAAATGCTGGGCAAAATATTATTGTAGCGGCGGCTGTATCGCCACAGCGTATTATGCCAATGGCGATATAAAAAAGCCCGACAAGCTAAGCTGTGAGTTAATGCGTAAACGCATTGAGTGCGCGTTGTATGTTTATGTTGAACGGAGTGGGGGGTAGATTATATGCCACGTTTTTTTAGGTTTGCGTTATCCACACTTTTATTTACCTCGCTGTTGTTCTTGGTTTTAGCCGTGCCGTATTTCCCTTACGTTTTTTCTATGAACCCCGTCCAAGCATATTTTCCGGGAAACATAGTCAGAATCGTTCAAGTTATCGCACATGTGGCTTTAATTGTTTATTTTTACAAATCGGGGCGGTTTAGTCTGTTTTCGTTGCCCTTGAGTCATGTTTTTTTTACAATAATGGCGTTCGCCTCGGTGGTTATTATGCCGTTTCCGCCATCTAGGGCGATGTATGGTTTTTACACGCTTATGGCTATGGTATCGGTCGCCATTGTGTATATTTTACCTATTACCGTTATTACTCTTGTAATTTCTGCAATTTTTAAATATAAAAGCATTTGGAGGTAATTCCCATGGCAGGACATTCTAAATTTGCAAACATAAAGCACCGCAAGGAAAAAAACGATGCCGCAAAAGGGCGTATTTTTACGCGGCTTGGGCGCGAGCTGGCGATGGCTGTCAAGCACGGCGGCGGCGCAGACCCTGCCGCAAACATGCGCTTGCGTGACACGATTGCTAAGGCAAAATCCGAAAACATGCCCAACGACACAATCGAGCGCAGTATAAAAAAAGCCGCGGGCGATATTGACCAGGTGAACTACGATTCGGTTACGTACGAGGGCTACGGCCCCGCAGGAGTGGCAGTAATTGTCAAGGTACTGACCGACAACAGAAACCGCGCGGCGGCGAATGTAAGGAACGCGTTCACAAAGGGCGGCGGCAGCCTAGGCACGCAGGGCTGTGTTTCGTTTATGTTTAGCGAGGTCGGGCAAATAATGGTAGAAACTGACTGCGGCATGGGCGAGGAAGAACTCATGCTGCTTACGGCGGACGCTGGCGCGGACGATTTTATCGTGCAAGACGGCGGCTATGAAATTATTTGCACGGCGGAAAATTTTTCACAGCTTCGCCAAACCCTAGAGGAAGCGAAAATACCCATGGTATCGGCAGAAATCACCATGCTTCCGCAAACCTACGCAAAATTATCCGCCCCCGAGGACTTAAAGCACATGAACAAAATGCTAGACCTCTTGGACGATGAGGACGATGTACAAAATGTGTACCATAATTGGGAGGGGTAGGGGTGTGTAGGCGATTTTTTTGCACGGCGTTATTAGCCCTCCGTCAAAGTTTTGCGTTGCAAAACTTTGACACCCCCCTTGGAAAGAGGGTTACGCCACCGAGTCAAATGAATAATTTATTCGGCGGCGTAATATTGCTGTGCTTTTTTGTGTCTATTTTTCCTGCGTTTGCAGAGGAAATGGGGGCTTACCCTGTATTCGCAGAGGAAAACACCATTTCCGTAATTATCGAATGGGAAACAGCCGTAAATTTTGCCGACCAAGCGCCGCTTATAGAAAACGGTAGAACGCTCGTACCAGTGCGAGATGTATTTGAAGCACTCGGCTTTAGCGCGGAATGGAACGCGGAAGTACAACAAGTAACCCTAGTAAAGGGACAATATGTAGTTATTTTAACCATTAACAGCCCTGTTTTTGTTGCAAACGGCGCAGTTATGGACTTGGACGTGCCAGCCCAAATTATCGGCGGCAGGACAATGCTTCCGTTGCGCGCGATTTTGGAGAGTGTGGGCTACGGCTTGGAATGGAACGGCGCGACAAGCACGATTTTTGTTTTTTCGCAAACGCAGGAAGAACCTATGTCAGAACTCGCCCCAAGAGAATGGCGAATACAGGAAATAACGCTACGCAAGCACCCCGAATGGGTGGCAGGCTTGTACGAGTGGCTCAATTTGGGCGATACCGTCGTTATTCTCGACAATCTCGGGCATGAAATAGGGCGGTTTGTTGACGGCGATGCGATTATTTTCGACAATACGCCCTATGCCGCGCCGTACAATCACGCGCTTTTTGGCGATTTTAGGCTTGCGTATATCAGTCAAATCCCCGAATATTCCGCGCCGCGCGCCACGCTTGAAACCAACGGCGAGGTATGGAACACGATTTTGGAATTTGTTAAGCAACGCCAAACAACCGAATTTTTGGGAATAATCAACACCGAGCCGCGCCCAGACGAAACGCTTAAAATGCTTGCGTTTAGTGACGATTTTCTCGCGCGTTTGAAAATTGCGTTTGCGAACGACCCCGCTTCCCAAATTTTCGGGCTTAACCAAGACGGCGCGAGCGTGTTTTTCGACTCGCTTACGGCGGTAATGCGTACGCGGAGCATGGGCGCGGAAAACGCCGACAGCAGAACAGGAAATTTTTATAACCAACGGCGGATTGCCGAGTTTGTTATGAACGACATGAACGGAAGCGCGATAACCGCACTAGCGCCCGAACGAAGCGCGGAAGCGGCGTTTGTCGAGATTTTCTCGCGCGGAAATGGCTTCGAGCCGTTTATGGCAAACATATTGCGAGAGCATTTTGGCTTGCCCTCGCCAGCGGTTGGCTTGTTTTGGGACGCTACGCTTCCGCTTGCTATAGCGGAAGCCGCGGGCGGACTTCATTTGCTGTTCGACATGGCAATGAACCACGGCGAGGCGGGCGTTAGGGCGTTTTTTGACGAGAATATTTTGTTGGCAAGCTCCGACTTTGACTTCGGCTATGACGAATGGCAAAGGGCGCTTGCTTTTGACAGAATATTCCACTTGGACAAGGCACAGCTACCCAGCTTTGAGGGCTTGACCTATCTCGGCTCGTGGCATCGTGAGCTTAGTTACCCCCAAGCGTATCAGGAATATATTTCCATTGCCGTGGACGTAACCGCCTCAAGCAAAGCGCGAAGCCAAGCGGCAGAGCTTGTAAACGGCGTAGTCACGGAAATAAACGGGCTTTTTGACGCATTGGAAATAGAGCCAACCCACGCCGTAAATAATGGGTGGCTGCCGCTATTTAACGCAAACGACCTCACGCAGGGTATTTTGCCCGCGGGCGCGGATAGGCATGGAATGAGGACGGGCTAGGGCGTAATCCTGCGAATTTTGTCAGTGGGATTTTTGCGTGGGTAATGTAGTTACTGCAAACTTATAAAGCCCCGTAACCTCATCTAAAACAAAACCGTTTCTTTCAAGTAGCTTTATTGAAATCAAGTTTTCTTTAACAGGGTCGGCAATTATTTGTTTAGGAGTTTCCTTTGCGATAATTAACTCGATTAGTTTTTGAATAATAACACGACCTAATCCCTTATTCAAAAATTGTTCTTCACCAATAAGATAATCAATTGCGAAAGTGCCGAGCGGTTCATTATCCCACTCAAAGCCCTTTGGCGTTTTACTGCAATCATAGTATTGGCAAAACCCCAAAGAAACACCGTCATATTCTACAATAAAATGATTGAGCCAGTCATACTCGCCGCGGACGTTTTTAATTTCAACAAGCCATTCTTGCGGCTCGCCGTACCACTTTTTTATATAGTCTTTGTTTAACCATGACTTAATAAGGGGCATATCTGCGTTGTCAAATTTGCGAATAAAAATATTCTTTGTAATTATGCCGTTATTCACAATAGCCCCCAAATATAGATTTTACCCGCACCCTTGCGAATATCGGTTGATGTGTTTGCCAATTATTCGCTACGCTGTTTTACAAATCCCAATTCGTTTCCGTCCAAATCCTTTATAGTAAACTTCCTTGTTCCGTAAGGCATAGTTTCAATCGGTTGAATAACTTCAACTTTATTTTTCAGATTTTCCCACAGCGTATCGACATCATCAACATCAAAATTAAATCGTCCGTTTGAGGGGACACGCTCATCAACAGCAATCGCAAAAACAGCACCCGATTCACATTCAAAATCAGCGTATTGCCATCTATCGTTTATATCTGCACCCGTACATTTAAAACCGAGAATGGTTTCATACCATTCAATGGATTTATACAAGTCGCTCACGTTCGCTCTAACGTGAGTTAATTTTGTTTTCATAAGAACACCGCCCTAATATAAATTTTATTCGTGACCTTGCGGCAATCGATGAATGTGTTTAATGCTCAGTCAGTATTCAACCTTGAATACATATAACAATCAAACAAGCAGTTATTTACATTAAAGCTATGTCGCAAAAGCCCTTCACGAAGAAATCCGTTTTTTTCTAACGCTTTCCATGAGCCTACATTATCAACATGAACTGTGGTGTAGATTCTCTCAAGCTCAAGATGTGAAAAACCAAACTCAACAACAGGCTTTATGCAATCAGAAATGATACCTTTTCCCCACGAATTACGTCCGAGAAAATAACCGATATTTGCTTTTTTATTGTTGCCCTCAAAACTTGATAAAAGGATTCGCCCTAACGCTTTCCTCGATTTTTTATCTGAAATTATCCACGAATATATACTCGCTTTTTCAAACTCTTTTATTTGATTACTGAGTATCTTCCATGATTTTTCAATAGAATGGTTAGTACCATGTACTCCGCTATAATAACAAAAAGCGTCAATATCACAGAATATTTCATAAAATGCGTGACAATCATTGTCAGGCTCAGCTTGACGTAAAATAATATCATCATTTATATCCAGTGCTTGAAACTCTTTAAATTTATCCTTAAATGCCATTTTTGAAACCACCCAAAATATAAATTCTACCCGCACCCCTACAAAAATCCGCATTCCACAAATAACATCGGCAGGGGTGCGGTGCAAACCGTAAATACCCCTTAATACGGCATAGTCCCGAGCTTACCCTTAGTCTTATCAAAAATATCGCCGATAGACTGGTTCGTGTGTATGCAGTTTATGGCTTCGCTTAGGTATCTTGCTATGGATAGCACTTTTATTTTGTCGAGCTTTTTTTCGGGTACAAGCTCGATTGTGTCTAGCACGACTAGCTCGTCAATGGGCGAGCTTTGAATGATTTTTACCGCGTCACCGCAGAGAATGGGGTGCGTTACACAGGCGGAAACAGACTTCGCGCCGTTTTTCATAACGATGTCGGAGGCGTTGCATAACGAGCCGCCAGTAGCAAGCACGTCATCTAAAAGGATAGCGTGTTTGCCCGACACATCGCCGATAAAATGGTCGATTTCGCTCGTTTTGTCGTCCAGACGGCGTTTGTCTACGATTGCGAGCGGTACGTTTAATTCCTCGGCGAATTTTTTGCACCTCGCCACACTGCCAAAATCTGGCGAAACCACAACAACCTCGGACATATCGCCCAAATTTTTCTTGTTCTTATAATAGTCCACAAAAATGTGCGAGCCTCGCAGATGGTCCATAGGAATGTTGAAAAAGCCTTGGATTTGCGGCGCGTGTAAGTCCATGGTGAGTATGCGTGACGCGCCTGCCGAGGTTATCATGTCTGCGACTAGCTTCGCGCTTATGGGGTCGTGGGCGCGGGCGCGGCGGTCTTGCCGTGCATAGCCGAAGTAGGGGATAACGGCGGTAATTCGCCCTGCGGAGGAACGCCGCATGGCATCGAGCATAACCAACAGCTCCATCAAATTGTCATTAACTGGCGGACAAGTAGACTGAATAATATAAACGTCCGAGCCGCGAACAGTGTCGCCAATAATTACCTTTGTTTCGCCGTCGGAAAATTTTCCTGTTTCCGATTCGCCTAGCGTTATGCCCAAGCGTGTGGCGACATCTTCCGCAAGCCTTCCGTTCGCGCTTGCGGCAAAAATTGTTATACGTCCTAGAGGGCTGTTTTCAGTGGAATTTACCATTTTTAAGCTCCTTTTTTATTCAATCTCGATTTCCAAGCTATCGTCATCTTCCTCGCCTAGCTCATTAGGGTCTACCTTAACATAATTTTCTGGCGCGGCTAACGCTTCCAACGGCTTCATGCCAAAATGCTCGCGTGCCGCGTTTTCTATTTCGCGCCCGATTTCGGGGCGTTCACGCAGGTAAATCTTGGCGTTTTCTCTGCCCTGTCCTAGGCGCGTTTCGCCGTACGAAAACCACGAGCCGCTTTTTTGTACTATGCCTAGCTGCGCGCCGAGGTCTAGCAGGTCTGCGTCCTTTGATATGCCCTCGCCGTACATTATGTCCACCTCGCAGGTGCGGAACGGCGGCGCGACCTTGTTTTTTGTTATTTTTATTTTCGTGCGGTTGCCTACTACGTTTTCGGCTATTTTTATAGCTTCGGCGCGGCGAATATCCACGCGGACAGAAGCGTAAAACTTCAACGCCCGCCCGCCTGTGGTCGTTTCGGGGCTTCCGTAGGTTACACCGATTTTGTCACGCAGCTGATTTATAAATATAACAATGCAGTTGGTTTTATTGGTAATTCCTGTCAATTTCCTGAGCGCCTGCGACATAAGCCGCGCTTGTACGCCCACGGTGGCTTGTCCCATTTCGCCCTCTATTTCCGTGCGCGGCACGAGCGCCGCCACCGAGTCGATTACAACCACGTCTATTGCCGCCGAGCGAACCATCGCTTCCGCTATTTCCAAGGCTTGCTCGCCATCGTCTGGCTGTGAAATATACAAGTCGTCGATATTTACGCCCAGCTTTTTTGCGTAAACAGGGTCGAGCGCGTGTTCCGCGTCTACGTAGCCCGCTATTCCGCCCAGCTTTTGGCTTTCTGCCACAATATGCAGCGCGAGCGTGGTTTTTCCCGAGGACTCGGGGCCGTAAACCTCGATTATTCTCCCCTTGGGAACGCCGCCCACACCAAGCGCGGCATCTATGCTAAGTATTCCCGTGGTCACCACGGGAATGTCCATATCGCCCATTTTCTCGCCCATTTTCATCACTGCGCCCTTGCCAAACTGCTTTTCTATATTCGCGAGGGCATTATGTAACGCCTCCTCCTTTGCGGACTGGTCCTCAAAAAAGATTGCGTCCTTGTTTTTCTTGGAATCGCCAGCTTTTGCTTTTTTTGCCATAATTGTCACTCTCTCGTATATGATTTTTGGGGTTTGGTTGAACTGCGTTCTATCATAATAAAATTTGCGAGAAAATACAATACCCTATTAGGTGAGGTTCACGACAAACGCACGAACGCAGGTTCTGTAGGGGACGGATTTATCCGTCCCGAGATTACCTAGCTCTGCTTTAATGGACGTTGCCCGTCCCCGAATTGACGAATGTGCGTACCTCGGGACGGATAAATCCGTCCCCTACAAAAAGGCTATTCGGATTTACACGGATTACGCGGATAAAAAAACGCGCCAGATAAAATCCGCGTAAATCCGTTAAATCCGTGTTTGATTTACACATTTCAGCTTCATGTGCTTGTCGTGAGGTGAGGTTATTGTCATAAACGCATTGCCATATAGCCATCAGTATCAACAAAACCAATTTTGCTGTATATTGATTTGCCGTCGTCAGAAGCGTGAAGCCTTATAAGTTTATATTCAAGTTTTATAGCTTCATCGACAACGAGCTTAAGCAAGCGCGAGGCGATACCATGCTTGCGATATTCGGGTAAGGTGTACATATTAGTTATATATGCAACTCGCCCTGTTGGATTAGAAAATGTAGGCGGCAGCTGATAAAAGCAAATTCCGCTTGTCGCAATAATTTTCCCATTATCCTCCGCAAGCCACGAAATTAAAGAACCGTTCGATATGCTTGAAATAAAATAATCGGATAAATCCTTGTCTATATTCATATTTGCATTAAGCGGCAAGCCCTCGTCAATCAACTGTTGTTTTCGGTAACGAGCAAGAATTTGAATATCGTCAATGGTTGCTTTTCTGTAATTCATAGCATAACCTCGAAGATTTAAGGGAATTTAATTTTTGCTTAAACAACTACAACTCTATCTGGCGGCTTGTAGCCTTTCCCCGAACGCTCAAACAGCTCTCGCGCGGTTAAATCCTCCCACAGGTTTTCGCGCCATTTTGTGTAGTCAAAAGTGTTCCTGCCAATGGTTGTAATAAATATTTCTGTTTCAATTGCACCAAGCGTATCACTTAATGCTTTCATTCCTGCACTCATAATTGCAGAGGTCTGAACGTCACTATACATTATAAATTCCTCCAAATCCTCAAAAAGCTAATCGGGTCTACTATTTTTATGCGTTTATCTTGATACCTGGATAATTGCTTATCTGTAGTAATCAAGTAATCACAGCCTGCTATAATTGCACACGCTGTATGCGAAGCATCTTTGAGTTTTATTCCCATTTTCATTATTTCATCTGTCAAAGAAATTGCGGTGTCGTCATTGTCCTTGCTGACATAATAGCTCGCATTATTTTCAATGAAATCAATAATAGAAATTCGGTTAGCTTCTATCGGGTAAACAGTAATTTCTTCAACAGAAACAGACGAATAGACAAGCTCAATGGCTTTATACTTTACAAGGGCTTGAATAGTCATTTTTGCTTGCGTGTCGTTAAAAATGTCTATATCGTTTTGATTGTCAAACGGTCTGCCGTAACAGCAGCTATCCAAGTATATTTTCAGCTTATCCATACAAGCCCTATCCCTTCGTGCATAACCCTATAGCCCTACCACCCCGCCAAAAACTCCGTAATCGGGGCTAGCTCTAGGTTTCCATAAATATCCGAGTTGCTAGTACCCTTATAGAAATCCTGTATATATGCTAGGTGCGCCCTTGTTGTTTCCAGCTCGTAGGTGTCGTTAAACTCCTGTATCAAACGCCCTAGCTCGCTTTCGTCTACCTTTGTACGGTTTTCGCCCTCGGAGTCAAATAAATAGTAGAACCACTCAAACTCGCCTGTGTCGTCGTCATAGTTTTCGCCCATAAAATCCCATTTGAGGAAACGCTCGGTGCGTAGCTCCGAAAAGTCGCCAAAATCGAGCCATATTAGCTCGTGGTGATAACGCTCGAAGCTAGTCTGGAAGCCGTCCTTTACGTTTAGCCAGCGCGGCTCGCCTGTTTCCCTGTTTCTGTAAAGCTCAAACGCTGCGGGCATGAGGTTGTCTAAATCCAGCCGCTTGATGCCGCCGTCTGCGAATTTCACGACACTATACACCCATGTGTCCACTCCGCCGCCTGCGTACAAGACCATTTCGGGGATTTCGTCAAAATCAAAATCCATAAGCATGATGTAAGGCGCATAAACCTCGTTGGCGAGAAATTCGGCGAACGCCTCGCCCCACGGCTCAAGCTCGTGTATTACCGCAGGAGCAGGCTCGGGGGCTTCTTGCGAAATAGGGGAAGCCGAGGGGTCGGGAACAAGGGCAGAGCCAGTAGTCGCATTGGTATAAATTTCCGTAGGGCTTGGAGCTTCGGGCTGTGTTTCCGTTTCACCCGAATCACGAGAGCCGCATGAAACAAATACTAAAAGTAGCATGAATAATAGGATATTTCTAAACATTTGTACCACCTGATTTCTTTAGATTATGGAACACGGATTTGAAAGATTATGGCACGCGGATTTTCGCGGATTTGACGGATTTACGCGGATTTTTTCTTGCGTTCATAAAAAGCTAACTTTACGCTGTCAATAGGTTAAGGGAATCTGCGGTTTTTTTGTAGGGGACGAGCAAAATCGCCTTTGGGGTTTTGTAGGGGACGGATTTATCCGTCCCGAGATTACCTCGCTCTGCGTTAATGGACGTTATCCGTCCCCGAATTGACGAACGTGCGTACCTCGGGACGGATAAATCCGTCCCCTACAAAAAGCCCTGCAAATCTTGCAACTTAGTAAATTGTTGCCTAAATTCGGCTTCATGTGTTTGTCGCGGGGTACTTGTAGGGGACGGATTTATCCGTCCCGAGATTACCTCGCTCTGCGTTAATGGACGTTATCCGTCCTCGAATTGACGAACGTGCGTACCTCGGGACGGATAAATCCGTCCCCTACAAAAAGCCCTGCAAATCTTGCAACTTAGTAAATTGTTGCCTAAATTCGACTTCATGTGCTTGTCGCGAGGTACTTGTAGGGGACGGATTTATCCGTCCCGAGATTACCTCGCTCTGCGTTAATGGACGTTACTCGTCCTTGAATTGACGAGCGTGCATACCTCGGGAGGGGCAAGCCCCTCCCCTACGAGTAGCCGTCACCGCACCCAAGCCTTAACCTGTTGACATCACATAGATTTAAAAGCACGTCCGATAAAATCCGCGAAAATCCGCCAAATCCGTGTTCCATGCCTTTATCCGCCATTCCATACCTTTATCCGCTTTCCGTTACTCTTTAATAAAAGCAAGAAAGAATCCGCGGAAATCCGTCAAATCCGCGGAAATCCGCGTTCCATGCCTTTAAATCCTTTAAATCCGCCATTCCACACCTTATATAATTGCCTAGATTACATACTTCCTATCCTTAACCGGAGCCGCATCAAGCTCCGCCTTCTTATCCTCATACCCAGGCCGCCCAAACATCGCATACGTAGCGTTTTTGCCTTCCTCTACCCCTGGCTGGTCGAACGCATCTATATTTAACAGCTCGCCCGCGTATGCCGTAGCCACCTCAAAGAAGTACAGCAATTGCCCCAGTGTCTGCGCGTTTACCTTGGGAAGCGTAAGCGATATGTTCATACGTCCTGCCTTGGTTACGGCGTATTCTGTGGCGGCTTGCTCTGTTTTTATTAGCTCGTTATGCGTTACGCCGCCAAGGAAGCCAAGGCTCGGCATGTCCGAATATGTCTTAGGAATGGTAATCGTTTCGCGGTATTCGTCTACGCCAAGGAACACAATAATTTTGTCGAATGGGCCTTCCGCATAAAGCTGAACCTGGCTGTGCTGGTCGGTTACGCCGAGGGCTTTTACAGGGGTTTGCCCCACGTTTACTACCTTGCCGTCTAGGTCGTACATTTTGCCAAGCGATTCCGCCCATAGCTGTGCGTACCAGTCCGATATGAGCTTGAGCGAATCGGCGTAGGGCATCATTACCGATATGTTTTTGCCGTTATTCATGGCGATGTAATGAAGAAGTGCGTACATATGCGCAGGGTTTTTGTAAATGTCCTCGTTTTTGCATAGCTCGTCCATTTGTGCCGCGCCTACGAGCAGTCCTTTTATGTCTATGCCGCAAAACGCAGCAGGCAGAAGCCCAACAGGCGTAAATTCCGAAAAACGGCCGCCGACCGCCGACGGAATAATAAAATACTTGTAGCCCTCCGCCTTAGCAATCGTAATCAGGTTTCCGCTAACCGCATCAGTGGTGCAAACTATGCGACGTTTGGCGGCTTCCTTCCCGAGCTTTTCTTCCAGCAGCTGTTGAATAATCATAAACTGGCTCATTGTTTCGGACGTGCTTCCCGACTTGGAAATGACGTTGTACAAGCAACGTGTCGGGTCTACCGTTTGGAAAAAATATACAAGCCTTTCGGGGTCTACATTGTCGAGAACATATAGCTTGGGAAAACCGCCGCGCTTTTCGCGTGGAAGCTCGTTCCAAAATGGGTGGTTTAACGCCTGCTGTACCGCCGAGGGCCCCAACGCACTGCCGCCGATTCCCAACACAACAAAGGCATCTATGCCGTCCTTTTCTTGGTTTACATAGTCCAAAATTTCTTTCACAACGCCCTCTTGGTTGTAGGGCAGGTCGCGCCACGCCATTTTGCCTGCCGCGCGTTTTACCGTCATTGCGGTGTTTGCCTTGGCTACTGCGGCGGAGAGCTTGTCGATTTGCTCCTTGAAAATGCCGTCCTTGCCGATTCTTTCACTTAATGCGTTATTGTAGTCCATTTTTAGTTTCATAAATACCCACCTTTTTTTGACTCGCCTTCGGCGATTTTTCATGTGCGAATTTGCACTGTTGTATATTTTTAAATACGTTTACGACATAATTTAACATATTCAATAGCATAACGGCAATAGTTTTTTTTATTTGGAAAGAACAGCATCATTCCCAACCAACCATTTTGACAAAATCGACACATCTTGAAAATCCACAACGCCATCGCCGTTTATATCCGCGGCGAATACGTCTATTTCCTCAAAGCCCTCATGCCCCATTATATGGCGAATGATATACAATAAATCCATAGTGCCGACATACGGCTCGCTTGTTACGCTTCTTATGCGCGGCGCGGAGGTCATGCTTAGTATGCCTACGCCCTGCCTTGACGTGTCCCAACCAGCAGGGGTGCGGGCGTAGGCGCGTAACGCAGTGCGGAGCTGTGCAGGCGAAAGCGAGGGGTTGTTCATAAGATACATTGCCGCCGCCGCCGCCGCAAATGGGGCCGCCATAGACGTGCCGCTATCATCTCTATATCCTCCGCCAACGGCCGTACTGTTGATTGAAACGCCGGGCGCGCATAAATCTAGCGGCGGGCTTCCCCAGTTTGAGGAAGTTGCTGGTACATTCAAGATGTTTACAGAGCCTACGGTGAATACTAAATCCACGTTAGCAGGGGCGACGGTCGCGGCGTTAATCCCGTTATTTCCCGAAGCGGCAATCACCAGTACGCCCGCTTCCTCGGCGGCGTTTATTGTGGACTGGAACGACGAGGGCGATATTTGCGCGCCTAGACTAAGCACGATAATGTCGGCGTTGTTGGCTATGGCGTGCCGTATTCCCGAATTGACACCGCCCACAGTGCCCGATTTTGAGCTGTTTAGCACTCTTACTGGGAAAATTTTTATATTGTTCACTTTCGGCGTGCCGTCCACGACTATTCCCGAAACATGCGTGCCGTGACCGTTCCAGTCGTGCGTGTCGGCTGTGTTTGTAATAAAACAGCGCGGCTCGCCGTCATGTATTCGCCCATAGAAAAATTCATGCGAGGCATCTAAGCCACTATCTACCACCGCAACGACAATCTGGCGGTTTGTTCTGCCCTGCTCTATTAAATACCGCGCGTAGCTGTCTAAGCCTACCGAGCTTACGCCCCACGAGCGCGGCGGGTCGTTGTCCTTGTCACTAAAGCCGCTTACGGCTTGCGTGTCCTCGGAAAAGCCCGATATTACATAGTCTGGCTCTACCCAGACGACATCTTTATTTGCCGATAACGCTTCGTATGCCTCGCGTGTTTGTAAAATTGTGTCAAATTGTACAAATGCCTCATCGTCGGGCCAGTGGACGACAGCAGTAGCGCCCAAGCCCGAAAAATCGAAGCTCGGCGCGGTTTTTACAAAAAGCCGCCTAGTCTGAAAATCGCGCGTAAGAATTATTTCGTCCGTGTCGGTATTCCATTCCGCTTCAAAGCCCAAAAGCTCGGCGGCGGTTTCAGTGTCTATCATTGTGCGGTTGTTGATAATCATGGGCGGCGCGTCTACCGTTTCGAGGCTTCCATCAACAAACGCAATAACGGAATTTATTTCCAGCTCTATTGTTTGCTCGGACGTGACAGTTATTTTTTGCTCGTCAAAGGAAATATCGCCGTTTGCTTGCTCCACAAGGGTACGCAGGGGCAGCATGATGCTTTCGTTGACTATTACAGGGGCGGTGTCGAGCTGACTTTGCACGCCGTCAACCGTCATGTATGGGCTGCCCACCGTAAAAACAATTTCCGTTATAAAATTGTCGTCCCAGTTGTCGGCAATTAGCTTTGCCGTTTGGTCTAAATAGGAGGGTTCGTTTGCGTAGAGGTTAGTTAGGGTGAAAAAATTTAGTGCGAGTAGGAGAATGAGGGCGGTGGTGAGTTTTTGTAGGGCTTTCATGGTGTACTCCTTTCTGATGTGGGCAAGTTTTTACCAGATGCAAGATATATTGTACTTTTGAATATTTTCATCGGCTGTTAGAATAGACATATTTTCCGCTTTTGTTTAAATTCATTTTTATAGCTATTTCCCAAAGAGAAACAGAAGAAATATACAAAAGGCTTTCAGTGTTTTCTATAATATTGGTTATCCTCGGTGGAAGTTTGGACAAGACATCAAAATGCCAAATAATGGTGTGAGTATCAAGTAAATATTTCATTCCATGTACTCCCTCATTTCTTCGAGCGGTTCGTCAAAATCGTCCGAAATCCATACCTTGCAAATACCGTTTAATTCTGAAAACCGTTTTTTAGCTGTTCCAAAATCTTGCGTGGGAATTTCTGTAAATACGTCTGCTTCCTTTTCATGTTCTAAAAAGTTTATAAATGTCATGGCTATAGTTAATTTTTCAACAGGAAGCCTTGATATTCTATTTGCCAAGTCGCTGTGCATTTGTGTCATAATTACCTCCATTAGCCGTCGGGGGGCGTTATCAGATTAAAAATCCCTTTACGATATTTTCCTCAATCGCGTTTTCCACCCATTGCCACAATGAGGGAATCGCTGTTTTAACGGGCAGCATACGCGTTCGCACACGCTCGGCGGTTGCGTTAAATTTTAACCAAGCACTGCCTGTACCGCTCATGTGAATACTATAAAACGACTGAAACCTGTCTATCGCCGAGGCATAAACGGCGTTGGGCGTTTCCATAGTGTCAAATTCTTCCCATAGGGTACGGTATTCGCGCGCCTGTTCCTCGGGCAATAGCGTGAATAGCTTGTCTGCGGCTTCGCGTTCGCGTTGCTCTTTGTTCGTATTGGCGGTTATATCATGCGCAGGGGTATCGCCTGCGTAAATCTCGACTAAATCATGCACGATTGCCATTTTTAGTATACGCTCGATGTCTACACCGTCAAGCGCGCAATGCTCGAATAACGTCATAGCCATAAGCGCGAAATGCCACGAATGCTCCGCGTTGTTTTCATACCGAGAGCCGTCAATAAGCGTGGTTTGGCGGAATATTTGCTTCATGCTGTCGGCTAGGTGCAGGAAGTTTAGTTGGTGGTGCACATTGTTCACGCTCATACAGTATAACTCCCTCTCTTGCGATTTTACGCTCCAGCGTAATGCCCTCAGCCCTGTGCGAAAATATATCTACCGTTCCTGCCAAAATATCTACGGGCTTTCTCTTTAATCCGCGCATTGCCAAATATGCGGTATTGATTGCATCAAGCGGGCGAATAGTATCGTTGGGAATCACCATATAAAAGTCATAGTCGCTGTCCTCGTTTGGTGTGCCATTAGCATAAGAGCCAAACAGATAAAGCCTTTCGATAGTGACGGCGTTAATAATTTTATCCTTAATTGCTAATATCTCATTATTCATAAAAACCAACCTCGCCACTATAATCAACATCAAAAACCACAGTATGCTCGCGTGTAATGTTATCAATAGCCCTATAAAACTCACGTTTTGTCGAATCAGAGATAAAGGTTTCAAAATAAATAGCTTTGTCAAAATCAATATGCAAATCGCAGGTATCGGCATAATAAATATTCCTTATTTTCAGCGGAAACTCATTGATAAGCTCCTTTGAACGTACGTCAAAAACACTGCTCTGTTCTTTTTCTCTGCCGCAAATATCCCAATCCCAGTTTTCATGTACTAGGCTTTCATCATAGGGGTTATAAATATCATGGGAAGCTAACAGGATTTGACTTCCCTTTACAAAACGCCATTGACACTGGAAATGTATGGCATAATCAGACACTTTTTTTGTTATTGTGCCTTTTGGCGATTTTATTTCAATTGTGCGTGGGTCGCCAATACATAGGCAAAGCATATCGGCTGCTCTGCTTAGGTTAGTTAGGCTAGTGTCTGTAAATTTTTTGAGGTTCATTTTGGCACGCCCAATCCATTTTGACGAGTAAAAATATCCCCCTCTAGCAAGTGATTTTCGTGGGTGGATTCCTTTACCATGTGCTTGAAATTATTCCAAGCGGTTTGTTTATCTGAAACAGCATAGCCATCTTCGCTTTCTAAATCGTTGTAAAAATCGCTTAAATTGCCATACACTTTCCCCCGAATTTTCCCCGAAAGCATATCCTTTGTTTCTTGAATGGCGTTTTCCGTTTCTGTATTGTATCGTGGTTGTGCGGTAAAAATATCCATTACCCATTTACCGCCCAATCATAAAGCTCGGGGTCTTTATATTTGTCAACAATTATATGCCCCTCTGCGTTTACCTCAACGGCTTTATGGGGGATATTCCTACGTTTGATTAAATCAAGGACTTGCTCGCCGTAGGTTTGGGCGTGAGTGGGTTGAAACATTTGTGTAACAAGGACTTCTGCCCCTGTGTCGATTTTGACATCAATTGTTGATTTTAAGTCAATCATGTTTCACCTCCTAATTAAAAATCCCACACTTAATCAACAACCCCCAACAACCTCACCAACCCCATAACCGCCTGCAGCGCATACATTCTCGTTGCCTCGCCCTGCGGACGGAAGGAGCTATCGGGATAGCCCACCATAACGCCGTAGTTTACCGTAAGCTGTACATTTGTTAGGTGTGCCGCGCTAAACATGGCGGAATCGGTGAACGCAATGGAAATAGGGCGGTGTTCGGACGAGCGCGTGGGCGTGCCGCGCGCAATTGCCATGCCTATGATGGAAGCCATTTCCTCGCGTGTAATAATGGCGTTTGGGTAGAAGCGCGAGCCGTCGCGATACGGGCCGAGCAAGCCAGCCGAAAACAATCTGCTAACGCCGTCAAAGTACACATTGTTTGGCAAAACGTCCACGAAGCCCGAAATTTCGGCGTTTGCACGCGGTAGCTGTAACGCAATGGATAGCAGTAACGCAAACTCGCCGCGCGTAATATTTGTTTGCGGTGCTAATTCCTGCGAGGGGGAAACAATGCCCGAATAGCCCGCCGTGTACGATTGCACAAAGCCCCAATGCGCCGAATAAATGTCCTCAAAATGCACGCGGTTGTGCATTATTGTCACAATTCCAGGGAAAATGGAGCGTACGGTAATTTCGTTGGGCGAAAAAGAGCGGTACGGCACAAACTCCAGCCATGCGCGCTTAAACATTACAGCCGCAGGGCGTAAATGCGCCGCGTTGTCCATTACGGTAAAAATAAATTCCAGCGGGCGTGAAAATTCGTGTGCGGTAAAAATAACCTCGTCCGTAGCCGCGTTTACAAGCTCTACGAGAATTTCCGCGACTGGTGTCAGAATTTCGCCGTTTGCGTAAACTGCATCAAACATGGTTTTTATTTTCGGGTCGTTTGTGCGTTCGATTATGCTAATGCGAACGTCCACTTGGTCGTAGCGTAAGCCGCGGTTAGCGACAGCCGACCTCGCGCCTATAGTTGTATTTAACAGGTCGCTTGGAATTTGCACACGCACCAAGGGCGTAAAAATTTCAAAGGATTGGTTTGGCAATGTCCAGCTTAAATGGTCAAGCACATGGGAGCGCACGGTTACTTGCGCCGTGCCGTTGCGAACCTCGGGCGTAACCCGCGCCCTGTTTATGTCCCAACGCAAGGAGCCTGTAGCCACTGCCGTACCGCCAGTAAGGTAAATAAAGCTCTCGTCAGGCGTAGGCGGCGCAGAGGGCGGCGCAGGCGGCGGCGCGGGTACAAAATACGGCGTATACGGCGTTACCTGCGCCGTGTCAATAATGTTAATCGTGACGCTTGGGTTTTGCCCCAGGCTCATCATAAAGGTCAATTCACGCTGCCCCACTGGCAGCCGCGCAAGGAAATCACGCTTAATCGCAAACACATTTTCGTTAAATTCGCCGCGCGCAAAGTCTGTACCCTCGCGCATGTTTTCCTGTCCGTAACGCATACCCGAAAAGCTAAACTCGCGCGGATTAAGGCTTACGTTAATGTCCCTGTGAAAATATCCGTTCGGGTTGAGGTCGAATGTAAACTGATTTGTCCAGACGTTCGCGCTTGCGGTTACGCCAAGTATGTCAAAGCTGTTCGGCAGCACAGCCACCGCAACATGCCCCTGCCAAAAATTCCTCGCAGGGACGGAAACAGGCGTAGTAATTGTCCATTTGTCGGAATAGCTAAAGGACGGCGTACCCTTGATTTTTACTGCAACCTCCGTGTCGCTCAAACGCTCCGCCGTTTCCGCATACAGCCCCCACGGCAAGCCGCGCACAAAAAAGTCCTGCGGAAAAATTTCCTCGGAAAAAGTCCCCATGCCCTGCGTAAGCTCAAAGACCACGCGCCCCTCTCTTTCCACGCCAGAATACAGCGCGTCAAGCCCCTCTAGCCGAGCGGTAAGCTCCGTAGAGCTAAATGTAATATTTACCTCTTGTGTAAAATCTATTCCGCCGCCGAGGCCGTTGGCAATGGTGACAAGCACGCGAATCGTGCCTTGCCCTTGACCTGTCGTATTCAAGACACTACCGTTTACCGAGGGGAAAAGCTCGCCCCGCCAGTAGTGTTCGTTTATGACTTTAATCTGAATGTCGTTGACCGTTGGGGTATCGTCCGTATACCTCGCAGGCCAAAGGGTAGCCATTTCGCTAAAGTCGAAAGGCACGCCCACGCGCCACACCGCCGAGGATAAGGAAATATGGCTCACCGCGCGGAAGTTCGGCGTTTCCGCAAGGGCAACTAAGGGCGATAGGCATACCGCCATTAAAAGTAAAGCAAGCACGATAATTTTTTTCATATTCGATGACCCCCATATACTAGATAGTTACACAACCACTATTTTATATCGAATTTGCAAAAAATGATATAGAACATTCGTTCTGTTTATATTATGCGTTGCGTGACATGTTCGCCATATGTTACTCAAAGTGTGCTTTTTACATTCTTATACTATAAAATATTTGACATATCGTGACGTATGTGTTAATTTCCGTGCAGTCATTTGTCCCTTCTTTTAGGGCAATGCAATATTTTTTACTTCCGGTGCGACCGGGTAGGAGGATTTGCTTCATGAAAACAGGCTCAGTAAAATGGTTCAATGCCGAAAAAGGATACGGGTTTATCTCTATCCAAGGCGAAGATGATGTATTTGTACATTTCTCCGCTATCCAAACAGACGGCTTCAAAACCCTCGAAGAAGGTCAAGAAGTTCAGTTTGAAGTAGTACAAGGCGCAAAAGGCCCACAGGCCGCTAACGTGGTTCGCATCTAATCTTTGGTTTGGGTTTTCACTGTCCCACGCCAAATTATGAATAGCGTGACAGTACCAAGAGAAAAGTGAATCATCGCCCTCCTGTTTTTTGCAGGAGGGCTTGTTTTTTGGAGCAGGAGTTGTATTTACATGAAAAAAGCAAAATTTCTAGTAATAGAGGGGCTTGACGGTAGCGGAAAATCTACGCAGGTTGGGCGTATCGGCGAATGGTTTTCGGCAAACAACATGCCGTCATTGATTACGCGCCAGCCGAGCGATAGCGAAATAGGCAAGCTCGCGCGCGCCGCCACCCAAGCCGCGTTTCCCATAGAAACAGAGGCGTTGTCACTGCTTTTTGCGGCGGAGCATGTAAACCACTACCACGAAAAAATAGCACCCGCGCTAAAACGCGGCGAGCATGTAGTCTGCGACCGCTACTACTACTCTAATTTAGTCTACCAAGGCGAAAACGCCGAAATGTTTTCGCGTATTTTGGCGTACAATCACGAGGTTTCACGCGAAGCACGCAGACCAGACGCGGTTATTTACTTGGACGTAACGCCTGAGGAAAGTATGCGAAGAATTACCGCAAGGCGTTCTGAGATTAGCATTTTTGATAAGCTAGATAAATTAAAAGCGTTGCGAGAGCGTTATTTAGCGACATTTGAACGGTTGAAAAGCACCGAAAATATTATAATTGTCGAAACGGACAACCAAGAGCCAGACGATGTGTTTGAAAAAATAATGAATAAAATAAGGCCGCTTTGTTTAAGATAGAGCTAATACCATTTCAAACAAGGCGGTTTTTTTATATGCGTTATAAGTTAATTATAGCTGTTTTAATATTATTGTTATTTAATAGTATCACTGTTTTGGCGTTGCCCCTATCACGCAGAATTATTGTAGTAGATGCAGGGCATGGCGCGTGGGACCCTGGCAAGGTACAGAACAAAATAGAGGAAAAAAATGTAAATTTGAGTATCGCAAAAAAACTGCAAACATACCTTGAGCAGGGCGGCGCGACCGTTCTTGTTACGCGCCTAGACGATAACGCGCTCAGCAGAAGCAAGCAGGGCGATATGTACGCGCGGCAGGTAGTCGCAAACACAGGCCACGCCGATATTTTTGTCAGTATTCACCAAAACTCGTTTACTAGCCCAAGGGTACACGGCGCGCAAACGTATTATTTCAATTCCTCGGACAATAGCCAAAAGCTCGCGACATGTATACAAAACCACCTACGCCAGTTTGCCGACCCAGGCAACAAGTTCAGCGCGAAAGAAAACGATAACTACTATGTACTGCGGCAGACACTAATGCCCGCCGTGCTTGTAGAATGTGGCTTTATGACAAATTATAATGAGTGCTGTCGTCTAGTGTCTGACGCGTACCAAGAAAAAATCGCGTGGAGTATTTATCTTGGGATTGTGGATTATTTTAAGGAGAAAGAGGTAGAAGCCTAGGCTTCTACCTCACATCAGTCTCCCCAGCCGCTATCCTAGCCTGCTTCTTACGCATTTTTTCCTCATACAAAACATTGTCGGCGTTAAGCATAGCTTCCTCAAAGCACTCCTTGGTAATGCTTTCCAACCGCACGCTGCCGATACTGGACGAAACCAGATACGGGTGCAGATTTTTCTTGTTGTATTCGTCGATTTTGTCGCGTATTCTTTTTTCTACGTGCTTATTGTCGCTGTCTGCCTTTACAGACGAGAATACGACAAACTCGTCACCGCCGATACGCCCGATAATGTCCTCTTTACGCAACGCTTCCTTTAGAATATTAGCAAATGCCGAAATAGCAACGTCGCCCTCGTTGTGTCCGTAGGTGTCGTTTATTTTTTTCAGCCCGTCCATGTCCATGAACATAACCACAGGGATTACATCGTGTACCCTGTTCAGATAATGCACGCGCGAGTAAACAAACTGGAAGAAGCCGCGCCTGTTTAACAGCCCTGTAAGCTCGTCTGTGATGGACAACATTCTTATGGTAAAGAGAAGCTCCGCGCCTTTTAACGCGGTAGAAACGCTAACGCGCAGGCGTTCGTACGTGTCCACAGGGATATGCGACTCGTACGGCAGTAAAACAACGCCCAGCTCGTCGTCCTCAAAGAACAGCGGTATAAAGAACAGCGAACGCCGTACCCGCTCAATGTCAAAGCCGTCAAAATTTGTATATTCCGAAAAACGGATTGAGTTCCAGCTATTATTTTGAATATTTAGCTTTCTGTCGCCGTCAAAGCCAATTAGGGTGTCTATGCTTCTATCCGCATCGGGGCAATCGCCCTTGATTGCCTTACGATACGTGCCGATTAACGCCGTGTGCATAGAAAGCGCAGGGAGCTGTGAATAGATTTTGTCTACCAAGGATTCCACATCAAAGGTAAGCACCAACGCGCCTGTAAGCCTACGGATAGATGCGCGAATACCCTCAATCGCAAGCTCCTTGTTCTTTTCCTCCTTGAATCTGATGTCATGCACGTAAGCCGTGGCAGATACCAGTGTCGAAAGAATAGAATTTGACGTTTCTACCTCCTCGCCGTGGAAGCCCACGCCCAAGGTAAGGATATTTAACGCCTCGTGCCACAAAATCAAGTCCTTGTAATAGTGGTTGTATTTAACCAAAATTCCGTTAAACAAAAACAGGAATTTGTCCTTATTGAAGTCTTTTTTCTGCAATGCCCTAACTAAAACCGCGCTCCACTCTCTGACCTGCTCCTCTGGAATTTTATGGAACAGCGATTTGAACGCATTAAATACATAGGAATTAAGGCTGTCCGCCGTGCTAGAGGAATAGCTTTCGGGGGCGGATTCGGAGTATTCGCCCTCTAAGCAGCCGCACGACTGGCGCATCATAAAGAACGGCGCAACATACTGCACGTCCTCTACCGCCTCGCCGTCAATTTGCCGAAGCAGGGTCTGCGCGCTAATCCACCCTATTTGGAAAAAGTCCTGCTGTGCCGTGCTTATGGACGGAATATGCGATGCGGAAATTATATCATCGTCAAACCCAGTAACCGCAACGTCCGTAGGCACTAGAATATTTCTTTTTTTAAGCTCCTTTAACGCGCCGAGCGCCATTTGGTCGTTACTTGCGACAATCGCGTCAAACGGAATTTTGCGGTCGTCCAATAGCGATATTACCGCCCTTATTCCGCAGTCCGGCCCAAACGCGCCAGGCAAAACATAATTTGGGTCAAATTCAAAGCCGTTGTCCTCCAACGCTTTTTTGAAGCCGCTAAGGCGTTCCTCCGCCTCGGAGTGACCGTCTGGCCCTTTTATAAATGCTAGATTCTTTTTGCCATGCACCTTGATTAAATGCTCCGTAGCGTTGTAAATTCCGTCAAAGCTCTCGGCTAGTACCGTAGGCATGTTCGGGATAGCGAGCGAAACGGAAACGGTCGGCATTTTTTCGGGAATTTGGGCTACACAGCTATGGAATTTTTCCAGCCCGATATTTTGGGCGATAAAGCCCGACATCAAAATAATGCCGTCAAGGAACGTGCTATTGCACGCCGCCTCAAAGCATGTGTCTACAAAGGACGTAACAAGCACCTCTGATGCTTGGTACGTCGAGATATAAGCCGTTAGGTTGATGTCATGCTCCTTGGCAAACGACTCTATACCGCGCCATATTTCGTACTGGTTAGCGTTATCCAAGGTGGCACACATAACGCCATAATGCTTTCTTTGTTTACCCGCCTTTTTCATGTATACCCCCCGAGCTATGATTTTTAATAATTCGGTAAATCATTTCAGCGGAATGTTCTCTGAAAGCCAATTCCGCAATTCTGGGTTAGTTATCCCTTGCTTTGCCATAAATTTATATGAATTTCCGCCGCGAAAATGAATTGTTGCACAGGAATTATTAAGCCCATGCTTTGTTTCCTCGTAATGCGTTAAATTTTCGAGCGGCTCGTTAATTTTGAGCTTTGGCTTGAATATCGACACGCCGTATTCCAAAAAAAGATAACGCCTGTCTGTTTTAATTAGCAGTCCTTGCCCGCCGAATCCGCTCATTAGCCCACATTCTACTTGGCTTACAATTTTTTCATTGTGTTGCTGTAGGTCTGTACCGCACCTTGAGCATTGGGCTTCTGACGGCTTGACTTTTTTATTGTAACAAACATGGCAGACGATTTTTTCGGACATGGATATTCCCCTCCGCAACTCAGCTACCTAAAGTATAAGTATAAAAATAGTTGTAGTCAAGTGGTATGGGAATTTTACTTTTACCGTGTCTTTACAGCTTCCCAAAATTTGTAGGGGTTTTGTAGGGTTTTTCGTAGGGGACGGATTTATCCGTCCCGAGGTATGCACGTTCTATAATTCGGGACGGATAACGTCCATTAAGCAGGCAGTAAGGTGTTGTCTAAGTGGTTTTCTTAGACAACACCGCACGCCGACCAACGCAGAGCGAGGTAACCTCGGGACGGATAAATCCGTCCCCTACAATTGAGCGTGGCACAGCAGGAAAGAAACGAGGACTAAAATATTGCATTTGTTGTATGGAATATGCACGGTTTTTTGTAGGGGACGGGTTTACCCGTCCCGAAATTACTTTTACCACCATTCATATGGGTCACCATAATACCTAACATAATCGAACCATCGCAAATCGTAAACAGTTAAGTACCTTTTGCTAAATAACCGTCTAAATGAATTTCTAGTACGGATTTCCCCTAATATATTCCACTTTGTACTCCTTATAACACGCAATTCTCGGTCTGTGTTAAAATCATAATTTTCGGCGATATATTCCTCCGATAATATTTCCCCATATACAATAAACAAAGTACCCCATAGCCACAAATCCATTGATGCTTCTTCTCGTGGGTTTGCACCTTCGATAATTACCGATATGTCTTTCCCCATAGTATCAATTGTATTCATTTCGTTTTTATCACCAAGCAAAAGCCATTGATTCAAATTTGTATTAAACCAAATGACCAAAAAATCCCTTTCGTCATTATATGGCACATCTTTAAGCGTAAATTTCACAGGGAAAACAAACGAAATAAACAATGCGATTAGGGGTGAAAAAACGATAAGCATTATCTTGACTATTTTACGCACTTTCATTACATCACACCCCCTCACAGCTTCCCAAACTCCTCCACCAAAAGAACCTCCTTAATCTTGACATATGTACCTTTCATGCCTAAGGAGCGTGTTTCTATTAAATTTGCCGCTTCTAGCTTGCGGAACGCGCCAGTAACCACGGAGCGAGTGTAGCCTAGCTTGTCCGCTACATGCCCCGCTACAAGCAAGCCCTCTGTTTCGTCCTTTTTTTCAAATTCCTTTAAAACATGCGTGACCGTTTCCAGCTCGGAAAAGGATAACGAATTGATAATCGTACGCACGGCGCTTGCACGCCGTTTTTGTTCTGCCAAAATAAGCCCCTCGCGGTGTCGTAATAAAACCACGCACACACACAGGGCAATGCTTGCCGCCAGTTTTTCGTCGTCGGTAAAAGCCGCTTGGCGGCGTAGAGTAAGACAGCCGACCGCCAAAACGCAATCGCCGCCGTCCGCCAAGCACTCCGCCAAAATGCGCCCGTCCTTACCGCGTATAGTAACGCTCGCCGCGGTATGCGTTCGCAATAAATCGCAGACGGACTCTAGCTTATCGCCTTTGGCAAGCACTTGCTCTAGCTGTGAAGTAAACAGCGGCAAGCTAATCATAGTTTTCGGGGGCTTCGATTGCGTAGGAGCATTTTTCTGCGGAGCAAGCGATAACGCGCTTTAACCGCCCTTTTAGGACTAAATGCGCGCCGCAATCGGGGCATTTTTCGCCTGTGGGCAGGTTCCATGAAATAAAATCGCAATCGGGATATTTGTCACAGCCGAAGTATTTACGCCCTTTTTTCGATTTTTTTACTACGACCTTACCATCGTCACAAATGGGGCAGTTTACGCCCGTTTCTTCAAAAATAGGCTTCGCGTTGCGGCATTCGGGAAAGCCCGGACACGCCAAAAATTTACCATAGCGCCCGAATTTGATTACCAAATTACGCTGACAAAACTCGCAGATTATGTCTGTTTCTTGGTCTTTTACTTCCACATCGCCTATTTTTTCCTCGGCTTCAATTATTTTTTCGGCAAAAGGAGGATAAAATTCGCGTAAAATATTTTTCCATTCCATTTCGCCGTCCTCTATGCGGTCGAGGTCGTTTTCCATACGCGCGGTAAAGTCCGCATCCACAATGTCCGTAAAATGCTCGCTCATTATGTCGTTGACTATTTCGCCTAGCTCGGTAGGGTAAATAATGCGGTTTTCCTTGGTCGTATAGCCGCGATTCATCAGCGTGGAAATAGTCTGCGCGAACGTACCTGGGCGGCCTATGCCAAGCTCCTCCATTGTGCGAACCATTGTTCCCTCGGAAAAGCGCGGCGGCGGCTGTGTAAAATGCTGTGCAGGCAAAAATTCCTTCGCCGTGAGTACCTCTCTTTCGCTTAACGCAGGAATGGCTATATCCTTTTCGGAATCCTCGTTTTTGCTATATACTGCCAAATAGCCGTCAAATTTCAAAATAGAGCCGCTGCAACGCAAAACAACGTCACCTGCGGAAATTTTCACGGCTAGGGTATCGTAAATGGCCGCCGTCATTTGACTGCCGATAAACCGCTCCCAAATTAGCTTATACAGCTTGTACTGCTCGCCTGTAAGCGATTTTTTTACTGCCTCGGGGTTGCGTTCCGCGCTAGTGGGGCGAATTGCCTCGTGCGCGTCCTGTGCGCGACCCTTTGTCTTATAAACGGGGCGTTCCTCGGGCAAATAATTTTCGCCGTAGGAGCTTTTTACCACGGAAATCGCATCGTCATAGGCCTCGTCAGAAATTCTCATAGAGTCCGTACGGATATAGGAAATAAGCCCGACCGTACCCTCGCCTGCTATGTCTACGCCCTCGTATAGCTGCTGTGCAATACGCATAGTACGAGCCGTAGCATAGCCAAACAGCTTGCTTGCTTCCTGTTGCAGGGTGCTTGTAGTAAACGGCGCAGGCGGCTTTTTACGCCTTGTGCCGTGCTTGATTTCCGATACGGTGAATTTTGATTTTTTCATCTTGGCGATTAACGCGTTTACATCGTCCTCGGTTTTCAGCTCGTGCTTGTCGTTGTCGCTTGCGTTATAACGCGCGGTGAGCTTGCCCTTGGCAGAGGTCAATAGATTTACCTCCAGCGACCAGTATTCCTCGGGTATAAACTGCTCGATTTCTTCTTCTCTTTCACAAACCAAACGCAACACAACAGACTGCACACGCCCTGCGCTTGTGCCTTTTTTTACTTTCTTCCAAAGCAGAGGGCTTATTTTATAGCCCACCATGCGGTCTAGCACGCGCCGCGCCTGCTGTGCGTCCACCAAGTCCATGTCTATAGAGCGCGCTTCCTTCAACGCCTTTTTTACAGCCGTTTTGGTAATTTCGTTAAAGGTTATACGCACGGTATTTTTTTCGTCCAGCCCTAATGCGTGCATTAAATGCCAGCTAATAGCCTCTCCCTCGCGGTCGGGGTCGGTGGCGAGATATATTCTGTCTGCGGCTCGCGCCTGCTTACGCAGTGCCTTGAGAATATCGCCCTTGCCGCGTATGGTGATGTACTTAGGCTCGTAGTCGTCCTCAATGTCTACGCCAAAGTTACTTTTCGGCAAATCGCGGACATGGCCGACACAAGCCCCGATTTTGTAGTTGCCGCCAAGAATTTTGCGGATTGTTCTCGCCTTAGACGGCGATTCTAAAATTACCAGATTTTTCTTTAACATTGCTATTCTCCAATTTCAGGGAGCTAGCTTCTAACATACCTAGAACCCTGTAGTTTTCTTATAAATCCTTTTGTTTCCAACTGCGTACAAAGCAAAATCAAGCGACCGAGAGCAAGCCCTGTTTTTTTCACAAGCTCGTCTATGCTCAAGGGATTAAAATCCAACACATCATATACTTGCTTTTCGTCTAGTGCAAGAAAAATATTTGATTTTTGTTCTTTTTTTTCTTTCGCGGCCTGCTCAAGGTCGATTCCTAGGGCATCAAGTATGTCTTTATAGCTTGATGCAAAGGTCGCGCCGTCCTTTATTAGCTGGTTTGTCCCCTCGCTTAGCTTACTGGAAATTGTGCCGGGTACGGCAAACACCTCACGCCCTTGGTCGAGCGCTTGGTCTACGGTAATAAGCGTGCCGCTTTTTTTGCCTGCTTCCACCACAATAACGCCATGTGACAGTCCGCTTATTATTCTATTTCTTGCAGGAAAAAATGCAGGGAACGGAGTTGTTTCGGGCGGATATTCGGAAATAATACAGCCGCTGTTGATTATATCCGCGCGCAAATCCTTGTTTTCTGGCGGATAGCACACGTCCACGCCGCAGCCAAGCACCGCGATTGTTTTTCCGCCGCCCATGATTGCGCCGCGGTGTGCCATGCTGTCTATGCCGCGCGCCATTCCGCTTACGACGACCACGTTTGCCTCCGCCAGCGGCTTGGCAAAGGTACGCGCCGTCAAAAGCCCATATTCCGAGCATTTTCTCGCTCCGATAATGGCGATTTTGTAGCACGTATCGGCAGGAAGCTGTCCCACACAAAAAATACCGATGGGCGGGTCGGGAATTTCCTTTAGCAAAGCAGGGTATTTTTTGTGGTTTTTAGAAAAATATTGTATGCCGCGACTAAGCAAGTCCTCACGCAATTTTTGTATGCCGCCCAAATCCCTGTTGGCACAAAGCAAATTTACGCATCGCGACGAAAGCGAGGCGGCTCTAGCAAGCTCCGCGCCGCTCGCACTAAAAGCGGCATGTGCCGTGCCAAACACGTCCAAAATAAGATTCAGCTTACGCGAATCTATTTTGCCCACCATATACGAAAGCCACAGCATGTAAATTTCGTCCTGCAAGTCCTGCATGATTAGCACTCACCACCCGCAGGAAAATTATATTTTATTTTTTTGTTATATGTCAATGCCTGCACGGTTTTTGTACACGGCAAACGCACGAACGACAAACACACGAACGACAACCGTACGAATGGCAAACACGCAAACGACAAACGCACGAACGGCAAACACGCAAACGACAAACGCACGAACGGCAAACACACAAACGGCAAACGCACGAACGGAAAAATCATCACGGTTTTTTGTAGGGGACGGATTTATCCGTCCCGAGGTTTCCTCGCTCTGCTTTAATGCACGTTATCCGTCCCGAATTGACGAACGTGCGTACCTCGGGACGGATAAATCCGTCCCCTACAAAAAGGCTATCAAACACGAATTTATACGGATTATGCGGATAAAAAAACGCGCCAGATAAAATCCGCGTAAATCCGTTGAATCCGTGTTCGATTTACACATTTTAGCTTCGTGCGTTTGTCGTGGGTTTTCGTAGGGGACGGATTTATCCGTCCCGAGGTTACCTCGCCCTGCGTTAATGCACGTTATCCGTCCCGAATTGACGAACGTGCATACCTCGGGACGGATAAATCCGTCCCCTACAATAAGGACGTTATACGCTTTACCTACGTTCATTGTTTGTCAAAAAGATTTTCACACAGAGGCACAGAGGCACAGAGGGAACGAGGCATAGCAAGAATATCAATGAAAATTAAAATTCGCTCTTATTTCTGATATGCCACTCGCCCTCTGTGCCTCTGTGCCTCTGTGTGAAAAAATCTTTTAACTAAAAAAATGGAAGCTATACGCTTTAGACAAGCCCTGCCCCAATCTGCGAATTAAGCCTTAACAACGCATTACGATAAAAAAAGTACACATTCCGACCGTTCGGGTGCTTCCACATTTCGCTGTCTAGCTGGTTTTTTCGTATGGCGACTTTACCCTGCCACTTCTTTAGGTTAATCATGGCTTTATCGGCGTTCCATGTACGCTCGTTTGCCCTTGCCTTGGCGCGGATTAGCTCCTTGCGTTCGGGTTCGAGCGACTTATATTTCTCAAACATGGTAAACTCTGGGTAATCGGCGTTGTCGTTAAGGTTCACAAAGGGCGGCCATGGGTCGTCCTCTAGCTGCTTTTCGTACAAATACACCGCTCCGCGCTTTACTATGCCCTCGTATACCAATATTTGTAAAAATTCCTCCGTTAGCGGGTCGGGTACATATGTGGGCGGCTCGGGCTTTTTGTCGTTTTCTGCGGCTGTTAGCGCAATTAGCTTGGGACAGCGGATAAAAAAGTCCTCGACAGCTTCTAGGCTCGAACCAGTACAAATAGATGTGCCAATATAATACTTTCCGTCCTTTTCTCGTATGCTTCCTGCTTCTATTCCGCGCCTAAAAATTTGCCGCGCATTGTCGTTCAAAACCTTTTGGCGTGGGTTTGTGTAGGTGTCGCCCCATAGCTTTTCGGGAATAGGGGAGGGGAGCTGTGTCCAGTTTTCTTGCTCGTTCATTGCCAAATGCCTGCCTACGCCCTCCTTTGTGTTGATTGTACGTTCGTATAATTCCTCGCATACGCGAATCGGCGCGTACGCAAACAGCGGTATTCCGTTCTGCGTATTTAGCCAAAAAATGCGGTCGGTTATACTGCTCTTGCGGATATTGAAACGCAGATTAGACAGCGCGTGCTTTTGGTACGACTCGATTCCGCGTTGAATGTCTGGCGCGTTGGCAGGAATACTCACCATTCCATAGCTTGGGAAATTGAAAATACCCGTATTGTCCATATGAAAAGTAGGCTTTGCGTCACGGAACAGGCGCGGCGCGATTTCCACCTCGGCGATATGCTCCACAGTACGGTCTTTGCCATAGGAAAGACTGATAAAATCGGACATAGGCCGCATTAGCAAATCGCCGAAACGCTCGTAAATAAAGCTAGAAAACGACTGCGTTATGCTTATTTGCACATCGTCCAGCCACTGCGGCGCTTCCTTCAACAGCATTTTGGAAAACTCGCGCATTAGGTCTTTTTCTTCGATAATTGCGTTTATTTCGTCCGTTATTTCATTTACGCTTACTACATTGTGGTTTTTTTGATTGCCTTCGAGAATGATTGCGGCGTTTTGGGCTAAAATTCGCCTAATTTCCCTTAGAATTTCCGCGAAAACAGCGTAAACAGTGTCGTTTTCCTTTTCCAAGGAAAGCCTAATGTCCTTGTACACCTCGATTAGCCGTACGTAACATTCCTTTTGCAGCCGCGCTTGATAGGTCTGGATTTTCGCTTCGATAAACGCGTTTTTTCGGGCTTCGCGTTTAAATAAAATCGACCGCCGCGCTTTTTCGAGGCGTACCTGCTCGTATACCTCCAGCTCGTCAATTTGCAGGCGTTCGGCTTTTTCTCGCAGTTGCTGTATATATGTGTCAATTTGTGTAAGCAAGCAGGGATTCTTGTCACTGCAAATAAGCCGCGAAACATACAGCGCGCCCTTTTGCAAAAATTGCTCGCGCAGCTCTTTTTTTATTTTTTTCAACGCGGAAGCCGTAGCACATTTAGAAAGCGTACGTTTTGCGGCGATGTATTGCTGTTCCAGCTTTTCGTCAATATTCACACGGCGCATTTTTATCACGTTTTGATAGCTGTAGTAGTCGGTTTCGGCATAATCCAGCTTTATTGGCGGTATTTTCCACTCGGAATACAGCGCGTTTATTTCCAGTCCTGCGGTCTCGGCAAAGGCTTCTAGGTCGTTTTCGTCTGGCTCTGCTTCAAATAGTCTTTCCTCCATGCTCTCAAATAGTGCATGTGCCAAATACGAGGTAATGCCCTCTGTAGGCAAAACCGCCGCCGATGCGCCGACAATATTATACACAAAATTTGCGGAATTTGACATTCCGTGCGGCAAATTGCTTTTCATAGCGGAAATATTCGACATTAAATTGCTTAAATAGTCCTGTATTGCAAATTCACAGCCCGATTCCTTGTCCTCCAACGCGAGAAAATTCGCGATATTTTCCGCCGTCACGTTCATGCAATAATCGTACGCGTCCTTCAAAAAAACGCCGTCCACATTGCACGCGCTGACTAAATGGCACAAATCAAAGGGCGCGAGGGCAGAGCTTACCTCCAGGCGCGTTCCGTATTTTTGGGAAAAACGCTCGCCGCGTTCCTCGATATTCATAAAATAATCAAGCTCTTTAAGCGCGGCGTAGCCGTTGCGTTGGATATATTCCTCGGTGTGCGTGTGCATATTGTTGCCGCTCAGGTGAATGTCGGGCGTAAACAAATAGCCTGCGATTTCCACCTTGTCTATGCCATTGTTGCCAAACTGGCGTTCCATAAGCCCGCGGATAATGTACGCAATATCCAGAAACATTCCGCCGCCCGTTCCGCCCGAAAGCCCCGAAAGCAGGAACACAAGCAGCTTGTTTCCTTGGTCGTTGCGTAGCGTGCGTATTTTGTTTTCGATTGCATCTACCGCCGTATTTATTTTTTCAAACAATAAAAGCCGTCCTGCCTGACGGTTTCCGCTCGCGCCCTTTGTGCCGTCAGTAATGGTAAGCTCGGGGCTTAGCCATTTTTTTATGTAGTCGGGCAGGGTGCTGCGGTTGTTTAAAATCGCGCCGATTCCTGCGTTAGACAGCAGGACTATTTCCTGCGAATCCAGCGAAATGCCTTTATATTTTTTCCTGTCATGCTCGTTTGTTTCAAAGGAAAGGTACTCGATGTTATCGGGCTTTTGCTTTTTGTGCTTTGTCATAGGGTTGTCGGGCAGCTTAAATCTGCGGTTTATTTGGTATTTCAAGCGTAAGAGCGCGTCCGTACCCGTACCGCCAAGCCCCACAACAAGAATAGGGTGGTTAATGGTATCTATGCGCGTTTTTTCCGCAAAAATACCGCCGCCAAGCGAAATATCCATTTGCTTGATGTTGTCGTGCGTTAGTTGTTTCATTGTGTATTGCTCCCCCGAGTTCATAATGGTTACGTATAAGTGTATGTTATGAAAGGAGGGAAAATGAGTGGGGTGGGGGACGAAAAATGCACGAGGGGCAGAAGCGTGTAGCTTTTCGGTTTTAAGGGCGATTAAACGCGGATTTGGCTGATTTTCGCGGATTTGTGCGGATTGGCTCGAACGAATCCGCATAATCCGCGAAAATCCGTTAAATCCGTGTTTAATTTTCATATTTCGGCTTTGTGTGTTTGTCGCGAGGGTGTAGGGGACGGATTTATCCGTCCCGAGATTACCTCGCTGTGCTTTAATGGGCGTTACCTGCCCCGAATTGACGAACGTGCGTACCTCGGGACGGATAAATCCGTCCCCTACAAGAACCGTGCAGGTTTTGCCGTTCGTGCGTTTGGCGTGATGAGTGGGGTGGGGGATTGACTAGTAAATTTGGTACGTGATATTGTGGGGGCGGTAGAGCTTGTTAGAGGGAGGGAATGTTTTGGAATGTAACGTAAAAGGTGGCGTAACGCCCGAGATTGGCGATATTTACCCATTTGGCGGCTTTGACTGGCGTGTGCTTGATGTGGAAAACAACAAGGCGTTACTTATAACGGAAAAAATAATCGAGCAACGACCGTACAATGTTGACTGGACTGATATAACGTGGGAAAGCTGCACCTTGCGAGAATATCTAAACGGCGAATTTCTCAATAAGCTAGGCGTAGCAAAATCCGCAATCGCAGATACGGATAACCGCAATTCAGATAACCCATGGCACGGCACAGTGGGCGGTAGAGCTTGTTAGAGGGAGGGAATGTTTTGGAGTGTAATAACGATACTGCACAAGGCGTACTTACTCATATCGCCAACGAATACGGCGTAGATGTACTACTAGGTACAAAGGTGCATATTTACTTTTCTGATTTATCTCGTAATCAGCTTATAGACGAAAAGAAACTTATTAAAATGCTCTCGGACGAGGGGGCGTTAGCCTGTCTAAAAGCGGAAATAGGTCAATCCAAAACCGAGCAAACCTTGGCTATAAGGCGGGCTGTGGCTCGTTTGCGCTTTGCGAAAGCCGAGGGTGAGGATATGCTTTATCAGTTTGCGGAAGCGTTGGGGTGGGGATTGTCTGAGCATGAACTCCCGCAATCCACGCCAGAACCAGTGCCAACGCCAACAAAAAAGCCAATCAAAAAAATAATGGCGTGTTTTGGCATTGTAGCAATGATAGTGACCGTTGTATATTTAGGTGTCATATACGTCAATCGTAAAGGTTATCAAAACCCGAATGACTATACCGCAGAAGTGCAAAGTCAAGCACCTTTGCATGATGTATATATGTCTGACGAAACAATTTACGAAGCTGAATACTATGTTGATGATAAATTTGCAACGAATGAAGTCGAAGTTATAACAAGCATACCTGATGCACAAGTGGGCAATCTTATAGAGTTTGGTGGGATAGAGTGGAGAGTGCTTGATGTGCAAAGTGGCAGAGCGTTATTGTTAAGCGACAAGATTTTAGAACATAGAGCGTATCACCGCACTAACTCAAACATTACATGGGAAGCCTCTGACATTCGAGCATATCTTAACAATGATTTTTACAATAGCTTTAGCACGGTAGACAGAGGACGAATTCGCGAAACAAGAGTCGTAAGCAATGCTAACCCATGGTGGGAAACAAGGGGCGGTTCAAACACAACAGATAGAATCTTTTTATTAAGCATAGACGAAGTGCTAAAATATTTCGGTGATAGCGGAATGGTAGCGAGTGGTACGACCATGAGCGAAAGGGAAAGGAGTAATACTCCACCGTCATGGCCTGCCCATGGTATATATAGGTGGGGTATACATGACGAGTACAGCGAGGCAAGGATAGCACATAATACAGCGGGCGAAGCCTCGTGGTGGTGGCTTCGCTCACTCGGTCTTAGTAGGCGAAATGCCTCCGATGTCGGCTATGTCGGCAACATCAGTGTAATCGGTGACGATGCTGGTCGTAGCGGTGGCGGCGTTCGCCCCGCTTTGTGGCTAAATCTATAGCCACTCAATCAGCCGCTAGTTGAAACAAATCAATTTTTTCGATTCCAACACAACAAACGCCGTCAAATTCCATTTTTACCACCCACGGCATAATATGCGCCATTGCCATAAAGTCGGCAAAGCCATATGTAGCGTCAAAGTAGCGGATAATAGTCGAAAGTGACGTGCCATGCGTGCCGACGACTATATTTTTTCCGTTGTGTTGGCGTAGTGCTTCTTGTAGTGCCGCGATATTCCGCTCTTGAACCTCGTGCAAGGATTCGCCGTCCTCTAATTTGTACGAGAAGTCAGCCCATTGGTTGACGGCATACGATTTGAAATCGTCAATCCATTTGCTTGAAATGCGCCGTTCCCGAAAATCGTAAATTGCTTGCACTTCCAAGCCAGCCTGCTGTGCAAATTCGGAAACGGTGTCTACCGACCGCTTATATGGGCTAGACAAAACAACGTCTATATTTTTGTCGCACAAATAAGCCGTGACAAGCGAACGGTCTGCCAAGCCCTTGTCCGTCAGCGGAGCATCGGAATCCTCGCTCTTAGGATTTTTCTCTGCGTGGCGAATGAAATATACGGCTGTCATTCCATCTCCCTCCAATACCCCGAGTTTGTCCGTATTTCCTCAATCCGTTCCTGTATTTGTTTCGCGCCGTTTTTAACATATTCATTTTTTTCTGCTAGTGTCATAGTAGACATCTTTAAGGATTGCTCCTCGCGGATAATTCTATTTGCTTCCGTGAAAGTCATGTCGGGTCTGCCCCTTCCTCGTCAACCAAAGCCACAGGCTGAAGCATATCAATGTTTTTATATCCCGCTATATTTGAAATTGCCCGAACGCCTCTGATTGTCTTAACATTTACCAAGTGCTTAAAATTCATTGACACTATAATATCGCACCCCGAAACAAAGGCACAGCCGATATGCAGTCGGTCATTTTGGTGTTTGTCTGAAATAAGCAGCTCGCTTTTTTTGACAAGGCTTGCAATATGCTCGGCTTCTGCCGTAATACCGATTGTTTCGTATTTTATTTGTGCGATAAAGCCCAAAAGCGTATTCAGCTTTTCCTTGTTCTTATTGTCGTTTAATTCTTTGAATGTTAGCTCTGAAATAACTACATCGTATTTTGAGCTTTTAATATTTTCCCAAAGTGCAAGCATAGCTTCGTTGTCCTTGCTATATTTTTCTTCATTTTCGTCTAAATAACCGATTGCACTTGTATCAATATATATCTTTAATTTTTTCAACACAGTACCGCCTTTCTACTCCATCTCTTTCCTCACCCGACCCAATTCCTCCGGAATATTGATTTTCTGCGGGCATAACCGCACACACGCGCCGCAGCCGACACAGTCCGAGGCGCGTTTACCCTCGGGCAGCGTATTGTACATCATTTTCAAGTTCCACGCCGTACCGCTGCCGCGTTTTATGTCGTTGTACAACAAAAAGCACGTTGGTATATCTATGCCCACGGGGCAGTCGCAGTATTTGCAGGCGGTACACGGAACGGACGAGATTTTGCCCACCTCGCGCATTACGTTTTCCAGCATGGCTATTTCCTCGGCGGTCATGGGCTTTAGGTCGCGGAATGTTTTCAGATTGTCCTGTACCTGCTCCAGCGTGGACATTCCGCTGAGTACGCAGGTTACGCCCTGCAAAGTGGCGGCGTACTGTATCGCCCACGACGCTACGGAACGCTCGGGGGCGTAGTCCTTTAGCAGTTTTTCCGCAGAGGGCGGCAGGGCGGCGAGCGCGCCGCCGCGTACAGGCTCCATGACGATAATCGGCACATTATGCTTAATGGCGAGTGCCTGCCATTCGCCTGCGTTGCCGCACATTATGTCCTTGTAATTCAATTGTAGCTGAACAAATTCCGCCTCGGGGCGGCTTTGCAACAGCCGCGAAAGATACTCGGTAGTGCCGTGGAACGAAAAGCCCAAATGCCTAATTAGGCCTTTCTTTTTTTGCTCCGCGCCCCACTCAAAAAGCCCCATGTCGTTTACGCCTTTTTCCTTTTCGTCGGAAAGCGAATGGATTAAATAAAAATCAAAATAATCTAGGCCAGTGCGGCCGAATTGTTTTTGTAGAATATTGTCGCAATCGGCATGATTTTTTACTTCCCACGGCGGCAGCTTATCCGCTACAAAGAATTTACTGCGCGAATGGCGCGACACCAGCGTTTTGCGTAGCATTTCCTCCGAGCCGCCATAAATCCACGCCGTATCAAAATAATTGCCGCCGCCGTCCAAATATACGTCAATCATTCGCGCGGTTTCTTTTTCGTTAGGCATACGCATAGCCCCAAAGCCAAGAAACGATTTGCCTACTGTGAGATAGTCCTTTTCCGTGGGAAACATAAAATCACCTTTTCTATAAAAATTCGCCCCAGTTTTCACTCACCAACGCCGCGTTATTCGCAAAATCAATCTGATAACGAATCGCGCCGTGGTCTTTGATTAACACGCCGTCCGTAAGTTTTATTTCGAGAATACAGCTATTTTTGTCCTGCTCGTTGTTTGCGTGGTCGTACCATGCGGAAAACGCTTCGCGTAGCTTTAGCCGAATTTCGGCGTTTTTTGGCTCTAGCACCCAGCCGATATTGCGACCGATTCCATGACCGCTAAACCAATCCACGGCACAAATTGCTACTTCCTCGTTCGCTTCAATTTGTTTCATTTTGCTGGAAAGCGCGTGAGTGGTAACGTAAAACGCGCCATTGTGGTAATATGCGTCCACCATGCGGTTATACAGGCGTTCGCCGTCCTTTGTCGCTACTGCAACAAGGCTGTCCTTGCTAAAGCGTTCCTGCATTAGTGCTATTGCGTTTTCGTAGTTGCTCATTTTAGTCACTCCTATTTCCGTTTATACTGCGTTATGCCTACTTTTAGCGTATTTCCGCTTAATGTGATTGGCTGAGTGATAGAGCCGCCATCTTCAAAAAGCAAGGAAAGATTGCCGTTTGTTATTTCGTATGTTCCGTATCGTGGTACAGCGTTGCCCGAGTGGGTATAGTAGGTTAGCGTGTAGGAATCCTCGGTAAATTCATAGGTAGAAACAAGCTCGCCCTCTGAACCGAAAAATTCCCACGTTCCTGTAAGGTTAATGTCGCTATCGCCGCCGCAAGCCGCAAATATAACAAGCAACGCAAATAAAACGATGGTTTTCGCCATTTTTCCCATAAAAATCACCTTTCCGCCTACACTAACGCCTTAGCCCTATTTACAACATTCTCCACCGTAAGCCCAAGCTCCCCAAACAGCACAGCCGCAGGCGCGGAAGCCCCAAAATGGTCTATTCCAATCACATCGCCGTCAAGTCCAGTGTACTTATGCCACCCGAAGGGCGAGCCAGCCTCTACAGCAAGCCTTGCGCGTACCGCTTTTGGCAGAATTTCCTCTTGCTCGGGGTAGGGGAGAGTGTCAAATACTTCCAATGAGGGCATACTTATTACCCGCGCGTGTATTCCCGCCTCTTTCAAAATAGGCTGTGCCTTGTAAATAAGCTCCACCTCCGAGCCGCTCGCCATAAGCAGAATGTCGGGCTTGCCAGTGGCTGGGTTTGTTTCGTCCTTTAATATATACGCGCCCTTTAGTGCAGATTTGCCTGTTTCTGGGAGTAGGGGAAGATTTTGGCGCGAGAGAATTAACGCCGTAGGCCCGTCGGTTTTGTTTAACGCGTACGCCCATGCGGCGGCGGTTTCCTTTGTGTCGCAGGGGCGGAATACCGTGAAATTGGGTATGCTTCGCAGTGAAGCAAGCTGTTCTATGGGCTGATGTGTCGGGCCGTCCTCGCCTACGCCGATAGAATCGTGGGTCAAAATGTAAATTACTGGAAGCCCCATTAACGCGGAAAGGCGCATGGACGGCTTCATATAGTCGCAGAAAACAAAGAAGCCTGCCACATAAGGGCGTAAACCGCCGTACGCGGCGAAAGCGTTCGCAATAGCCGTCATCGCGTGTTCGCGTATGCCAAAATGCAAATTTGAACCGTCGGGCGCTTCCTTTGAGTACGATTTCCTGTCTTTCATCATAGAAAGCGTAGACGGCGCAAGGTCTGCCGAGCCGCCAAAAAGATTAGGCACGACCTTAGACAGCCTATTCAACATAATTTCAGAAGAAGCGCGGGTTGCGATATTTCCGTCACATTGCCACAGCTCGTCCCATTTTTCGAGGTCTACGGGCAGCCTTCCGCTCTGCCAAATTTCCCATTCTTGCCATAGGGTAGGGTAGGCGGCTTTATACGCCGCAACTAGCTTGTTCCAGTCGTCCTCCCACGCTTGGGCGGTTTTTTGCCACTCCTTGGCGGCCTCCGCTACTTGGTCGGGTACGTGAAATTCCTCGTCTGTATTCCAGTTTAATTTTGCCTTGGTGGCGGCTAGGGCTTCCGCGCCTAGGGGCGAGCCATGCACGCCAGATGTGCCTTGCTTGGGCGAGCCGTAGCCTATAGTCGTTTTTATTTCAATGAGCGAGGGCTTGTCCGTTAGCTTCGCCTTTTCAATCGCGGCGAGAATTTGTGCCAAATCGTTGCCGTCCTCTATTTTCTGCACGTCCCAGCCGTATGCCTCAAAGCGTTTGCCTACATTTTCAGTAAAAGAAATGTCTGTAGAACCCTCGATGGTAATATCGTTGGAGTCGTACAGGAGAATTAGCTTGTTTAACGCCAAGGTACCAGCAAGGGAAACGGCTTCGGCGGCTACGCCCTCTTGCAAACAGCCGTCGCCGCAAAGCGCGTAGGTATAATGGTCTACAATTTTTATGTCGGGCTTGTTAAATTTTGCGGCTAGGTGGCTTTCCGCCCATGCGAAGCCTACGGCGTTAGCCACGCCCTGCCCCAGCGGGCCTGTCGTTATTTCTACGCCGTCCGTGTGGGCGTATTCGGGGTGGCCGGGTGTTTTTGAACCCCACTGGCGGAAATTTTTCAAATCGTCAATAGACACATCGTAGCCGAAAACGTGCAACAAGCTATACAGCAAGGACGAGCCATGCCCCGCGGAAAGCACAAAGCGGTCACGATTAGCCCATTTGGAGTTTTTTGGATTATGCTTCATTACGCCGCCCCAAAGGGCGGTTGCCATAGGCGCTGCGCCTAGCGGAAGCCCTGGGTGGCCGCTGTTTGCTTTTTGTACCGCTTCCGCGCTTAAAAAACGCAGTGTATTTACCGTATTTTCTGATAAAATTGTCACTTTTGCACGCCCTCCCAGTCCTTTAGGAAACGCTCAATACCGCTGTCTGTAAGCGGGTGGTTAAGCATTTGCACGAATGTGGGGTAGGGGATTGTTGCTATATGCGCGCCAAGGCGTGCCGCGGAGATTACATGAATTGGGTTGCGAATACTTGCGGCAATAATTTCTGTTTTGATGCCGTGTACGTCAAAAATGTCGCATATTTCCTCGATTAGATTCATGCCGTCCATGCCAATATCGTCAAGCCTGCCAAGGAACGGGCTTACATAGGTCGCGCCCGCCCGCGCCGCAAGCAGAGCCTGCACCGTAGAGAAAACAAGCGTTACGTTTGTTTTAATATTTTTTTCCGTAAGGATTTTTGTGGCTTTTAAGCCCTCGGCGGTCATAGGGATTTTAATTACAATATTTTTATGAATTTTAACAAGCTCGAGGGCTTCCTTTACCATGCCGTCCGCCTTGGTGTCGATTACCTCCGCGCTAATCGGCCCGTCCACAATCGTTGTAATTTCCTTTACTACCTCGGCAAAATCGCGCCCTTCCTTGGCGATAAGTGATGGATTAGTTGTTACTCCGCAGATTACGCCCCATTCGTTTACCTCGCGTATATGGGATACGTTGGCGGTGTCGATAAATAATTTCATTTTATTTGCTCCTCTCGTGGTTTCATACCTGTGACTTTATTTTGCCATAAAAAAGAATATTTTACAACAGGGGATTGATGTGGAAAGACATCACATCTATTCGCAAAAGACAACTTTTGCGAATAGATGTGGGTAAATTTGCGTATATGGTGAAAATCCTGCAACTATGCACTACAGGTCATACACTATATAGGTCATACACGACAGGTTCTTGTAGGGGGCGGACTTGTCCGCCCCGAGGTATGCACGCTCGTCAATTCGGGGCGGGTAACGTCCATTAACGCAGAATGAGGCAACCTCGGGACGGATAAATCCGTCCCCTACAAAAAAACCTGCAAGGGTGTGAATCTGTGTAGGTTCTTGTAGGGGGCGGACTTGTCCGCCCCGAGGTATGCACGCTCGTCAATTCGGGACGGATAACGTCCATTAAGCAGGCAGTAAGGTGTTGTCTAAGTGGTTTTCTTAGACAACACCGCACGCCGACCAACGCAGAGCGAGGCAACCTCGGGACGGATAAAACCCGCCCCTCCAAAAAAACCCT